>Ga0210388_10000011_pt1 | contig 340335 bp, 390 predicted proteins | sample IncBWC19OmetaG_FD_155485 | JGI IMG/M metagenome (GOLD analysis project Ga0210388, IMG submission 155485) | Forest soil microbial communities from Barre Woods Harvard Forest LTER site, Petersham, Massachusetts, United States - Inc-BW-C-19-O ... | reverse complement strand
AGACAAATAAATCCTTCCGTTGTTCTTCACTAAGTTCATTTGGACTTGTACCATACAAAAGATTCAGAAGATGGTCAAACGCCTTCAAAATTTCTGCTTGCGACGCCCCGATATGCACACCTTTCGCTTCGGAATTATCAGTCTTGGGAGGTTCTTCTTTATGAATCCCTTCACTCATAGATGAACCATATGTTTTTTGAAATGCCGCTTCATACTTGTCCACTAATTTCGCCCCTTGATCTAAACGCCCTTCACCAGCGAAAATCGGCTTAAAATTCTGATTAGTGAGGTAAAATTCAAAACGACCCTTGGGTGTAAAGACTTTGGCTAATTGTTCAGGTGTATGTTCAGAAGCTGGTTCCCATTCATCTGTGTACATTATTGCAGGAGTCTTGGGATCACTTGGGTCCCCTCCGCGAGGAACAGCAACGAAGAAATTATTACCTCCCCAATTCTGGAGAATTTGATCGCTATCAACTGGTTGGCCACTAGAATTTGCCCCTATTTTAGTATCAGTACGATCCTCGGCGTGCGGAGGAGCTTCATGCTGCTTATGCTCTGCAGGTGATTTTGGGGCTGTAGCTGTGCTATCCATGGTGATCATGGAACCATCCACAGCTGCTCCAGCCATAGCAACTTCATTCTGAATACCGTCTGCGGTCTTCGTGCTTGCACCTTCAAACTCATGGAGTCCGGGAGGCTCAGAAGGGTCGCCACGCTCTGTTTTTGGGGTAGGATTCATTGTCTCAAGTTCACGGAAAACCTGTTCTTGAATGTACTCGGGAAGTGCGTAGATAGAAATCTTCTTGCCCAGATGATCACCAGCCTTGGCTTCAACATGTTGATTGACACCTGGCCCCGCAGCCAGAGCGTCATACACCCAGCCACCGCGTGCAGCCTCATGTCCTGTCTCAATGAATATGATTGTGTAACGATCAAGAGGAGATTCCTCTTCACCTATATCATAGCACCATACCGGGATGTCAGTTTCGGGGACGTCTTCAGGTTCTGCGATTGCTGCTACTATGAGGCCAAGGAGGGAAGCCTGAAGGGGTTTCTGGGCAGTGGCAGGAATATTTTCTTCGCACCAAATTTTTGCATCTTTTTCGTTCCACTGCTCACCCTGAACCAAATGCTGATACATCTTCTGGCGTGCCAGAGGATAGCCAATTTCTTTGTTACATACCGGACATGTGGACATACGACTCTCCTACTACATATACTTTGGAAAGTCCCGGAAATTGGTAAAAGAAAAAGAGCGGTTGGTCAATGCTCAAGCCATTTCTGGGCGAAGCACTCACCGAACCGCTCTTAATCAAGTGAGCGTTGAGCAAGTTTCCCTGCCCTTCTGTTCCCAGGTACGCTCAAATCCTCGTGGAATTAGCAGTTTTTATGCTGCTGCAGCCATTGCAAGCGGTTTTGCCGTTGCATTTAGTTTTCCGTGTCCCGTTACGGTGGGCCACAGCATTCCGGATCGTATTCAACAAGCATCGCCATCCGTCGAAATCTAGTTCACCCCCGCAAGTTGCAACGATGGTATTGGTGGAGGTGTCGAGTCTGCCCTCGAGTCCGCACAGCCTGTTTGTTGACTTTTTGCAGAAATTTGACTCCGATCGGGGTCAAAACTGTAAATGTTGTTCATACTTCTAAGGGTTTGGAAGGCGGTTTTGTAGAGATTGCGCCGTTCTTGTGGACGTACTCCTTCATCCAAATTAGTCAAATAGCCTCGATTAGGCAAAAGACCAAACACATCGATTAACTTAGATTCTAAAGACAAAGCGGCAAGTTCTGACAAGTTTGTCTTAATTTTTGCAACCTTGATCTCTTTCCCCAATACACGGAGCCTCTGGGATACTTTTCGATGAGTCTCGTTACGGTTGGTGTCAAAACAACGATCCCCGACACCTTTACCGATGTAGAAAGGAAAGAAATCTAAACCCAGTGTGGCCGCGAACGTAGTGATGGCATTTTTCTTCACGGCTATTTTATGAGAAGTATCCAAATGGGCGTAAACATAGAACTTCTCTTCCGGGTCTAACTGCAAATCGCTATAAACGGCTGAAATATCAGTCCCGAGAATGGTAAAGCAAGCCTCTAAAATTTCTCCTTTTTGTATTCGATTTTTACTCTTCCAGAAATTCGCTAACCGACTTTGTAAACTCCGAGCAGCCTTCTGAAGTCCTTCTATAGTGTCCCAATCCACTATTAAATTCTTCTTGCGAGGATGGAACATTGTCCAACGATCCTGAACTACTTTAAGAAGTTTCTCAACTTCTTCTGGAGAATCCCAATCCAGGGCTACGATTTTCATCGATAGAAGATTGGGATTTAACTCACAGAGATGATTCTTCTTAGAATTCAGGGAATGCCCGAATTCAGCCGGAGAAGTATCACAAACGGTGAGGGTAATATCTGGCATAAGTTGTATTACTGGGATTTCTCCCGATTGGCTACGTTTTTCATGACTTTGTCTAAAGCCAGGGTCGCCGGAGAAATAATTTTGGACCAGATAAAGTGGGCAAGCATCACTAGTGCCGACAACATGATAACCGCTAAAACAACAGCGAGTAGCCTCATGCTTGAGCCATTTTCTGCCCGAGTAGAACGCAACCGTACCCGGCTGTGGCGAGTCCTGCTCCGATTAGAACTAACGGGGCCGCGAATGCGGTTCCTACAACCGCTACACCAACCCCACCGATAACGGATTCGGTCACTGCTCCAGCAATTGCCCCACCCACCAAGGCATGTGGAACTTTGCTATTCTTTACGACATTGGCAGCTTTGGCGGCGAATCTTCCGAGCCCTGCTGAGAAGTTTTCTCATTGTTTCCTCCATTTGTATACTACGAGGAAGGAGCAGGAATTAGTTACTTATTTTCACGCCACAATACTCTCCTTGAAGAGAACTATACAGAGTCTGCGGATTAGTGATACCCTCGCCTTCAGGCATAGCCCAGATTGCCCAAAGTCCTTTACCAGCTTGAATCTGTGATTTAAAATTCGCCTTGACCAATTCATGTGCTGCTGTGCGTTCCTGTGGAGTTTTGAACTCAAAATAAGAAGCACCGGGCGGATCACCCTCTTCCACCATGAAATTACTCAAGCCCTTCTGGTGCAACATAGCGGCAACAGCTCCTGCATCTATCGTAGGAACCCCGAAGCGAAGCGGGTGACCCGCTCTCTTAGGAATAGCTTCCAGTTGCTTTAAAGTCTTGTCAACATTTGCGCTGTACACCGGGCAGTTTTGTTTATGAAATCCTGTGATAGAGCCGCAGCATTCCAATTTGGTGCTTGCCGCCTCTTTCTCTTGAATGACTGATTTCACGGTTTCCTCGGCTTCTTCACGGGTCATGCCTTTGGTTTTCATCAAACGTGTGACACGCTCTTCGAATCGATACTTTGGGTCTTGGTGTTTAGTTGGATTGAGCTGAGGGGATTGACTTGAAACACTGCTCAGTAATCGAATCTCCCGTTCCAAAGCAATTTTGCGTTCCTCTGGATTCTGCCACTCTTGAAGTTGCCGAGGGTCTAACTCATTCTGAGCTTTCCCTATGGCTGCTTCTCTAATGTCTTGAGGAACTTCTGCTCTATGTTCTACTAAGAATACAATAACGCCCACAAAAATTGGACCATCCGCATTGAGAGCTGCTTCAATACAAGCGGGAACCTGATCCTCTGGAACTGGTTCATCAAAGCCCTGTGATTTCATATCGCCATTCGGACGATGATCGTCGAGAATGTCATGAACCTGATCACTGTCCCAGGAACGAGCGCCCCATTGACCTGCTCGTTTTCTGTGCTTAGAGCCATTGACTCCCTTAACAATTCCTATCTCCCAATTCTTCCCACACTTGCTGCACTTAGCTGTCTCAAAATCAGTGGGCATTAAACCGTACTCCGTAGAGCCGCAGTGAGGGCACTTAGGTTTGGAGGAACTTGTCCTACCCGGCCACCAGCCGGGATCAGCGACTCTCATGTCGATGTAAGCTTTGCAAACTGGATCATTCAAATTACACATGCCATCGTGATTCTGATGTTTGAGAGCGAGAGACTCGACGTTTGGGGCTTCCTCACGAGGATCCGACCATTCAGAGAACTCTTTAAAGTTGTCCTTAGATTCTGCCTTGTTAGCAAAGCCCTCACGCAACTCCACTGAAGTGAACCATTTCTCCTTGGTAGTCACACGATCATTCTTATCAAACTCTTGCCAGCGAAGGCCGTATTTTGGCTCCGCATGAACATAGATTGCACCAGTCTTCTTTTTAAAGATTTTTCTAGCTAAAGATACTATTTCGGTGGTATCTCCATTAGGAAGTTGACGTGCGGCTTCATCCCACGCTTCTGACCACCCTAGTGGCAGTCCTTTATCATCAACTTTGGTTTGTTTACTTCCTTTACCAGTTAGAAGGTCTTTCAAATCATCGGGATCTTCACTCCAAGTTTTATCACTAAGTTCTTCATCTTTTTCAAAATCCCAATCCAAAGAACGGCCTTCACGATCCTTAGCCCAAACTAGGGACCAGCTCCCGATTCCTATATGGAGTATGTCTCCCGCAGAATTTATGAATTTGAAAATTGCACCCTGATCATAAGTTTTCCAAGATTTTAAATTTTCGTTCTCATCAGGCTTAAAACCATGCTTTACAGCTAAAGCATACATTTTCTTAACATCTGATTTTCCGTGAGTTACATTCATCATATCCCGGATGTAAGAAGGTTCTTTACCCGCTTTATGTAAGAATGACGCCGTCAAACCTCCAGATGGAACGAATTTTTCTGGTGTACATTCACAATTTCCCGCACAACCCCACTTAGTGTGGGAACTATATTGATGGCCACAAAGGGCACAAGTTCGATGGGTTTTAGCTCCTGTGCGCAAGAATGACGCCGTCAAACCTCCGCGAATTCCCCATTGTTGCATCAATTTCTCTTCTTCTACACCCGCTGGTGAACCCGGATCAGCTTTGTAGAAATCGTAATCTCCGGTACCACCTGGACGAGGATCATCAGGAAGCTGCTTAAGATCTTCTTTAGACGGTGATGCAGCCGAACGTTGTAACTCTGGTGTAGAACGTGGGTCATACTCGCATCGAGTGCAGACATTCTCGATTCGATTGTCTTTATTGTAACGTCGGGTCAACCCTCCATGACAAGTCGGACACTGAGTAGAATTGTCTGGCCTCTGTAGTAACATAGATTGCGGCGATTCCGAATTTGGATTGCGAATGTCATTCCAAAGCCCTGTTAAGGCAATCTTCTTAATACCGCATGCATTACCGCATTTTTCACAGGAGGTGTTATGATTCTGCTTGTGATTACAATCGGGGCACTCGTACCATTCTCCCGCAGCAATCTTCTTTCCCACCATATTCATCTTTTCGCTAGGCAATGGAGCAGGGCCAACGTGGCGGCGATTAGGATTATTCATGAGAGAGGGATCCTTCGCTGGGTCATACACCTTCCAAGGCTTACGTGACAGAGGATAATCATGATAGACTTGCCAGGGAGCTTTGTGTCCCTGTGTACCTTGGGCACCGACGGGAGTCAACGTAACGCCAGCGGTTTCAGGGGTTCCTTGTAAGTCTAATAGATACTTATCAACAGATTGATTGTTGGATTCACAAGGTTTCCCACGGTTGATGGGACTATTAGAAAAGTAGCCACCACCAGGGCCACCATATCCTTGAGCTTTTTTGTTTTTCACATCATCGAAGGCTTTACGAGACGCTTCTTCTTTAGGCATACCCTGAGCGACATATTGATCCATCAGTTCCTTATGAAGTTTTAGAGCATCGCGAGTGTTGCGTTCTTCTCTACTTCGCATTGCGGGGCGAGGATTGAATATCCCACCCTTCTTTAAGAATTCTGCCAGAAACTCCATGTGAAGCCCTCATTTAGAATCAGATAGCTGAAAATTGTCGATGATGTAGTATTTTTAAGTTGTGAACAATCCCATTTTAGAACAAGAACAACGCATCGATGCCTTCAATAAATTCATCGAAGAGCGCGAACGCATCCGCATAAAGAAAGAAGCCGGGGAACCTCGTCCTTGGACAGATGATCCGATCTTCCAACAGTACAAATTTTGCAACATTTTTCGCGAAAAAGATCGGGGTACAAAATGGATTGCCACTAACTGGAGAGAACCTCATAAAGAAGATCCTGATCTCTGGTTCGCCCTAGTTATTGCTCGCCGCGTTCTGAATTGGCCTGCAAGCATGGGTGCTCTTGGCTACCCGGTTCCCTGGAATCCTGACCATTTCTTCTACACTATGTCCTATCGAGAAGAGAAGGGTTTAAAGTGCTATGATACAGCATACCAGCTCCTTGTCCAAGGACGCAAGGGTAACAAAGCCGACAATATGGTCAAGTATATCCTCGATCCCCTTTGGGCTGCTCGAGAGGAAATTCGTCCACGTGAAGGCGACTCCTTAAGAAGCTTCTTTGATCGTTTGTCATCCTTTAAATACATGGGTTCTTTTTACACCGGACAGGTAATTGCCGATTTGAAGTACGTCCAACTCACAGACGCTCCGGATTGGGAAACATTTGCAGTGCCAGGACCGGGTAGCGAGAGAGGTCTGAATCGTGTGTTTGGAAGAGATAAAAATTCTCCTTGGCGTGAAGATAACTGGCAGAAGAAGATGCTGGAATTGAAGCCTTTTATTAAAATTCCTATGCATATGCAAGACGAAAACAATTGTTTGTGTGAATGGGATAAGTACATGAGAATAAAGAACTTAGAAGGTCGTGTTAGACCCTATCATCCAACCATCCCCCCCAATAGCCATTTCTTCTCTCTAGGCCGTAGTATGTGAATGGAGGGAACAATGGAACTCAAGGGCTATGTAGAAAATCTACCGATTAAACCCGGTGATGAAATCACCATCCCAAAAGGAGCCGTTATATTCCACCGAGGAGAAACATCACCCGTAAAACGCACTTTCAGAGTAAAAGTTCACCACGTCCTCAACGGCTACACTCCTGATGCAGCGGAAGTGGCCTACCAAGCCAGACATGGAAGAACAAACACGGGCTTCAATCCCAGAGCCATCTGGGTTGGGACTGGTGGTTACTGGAGTGAGATTGACATGAACGACATCCCAGAGGTTCAGGCCGTTTAGCCGTTTCTTGTCCTTCTGCGTAGTATATGAATGGAGGGAAGATGACGCTTCAGGTAGCAAACAAATGCCGCCTATAAAAGGCGGCATTTTAAATTTTTCTAGCTGAGAACTATCGACTCAGCACTTGCAGCAAACCTGCTCCAAGGCCGTGGTGCAGTGTAATCGGTCCAGTTGTGTATCCCATCAGCATGGCTGCAAGCCAGCACGCGACCAACACAACAACAATTACTGTCAGCCAAGTCTTAAATGGCTCGGGAGCAATCTTGTTGATTGCCCATAAACACGCTGACAATAGAATAATTAATCCAAGAATGAACAATATTGTTCCTGGCATTTTCTCCTGCTTTCTCTATACACTTATGATTTGGAAGTCAATTTAATTCGCAGAATTTGAAAGGTTTCACGACCACAACGACACGCAAGTGGGCGATGTTGGTAGAAGAGAATCGCTAATATAACCGATTTCTACCACTACGTAGTATTATACAAGCAGGATTAAACAAAACATGACACGCATATATTTATCTTCGTCATCTAGTAGCTCCTCTGGAGCTGATGGCGCTGGCGTGTGCATCTAAGACATTTTAGAAGGTACGCAAAAGTTAGAAAGCCATCAGACAAAATCTGGTGGCTTTTGTTTTGTTGGGAGATGTGGGAGAACGGTAAATCCGTCGGTTTGCTAAACCGAAGCTCCTCGGAAGAGGGCACGCAGGGTCAGCACCTGCCATCTCCGCCATTTTAAAGGTGAGTTGGGAGAGCCTGGTTTAATCCAGTAGCTTGGAAAGCTACCACACTCGTAAGAGTGTCATGCGTTCAAATCGCATACTCACCGCCAGTTTTGGAATGCTTGGGCAATGGACAAGCCCACCCCGCTTGAAACGGGACGCTTGCGCTAGAAACGCGGCTTGGGAGTTGGATTCTCCCGCATTCCGCCAAGATTTGGAGAGTAGTCAGTAGGCATGGCAAATCGCCCCGAAAGCGATTGCTTCCAGAAATGGGGCACGCGGGTTCGAGTCCCGCACTCTCTTCCAGAATTGCCCCAGTAGTCCAACGGCAGGAGACGACAGCCTTAAGAGCTGTACAGTGGTGGTTCGAATCCACTCTGGGGTACCAGATTTAAGCAAGAATTTGACAAGTTGCTCCCATGGTGTAACGGTAACACGACGGCCTTATAAACCGGAAGCTCCAGATTAGAGCATGATCTAGGTTCGAATCCTAGTGGGAGTACCAGCTTACTGTAAGCGGCAAAGAGTGAACTACGAAGCCCATTATTATGAGGCCAGTAATTAAAACTCCTTGTCCGCTTTGCCAAACTCTGATATCTTGTTCAAATATTAAACTGCACCTTACGGCTTGTGGGAGTATCGGCAATGCGAAGGAAAGAGAAAAGGCTTCTTACAAGAATATTGTAATTTGCCAGTTTTGTTCAAAAGTATTCTCTACTTCTCAAGCCAGAGCAGGGCATGAATACCGGGTGCACAGCTCTGCTTGGAAAACCATCGCCACGAAATTGGGCAAACAAAATATTCATCTATGCCGAGCAAGCAGTCCTAAGAGGCATACTGAAGCCTCCAAAAGAAAACTCTCCATCATCGCTCACAAACGCCATTTGGGTGGTCAATTTTGTGGGCGGCATTTGTGGTTTACACGAGCTTCTGGAGAAAAGGTACATTTCCATTCTTCCTATGAAATTAAAGTCGCAACGGATTTGGAAAAGAACGGGATAGCTTGGACGAGACCGGGCTGTTTATTCTGGCTGGATGAACAAGGTATTCAGCATCGCTATTATCCAGATTTCTATCTACCTAAGTACAATGTGTTTCTGGATCCAAAAAACGATTATCTCATCCGAACTGATTCAGAAAAGATAGTTAGAGCAGCATCTCAAAATGCAGTTAAGGTTCTCATTCTACGATCAACAGAATTGTCGTGGGAAAAGATTCAAGCTCGATTGAACTCCAGTATTATACCTGCATGAAATACTTCACACTCCTTATTCTGTTAGTCGCCCAATTTGCCGCTGCTCAGGTTCTCAATCCACTTTGCCTTACCGATTACGGCCAATTGATACAGGGCTCAAACAACATCGTAAGGAACGGGCAATTGCCAATATGCCGCTGGGCTATTCAACTGGAAAATCCAAATCCGTATCCATATGTCCCCAGCAATGGTATTCAACTGGAAAATCCATATCTCCCCAGCAGTGGCATTATTATTGTAGATCCAGGTGGAACAAGCCTTTGTTGTGCGGTTCTTAATAATCCTGATGCAAAATGCGCGACTTTCTGCGTAGAACCATTGACTCAACAAGAACAGGATGACCTGAAAACCGCAGAACGAGCAGCAGCGGAGGCCAATGGAAAATTGGTTGCTACTCAGAATTTAATAAGATTTCACCATGGCCAAGGTGGCGATTTTTGCATAAAAGGCTTTACTGGTGTAGAATTGCGCGGCGGCTATGCTCTAATTCAATACAATCCACCAGAATGCATCGCGAACACTCTTGTTACCAAATGAATCCTAAAGATATTGAGATGTTCCGAGAGAAACTGAAGCAAACCGATGCTTGGTTTCTCCTTGCGGAAAATCAAACTACAGGGATAGCTGAAATTGTTCACATAGATTCCTTCCATGGCATCCTACCCGCCGACCTTGCCGCTTGCCCTGTTTGTAAAGACATGCCTGAGGACTCTGATTTGGCCACTCTGATTAAGAATTACAAGTATACAATTAACTGATGATCACGGTTGTCCACGTTCGCAGATCTTCATTTCAACAAGGCCGTGCGGATTGTATTTACGGTGGGCGAACCTTCGCTGAATTCTACGACGAAGGATGGAGTAACCCTTACCATGAAGGTTCGGATGGTACTCGTGAAGAAGTCATCGCCAAATTCCGAGACATGGTAGATCGCAGTCCTAAATTGCGAGCGCGTATTGAAAAAGAGTTGAAAGGTGAAAACTTGATGATTGGGTGTTGGTGCAAACCACTAGCCTGTCATTGCGATATTCTTGCAGAATTGGCAAACAGATGACCATCCTTCGCATTGAGGATCCTTCTAGATTCGTCGGCTTGCCGTTGGGCAAAGTCCTTGGGCAAATTGCCGATTGTGGCTATCAATCGCTCATCATCAAGGCGGACAACATCACCAAAGAAATTGTTCACGATTACGACCCTCTCCGTGTTCTCCTTCAAGTTGAGAAAAACATCGTGACCACCGCAAAAGTGGGATAGCCGATTTTCTAGATCTTCCCGTAGAATTTTATGGAGTGAACAAACATCCCTTAGCATGGTGGACTTTAGACGGCCCTAAACGGGATACCGAATCATGGGCATTCAAAATGGCAGAGGCCCATCGTCTTGCCAAGAAAATGTTTTCACCCCAGAACTTGACTACTCAATGGAGACACTATGAACATTCTCATCTACGGGCATCGTAAAACCAGTTCCAAGATGTACGACATCAGTACGCTCGGGAAAGAGTTAGCCGCCTACTTGCTGATTTTTCAGCAAATCGACAAGATGGGTTGCTACGCCGATCTTGATGAAATCGAAACTCCCGAAGAATGCAAACCTTGTTCCAGGGATCTCCACGAATATTGCGTCGCTGCGGATCATGGTACATGCGCATGCACGGCAACCAAAAACTGCAAGGAACGCGCTGAACGTTTCATGTCGGACAACCGTCAATCTCTGACTTGGAAAAAGTGGTATGACGAAGCCAAAGCCGGGAACGGTGAGTCTGCAAAAAAGTTGCTCAGAGACCGTAGCCATCGAAATTTCGAATATGAAGAAATCGAAACGGGCTCAGTCATCAACCCTGAAGAAAAAGTCGTTGCTGTATGAATCTGGCTCAACCTATCATGTACGCTGCCGATGCCTTACTCCTTGCAGCGTACATTATGCTGGGACGCAAGAGATTGAAACAAGGTTTTATCCTGAGTTTTTTGAGCAGTATTTGTTTCGTTATTGGCGGTATTGAAATACAGCAGCCAGCGGTGTGGGGAATGAATATCGTCTTCGCTCTCATTAACGGCTGGAGTATTTATCGATGCTATGTGCCTCAGCGGAAACAAACCCGAACTGACCGCCGCTGTCGTCATTTCGGATTGTATCCATACGGCGAGGACGAATAGGCAACGAGTAAATTTCTGTGGCTGCTGTATGCATCGTATGTGCGATATGTGCGCTGGAAATCATCCGAGAGTGGAAATCAATAATCCACGCGGAAGATGCCATCTCGCATTGAAGCAGTTTATTCTGGATAGGGAAAAAGTGGCAGAAGCTAATATCGCAGCCTACTACCATGCTCCGATAAAGGAAACTCATCTGCTCAAAGTTGTATAAATTGGAAAGGAACGGAACTGAATTCACCACGCTAGAAGCGAGAATGTGCTCGTCAGTGTAAAGAACACGATGAGCGAGTAGCTCGTGAACTTCAGTGGTTCAAAATATGCGAACTCTGATCAGTAGGACACTTCAAGAGAACCTGAAAGCTGAAGAGCGCATACTTCAGACAAGGTAAAAAGGAATTCAAATGTACAAATGGCACAAACACTTAGAAGATTGTTGTTATTGGTTTTTAATTAGTTCTCTAATTTTAACTGTATTAGTTCTTAGATTTTTATAAAAGGAGAACGTACTCACTGAATTATGAGATCCACGACCATCAACCCGGATGCAGGAGTTAACTGTTGCGTCTGCGGTAATCCAGCCTGGATACAAACTCGGTAAAGCATGAATTAAAGATCCGGTTGGACGCTATCCGAGATTTCGGGCCATACAATAAGAACAACGGGCCAACTTATGGCCTGACTTTTTACGGCTATTGTCAAGGCGATGAAGAAAAAGGCCCAAAATACGCAAAGGCTGGTATGTCCACCATCGGCATGGGCTTGTATATTGCCCAAACGCCGCAGGAGGCCATGATAGAAGCTCTACGAATGGCCGTTCGAAATAACATGCGATTGCTCAGACTGGATACGCAGAACACGGTTCGAGCATTTCCTGGTTTATGGCGTAGCGGTTATTCTTGTGTGGATCTCTTCCGTGATCCGCTGTACGACAAGTATATGAAATTATTCGGTCCTCCGGATACGAGTAAAGGACGACCATTGGCTTTTAACGAAAAGAAATTCGGCCCGATTCCAGCTGAATTATTAATGTTTAATCGGATTGTACATTCCGTGGATGCTCCTAACCCGTAAGGGCGGAGAGTGACCTGAAGTGGGTGTCCGGCTTCGCCGTAGCGTCTGCCACCGGACGTTGTAACCTGCCAAGGTCTTTGATACATCCACGGATCGCACACGTCGTTTAATGGCTAGGACGCTGGTCCTCAAAACCAGCTGTGCGGGTTCGAATCCTGCCGTGTGCGCCAAAAATTTATGATACAACACCTTCCATCTATCGAGAAATTGCAATCGATACAAGCCGATTTGCAGCAGCTGGCTAAACCTTTTGTAAAGATCAAATGCGACATTCTGGCCGTAAATGTCCCGACCTATCGTATACATTGCGATGGTTATACGGAAGCCATTTATTCTCCAGAAGTTCTAGAGGAATTGAGGAAAGTAGACGCATTTTGGAAAGAAACAGCGGATGCTTATTTGAAGGCTATATGAGACTATACCATAAAATTCGTGGTTGGATTCTACGAGTTTTATTTGGTATTCACACTTGCATTAAGCCGACTGGGACAGTATCAGCACTTATTGCTGTAACAAGCGGGATTCATCCAAGATTTGAATGGACTCCTCTTGGGCGCATCACAAATTTACAGCTTACCAAAACTAATATAAGGAGAACTACAATGCAAAAAACAATGACTGGTGGTTGAGTATGCTCTACAACCAAAGGTTGTCCAAACGATAAGGCTTGGGCAGTTGTAAAGAACGACAAAATTCACCGCATTACGTTCAGTCAGTCTTTGGCTGAACATACAATCAAGTGCACTGAAGATCCAAACTTCACACTCGCACGCATCACTCTAAAAATCGGGAATGAAATCGGGCCAGGCCAAGACAGCCTAACCGGACTCTACGCTCTCATAGATCGCCGGAAGGGAAAGACTCTGCGTGTTGCCATGAACAAGGATCTCGCGAACCTTATCTGTGACTTCAAGAGTCGGTATCTTGCTGAGGCTTATATTGAGAAGGTGGTGCCAATGACCCATTAGGTAGGGAGCCGGGTCGCTCTTGGATGGACGACCCGGTTTATTTTTCACTAATCATACCCGATTTTCCAAATACCTAGGTATTATGCAAATGAGCCACAGGATAGGTCGTGTACACTTGTAAAGTGCGAATCGGCACCTGCAAAGGCTCACAGTGAACTGACATGATTTTCAGACAGCACAATACGAATCAGATTGGCGGGCATAAACACCCAGCTAATCGCCAGTGGCGAAAGCGGTAATCGCTTTCTCTGTTCGGTAGTGATTCGGGTGCCTGATGAAGATTCCATCCAACGGTCAGTGAGTTTCCCAAAGACAACCAACAGAGATAGTACAGGGGTTTCCCAAAGACAACCAACAGAGATAGTACAGGGGTTTCCCAAAGACAACCAACAGAGATAGTACAGGGGTGTAAGCTCAACGGCAAACTGTCCGTCTCCAAAACGGAACTTGGGGGTTCAAATCCCTCCGCCCCTGCCAAAGTTTAGTTGTAATGTGGTGGCATTGGGAACTCTGGGAATGTTCCAGCAGTCTGTGAAACTGTCTTCTGCCGGGTTCAACTCCCGGATGCCACCCCAAGTTTTAGTGTTGGCATGTAAACCGTAATTGGTAGCGGGCTGCACTGTTAATGCAGTGGCGAAAGCCTCTGGGGGTTCGAGTCCCTCCTTGCCAGCCAAGATTGCTCGTGTTGACCCGAGCGAGATGAAAGCGGAGCAGAAATGCTCCACAGGTCAGAACTAAGGCTCTGACTCCCTATCGGGTCAAGAATGGCAGACGGATAGCCGAAAACCGCTCGCTGCAGCGAGGCCGAAAAGGTTCAGGGGGTTAATGTGCTCGTGTAGCGCAGCGGAATAAGCGCATTCCCCTCCGAAGGGAAAGGTCGCTGGTTCGAATCCAGCCATGAGCACCAGATTTTAGTTCCCGTAGCGCAACTGGACAGAGCGCATGGCTACGAACCATGAGGTTGGGGGTTCAAATCCCTCCGGGAACACCATTTTAATTATAACGTTTGCCCGGACATGTTGCTCCTTTATTGAGTGCCATGTAATTAGGAGTAAGTGAGTGGCAGTTGGGGCAAAGAAGTTTAACATTGTCAGGAGCATTATTGGAGTGATCGCCATCTTCATGATGCAGTTGTACGGGAACATTGCCGGTGATGGGATGAATTTTACACCAACCGCAATTTTCACAACGATTTCCTCTAATGAGGATAACCATTCTTTTTAGGGACCAAAGATTACGTCCTTTTGAAGAAAGAAGAAAAGGAACTCCAGCTAACCAGTTTTTAGCAGCTTTTTGGAGTTTTTGAGCGTAGTGTTTGGTTAGGACTTGAGACATATTTTCCCGATATTCGGGGGAAAGAAATTGACGGGTTTGTTCTAAAGATAGAAGTTTGGGGCGTCCCACGAATTTGTGGCCAATCTGAAAAGAAACAACGGGTTTATAACCCTGAAGTTTTCGGCTCACAATTTGATTTATCTGTGTTCTTTTAGCTTTTGTACTGAAGCCACGAGCACATTTGGAGTTACAGAACCGTCCGCTCCCGTAGGAGCCGTCATGTTCTAGAGTACAGTTTTCGCAGTTTAGCATTCGAACCTCATTGAGTAGCACTCTACTCATGACAGTGGAAGTTCGATTATTGAGTGCCAAGCCGTAAGGCTTAGGAAATGTCGTCCGAAAGGGCGGGGCATTCACCAAATTTATGAACTGGTAACGGCTCCAGACCCAAAACTGATAGACGTCTGATCAACGGAACGTCGTGAAATCCAGGAGTAGGGCTGCTGACCGCTGGTCTTGTCGCAAGATGAGGTCGGTTGAAAGCCAAAGCGGTCACCAAATTTTTATTGCGGCCCGTCCTCGGTGATGGCAGGTTCAAGCGGTTTCGCGATCGCTTCCCTTGTAGAGGTTCAAATCCTTTTGCCGCAGCCATGGGCGTGTAGCTCAGTGTTAGAGCACCTGCGATGAGCAGGAGGTCGGAGGGTTTAATTCCCTTCCTCGCCCACCAAGTTTTGAAGGGGACGCAGCTCGGAGAAGGAGCAGCCTCTGTTCTAGAGCAGAGGAAGGGCGTTGGTTAAATTCCTCCCGTCCCCACCAGAGATTGGCGAGGCACAGCACGGTGACTGTAGCGGTCTGTTAAACCGCCCTCAGAGGGTTCAACTCCCTCCTCGTCAGCTTCCGTGACTCCCTAGTACCCTAGGTACTAGGGAGGTTCATGATAAATTTATTTGCGTCGGTAGCTCAAATTGGCAGAGCTCTCGGCTCTTAACCGAAGGGTTGTGGGTTCAAGTCCCACCCGGCGCACCAAGATTGACCGTAGATTACGGGTGAATGGAGAATTATGTTAATTGAATTTGAGAATGCCGACATGCTGGAAGTCTACAAGCGCCTGAGTAAGAAGAACTTGATCTGCATTTGTAGCTCTGACAAAAAGAAGTCTTGCGGTGAAGTTGTTGTAGAACCAAGACGGCAGCTTACTTATCCTCAGAAATTTTAGTTTTCAGCCCTCAAGTGGGCGACGAATGAAGCTGCAACTTCCGTCGTCTTCTGACTCTGGTGAGTAATGAGGGGAATAACGGCGGGAATTGCAGATGAACGTCGGGGCGTGGTTCGATTCCACCAAGATAGTTTAAGGAGTTAGCAATGCTGTTTGAGATCAAGAAACACTTTCGAGGAGACTTGTCATACACTATCGACACGGCTCCCAATGAAGAGATCGCGAAGCAGCGTGCTCAGGATTATGTAAGACAGTATCCCGAGGCATCTCTCAGGATCTGGAATGCAACAGACAAGCACTGGGTATTGTGGTATCCGGAAGAGCAGAAAAAGGCTTTTGCAACTTCTAAGTAGGGAGGAATTTTGTGCACGATACACTGGTACTAGATATGTACTGGCAACCCCAGCATACTTGCAGCTGGATGGAAGCTGTAAAACTCGTATGGGAGGGCCGTGCTCAGGTAATCAAAGAAGATGAAGGAGGTCGTGTCCTTCGTTCCCCTTCCATGACAATGGGTATGCCCCGTGTTATCGTCGTTAAGAACGCTTGGGTTCGTCGTAAGCGCGTTGCTGTACCTTGCACTCGGCGTAACATCGCGATTCGGGACGAAAGCCGTTGTCAGTATTGTGGCTATATCCTGCAAACAAGTGAGTACACCTTGGACCACGTGATTCCGCGTTCTCAAGGTGGAACTACAACTTGGAAAAACACGGTTCTAGCTTGCGCAGAATGCAACCACGATAAGGATGGACGTACTCCTGCTCAGGCTGGTATGGCTCTACGGAAAACGCCAGTAGAACCAAAGGTCAATGATCCACGCTTCAACTTCAAGTTGCGACTGGGCAAGAAGTTCCGCCCGGAATGGACTGAATACATGCGTTGGAAGGACGCAGAAAATGGCGCTTGGAGCTATTGGAACATAGCTCTAGAGCCTTGATTAAAGTTGGGGAACTTCGGTTCCCCTTCTTGAATAAACCTCTCACGCCTAGCCTTGTAGCGATGCAAGCGATGCGCATAATTGAGAGGTCTTTAGGGACGTAGCACAATTGGCGGTGCACTCGGCTCTGACCCGAGAGGGTGTAGGATCGTTGCCTACCGTCCCTACCAAAATTTGGTTCCGTCGTCCAAATGGACAGGACACTAGTTTCCTAAACTTGAAATTCCGGATCATACCCGGACGGGACTACCAGTATCAAGGAGAATAGACATGTTTATTCCGCGTGAAGATGCAGACGAAGCACGGGCATTAGTTGAACGCATCTGGAACAAGCATCGTGCTCATAAGATAGCTGTAGGAGCACCTGTTCCGGATAGTACAACCGGAGATATTAACGATGCAGGATGCGGCTGTAGCTGCTGTCTTTATGCTGGATACTTTCTCCATGAGGGAAGTGCCTAAATTTTATGAGACGAAAACGTAAATCCAATTCGAAGTGGGGGCATAGCGACCAGATTTTCTAAATCTGAGCATCGTAGCGGACTGAAAACGCGGGTTCAAATCCTGCTGCCCCTCCCAAAAAAGAGGACCCGTGGCAGAGCTGATATGCACCATCCTTTTAAGATGCGACTACGCTGGGACGGACCCAGCCGGGTCCACCAATTCTCTTGCTGAATTCCGAATCCCGGGCATTTTGTGTTCTCTGGCCCATTGACTTACAACCTTGTAGTTGCCAAATCTCCAACTTTCCAACTTCCGTAGTATTATTGAACAGCAGGGATTAAACCTGCCTTCCGTGGGAGCCACGGTTTAGCCGTTCGCCTTGGGTTGAAGTAAGATCTGATTGGGACGGAATTCATGAAAAGTGGAAGCTCACAGTATCAGAACTTCGAATGGGCTGTTAATGCCCAAACTCAAACTCGTATCACAAAATGAAACGGGCTTCTGCCCATGGAGAAAATCGTAATGAAGCGTATCACAGCACTGTTGTTTACACTTGTTCTTGCAGTAGGATTGGCATCAGCACAAACCCAGGTTCCCAATGCCCCTTCAACCAGTTTCTTGCCGTATGTTGAAGGCACCATCAGCTCTTCCCCAAATAGTTCGGCCAACGTGAATTACAATGTCGGTCTGGGCTTGGAAGTCAACACTCAGCACCTCCTGTTGGACGCCAGCGGCGTGTTCAATACAGCATCTGTTGCTGTGGGAACAGGCAGCAATGGCTACAGCGGTATTCTTCAGGCGCAGGGCTATTTGAAGTTTGCTAAGTTGGGCAGTGTGACGTTTCTTGGCGGCGGTGGAGCGAATTGGGCCATTAACACAGATGGATTCCAATTCAAGAAGTTTGTTTCCACTGCTACATCAACGGCTAACCCCTTTGTTGGCGGCGGCGTACAGGTGGGGAAGTTCCGCAGTATCTTCACGTATCAGTTTGACACCGACACTACCATCCCGGGACAGCATGTGTATCAATTGCAGAGTCAATATCAGTTGACGAAGAATCTGTATGCATTGCTTCCTATTTCCATCAACCAAATCAACAACGGCCCCACAGTTACTCAAGTGGGCGGTGGTTTGAAATACACGTTCTAACAAAGGCTGTTTGCATTTGAAGTATGAGCCGGGGAGAAATCCCCGGCTTTCTTTTTTGAATAGCTGTTTTACGGAGCCCCTCCGTATTTTATAGCATGGAATACAAAGTGATGTTTACCACGACAGTTACGTCGGGCTCCTATCAAGGCGGCGTTGCTGTTCACTCCCACATTGAGGCTTTCGAGGACAAAAACCAAGCAGAAATCGCCGCAGCAGCTGTTAACGAGAACAAAAACTGCGGGAGAAGCCGTGAGACATTTCGTCAATGGGCCACGCCTCTTTTCGAAACTAAATGAGAGAAAAGATGACTATAGACGAAGCCACAAAACAGCAAATTTCAGAACTGCGCTTACCCTTCTGGGCTGATCCCGAAGCGCACATTGAGCTCTACTCTATGATTCTAAACTAGGCTGGTTCCATGGTCCTTGGATAAAACTTTATGATCAACACTCTCAGGCTGCGATGGGAGTCGAATGCCCGCAAACACTACTCACAAACACTATGTTCAGCAGCGAAGACAGATGGGAAAAATTTGAGCGAGCGGTGAGAACATCGTAAATGACCAACATCGCAGAAGTTCGTGTCCTCAATTCGGAGATCAATACGCATTACTACATGAATCTCTACGTCCCGGAAGTTAAAGAGTTCTTCCAATTCGTTCTTGCTAATAGAAAAATTGTCCCTCCTCCCAACGGCATGCCGGGAGTATCGGGTCCCGCAACTCTCGCACTGGAACGACTGTTTGCCAATGTGCCCTCAAAATTCCCGCTCGTGGATCTTATTCGTTTTTTACAAAAGGAACGAGGCCACTTCTGCTCTATCTCCAATCCGGCAGTAGAAACTCTGGATATCACTTGTGAAGAAATCGAAGACGCACTTATTCGTTGGTACATTCAGGGAGAGAAACGATCCGATGCAGTCACCATTGCAGAAAATCTTGCATAGCCTCATTCCCATGGCCCAGACGCCGGGTTGTACCGGATTGGACCTGGACGGTATGGCCAAAAATTGCATTGAAATACTCGGGGCAGAACCGGCATTCCTCGGTTTCAACAATTTTCCAAACGTCCTTTGTGTAAGTATTAACGAGACTGTTGTTCATGGAGTTCCTACCAATAAACCGTTTGAAGACGGAGATATCGTTTCGCTAGACTTGGGCCTGAAAATGAATGGGGAATACGATGATGGGGCACTCACGATTGTTGTGGGTAAAGCTAGCAAGGTAGCAAAGAAGCTACTCAAAGGGACGCGAGAAGCACTCGAAGCGGGTATCCAAATGGCAAAACCGGGATACACCACCAACGACATTGGTCGAGCCATCTGGCAAACAGCGTGCAAATACGATCTTGTTCCTGTTGACAACTATGGTGGGCACGGAATTAGTAGTGAGCTTCATGAGGAGCCATTCGTTCCAAACTACTCAATGCATTTCCCGAATCATACCTTAGTAGCAGGACAACGAATTGCGATTGAACCCATGTTCAGCACCAAGGGGTCAAGCACCTACATTGGGCCGGATGGTTTTTCTGTTGTTTTGAAATCGGGATTGGCCGCTCATTTTGAACGAACTGTCACAATATGAGTAATCAAATCGATCACCGCGCACCAGCAAATCAAAGAAACAGACGGCACAACGAGCGTCCTGCCCCGGCAAATAGTTGCGGCGGAGAAGGACACAATGGGCAGTTAGGCACTGACTGGAAATTATTGAGTCGTCGGAATGAAAGAAGAAACTTGAAACAAGGCCGAGAAGCCAGCATTGGAAAATTGATTAAGAGGACGAAACCTGACCGCAAGAATTCTACAATGTACGCCGGGGTTGAATTTGAAGGCGGCAAAATCCGACGTAAGAATCACCGTCCTCGACCCATCAGTCCAGACACAGGTGAGGAAACCTAATCCCTGCCTCTGTCCACTAGTTTAATGATCCCATCCCGAACATCTCGCAGCAAGTCAACCATTTCTGTATTTGTACGTGCAACATCTGTGATGCCCTGTTCTAAATGAGCAAGGTGATTGGTTTGTATGAGATCAACGGCTAACTTTGTATCAGCTACAACCCTGGCCGTCTCTTTAGATTGGATGCTGATATTTTGGATCTTACTGATCTCATCTACGAGTTGAGTTCCTCGTTTGTAGGTAGAATTCATCCATTTAATCAAACCTATACAAATGCCAGCTGCTGCCCCGACAGTGCCAATAACCCCGCATATCCAAAGTAAAGAATGCCGAGCTGCCTCTTGTAGATAGAAAATAATGCTATTCATACCTTGATTTTCGCCAGTGGTTAACGATTTGGTAGTACGGAGTAGTTCATTGTCCATTAATCCCCCAGAATTCAACCACAAAATAACACAGTTCAAACACTGTGCTTTCCAATCACACTTAGCCCCGGCTCCTCTTCCCTCCGGAAGCATGGTGTAGATTAAAGACCACCTCCTCCTCTAGACGCCTATTTCTGTTGGAGTTAACTCTCTTGGGTTTAAAGTGAAAAAACCATCGGAAAGTGCGAAATTCATAAAGAATCCCTCCTTGGGTCTAGAAGCAGAGTATTTAGTTGTTGGAGCTGTAATTCGCTCCCTGTAGAGGGTTTGAAATTGACAAAACATAGCCTAATTAGTTTCATCAAAAGTGGTATCAGATTCGCTGGATACGGGTACATCGCAAAAACCGCCATGATCCTTCATTCTATTTCTCTTTGGTGGGCTGCAATTATTCTCATTGCTGCTGAGATTATTGGGGTTGCGGAAGAATTCGGGGCCACCTACTAATGCAAATGCAATATGAACTCTCTGTTGGGGATTCTCCACAGGACATACTAACTAAAGTTGAGAAATTCCTATTGGACGCCATGGACTTGGTTGAGCAGCGGGATGAAGAATTTCCAATAATCGCTGCTTATGATGCCCTGGTAGAACGCAAGATGGTTAAAGGACTAAAACGTGATTGACAACGCTTTACAACGCGCATTGGGTATCCTTGGAGACGAAAAACGTATCTTCCGTTTTGAGGAAGGCGATGTCAGCCGAGAGGAATTTGAACACAGCCGATTGATCGATCAAGTAGTCTTCGGCCCTCGAGGGCTGGTTGAAAGTCTCGGCCCAACCTGGTCTCTTGTCCATGATCCGCGTTTTGCAGCTTTAGAAGCTAAATTTATCGTGAGAAGACGCGGACGATTGGGCGGCGATGCTGACCTTGGTAAGCAGTACATCAGTAGCAACGGTCAATTTTCCTCCTCTATCGTCGATCTGGAACAATATAGCGAGATTTTAGGCGAAGGTAGAAATTTCTATTGTTTCCTTCAACACCCAGAACCGAAATGCCCAGAACGTCAATGGCTTGAACGGACTTGGAAACAATGCATGTTCCAACCAGGGCCAGGTATTATCTGCTTGTGCAACGCAGCTGATAAGTGGGATCCACGCATTTGGAAGGATCAATCAGATGAAGTTATTTGGGCTTTGATCAAGCGTGAATGGCCCAACTACTTCCGTATGAAAGGTCAAAACTCAACTGCTGAAGCACTTTTGAATGATATCACTAAAGATGATTTTAATCAACGGTACAAACTTGTAAACAAAGAGGGCGCTAGGCTCTATGATTTGAGTAAAGCAGATCTAGCTGGTCTGATTGCCGACTATGCAGAAACCGCTCAGGCAGATGATTGGACTACGATCGATGCGGACGACGCCACTGCTCAAAATGAAGATAACACAGAAGTCTACAAAGTTAGTTTAGAGGTTGATTTTTTGGAGAAAGCCCTAACGTATCGAGCTTCTCTTCGCGCTACAGCAGCGAAGATTCTCCAACAGATTGGTTTTTCTAAGTGCCTAAATGAAATTGAAAAAGCAAAAGGAGAAGTCCGGTTAACCGACATGGAGTCAGATAAACTTCTCCAGATGGTCTATCAATCTGACTATCCCAACGATAAAGTCCAGTTGGTATCGAATTTGCTCCAATATGTGACCCAGTGCTTCCAAACTCCTTTTGAGGAACGTTTGGCAGCGCAATTAGCCACCGCCACTCAAAATGCACAAGCAGTCATGAAAGGGCTCAAAACCGGGACCGTTAAGCCTGTGAACCAAATTACTGATGCTGTGCCTGAAGACGAACGAACAATTGAGAAGCGATATGCAGATTATACAGAACAGATGAAGGAGTGGGGAGAGAATCCATCCTCTTACGAAGAATGGCTGGCAGGTTATCGATTAGAACTCATTCAGGCTCAACTGTTTAAAAACCCACTCAAGAAGGATCTATTTCTTATCTGGCAGGAGGCGGAACGAAACGCTTACAGAGATTTGGGGGCAGGAAGTCGGGAAATCATTTGTAAGATTTCTTTCGAAGTAGCTGAAATTCTCGCCCCAGTTTTTGCTACGCCAGAAGTCAAAATTGGTGAAGAAGAGTACGCGCAGATTATGAACAAAATTGCAACCACCGGGTACTTTGATCTTGCGCGGAAAGCTTTTGGAGAAGAGTATCACTCAAAAGATTCTCCAATACGTGGGGCTGAAACAACATTGAATCCAAATACGCTGGAGCCAATCTCAAATAATGAAACGTTAGACGAGATTTGGGAACGTTCACTTTCTAAGATCAAACCAAAAGGAAATGCATGAGTGAAAGTTTTATTGCAGCGGTAGAACGAGCGTATTTCTCATTGGCTATTACACGAGAGGAAGCAGACACTGCTATCGCGAATTACGTGTTAGAAGAACGCAAGAAAGCAGTGTCGCCCTACGAAAGTATGAAAGAGGAGTTTCTATGTCTGATGAGCAAGCAATCTACGAAACTGATCAAAACGAGATCCTCACTGACGCAGCAGGAGAAACCGTGAGACAGATATTCGCCAACGTAAAACCAGTTGATCCAGAATTACAGGTGGCACTGGATAAGCTCAACAAACCTTCCCCCGAGCTGGCACACATTCGCTGCGAGATGAAGAGTGCTGCTCCTCAACAATGTCATCTAAACAACGCGAACAATCATGAACCACGACCTGAAGCTGGGCCAGACCGTGAGGTCTGGGTTCGTGATCAGATTATGACCGCCATGCGCATGGCGTTGTCTCTCAAATCCGAAGTGCGTGTCCGTGCCGAAGCTGGAGCATTTGAACACGGCATGCGAGGCATTGCAGAGGGTGCAACCATTGAGATCTTGGGTCAGTTGGGATTTGATCTCCACAAATTGGTCAACCTTCGTCGCATTCATGGTACAGATCTATGCTAAACTTTTCAGTCATTTCGGTGATAAATTTTATTGTCAGTGCCTTTGTATGTGGGATGATGTGTCTATCAAGATATGCCGACAGACGACGCACTAAAACACCCAATTTGGAGCCAGGTTTAGACTTTGTGGTAAGATGGTGCTCAACATTCGTATGCCTGGAAATAGTCGCCTTCATCATCCGAATCTTCATCCCAGGTTATTAGGAGTCAATGAACAAGCGCATCTATCTCTTAGACGCGATGTCTTTCATTCATCGTGCGTACCACGGCTCTGTTGTACCGGGCCGCCCTCCTATGCAAACCAAGGCCGGGTTGCCCACCGGGGCAATCTATTTCTTCAATAAGATGCTCCAAAAACTCTATTCAGGACTGGCTCCTGAATATCTAGTCGCCTGTTGTGACGTTCAAGGACCTACCTGGCAAGATGCACTCGCGGCGGGTATGCCCGATATCAAAAGATGGACCAAGAAAGGGGTTGAGACCATCCCTTACCTGGGCTATAAAGCAGGCCGAGATGAGCACACCCAAGATTTCCTAGTGCAAGTTCCCTACATCTATCGTCTCTTCGACGCTTACGGGATTCCAGTTTGCAAATTGGAAGGTTATGAAGCCGACGATCTCCTAGGAACCCTCGCTCGTATCGTAGTGGAACAAGACCCCAATCGACAAGTCACTGTTCTCACCCATGACAAAGACATGTTCCAGTTAGTAACGTCAAATGTCTATGTCATGAACCCGGATAAAGGAGTCTTTACTTCGCATGGTGTTTTAGACCGCGTAGGTGTCCTTCCAGAGCAGATCACGGACATGATGGCTCTACGGGGTGACACAAGCGACAACGTCCCCGGTGCCCCGGGAATTGGTGATAAAGGCAGTGTAGATCTGATTCAGATGTACGGCGACATTGATGAGTTGTACAAAAAGCTCGACGAAATAAAAAAGACCAGCTACCGAGAGTCCCTTCGGCTGAACGAAGCCGTTGTGCGATTGAGCAAGAAGCTAGTGACCTTGGACAAGTGCGCTCCTCTTGAATGGAATATAGAAGACATGAAGATGCATCCACCTGACCAGGACGCACTGAATGCACTCATGACAGAACTCGAGTTCCGATCTTCCACTCGCTACGGAAACGAATTCACTCGTGATATCGCAGAAGACATGGTTCTAATGGAAGAAGTAGACGTCATGTGAAGTAATATACACCATGAACTATGACTAAAAGGAGGCCACTATGAACGAGTTCTTTACGACAGCAATCCCCAACTCGACGCGGGTTGGCAACCTTTCCAGTAATAGAGAAACCTCTATTATGGAAGACAAATGTCCTTGCATGATCGCAGAAAATAGCAAGTGTATCGATTGCGGTGAGCCAATCATGAACCCAGAATTTACGGTTGAAAAACTAGCAGAAGAAGGTATAGTTCTTGGTTCTCCTCTCCCGCCTGATGCACCCGTACCCAACATAGGCAACATCTCAGGTCTCATCCACCTTGCTCAGAACACCTTCCGAGAGGGCGTCCATCGTCAGGTTGAAAACACTGATCCTAAAAATCCAAAACTCCCTCGTCTCCGAATGATTGACGCGATGTTGTTTCGTGTTCCGCATACAGATATTTGGAATGGGCTGCTCCGACAATCCTTTGAACAAGCTCAAGCCATGGGGTTTAGAGGGACTTTGGAACGCTGGGGTACAGTAGTAGAAGACATTATTCCTCCCAACGTAGCCGAATCCTAATATCTAGCCGTAGATTCCAACATGAGAAAAGTTATCATTATTAAGCCTGGAGCACATTCATTCATGCTAGGCAATGATAACATTCGAATAGACAATCCTCTCAAAAGAGAAATTTGGTCCTTGAGAAGTAAAGCAGCCCATTCTAGCTATCGCGTACTTCGGGCCGTTGATTTGCGTAGAATACCACTCGCAATTCAAAAAACTCTCACAGTAAGGAAAACGGCATGAACTTTAAATTCTGGAATAAGCCCAAACCTCAACCTACAAAGACTAAGTCAGAGAAACCACAACCCCTGCGTTTCTACGGCTATGGAAATTCGCTTTGCCAAGTAGGCAGAGCTCCTTGGCCTCCGGTATTACGCGATGATTCTAGCTACGATCGTGAAGAATTGTACCAACTCGTTGCCGACGCGCTGAACGTGAAGCATCGCTATAGTTTTGTACGCAAACAATTAACAGCATCCGTGGCAGCCTACGATCGTGGTGACATAACTAAGACGCAGCTTGGAGATGACTTAATCCATATGCTGGAGGTCATCAAAAAGGATGAAAAGGCGGATGAGCCATTGTTTGCAGAACATAAAGTACGGCTGGCAGCCTATAGACGCCGTGGAGATTGGGGAGGATGAAACGATACGCAAAAATCGGCATTAGCAGAACGATAGAGGAGCGCGGGATATTTAGCTTCTCAGTATTCGGATTTATTCGTATACTTCGTATACATCCGGGTCATGAAGCAGTTGTCACAAAACGTACAAGGTTGGACACAGAATTGGCAGAGAGGAGAGAGCTTGAAAAACTTTTCTCTGGGTCTCCTAGTCGTTTTGTTAATTAGCTTCTGCACCCCGATCAATGCTATAACCTTAACAAAACACCGCCCAATGCGGCGTTCGCTGTACCAGAGAATACGCCATCCTTGGTGGCATCCAATGTTCCCCCCTACGCATGAATCACTATTGCGTCAAAATGAGGAGATCGACCGCCTAGCCCTCCCTCGTTATCAAAATAGCGACGATCTCCTCATCGCTGTAACCAACCAAGAACTTGTGCCATTACCTCTTTCTTCTGCTCTTATTGTTGACCCCCGCCTCGATCCCCAGCGGCGTTATTGTCGCCCATGGACAGCTCAGTTTCTAACCGATTTGAGTTACGATTTCTACACTAAATTTCATGAGCCGCTTATGGTCGATAGTGCCGTTCGTACTGTGGAAGTACAGAAGAAGCTACGAAAATGGAATAGAAATGCGGCACCCTATGAAGGAGAGTCGGCTTCGTCCCACTTGGCTGGGCTTACCATAGACCTTGCGCGTAAACGCATGACTAAAGCAGAAGTAAAATGGATAGAATGGCGACTTCTCTATTACCACGCTCGTAGCTGGGTAATTGTTGAAGAAGAATATCATCAATTCTGCTTACATATAGAAGTGTCGGGTCGCTACGGAGAAGCCATTCCTATAGAAACAGCCGATTACCCGATTTCTGATCCTTTCTAGTAGATTGTAACTGGAGAGAGGACAAACCACATGAAGATGCAACATAAAGGAAACGCTGTCAGGGTTTCTGGTGCACAAACTGGGCCGCAAAACATCTCCATTAGAGCAACTGCAGAGATGTTTTCGCTCCTTTCTAATGCGTTGTACAGCGATAAAATTCGCGCAATCATCCGCGAGCTTTCCTGCAATGCTTGGGATTCCCATGCTATGGCGGGTAAAACCGAAGTACCCTTTGAAATTCACCTTCCAACAGATTTTGAACCCACCTTTAGCATTAAGGATTTCGGGACTGGATTAAACCCTGCTGCGGAATACGTCTACGAGATCGAAATGATCGAAACTCCTTACGGCAAACAATTTGGCGAGAAGCGAATTGGCAAGAAGCAACCTCAACAAGAACTGAAAAAGGGTCAGATTGTCAAAATCATCGACGAAGTGGTGGATTTGTACTGCACCTACGGGAACTCAAACAAAGGGGATTCCAACGAAACCATAGGATATTTTGGAGTGGGTTCAAAATCACCCTTCTGCTACTGTGAGGGCTTCACTATCATCAATCGCTATGATGGTGTTACGACCATCTACAGTGCCTTCATCAACGAGGAAGGGAAGCCTCAAGTAAATTCTATGGATAGCACCGCGACCCCGGATGCTGTTAACGGTTTGGAAGTGACCTTCCCGGTCAAGAAGAACGATATCTGGGAATTCGAGAACAAGGCCAAGATGGCACTGGAGTTCTTCGTGCCTCGCCCGATTCTTAACATTGACCTGGATATCCCGATTCCGACCTATACGATCCGCACCGAAACTTGGGGAATGCGATCTGGAGGAAGCGGGAATACTGGTCTACGAGCCATCCAAGGCAAGGTTCAGTATACGGTTGGCAATATTGACATCTCCAAATTGACAGAAAAACAGCAGAGCATCACTTCTCTGCCCCTAGATATTTTCTTCCCGATTGGTCAGCTGGCAGTGGCAGCCTCCCGTGAAACACTTCAACTGGATGAAACCACCGTTGCCAACATCCTTGCTATGTTGGATAACATCTACAACTCTATGCTAGAGGAAGTTCAGAAGAAGGTCGATTCCTGCAAAGAACCATGGCAGGCTCGTGTTCTTATCTACGAATTGAGCCATGCACCCGGCATTGGTAAATTGGTCAACGACGCCCACAACAATGGACAATTCTGCAAGAATTACAAGAACTTCACTTTGGCCGACAAACACCCGGTTATCAATCAGCTCGACGCGAAAAGTGTCCATGTAGCAGAGTTTTCACATAATTACCGTGGAAGTCAGTATGCCAAGAAAGAGCACACCTTTTGTCGTGGTGATAAACGTCTGGAAATGTTCCATGAAGTTCAGACCAATGTGCACACTCGTGAAGACTTTGATGTAGCATTTCCGGTTCAACCCAACGTATTAATGGTCATCAATGACGTAAAAATTGGTGCGGAAAAATACATTCACTACTTCCTGCAAGAAGCAGCAGATAACGAAGAAGTAATCAGTGAAACGGGGGAGCGGACTCAATCCAAGGTCAAGACCGTCTTCTTGTTCAGCCGCGCTAACAAAGATGTAGAAGTAATTGCAGCGGTTCGAGAGGCAGAAGACATGATGGTGAAGCTGGGCAACCCACCTTGCATCCGCCTCAGCGAGTTAAAGACACGTTATGCTCACATTCTTGATGCACGCAAAGCTCCAACAGCTTTGGCCCCGGCTCGTGACATACTCGTCTTAGTCGACAAAGTTGTTTCGTCTACGGGTGCAGGAAGTTATTCGGTAAAAGGGTGGACTAAAGCATGGGTTCGTAGCGATACACAACCTGCAGGCCGGAAGTTCTATATTCCTGTAGAGAATCTGGCCGCAACCGAAGATGAGTTCGATACTGAAACAGGTGGTCATGATTTAACTGAATTTGTTCAGAACGTTAAAAAGAGTGGCAAATTCGCAGGCATCACAGCTAAGACGCCTATCTACGGTCTGAAGAAAGAACACAAGTTGCGCGCCAAGAAACAGGAATGGGTCAGTTTCGTACCTTACGTTATGGGTCAGATCAAGAAAGTTATGACTCCAGCACAAGCAAAGGAACTCAGCATCCTCTATCATGATTGGGATTCCGGTTCTGAGTTTGACGAAACGTTAGAGCGTATTGCGATCGACAAACCCCTGGCAGCAGATAGTCCATTCCAGACCTTTTGCGAGGAATTGGCGATAGCCCAGAAAGCTGACGATGACGATGAACTCAAGGCTCTAGTGGAAGTTCTCCAACTCGCAGAAGAGCGTGGAAAATACACTCCAGCCAATATGATCGACTATAACGAAGAGTGGGAAAAGGTCAGTATTCTTTATCCGATGCTGAGCCTGATTAGCCGAAACTATAGTTACGATCGTAGTATTGAGAAGGAGAACATCCTGCTGGATTACCTCCGGACTATGGATGCGTCTCGTAAAGCAAGCAGCCAGTCGGCAACGGCGGCTGTAGCTGGAAACTAAAAGGAGAGAAGCATATGGCACAAGCAGTGAAGTACACGATGGGTGATAATTTCGTCCACGTCATTCTGCCTGGAGTTGGCGCTTACGCGCTGGAAGCATCTCACCAGACCTTCCCCGCGATGAAGCGTGCATTGGAACGCAAGCAGTGGGCACGTGTTCCCCACCTGATCAATTTGGCGAAGCAGCTTGGTTACCAGACTCATGGCAAAGTCACCATTGAGCGTGGCATTCCTTACTACAAGGGTGTCAAGATGGAAGGATACCTGGCTACCAAGATGCAGGAAATGCTCCGTCGGGGCGAAACGAAGGATTTGCCCAGCCTGCTCAAGTTCTCCAACAACCTGTACCAGAATCCCGATCCGAAGACGATCCCGGAAATACTGGAATTCCTGGAAATCTCCAACATGCCCATTACCGACGATGGATGCTTCCTGGCCTACAAGTGCATCAAGTCTGACTATACGGATTGTCACACTGGTACAGTAAACAATGAACCTGGCGAAACCCCAGCCATGCCCCGTAAGAACGTGGACAAGAGCACCCGCGTGGCTTGCTCAAGCGGTTTCCACTTTGCGGCTCTGGACTACATAAAGGGCGGATTTGGTTCTCAGGGAAATCGCGTGGTTATGATCAAAATCAATCCGCGTGACGTTGTGGCCATCCCTGAGTACAAGAACACGCTAAAGGGTCGTACCTGGTTCTACGAAGTGGTGAAGGAACTGTTCACCATTGAGTCGGCTCAGGAATTGCAGGATCACCCGGAGATGGTGCAGGTGGTAGTCAACGTCGCCAAGGAACGCAACGCGATTCTGAAGTTCGTCTTATCTCACCCGCGCACCAAGTACCAGATTCGCAAGGGTAAGATCAAGAAGAGCACGATTGTGAAGCAGACCCTGGGACGTCTCCAGAAGATGGCGGCCAAGCTGCCTAACCTGGAAGTCGTCGACTACAAGCCGACTACGGTGTTGCTCAAGAATCCTTTGAAGCAGTTCCGCGAAGCGGCTGGTGTCGAACTTAAGGATATCGCTAAGGAATTGGGCATGACTCCCAAGGCGGTCTGGGCGGCTGAACACGCTCCGAACCCGAAGCAAGAGTCGATTGACAACTTCTTGCAGGCGATTCAGAACCTAACAGGTCAGCATGCTGGTCTGTCTTTCCCTCAACCGAGCAAGCCATATATCTGCCGGACGATGGCAGCGTCAGCAGCCGGAGATTCTACTGGGGTATGGTATCCTAATCCGGCTTACAACACTGTAGATGAGGATGAGTACGGGGTTGACAACGGGTATGGTGATGAGTACGGCGAGGATGAGGACGAGGATTAACTTCGCCAACAGATAGGAGCCGCCTCCAAAGTCTTCTCTCCAGCGGCTCCATACGGCCAGCCGAAATCCTAACGGCTGGCCGTTTCTTTTTCTGAACAGTACCTGATTTATAGAGATGTCCCGTAGATTCTAACATGAGCAAACAAAGCAAAGCCGACAAGGTAGCAGATGCGAGCGCAGCGTTGGCGGCGGTAGTTGCCAACCCAACCATTGACCTGACCCCGGTTCGCAAAGAAGCGAAGACATCCACATTTGTTGGTACTTTGACTGCCTTCTCTCTTATGACATTCCCTGTCAAGACTTACAAGGCAACCGATGCTGACACCGTCAGCTTCAATCAGGTTGTCAAGCACGCTGACGGCACCATCGTGCAGTTGAAACAGGGCGCGATGACCGACCCGACCACCAACACTCCGGTCGAGAAAGCGAACATTCTAAAAGGTTTCAAAGTCGGCGACAAGTTCATCACCGTGACCCAGACCGAAATCGACGCTCAAAAGCCAGCCAAGGAAGAGAACATGACCTTGACTGAGTTCATTGACGCAATGGAAATCGATCCGGTCTTCTATGAATCTACCGAATTCATCGCGCCGGACAAGGGTGGCGAGAAGCCTTTTGCCCTGTTGCTTGCCGGCATGAAGCAGACTGGCAAGGTTGCCAAGGGCACCCGCGTGAAGGGTGGACGCGAGCAGGTGTTCGTGGCGCGGCCTTACGGCGCAAATGGCATCGCGATCTCATTTTTGTTCGCGGACTATGAAGTTCGGTCGTTCAACAAGTGGCAATCGGTTGCGGTCAGCGGCGAGGAAGTCGAACTCGCAGCCACTCTGATTGAGCGGTACGAAGCAAAGTTCACTCCGGCCACAGAAGATCGTTTCCTGAAGAATGTGCGTCGGATGCTCGAAGCCAAGTCGGCTGGCGTTGCGGTTCCGACGCCGGAAGTTGCTGCGGTTCCCAGTACCACGGTGGATCTGATGGCGGCTCTGAAGGCTTCATTGGCAGCGGCTCCAGCTAGCAAAAAGGCGACAGCTGGCAAATAAGTTGGGCGAAGCGAAGTACCAAAGGCTTGTGGGAAAGATTCTGAGAAGAGCATTTTCCCATCTACCATGGGCTTCGCCCTTAAAAGTTTCCGAATGCGAGCGTTCCCTCCAAGTACTCTCCTTTCGGGCTGGACTGGTGACCGCGACTCACCAGTCCAGATTTTTCTTAGGAGTTCGACATGGAAATCAAAGGGCTAGAGTGGAAAGTCAGTGACCGAAGTATCGAACGCCTTGGCGTAGACGTGATCATTATCTGGGCAGATGATACTCGTTCCGTGAAGGATATTCGCTGCGACGGTAACGCCACTTCTGCAATGATTGCTGGCCTCATTACAGGCATCCACGGATTCAATGAAATGCTGGGCTACGCCGAAGAATTTTGGAATCGCCCAGGCTTTCATGACATACCAAAACAGAAGCGTACTAGGCAGGTGGAAAAGACTGACGCGAACACTTGTGTTCCTGACGACGTGAAGCGCCGAGTCTACGCGGAGTGCGAATTGAAAAAGGCGTTCAAAGAGATGATCGCTGAGATAATCGAACATAACCGCGAATATCTCCATAGGACACCTGAGTGGTGGATAGGGACATGGGAGAAGCGATTGCACGATTGGGAAGCAACCCTGATATGAGAAACAAGCCACAAATCGATTTTCCTGACGACTTCCGCTGCTACATCATCGTGGCTCTAACGGTTCAGACGCCGCTGCGCCATGACTTCTACACCAATGGCGAGTACGTTGTCCCGATACCCGGTGAAACTCACACGATTATTCAACCCAGTGGACGTATTGCGGCTCAGGTTGGCCACGTGGTAGACATCACGACTACGATGATGCTCAAAAAGTATATCTACCAGCACACCTGTGAGGATGACGAATTGCTCTTAACCACACCCAAGCCGAAATTCGCTGAATTTTGGTTTAGCTTGCCCAAACCGATGACACGCATTATCCTTGCAACCCGTGACAGCTACGAACTCATTCACGTGAATCACTTGCTCCGCAAGGCCGGAATCGCGGTTCATGAGTTTGAAGACGACAACGAGGAGGCTTATGGCCCCGGCATCAAAATTATGACCGCTATCGGCACTGAGCCAATTCACAAAGAGGACACCATTGGCCTTATTGATTATCTGCCGCTATGGACCCCGGACAAGTCAGATCGGCCCTGCCTATGATCATTCGCTTCCTATGTGCTCAGGCGCGAGCGTGGCTGGACAACGGCTACAAGATCGGATTCGCTCAATACGGACAAGACCAAGCGGCTTACCCGGCCATCCCCGGTTGGCGCTGGTATCACTATTGGGCACTCCGACATGAATAGCCGAATTTTGCCTTTTTTCCGTAGTTTATATCTGGAGGAAGACAATGGAACAGGAACGACTTTTAGAAGTCTTTTTTGAAGAAGACGCCCTGCCCAACCAGGAACGTCAAAATGAAGTGGATTTCTGGGAATCCGAGCAGGTTCGAGATGACGACTTTACTGGTGCAGATATGCGACCTGCTCCCGACGTTTTCAAAGAAATCGTCCGCAAATTTGTAACTCGCCTCGGCGATGTTCGCGAGTGGACTTTCGACGGTGAGGTCATCGATCTTGGTATTCCATCCGGCAAGTGCACCTGCGATCATCCCATCCGTTACGTTTTCGTTATTCATCACCCGGATGGACGCACAGCTCCGGTTGGCTCTGAGTGCATCAATCACTTTCAGGCTTACAATCCCGAACTTTGGGAGAAGATGAAGCACGCGCACGCAGATTTCTGGGAGCAGCGTAAGGCAGCAGAGAAAGCCGCAAAAGAGGCTCAAGCACAAAAGGATGTAATGGCTGCAAGGATTCCCTGGCTGGCAGTTCGCAAGGGGGCAGAGCAGCTGCTCGCAGGACGTAAGGGGTGGCTCAGTGGTGATCTGTATTCGTTGCGAGTTATCCTGAACACCAAGCTGCCTGAGTACAAGCGGACCAAGACTTATGTCACGTTCTACCAGCGTGAGACCAAGCAGATCGGACAGTTGATCTATCGTCACTTAAACAACGAAGCAACAGTTGATCTATCGTCACTTAAACAACGAAGCAACAGTGCCCACGCACCTGAGGAGCCGATAACATGAACTTCCTAAGAGAGGAGTGAACACTAATGGAAAGTGACAACAGAAACCACATTATACCGAGCGGCCCAACTCTGGAAATGCTTGGGCTATCCCCAAGTGTCAACCCAATGACCTCTTCCACCAATAATTGGTACGAGTACCCTGGATACTTTCGCTCCAAGGCGCACTGCCAACTTGATCTTTTTATTCGGGGTGGAGGCGAGAAATTCACTGTCGCTATCGTAACCGAACTTAAGAAAAACCAGGGACTCAGTATCACCAATGCGGCAGAATACATCGCCGCACAACTCTGTTCTGATTACAAGATTCAACCGTATGATCTCATCCTTATCGAGCACTACGGTATAGATCGAATCCTTAGTGAGAGATATTCACTAATCCGCTTTAAATCCTCTTACAAGGACGCCAAAGGTTGGCACTTCACAGAGCCGGATTGGTTTCCTCTGGAGAAATCTGAGGTCAATAGATTAGTCGGGATAGAGGTCAACATCCGAAGTGAGTCCGCCTATGAATAAGTCCAAAGCACAGCAACGCAAGGATTTTGCCAGCGAAGTCGCACTGCTAAAACACCGTGCTGGAGAACTTGGTCTTTTCTACACCATGCAAAAGTTGGAGTCCGCCGTCACCATGATCGGTTATGAACTCGCCGGGACGCCCGAGAAAGCAATTGGAAAGTAAATGATCATCACTATTCTTGCTTACAAATCCGACTCAGAGGACACCTGCCGAGGCTGCGTCACGGCTCGTTACGGCTCAGAATTTGAGTTCAAGTCGACCATGGATCGCCATGAAGCGGCTAAATTTCTTTCTGACTTCTTGTTCAAGGATATGCACAGAGGTCATGGAGAGTCTAGTTATGATATTACTTTCTTGTTTAATGGTGAGACAGGTGCAGACTCTGATTGGGACACCGACGTAGTTCAGAACGAGATTCAAGCGGGGGCAAAATCGATGGCCGACGCCAAAGAAGTGGAGTATCAACGTCAAGAAACAGAGAAGAAACTCCAAAATGAAACTAAACGGTTAGCGGAAGTACAAAAGCGCGAGAAAGAACAACTGAAAAATTTACAGGCTAAATACCCGAATGCCGAAATTTCACAGTAGAATTCAATAGGAGAAAATATGACACCACTGAACGACCACGCAGTTAATCCTCAGGATTTACTTACGAGTGCACCCGACTATCTGCAGGACGTCACAAATCTGCAGGACGTCACAAATCTGCAGGACGTCACAAATCTGCAGGACGTCACAAATCTGCAGGACGTCACAAATCTGCAGGACGCCAATCTGGGTTTAAGTGATTCACCGTCGAAGGAAATTTTCGTGTTTGGTTCAAATTGTATAGGGAGACACGGAGCAGGCGCGGCTAGGACTGCACTGGACAATTATGGGGCTATTTACGGCCAAGGTTTCGGGCCGCAGGGTAACTCTTTCGCTGTCCCAACAGTTTCTGAGCCTCGTGTGAAGGTCTCTGAAGCAGATCTTCGTTTTTATACGGAATGCTTCCTTCTCTACGCGGCCCATCACCCTGAACTGACCTTCAAGATCACACAACTTGGTTGCGGTCTGGGTGGCTGGGCAGCATCAGAAGTGGCTCCGCTGTTTATGGATGCTTCGCCCAATTGCCAGTTTGACTCAGCGTGGCAGGGGATTCTTGGGGATTCCAAGACCTACTGGGGCACTTTCAAACCTAGGGGCGCTTTCTAAAACAGTGCAGTGTGCGGCAGTCCCACCATGAACGAAATTAACCGCATAAAACGTGTGCAAGTGCTGATACGAGACTCCCGGCAGAACATCGACGGATAACCGGGGAACGCAAGGAGGAGTGATGGCGCGACGAATCGTGAAGCGGAATATTTTGAAGGTTTGCCAGAAGTGCGGTCAAAATTCCGTGTTGTGGTGTCGCTGTAAAACTCCGAAGTTGAAGAGACTGAAATGAAGACTCTATGGAAATGGACTTTACTAGTTCAGAGGCATTCGCTAATTCGCAATATTTTACGGCTAGAAATGAGCAGGGCCAAATCATCGCGCAGATTGTTCGTTCTGATTCGCCGACAGCTCCATCAAACTTTTGGGGCTATCGTATGTTGAAACCTGGAGTTGGAGGCAAATCGCAGGGCAAGCACCTACGAAAGTTTGGCCCATTTGGCAGTTTCGATGAGGCGCAAAAAGCTATCGAGGATGATTTCGCTATTTCCGAGAAGCTGGAGGAAGATGAAAAGATTGCTATTGGTTACATTGTTATGTGTTGTCTCGCCACCAACTGATAATACTTGGTTAGGGCCGTGGATTGAACAACACTGTATGGTGCAAGAAGCCCATATAGAAGTCTATCCATCATACTGTATTGGAGCTACGGTTATTCCTCCACAAGAAGTGCCTCAAGATTGCGAAGTGGCATGGGTGCCATCAAAGATCAAATGCGATGGAGAAAAGCGTTGACTGAGACGAGCGAGAAGGGAAGCAAGCCGCAGCAATACGGACGATGCGAACGCTGGAAGGATAGCGTGATTCGCTACGCGGAACATCTCAACGAGCATCCGAAGTATCAGAACTGCAAGAATTGGCAGCCAGAGATCGAAGAGGAAAAGCCATGAAGAACGAAGTACCGCAGCGAGGAACGCAGGCGTGTTGCGCACACAGAAACGTAGAGTACGTTCGCATTGAGCATCCGGGCGGAACCTGCTCGGACTCTTGGCGGTGCACGATGTGCCACGTTCCGTTCTGGCCCTCCGTCCCCGCCGTTGCTTCCGAAAGCGAGACAGCCATTTGCCCAACGTGCGGAAGCCATAGTCGCACGCAATACTTTTGTCGCATGCCCAAGCACGGATGGTTTACGTTCACACATACGCCGCAGACGCGAGAATGTAGTAAGTGCGATAATCCTTGGCACGACGCGAAGCCCGAGCGCATCGCGGCAGAGGTCGCTCCCCAAAGTGAAGATTACAAACGTGGGCAAGCTGACTTATTCCACCGGATGCTTACCGATCCCTCGCTGACGATTGACGACCAGTTCTGCAAATGGTTGCGGGAACACGGCTGGCAGAAAGTTGAGGCCGGGGCTACGCTCTCCAGTGAGACGCCTCGCTCGAAGCCACATGTCTCTGAGTGTTGTGCCTGCGAGTGTCATAAGGGGGAGCATCCCGAGTGCGGTACAGAGTTCACGCGACGGTGCAAACGCTGCCCAACTTGCCAAGGAGCCGCATCCCCCGCGCCAGCTTCCACGCCTGACGACGACCCAAGTGAAGCAATGGAGCGCGTAATTGGCCTCAATCCTCCAAGAGCTTCCACGAGCACGCCGCGCGATAACACGACAACCATTCCGGGCGGAGGCGTCCAAGACCCCAGCAGGAATGCTCAAATAGTCGGAGCGCAACGTTTGTGGGAAATAATCCATACGGCCATGCAGAAGAAAGGATTGTCTGAGGAGGAAATATTCCAACGAGTTGAGGATGTATTTTCCGAGAGCACGCCAGCGAAGATGAGCGCACAGGAATGGAGAAAAGAGTTTCCTTGCAACATAATCTATCAAGGCTATCCAGAAGGATCGACGTGTCTCGATCAGCGCGATTGGGCTGTCAAAAACGAAGCACCGTATAGATATACACCAGAATTCCGGCAACGACACATCGACTATGATCGCACACTATTCTGTGACAATTGCTGGTCATGTATTAAGTTGACCGCCTACTGCGGAGCCTCTCCCGCCCAGACCGTAATTGCGGCGGATTTTGCGGGTCTCCAACCGTTAATAGATGCCTGTGACCGTCGCTGGACAAGCGAATCCGCGTCAGAGGTTGTTGCCATTGCGGCAAATGCGCTTCACTGGCGGAAGCAACGCGCCGAAGCTGCCGAGAAGGAACTGGCCGAACTGAAAGCCTCTGCGTGGAAGTGGAAGGATGCCAACTTAGCAACATTGTCTAGAGTCGCAAAGAAATTGAAGGAAGAATACATCTCATCTGGAAGAATTGGGCAACTAGATGAAGCTGATTTCAGAAGTGCATTCGAGTCCGCGCTTCCTCCCGCTCCGTCACCCTATGAGGTCAAATATGAGTAAGAAGCGCATAATTTCGCATGATGATCTACGTTACAAGGTTGCGGAAGAGTACATTCGTAAGCAGTTGTCCAATATGGACGGTAGTGCAGACGCTGGCATTAAGCGAATCGGCACGACGCAATTTGAAGAAACAATCCAGACAATAGCTCAGATCATGACGAAAGTAAAGTAGTTGGGTCACAGGGGAAGGAAACACCATGAGCGAGCCGTTTGACGATTTCGAAGTTGTGGAAGAAAAAGAATATTTCGGTAGAAAGGAAAATGAAGCCAATGAAGCCTGAGGGATTGTTGTGGTTAGTGGGTTTGTTTATAGTTTTTATCTTAATCACGGGAACAAACTCAACAAATGAACGTTGCTCTCGCTCTAAATCCGCGATTGCTTCCGCTACTTCTAATTACGATATCTGGCAGGGTTTAAAACAACCCAGTCAAAGTGAGTACCAGGATTGCACAGAAGCACAGCGGGAGCCTGGTATAAATGATCTAGATTGTGCACAGTACCTGCCAAGGAAGTAAATAGTATCAACTGGTGTGCCTTGCAAAGGCTTGGCCCACCTTCAGCCAAAAGTCAGGAAATATTCTAGCGATTTGCGCGGCTGATGAACAGTTGCGAAAAACCTGGGTCTTCTATACGGACGCGAAAATCCCCAAGACAATCTGGATCGCTCCGGTACAAGTGGCACTGCTTCTGCAATTTCCTTTTACTGAATCCTTGCCCCGCTGGATTAGCTTTATCAATCAAAGAATGAATATACGCTCCTAAAGCATGCTGATTCCCATCTTTGGATTCCATCAATTGTTTGCTCGCTCGACTCATGGCTCGACGAATATTTGGACGATGCAAACGATGCATGTCTGCAATCTTTTGAAAATTATGAGTTTTGATATATAGATCAATGATTCTACTCAATTCGATTTTAGGGATAGAATTTTCCAAACCAGCTGCCGTCAAGATTTCATGCATTTTTTCTACGGTGGGTTCACCCATCATTAAAAATGCTCCCAAAGTTTTAAATGCCATTCGAATCTGGGAAGAACACACTGTCTGAGTTGACTTATGTATTAGAGCTAGCGTGTTTTGCGTCTTCGCTAAAACATAATATGACAGAAGCATCTCTTGATCTTCTTCTTTGAGATGGCGAAGAACTTTGACAAAGTTGGCGAAATTATCTTGAATGTAAGCAAATTTCTTCTGCTCCTTTTGATCCAACTGTGTTTCTTGTGAAATTGTAATGTTTCCTTCCAGAGCTTCTTCCTCAGTAAGGTGCATCGCGCGAGCTCCACAAACTGCCTCAAAATATGGTGTGTTTTCCAAGTGGTTTGTTTCAACGACTTACGTCGTTTCTCCTTAATTCCATCTCAAATTACCGAGATTTAATCTTATGAGCAAAAACTCATTATTCCTGAGAAAATCTTAGTATCTAACTTACAGAACCGAAGGTGTGTTTTAAATCCTTCAACTTTAAATACTTCAAAAATAAGAAGATGATAATTATTAGGCAACAAAAATCCGGCCACTGATACAAGCTGACCGGATGATTTGACCCATTACCCTGGGTCCAGGGGAAGGCAGTTTAGCTGTGTTTGAAAGCAGCGGCCAAAACTGCAATCTTGTAACCTTGCAGCACAGGAGCGGTTCCTGGCTTGGCATACCCGCCAAGTGTGCCGCTTTGCTGGTTGTATCCAGCAGCATAACCGGAGAAACCCGGTCCGTTACTGGTGATTGTGGTTGCACCAGGATCGGATGGAGTAGACCCCTGGTTGGCGATCTGCGAATCCCCGAGTCCGTATCCAACTACAGTACGAGTAGAAGGATTCAAGAAACCTGCATTATAGGTACCAGCAGTTCCCGTGACTTGATACATCACAACAAAGTGCTGTTCAGAACCAGTGAGCTTACCCTGAGCAATAACAGTCCAACCTTCTGGCGGAGAACCATCAGCAACCGGATCAAACTCATTACCATCAACTTGTAGGCCAACAGCGATGAGCAAGTCACCTGTTTCACCTGTGGTGACTGCCGTGGTAACTGGGTTGGTAGCTGCAATAGCAGAAGATGCACTTTCCAGAGGAGTTGAAGCCGCCACCCCCGAGAAATCAAAGAGCAGAACATCCAACCCGCTAAAGACCTGCTCGCCTGCATTACTTGCAAAACGTGCATCTGTCTTAACATTAGAAACTGTAGACCAGTACGTCGCGTTCGTGTACGGCTGGCTTTCAGTGACTGGTGGCGACCCCGTAGTCACAACGGGGTTGGCCTTAATGCAAACATACGTGGTGTAGGTTTGCTGATGAGGGTACGTACCGTTTACGCCAACGACCGTAATAGGATCACCAACAAGATAGCCCACTTGTGAAGCTGTCTGCTGGAGCCACGGCACGGTGGCCACTGATCTAACATAATTGTTCTGCGTTAGATAATTTGCGCGAACGTTGAGGCTTTGAGTTCCCGCTGCGACGTTCGGGGCATAGAACATAAAAACGCTGGGAAACTTGGCATCCAAGTCAGGAACTGATTCTGCTGCAGCATTGGAGGACAGGAAGCCCGTACCTGGAGTCTGATATGCCGGGGTCTCAGTCGCGAGAAGGTCGATGTTGATTGAACTAGTGGCGAGAGACCATGTGTTGCCCTCATTATCATTCAGAACTGGTTGCGGAGTTGCCTGGGCGGTGTTCAGCTGCGGATTATCCGAAACATTGAACGGTGAGAGTTCGCTCGTGGCCCACGTCTGGCCGAACGGGTTCAAATTCTTCTTGCCGATGACAACTGCGACGAGAAGATCGCCAACTGTAGCAGTAGTGGGAAGAACAGCATTTAACCCGGTTTGTGGCAACGTACCTAAATGCGCATGTGTCTTATTGTAGCCGTTGGCATCGTACCCAGTCGGGTTATTCCCGCCTGTCTTTCCACCGAAAGGACCACCACCATAAAGAGACGTGTTGGGTGGCGTGAACTTCGGGAATGCTGCAGGCGCTGTAAAAGGTTGCAAAGTTGGTGTAGCCATGAGTTTAGTGCTCCTCTAAGTAGAGAATTAGAAAGTTCAAATCTTTTACAAACTTGCGAGGGTGGTGACCCTACCCCTGTCCGGCCAAGCGGAGGGTTGTTCCCTCACCCCGGCCACCAATCCCCGTCTTTAATGAAGAGAATCAAGAGACTCTCTAGGTTGCGCGGGTGAGAATCTCCTTATTATCCATGCTGACCCACTAGCCAAGCCTGCGTACCCGAAGGCGGACTGCCAGAAGGTGAATTCTTACTTCGAACTCGTAACCACTTCCAACACATGCTAGATGGAGCCACAATTACATTAACGCTAGTATTGTCTGGGATTACTGCAATTGGAGAATCTGTGTACCCTGTTGAAGTAGATAAATAGGTCTCGCCAGAAGCTGCCCCCAAAATGTTTACTCCAGCATTCGGACCACCCGATGTATCAGAAGTTGGAGTCGCAACTCCTCCTGCAACATAACCCATTTTCATAATAAAAGGAGTACCTAATGGAATTGGCCCATCGTAAACAAATTGATCATTGCTGGCATTTGGTCCACCACGACCATTTTGGAGAAGATATGGCCCGGAACCGCCAAGTTGAGCATAGACGTTATACCCTGTAGCAACGCCCAGAGCATCCTTAGCGGGTGAAGTCACTTGGCAATTATTTCCCGCAAGGACTGAAATTGCACTGGCAGCACTTGGCAGTGTTTCACCCACAGCGAAGCTATAGAGTGGAGTCGGTAATACAACAAGCTGATTGCGCGTTGTGTAAGTCAATTTGATGCTCAAGGCTTGCGCAGGTAGGCCGCCAACCGCTGGAGGATATTGACCTGTATTTCCTAAAGATCCTGTGTTATAGGTAAATTGAGAAAGAGTAGGAGCTGAAGGTGCAGCAAGTTGGCCACTGGGTCCATCGGATTGAACATTAGGATCGTTAGAAACCTCAATCCACGTAGCCGAGCTTCCTGGGTTAGAAACTTGAACAGAGAAAGCCACCAAATTGCTAATGTCAACCCAGGGGCCATCATAGAATCCCGTCAAAGGATTTACTACGATAGCAGGGTTATATGCAGCACCAAAAATTAAAATGTCTCTTACAAGCATGCGGACCTCAATAATAGCAATCGGAAGTTGGGGAACAAACAAAGTCCCTGTTTAGGGGTGGGAATTGGGATTTTTTAACTTTCTAACCCATACAATGAAAGGAAGAGGAACACTAGATGCGAAAATTTGCTAGTCTAGAACCCAAGTTCGCTGCACACAGCTTGGCGCAACCCCGCGAACAGGGTCGAGTCATCCATCGTAATCATTTTTCAAGCGAAACCAAGATTTCTCCGGAAGTACAATCTAAAATTGCTCGTTTAGGGCTGGAGCGTGTTGCCGGGAATACATGGGCATGTCCTAGTCGCAACGAATTTTGGCAAGTACGAGGAAACAAGATAATTAAACTTGTAGTTGATGAAGTGGACGATGGAAGTTCCATAGCTCCTGCTCCTAAAAACGACGCTATGGGATTCCTCGAGGATGTTTTACAGGACTTAACTCTCTAAGGATAAATCATGGCAGAAACTAAGAAACACGTATTCAGCTCCATTATCGATGAAATTCTGGATGATAGATCCCCAAAATGGGAAGAATTGGATCTTGAAGGTGCGGCTGCCTCTGGTGAAGAATGGAACAAGCGCACCGATAAATATGTCGATGAAGACTTCATTGAAGAAATTTCCGAAAGTGCAACTTCACACAACACTCCTGTGTGGGGACCCCACAACGCTAATGCCCCAGCACGCGAAGTAGCCAATCGGCAGCAACGTTTAGAAATTGCTCGTGCAGCCGCGCAAGAAAAACGACAGGCAAAAGAGGCACATGAGAATAGTGGCATCGATGGGCCAACCACAACCAGTCGTATGGCAGCCCATGATCGCGATTTCGTAAATGAGATCGCTGATAATGCCAGTGTGCAGTTGGAGAAACTCATGTCTCCAAACAAAGCGCGAAATACAGCGGAAGACATCTATCAGAAGCCCGTTACAGATGCGGCTACCTTGCGCTACATTACTAAGTTGCTGGAACAAGGCCATGCCCCGTCCAAGATTGCTCGCGTATTGATGTACTTAGCTGCTGGGCCGAAGGAAGCTAAAATTCCTGATTGGAAATGTAAAGATTGTTCCCACACCAATTCGCAACGCTGTGAATCCTGTAGATGGTGTGGCAAACAACGTTCTGAAGATAAACCAGAAGGCCAAATTGGCCCATCTATTCCAAGCGGTTCTGATGCCGCTCATCGCCACACTTTAGGTTCTGAAGACAGCAAAGGTGGTTGGACAAAAGGTTACCACAAATTCACTCCCAATAAAGAAGAGAAATGCACAGAATGCGGTGCGCCCTATTCAGCTCGACAGCATGAACAGCATGAAGCAAGTACCAAGACAGCCGGACCAATCGATGTAGAAGCGCCAGAAGCAGCATTCGCGGGTGGGAAACTTCGTCCATTTACCAAGGAAGATTGGTACGGCCTTGCAGGTGCCGAAAGATTTCCAGATGGTACCGAACCTTTAATTGGGGAAGTGGCGGTTATAAATTGGCCAGAACTTGAGGAATTTGGGCCTGAAAAAGGTCAGTCATTATCCAAAGCCACTTTGATTGTAGACGCCAGAGGTGTATCTTTAATGGGCATCGAGGGTGAGTATAGTAAAGATATTCAGGATAAAAATCAAGCTGTTGCAGCAGCCAATCAACTTCTCCAACAAACACCTGTAGACGTTTCGCAATTAGCGACAAAAGACTGGGAAGAAATAAACCTGTCAGAGTCGGCGCAGCCCACACAAATGAAGATGCCGCAAGAAGCTCGCAAGCCAATGAATGCTTCTAAAAAAGGCAGAAGGATCAAAACAGCCGAAAATCAGCCTCTCTTTAATCGTCAGATGTCTCAAGAATATCTAAACCAGATGTCTGGTTTACTAGGATTTAATAATCTAGAGCCGAACCACTTCATGCCCAAGCAGCCTGAATCCTACGAACGACTTAAGACTAAAGTTGGAGAATGGGCTGGGGAGCTTCGTTCTTCCCTCAATAGAATGACAGCAGGGGTTCCAAAGGCTCATAAAGAAGCGGCTCTTATACGCATCGTACAGCGTGAAATAGAACGTAAGCAGGCAACCAAGCTGCGTGGAAAGACAGCAGGTGAACAAACGGGTGGTCAGTTAGTTCGTGCAGAACAAACTCTACCGAGTTCCGAATTTCGCCAAAGCAGTATTGCGGCAGTACAGGATAAGTACAACCGAAAGACATCAGCGAAAGAGCAGCAGGTCAGCTTCAATGCATCGACGGTAGAAGCTCTCCATAAAAAAGGGCACACAATCGAAAAGATCTACAATGCAGCAGCCCGAAAGATCGGCTCCGTACAAGCAGGGGACGCTGTAAAACAGTTCATCGCAGGTTTGAAGAAGAACAGCACCAAAATTGCGTTGTCTCAAATCGATTGTCGGTTTTTGAAACAGAAGTTAGGAGTACAGAACGCAATCGTGGGCGCGAGCAAATGTGCCACCTGCGTTTTCCGCCAAGGAATGCACTGCGGGTTAACAGGAGGAACACTATTGTCCTTTCCTGGTATGGAACGGCAGGCCAGCAATCACAAGATTGCTGATGGTGCCCCGAAGGATGGCCATGCAATGCTCGCAGAGTTTGACATGGAAGGTGAATACCCGATTAACGCAGGAGATATCGACATTAAGGAATCTTCCGGTCAGATGGATGTCGAGATGGGAAGCTCCTTTAGCATGGGCACTATCTAATTCGATTAAAGGATTGCATGTCTGAAATTGAACAAGAGGTAAAAAGCGAGGAATTTTTCGTAGCCCCAAATGGTGGTGTACAGCAACCTGAAAAGCCTGCTGTTAACATCACTGATAAGTTTGATGAGATCTTAGCAAAATTAGAGGATCCTAATTGCTCGGCAGCAGAGGTGAGTCGTCTTATAACGGTAGAGCTGGGTAAGATTGCTAGGGATTCAGTTCGTGGTGGCAGAGATGTTCAGGATGCATGGAAACAGAAAGGTTGGGAGACGCAAGTAAAAGTTCTCACAGCTTTAGCAAAGCAGCTGAACGATACAGACATACTGACGAAGAAAGATTCGTTAAACATTGATGGGGCGAAATTCAAATTTGTTTTAACGGAGATTGTTCACATCTTCAAAAAGACTTTAGAAGAATGCAATCTAGATAAAGCTATGGTTAACAATATTATGCTCCAATATTCGGATGCTTTAGCTGCAGCAGAACCGAAATTGCGACAAGAGTTAGATAAGTTTGACAAGGGGCCAAAATGAGCGTATCGGGCACAGTAGCATTAAAATCCTGGCAGAGTTTTCAGGTCAATGAAGGTCTGCTTACAAAAGTTGTCGAAGCTGTAAAAGCAGGCGAGAAGGAAGCTCGATCCTCGGGCAATGTCCAAAGTCTTGAAGTTTTCTATCATGGATACAGACAGAATATCGCGATTGGCAAAATCTATGTAATCCCTGCTAAGATTGCAGACAAGTTGGAGGGATTCCCAACAGCTCTCCTTTACGGTTGCTTGGTTAAGCAATTTGGGGGGGAAGAAATCGCAGATTTGACCGAGAAGCACATCGGTGTCAATGAGTTTGATGAGTACAGCGACGCCAGCATGGAAGAGGTCAAAAATCGTCTCTTCAAGATTGATGAAGGTAAATTTGAGACGTTAATTCTCTTCGCACCTGAGTGGTTCAACAAGCGCGAGTATGTCAGTTTCCACTTCACTAAGGATGATGTAGTCCTGGCAGATCGCTTGCGTCATCTAGTGTTTGGGGCATACTACAATCCGCGCCTGTCCAGTGCCTTCGATGCATTGATGAATGACGTCAGCACCGACAAACTGGACGTGACAGATATCACTCCAAAGTTGCCATGGCCAGAAATCACTGAATCACCCCTCAAGAGTTTCCCAGTTCTTTGGAACGAAACGGCTGGCAGTAAGGTTGCTAGTCCTCGCAAACGGTTAAGTCTCACTATCAAGAATGCTGATGCAATCACCAAGGAAGTTCTAGATCCTCCTGAGGCGGACGTCATTGAAGCTCTAGATATTGCCATGACCAAAGCACTCGGGGGCAAGACCGTTGGCGAGGCGGGCAAAGAACATCATGAAGAAGCAAAGCCTGGAGTTCCAAGATTGGCTGCAAAAGAATGCTCTTATTGCAAGACAGGTGGAAAGCCGTACAAGAACAACAACGGAAAATGGGCACACGAAGGTGGTGTTCTTTGCCAGAATCCTCCTCAGAGTAAAGAAGCTTGCGAATCCGAGCACGGTGTTCCAGCTGGTACCACGAATGTGGGGCCGGGAACTCAAGCAGAAGCAGCTAAAAAGAACCCAGCCATCTCTGACAAGAAGTTTAACGCGGATGCGGCCAAGAATCACGAATCAAATCAGGAGCCCATTGGGATTGAATTGAACAAGGATGGTACGCCGAAGCGAAAGGAATCCAGCAAGACCGCAGCTCAGCAAGAGATTCACGTCGAGAACAACGTACAGGCATGGCTCTGGGAATGCGAATTAACAGGCCAGATTTCTGATGGTATGTGGGAGAATTCTTCTCCCATGGGTCATCATAAGGATATCTCAAGCGCGGTGGCGGTTGTAGGCGGCGAGCCGGGTCTTGTCAACGTCTATCCGAAGCGCACCTATGGATTCCGTCGCCTGGTGGAATATGTTGGGGACCGGATGTTGATTACAGGCAAGCTGGCTAAGACATATCCTGAGCTTCAGCCAAAATCAGAATACGCCCATGCAGCTGAATATCTAATGCAGGGCAAGACTGCAAGTGTGAAGAAAGCAGCTCCGGCTGGAGCTCCTGCTACATCCAATGCTCCCGTCTCCGAAATCGTTCTTTACAGCACCAAGGATGGTTCAGATAAAGAATATCGCATTATGGCTGCACCGTCTTCTTCGCAAAAAGGTCTTTTTGATGTCCTTTTTAAGAATGGCCCACGCGGCAAGGCGAATTCTGGAGGTGTAAAAGCAAAGGGTCTTGGCCAATCGGAAGCTGTTAGAAAAGCTCGCGAGGTTGCTGACCAAAAGATCAAAGACGGGTACACCGAGCCAGCTGCAACTGAAGGTAAGGTAAAGCCCAAGGATGTCTCGGTCCCTGAGCATGCTATGAAGTACGTAGAGGCTCTGGAACTAGCCACAGGCGATGATCGTGCCGAAATTCGCCACAAGTTAGAGTCCTGTCCATACAATATGGGTGACTTGATGCGCGATTTGCGCTTCTTGGAGAGCTTAGTTAATGGCGCTTACAAGAGCCATTATGGTTCTACGGAAGTCATTACGACCAAGGCCGGATCTTTAAAGAAAGTTGCCTTCGGTTGTGATCAATGCCAAATGTCTAGAATCAACGGGATTCCTTGTCATGAACAAGGCTGCCCTAATCAGAAATCGCGTTGGGATGAGGACAATCAAACCTGGATCAAGCAGCGCAAATGTTTTGACTGTGGGTGCACAGTTGATGCAGATGATCCATGTTGCTCCGCACCGTTCGATGCTGACGCTGATTTCGAGGTGGAATCAAGTAGCGGATGGAGCGGTGAAATTATTGCTCGCAAGCGTGCTGAATCCAAAAAGAGTTTGAGCAGCAAAGCAGCACATGAGGCAAAGCTCCAGAAGCTTCGTGGTAAAGTCGCTGACGAAGATGGAGGAATTAGGTCATCCTCAGTTCCTGACAATGACGATATCCTTGGTGAAGTTCTCCAGGACATGGGCCAACAGCCTATGATTGAACTTCCAGCAGATGCTGAAGGAGATAATAAGAATCCTTCTCAGCCATCAGTTGGAGGCAGTGCAATGCCTACAAACGAGACATCCAGCGAACCTGAGGATACCAAGAGCGTCAGCGATAGCGAAGCACGCTCAGAAGAGACAGCATTAGAAAACGAAGCTACGAAGTCTCAGGAATCATCTTCTACCCCGGATCAAGGTAAAGAGAAGCCAAAGGAGGCCGCTGGAAAGACAGCTGGATGTTATCAGTGCGGCTGTAACCGAGCAGTGGGTGGGGAGCGGTGCACGAAGTGCGGCCATTATCATCGGAAAGGTTAAAAAAGATGCTCAGCAAATTTGCAGGTCAGCAGGCAAGTGGAAGCAGCCACGTCCTCGGTCATCGCGACGATTGGGACCTAGGTTTGGTAACTCAGAAAATCGCTGCCGAGGAATTCCCAGTCTCCCAAGGTGAAAGCGACAACGGGGAGCAACCGAAATCTGACCAGATTACCGACCCTCCAGAAGCTCACGACGTCCCTGTTCAAGTAGACAGCCAAATTGCATCTGACAACAGCTCCACTGATCTGTTTTCTGAATTGGGAGCGATAGCAGCATCGGTACAAAAGAGAGCAGCTAAGTGCAAATATTGTGAGCATCATGTTGATTATGCAGAGGCTCTTGAAAAGGGATGCTGCGACTCCTGCGCAAAGACTCGCAAAGAAAAAGGTATGGAGCCATTCGCTAAGAAAGCAGACGGTGGTGTTGCAGTTCTCCCTGGTAATCTGCAGAAGGCTGAAGATGCAAACGTGAACGCGATGCGCGAATCTCTAGATGCGCAGAAAGAATTCGAAGTCGGGAAATCGATTCAGGAAAAGGAACAAGAAGTGCAGAGTGTAGAGAAGGACCACGGGATTGCAGAAGAACATGTTCCCGGCGTAGGCAACGTGGAAAGCAAAGAAGTCGTAATCCCCAAGGATGAGGTCCAGGGTCGTCAAGTGATCATCAACATCGCAAAGCAGAAAGTCAAAGAAACTGAAGCTAAGATGACTCGTGTCGCTTCTAAGAAAACAGCAGGCCCGTTCGGAATACAAAACTCTCCAGGCAATTACAGTGTAGATACCCCTAGCTATGAAACAACAGAGGATTCCCCCAATGTCGAACGTTGCTCTAACTGCGATCAAGCTAGATTATTAGAGCCTACAGGATTGTGCGAAGAATGCGAAATTGAACTGCAGGAAGGTCCATATAAAGAAGGCTCTACGCCCATCACCAACGACGGCGCGGGTGGTGCAATGGGCGGGACTGACATCGATGCTCACACTCCTCAGATCTCAGCGATCAAGGCAGATCTCGCCTCTGATTCCGCAGCAGATCCGTCCATTGGGGAGTGCGGCTTTTGCGGCAAACGGAAGAAATTATGCCCTGAAGGAGTCTGTGAGGAATGCTCCCCAAGCACTTTCAATCAAAGTAAGGACGATACAGTTCATAGTAGCCCAGACTTTGCCTCTAATCCTGAATTTTCTACTGAAATAAAAACAGATGTTTTAAAATATCTGCAATCTCATCCAGAAATAAAGGGAGAAATCGATGCAGAATGGCCTGCGGAAGAGATGTTTCGAGTACACGTCACGTCTCCTGATTATGAAGCTCTTCGTCAATTTTTATTGACTAACGGTTATGAGGAAGGAGTCGTGGAAGAAAATATAGAGAAGATGGCAAAACAGGCTGCAAGCGCCGACAAACAAGAGAAGATTGACGCACTGAAACGCAAGTCTATCGGCGATGGCAATCCAGAAGAACGCAAGAAGATTGAACGGGAGATTCGTCACGTAGAAGAAGGTAAAGAAGCAGGCTTCAATTACTACTTCCCTGGTCAAGCTCTACGCGAGTTCTACCCAGAACTCCAGCATGAACTGGTGGATTATCCGAATGCTAATAACTCCCCGATGATCGAGGACATCGATATCTCCCAAGGCTACGATAACGATATTGCAGCAGCGGTGGAAGGATCTTTAGAAACAACCAAGCTCTCTTATGTCAGCACGTCTCCAGCAGCTGGCGCGGGAATTGGTCGTGACGGTAAGCCGGAAGTGCTGGAAGGTGCTCCTCTAAGACGCGAGCAAGATATCAGAGGGCCTCAATTTACCGACGAATTCTATCAGAACTACGATGCAGGTCCGGACGGCGCAGCCCTGGCCATTGTCAGTCACAAGGTAGCAGCAGAAGATGAAGCTGGCCAATTTACAAAATTCTTAACCAAAGTGTGTGGTGAGATTGCTGCTACTCTTGTTGCAGGATTCAAAGTAACTTCTCGACCTTTAATGGATAAAATACCTGGTGTTGGGGAAGTTCAACTTGCACAAGTGGAGAAGGCTCAACCAAGTTTCATGGCCGTTAACATGAGCCTGGTAGACCCCGCATCTCGTGTCAAATACTTACTAGAAAAACTCACGGATTCTCAAATTCAAGGTGCTATAGACGACTCTTGGGCACAATCTTGTGTTTGGTGTGAGGGTGTGAAAAACGGGTTTTCTTATGAAGTTTTTGTTCGTGCGTCCAGTATAGATACTGATTCTATGGTACTTACTTATGAATTCGTGTGTGGTACAAAAGAATCCGAGTGATTCTGAGTTGTGCTACTATGGCTGTAACAAAACGGCCCAATTCACAGCCGGGAAATTAAAACGACCATGCTGCTCTAGAATTTTCTCACAATGTTCTGCCATTCTAGACAAGAGAAAGAAAACCTCACTTATAAGATATGGGGTGCTAGCTTTCCAAGCTCCCGATTTTAGAGAAAAGTCCAAGGCTACCCTACTTCAGAACTACGGCGTAACTGTACCAGCTAAATCTCCTTTGATCATTCAAAAGATGCAAGATACCTCGATGATTCGCTACGGGGTTAAAAATGCTATGCAGTCAAAGGATGTTGTAGACAAACTTCGGAGAACTTTCCTCACAAAATACGGCGTTGTTAACCCAACACAACTTAGTGAAGTTAAAGAAAGAAAAATTCAGACTTTACAAGAACGCTATGGCTGCTCATGCCCATTTTTGATGGAAGATTTCCAATCAAAAGTACAAAAATTCTTCCAAGAAAAGTTTGGAGTGAATAACCCTATGCAGGTTCCTCACATTTTAGAAAAACAACAGCGAAGTTCTCTTCGGAGCAAATTATTTGTTTATCCTTCCGGAAAAATAACCCGTCTTCAAGGGTATGAACCTCAAGTTGTTTCGGAACTGCTAAAGCAGGGTATCCTGGAGGAAGAAATATTAACAAGTCAATCCAAGGTTCCAGTAATTTGGTACGAGCTAAAAGGCAGGAAGCGCCGTTATTTTCCAGATTTCTATATCCCACATCTTAATCTTATTTTGGAAGTGAAGTCTACATGGACTTTATACGGCTACTCAGAATATTGGGAAATGAATAAAGCTAAGAGGCAGGCGTGCAAAGACGCTGGTTATAACTTTAACTTTCTGATTAGAGAATAGAGGGTACTAATGAGCACGAATCAGTGGCAGGATTTGATGGGCAGCACAAACTTCAGCTCCAAGCAAGCTGACGACGAATCTTCTCTCTTTTCATTCACCCATCTTGCAGCAATAGCACAATCCAAAGAAGCCTCCGCAGATGATTCAGAATTCTATTCTGGTGTGTTTACCCCCGCCAAGACCTCTGCTTTCAATCAATTTCTAACCGCACGAGAAGAGGAACATCCGGACGACGAATTTTTAAACCACGGATTCAAAGGTCCAGAGTATGATGAAGAAGAATCAGATGTTCATCTATTTTCTGGCCCAAGCGGCTGGCAAGGATTTTTTAGTCAGGACGAAGGTTCTTGGGGATTGAGACGAGGAACTAGCAAATGGCAAACTGGTCTGCTAGGTGATGGGTCTCTTTCAAAAATATTGGATACCAGATTCAGCAGACTTGGTCAGACTAAGCAATCAGCCATGAAGACCGCCGAACCAACTGGGACTGCACCGGGTATGGCTCCGTCATTTCAAATTGGAGATGAAGTTCAAGCTCGTTTGGGTGGTATGACACTAAAGGGAACTGTCCAAGCCATCAATGGTGACATGGTCACTGTCTCCAATGGTAAGGTAACAAAAGAGGTACCAGCTGCTGATGTACGTTCTCTGGGTGAAGTCGAGAACAAAAATCAAGAAATCAAACAACGCGATGACGCAGAACACGCACAACAAGATCAAGCGGATAAGCAAAACAAGAAGAACGATCGTATTCAGAATTCTGTTGCTGTTTCAGGTGCGCAAGGTGATCCACAACAAATGGCTGGTGCTTTAGAGAACGTTGGCTATAAACTGTTCATAACCTATCGTGATGATGCTCAACTAGATCGCGCGGCTCAAGAATACGCAGAGTGGACAGGTGGGGAAGAACTTCCTGACGGATCCTACAGACAGCATGATACAGCTTACGTTGATGAGTGGCACCTGATTTACGATGACAAAGACAGCATTACATCGCGCTATGGATTCTTTGATGTGGTTCCTTCGGGTCAAACAGGTCAAGATTGGAAGAAGGGGCCAGCTCAAGGCTACAGCAACCGTAATAAAGTTCAAGTTCAACGTCGTGAGATCATTAAACCACTAATTCAAGCTGGTCTTCGTGCTACGGGCGATGTTCAAGAAGTTCGTGTATCTGGTTCACTTAAGAAAGGCTCCAGTGAATACACGGTACTGAAGATCGCAGCATCTCGTTTATTAGTTAATCCCTCCCATAAGGGTGCTTTGGAAATTCTCACAAAGCGTGGATTGGTTTGGGATGTTAAAAAGAAGGTTGCCTTAAATCCATCTTTGCACGAACATTTGTTCAACGAAAAACCTCCTCAAGAAAAAAGTTCTCCTAGCGGCGGAAAGTATATTGAACGCCCCAAACCTGGAGAATTTAAGTCAGCCCCAACAGAAATAGAACAAGATCATCCTGGTGCAGTATGCGGCAAATGTGGCCGAACCGTAACAATGGGCGAGTACTCCATTGGTCAGTCTTCATGCTGCAAGGCAGATGTCATAGGCGAAGAATTCTTCCACTAAACACTACGTTAAACCTTGTACTAAACCTACTGTGTAAAGTTTCGTAAATTGTTGTAAACAAATTAGTTTATCTCAATCTCTGAACTTTCAAAGTATTAAACAGAGGTGAACAAAATGAAAACATTTTTGGCAACATTTGCTGTAGCTCTCGCGCTGTTAATGGGCGCATTTGCAATGCCAGCACAAGCACAGGTTAGCGTCGGTATCGGCGTTCCTGCTGTTGGCGTTGAAATTGGCGAACCCCCTGTTTGTGAATGGGGTTACTATGATTATGAACCGTATGCCTGTGTCCCCGAAGGGTTTTACGGCCCAGACTACTTCTATGGAGGCATCTTCATCGGTGTAGGACCTTGGGAGCACTGGGGATACAACCATGGCTGGGGAGGTCACCGTTTCAGTGGTAACTTCTATGGCTATCGCAATAATGCTGGCTATCGCAGCAGTGTTCATAACGATAAAACTGTTAACAATGAACATGTTAACAACAAAACGGTTAATACCGAGCATGTGAACAACAAGACTGTTGAAAACAACAAGACAGTCAATGCTGAACATGCAAAGCAGAACACCAAGCCAATTAGCAAGCCGAGCGCACAAAGGGCGCAAGGGCATGCTAATCACGCAAGCGGTGGACATGCTGGCGGTGGAAAACCTAAGTAATTCATCTACCACGTGTAGAAGAGAACTGGACCCGTCTTTATGACGGGTCTTCTTTTTGTTTGAACAAAATCAAACTTTAGTATTGATTAGTGAGGTGAATCATGAATCGTTCTTTTGGTAGCAAATTTCTTGCAATTGTACTTGCAGTAGCCCTAGTGGGCTGTCAAGCTAACGCAGTAAACCAAGTTCTATCGGATATCGATCTAGCGTTACAGACCGGAAACGTAATCTGTTCGTCTATCGCTATCGAAAATCAGGGTGATGCTACTGCTTGCGCTTCGATTGCCACTATCGGCATCAACTCGTTAACTGTAGTCCAGACAGCTTATAATGGTTATGAGGCCTCTGGGTCACAAACGGATCTTGCAAAGCTGCAAGCCGCTCTAGCAGCAGTAAAGACGAATTTGTCCGCTGCTCTTAAGGCTGCTCACATTGTCGATCCAAACACTGTTACTCTGGTTACGAATTGGGTCAATCTCATCATCGGCGTAGTAAACGATGTGGTTACTCTAATTCCTCAATTGCAGACTAACCAAGTTGCTGCTAAGGACAAGGTGGCAAAACAGGCCAGTTCTGTTGCTGCTTATCTGCCTACTGCGGAAGGAATAAAGGCTCAGTGGGATGCAAAGGTCTGTAATGGTGTTGCATCTTGCGAGAACCTCGTCACAGTGCATCACATTCACAAGAAGTAGCAATTCAGTCTGTTTCAAACAAGACCCCACTTCGGTGGGGTCTTTCTTTTATATCCGACCAATACCAAATCCCTTTACAGTGTGAAGGATTTGAATGCCTAAACAAGAACGATTCTCTAAAAGAACGGCTAACTCTACTTTTGGTAGAATCGTCCGTGCTGCCGTAGACAGTGGAAAATCTGTATTGAACGCAACGGATTTTATCGAGTCATCCCAAGGTCTCGGCATTAAACTATATCCAGCGCAACGAACTATTGTTAAAGTGATGTTTGGTGTACCCTTAGATTATAAACCTGTCGTAGTCCCCATGTGGGATAAATTCCATTCGAAACTAGAACGTGAAGTCAGTGAAATAGAGTTTCTTCATATATTGCACGATCAAGGTCGTTGTAATGTAGACAACTGGCAGGATCTATCTAGCGACGGCTACAATGAGGGCTGCTTCATAGTTGGTCGTCGTGGGGGGAAATCTCAAGTAGTATCGGCAATGGCTGGGTACGCTTTGTACCAGTTGTTGAATATCTTTAGCCCACAAGAATTTTGGCAACTCGTACCGGGTTCACCTATAGACTTCACATTTCTCTCTGCTGATGACCTTGGTGCAAATCGCTTGTTTGAAAAGATGAAAGAGGACATAAATCGTGGTCCATTTTTCACCCCATATCTGCGTACCCTCTCAAATGAATCCATGAAATTTGTGTCAGAATCAGACCGCCAGAAACGTGATGTAACACCTACCATAAAGGTGCAGAGCTTTGCGTGTACCACAACTGCAGTTCGTGGCCCTTCTTCTCTATTTTTAGCTTTTGATGAATTTGCCCATTTTCGTTCTGAGAAGGGGAGCACCTCAGATGAAGTCTATGCTGCCGCCACCCCGTCCACGACCCAATTTTCTCATAAAGAAACTATAAATGGCGAAACCACCGATGTTATCGATCGTCTCATCTTATCCATCAGCAGCCCCTGGAAAAAAGTTGGTAAGATGTACGATCTCCACAAAATGGCTCTTGAGCAAGGAGCAGATAGTAAAATTTTTACTCTCCGACTAAGTACAGCGGAAATGAATCACCGCATTACGGAAGAGGTTCTGCGCGATGAATATGATAAGAATTCCCTCACATGGAAAGCTGAATTCGGTGGTGAATTTCTAGAGTCATCAGAAACCTATGTTACTGAAGCGGCACTAAAGTCTTGCGTTGATTGTCAATGGGACGAAAAAGGTGAAAATCCCATAGCAGGAACTGCAAGGGAGAACCTTGTAGCATTCAATACCACCTCTATTGGCCGTCAATTCTTTTGGTGGATTGATTTAGGCCTGGACCACGATGCCACAGCTGTAGCCATCGCTCATCTAGAATCCACAGGAGCTACAGGCATTAAACTTGTATTTGATTACATAGACCGCATGATGGTAGGAGAAGAATTTGAATTTCCACGCTGGATCCATGATCCTCTTCTCACCAATAAGAAATATGTCGGGTATCGAAGCCTCCCGGTAGAAGATGTTGTGGCTTGGCTTGCTCGCCTTAACGAAGCCATGCCATGTTTCAAAGGAGGAACGGATCAATACGGGGGCCAGCTTCTGATTCAATTTCTTGAATTAAATCAGATCCATAATGTTGAACTTATCAATCTAACCTCGGCGATTAACTCTCAGATGGCTTTTACTCTTAAAGGCTATATTGACAGAGGAAGTGTATCATTTCCCTACGTGCCGAAATACCTCCATGAAATGAAGATGGTGGAAGCTCAGTATACGAACAAGTATCAGGTTCGTGTAGAAGCCCCACTAGAGAAAGACTCTCATGATGACATGTCGGATGCAACGCAAGGTTGTGCTTATCTTGCCTTGAAATGGCTAAACGAAGAAGGCCGCATGACTCTAGATCCAAGTGGCTTAAGTTTAGTCATGCAAGAACAAATGTTTAAGAATCCCGCTCCAATCATGAGTGTGGATGCAGTATCGATTCAAGATTTACGAATTTTAGACCGTCAGCATAAAGTCCTTATGCAATCACAAATGGGCGGTGGTATACCAGTGAAAAATCCGTTCATGCACAGAAGCGTGGGACGGCGAGGTCGTAGATAAGCACTTTCTAACCCCTTTACAGATTGACTAGGAGAAATATGACACTTCCCGACGCTGTACCCATGACAACCGCTCAACTCTGGCTGACAGAAATTCCTGTGATAATTAGCAGTCTGGCTACTTTGATTGTCGCATGGACTGGACTTAGCACCCTAAAAAAGAATCAGACAGCAGCCGCGACAAAAGCGGATAATGCGGCGACCAATGCCGCTGTACAAGTAGAAAAAGTCAAAACAGATCTGGTAACCGCTAACAATCAACTTGGTTCCAAATTAGAATCTATCCAGCAGATTAGCGATGATACACATGTCCTGGTGAATAACGCCATGTCTCAACAGCTGCGCATAACAGCTGAAAAATCACGACAAGTAGCTGATCTCACTAAAGATCCGGTGGATATTTTAGAAGCAGAAGCTGCGGAAGCTGCTCTAAAATCTCATCTAGAGAAGCAAGCTCGCGTAGATTATGCCATGCAAGCAAGAGTCAATGCAAATGAAGTCGCGGTCAAAAACAAGTAGTTTTTCTGCTCCCATTAAAGTAGCATACCCGAAGCAACCCGCAGTCCCGTAGAATGTTATATTGATACATGGGATTGTAAAATCTCAGTAATCCGTTTGTGGAGGTTTAATGTTCGTTTCAGATTTGTTTCAAGCTACATCTGTCTTCAAAGTCCTTGCTCCGAACCGCTCCATAAAAATCAATTTGCAAGGCGGGTTAGTGGATGCCGCTTTGTTAAAATTTGCCTATACCCCTCTTCCTGAAGGAACTTTTTGGCCACGCAGGGAGCATCCAGAGAAATTAGAACCCGCCAAAAGATTAAACTATTGGCAGGAACTTGCTATCAGCAAGAACAAGAAATTGTGGGAAGGTCGTATTCTCCCTCGATTTGCTGTGCTTGTTGAAGAAATCGCAGGAAAAATAGAATACAAAGATGCAATAGTAATCCCTTGGAACGACGCATTGCGCATCGTGGGTGTTCCGCCATTTGGCCTTCCTATTTCAGGAACTCTAACGGGTGGCCATACTAATGGAGTCTGGAACCTTGCGAGCGATCCTCAGCTTGAATCTCGTCTTGACCGTTCTGACGATCCCGTTATTACGGTAAAAATCGACACAGATAACGTGGATGACCTGATACTCGACGTCTTAGAACACAAAACTGAGAACGTGCAAACTGATGCAAAATACACAGGTGATAAATTTTCCATCGATCAGGAAACAAACCATTTCATTGGAGATGATGGCTTCTGCGTGCCACGCAATTTTGAAGAATTCTGGGAACGTTGGCCTCATTATATTCGTAATTGGGTCAAAAAACGGCTGCATAAATACATTGTGGACGAAGATGTAGAGGACTGGGAGATGGAGTTGCTGCTGCACATGAAGTACCTGCCTGAACGCAGTAAATGGCGGTTGGCAGGCATGCAAGACGTGATTCAGACGTTTAACCCAGAGCTCCAATATGGAGCCTCGGAGAAACGATTCCGAAACTACGTTAACAATTGCCTTGCCAACAGATTCAATACGATCATGAGCAAGCGCAACAAAAATCCAATTTGTAGACCTGGGAACTATTCGCTATCCACGCAATTAGACCCCGAAAATTATGAGGTTGTGGATGACGAATATGTCCATACCAACAGTTCGCATCTCATGCATATTTCGCATCAAGAGCAGACCAAACATGAAAACCGCGTCTTTCTAAGAGAATTCGCCACCTTCTTGGAAAAGCATGACCCCCAACTAGTCCCCGTAATGGAGGCCATTGCAGCAACAGGAACTTTCAACGAGGCCGCTCAATTCTTGAATTGTGATGAAGCAGCATTCAATCGTGCACGTAATAGGATCAGGATCTTGCGCGATGCTTTCATGAACAATGCAGAAGTCCCGAAGCAACGCAAGCCCTATCGTACTCGCCGAACATCGGAAGCACCTGTACTAGAAGTTTCTGAATGAAAAGACGAAGGTGAGGCGCACGTAAGAATCAGGGAGGCGCACGTACCAAAATTAAGGACTAAATCTACCCGAAGTTCAGCGTCCGTCCGTAGCATGTGAATGGAGGGAATACAAATGGCGTTCCTGAATCAGGAGAAGAAAGCAAAAATCGTCGTCGAGCTGAAGAAAGTAATTCCTGCTGACTGGAAGTACAGTCTAAGTGTTCATCACTCCAGCATTACTCTTCGAATTATGGCCGCCCCGATTGATCTGTTTGCAGCCCATTCTGGGCACAGCAGCTGGTCGAATGGTTACATCCAACTAAACGAGTTCTGTCTGGAAGGGCAATTCTCTGGCGACCTGTTGGAAATCTTCAAAAAGATTCGCGACGCAATGAATACCGGCAACTGGGACAAGTCGGACATTATGTCCGATTACTTCAATGTTGGTCACTACGCCTACATTCACATCGGTCGGTGGGACAAGCCATTTCAGGTGATCTCAGAAAAGAAGATGAGCTACGAGGAACTAAGAGCCAAGGTTGCCGCCCTCGAATCCAAAATTCAATCCAAGTCTGCGGCGGCTTCACTCTAATGAGCACAAGATTTACAAGCATAAGTCCCACCGAGAGAATTCAGTGCGAACTGAACAAACGTTCACGAAGAACCGTGATGGGTTCTTGCCGAAGCTAGGGAAATGTCTAACAAGCACAAGAAGCGCGGCAACAAAATAGTCTTGCCGCAACAAAAAAGCAAGAAGCAACGGAGAGTGGCCCTCCCGACGCGGCCTGATCCCATTCAGTTTCTTTTATTTCCAAACCCACCGCGCTGGCGGCAGTTGAGCATTCAATTCCCACCCTGGCCCAAGCAAGCCAATGTCAAACCCTGCTTTGGTCAATTCCTTTTGAAATTTACAGGATTTACGGGCGGCTATGAACGCGATGGTATCTTCAATCGAGAAGATGTCTTCAACTTTCTTTATCAAAAACGAGAATTCAACGGTGACTGGATCAGGTTGGTATCTCAAAGATACTTTCTGTTCCGTCAGAACTACTTCTGTGTTCGTTGTGGGCTGGAAGGATTATACTTTGCCAAAGAGCGTAGTGCTAAGATGGTTAAAATTCCGACTGAAAACGGCCATCGTCACACGACTGAGTACCGAGCAATGAACACGGAACAATCCTCTTGGCATCTAAACATGTATGCACTAAAACTTTTGCCCGACGGCGGTTTGCAAGAAGTGCTGATGACCAAAGATCACATCATACCTCGAGCCAAGGGCGGTTTAGACATCATGAGCAACTATCAGACCATGTGTTCTATTTGTAACGGGCACAAGGCGGATAAGCTGATCGATATTGTACCTGTTCATCAATTGCAGCCTCCGGTTGAAGTACCCGAGTTGAAGTTACCCGAGTTGGCTATGGCAGCAGTAGAATAGAATTGGAGAAAACAAATGAATCGTCACGATGAATTCTGCGAGCTTGTTCGCAGCTTCAATTGGATGTCTGAAACCATACAGAATGTGTTGATAACACAGATGCAGGCTGCTATGCGCGACGCCTTCGAGCGTGGTGTAGACGAAGGGCGTAGTGCGTTTTGTGGTTGCCTACAATGCGGATTGGGATCAGTACGTAAAGGAGCAAGTCTCACTACTGGCATTTAATCTTGGCCGTGCAAATTCTATCTCTGATCTTACCAAAAATCAACTGCTAGGAATCAGACGCACATTACTGAATGAAGGTAATATCCCGGCTATCAAATTAGTTCGTGAAATAACTGCTGCTGGTTTGCTTGAGGCCAAACAATTCGTAGATACGCTAAGTCAAGTTACTTCAGAGGCCAAACAATTCGTAGATACGCTAAGTCAAGTTACTTCGGCGGTGTCTGACCTTGGGAAGTCGTAGGCATCTGGTCTACCTTGGTAGGTGACTTTGGCTGCCCAGATTCATCGCGATCGTTTGTCCAACCTTTCGCGCCGGAGCCGGAATTCGCTTCTACTGAATGTCCGAAGTCACCATGTATTTGGGATAGTGCTCCTTCACTTTCTTCACCACCAGCCATTTCTTCGCCCATCTCTTCCCCATGTTCGATTTCAGCTTGGCCTTCATCTACAAAAGCTTCTTCTACCGGGGTCATATTGAGTTCGATCCCCATGTTATCAGCAAATGCTTCTACACCTGCAGCAACTTCGTCCAGGGATTTGAATAATTCGTTCACAGCATCTGCTAGAATCTGCGGACTTTCTTCAGCATATTTCTTCAAACGAGTTCCCAATGCACGCTTCGCAGCAATACGAGTCTTTAGAGATGCAGTGACCGGGGCATCAACTAGATCCAAATTCTCACGGAAAGCATCTACGCGGTCTGCAAGCTCACCAAACGCTTGCGCAAGCTGATCTAATGCCTCAGCCGCCTGGGGGGAATTCTCATCTGCTACACGGCGGAGCTGTGCCCATTTAGCATTATCCTTTGCCGTCCTGCGAGCCTTAATTTTTTCGAGGACAGATGCTCGTTTCTGCGAAGCAACTGCACCTTGAGTCTTGGGTTCTGCCATAACTGTCTCCTGTTCATTGGTTTCCGTAGTTGCCGGAGTGGTGTTTTCAGAATTCGGTGGAACTTTGAAACGAACTTCCCAATAGCTTTCTTTAGGCCATGAATGCCAATAGTTACGAGCACTTGTAATCACTGCCTCAGGGATGAGGCGCTTGACCGCCTCAGCCAGCTTGTCTTCGTTCCGCCCATGAGTGTAGAAATAGGTTTCTTTGCAGATGTACTCTTGAAACTTCCCAGACCAACCCACGCGATCGAAAATCATTGCATCTTCAAGCTTCTTGATGATATCACGGTTCGCGCCTGCTACAATCATGCTCGCTGCCTGCACCTTTGTTTTCAACGATTGCAGATGGAGTTTTGAGAACGGAAGATCGGGTGGGACAGTATGCTTCTCTTTTGATTGTTCCAAAACGTCCATTCTCTCTTCCAGATCAGAGGGTACGGGAGGAGCTTGCTTCTGATTGGGAATATTTGCGTTTGGATTCTGATTCGGCGTCAAGCCCGCTGCGCCACCAACGCCGGGGTTGGAGGGAGGAGCCGCTGCACCTTTTTTATCTATCTTTCCACTGCCCTGGCATACGGGGCATGGACCTGCACCCTGGAAAGTTGTATCGGCGGCTGCGGGAGGAGCTGATTTCACACCCGAACCACCACACTCCGAGCAATTGTCAGGATGAGAATATGATTTGGTGTCTGGATCCCATTCTGCACCAGTAACTCGCCAATTAGGATCACGTTCACTTGGAGATTGTGGCCCTGTATCCCCCTCCAGCCTTCCAGTATCCTGCACATTGGTCTGTGAGCGGATACCATTAGTAAACTCGTGAGGAAGAACTGCGGTCTTTAGAGCTGCCAGACGCATACTGCCTGTCTTGATACCATACATACAACCACACGGCCCGCGAGCTTGAGCACCATAAGGTCCGAAATCGCCTTCTCCACCAGGCATGTCCCCAAACTCGTGTTCACAACCGTAGCGTGGATCATGGGGCAGCTCGTGTTCACATTCCGGGCATTCGTTGGGATTTTCATCTGGACCTTCATTGCTCGGAGCACCCTTGCTATAATCACTCGGAGAATTTTGAAGATCAAACGGCCCTGCCTCTTTTTCCATGGCGCTTTCACGTGGCCTCAAACTGTCTATGGATACGGATACATCAGATCCTTCATCAGGGGTATTGTCGAATTCTAGATTCTCTGGCCCTACATCTTCAATACAATCAGGGCAGATGCGATAAGTCTCGCCTTCAATTTTTACAGCAGCGAGATCTTCTTCCTGCCAGCGATGACTCCAGTCAGGACCACATCCCCAACAGGATTGCGGGTGTCCGCCCTGAGACGCAACCTTGGCTGCTTCAGCCGGGGATACAGTACGTTGGTGAATATCTTTATCGATTGTATCCACAGAAACTGTATTCGATTTAGCCTGAGCAAAATCTCCTTCCACACCAGGAGCACGTGCAGGATCTGAAGTCACAGCAGGAGTGTCAAGTCGGCCCTGCTTTGTACGGTCAGCTTCTGGATTATACTTCTTTATAAAATGAAGATTTTTTAAAGGAATCCAGTTTGAAGCATAACCTTGTGAAATACGTTCATGAGTATTGGGATTTTGTAGTTTAGCATTATCCTGTTTAATAAAACCAATCTCATAAGTTTGCCCCATGAGTTCTACTAAATCGCCTATACCCAGAGATTCACTACCCTGCTTCTCGATAGGTTCAGTTGATTGCTTGATGTCATTATCCACCGTGTCAGGAGAGACAACCTCAGCTTTGGCTTCGGAGAAGTCCCCACTTACGTCGTCTGCAGTCTTCCCACCCATCTTCTCTGGATCATTGTCACCCACGTACTTTGCTCCACCAGCGTCCACTTCGCCTTTCTTGTTCAGACGCTCAGGATCATAACTGTGACCAGGGATCAGAGGCTTAGGTTGATCAAAACCACGATTACAGAAATGGCAATAGTACGGCGTAGGAGCACCTGCTGCCGGGTCTTCTTGATATACAGGAGAGCTACCGCAGAGTGGGCAATAGGCTTGAATGATCTGACCGTCACTGTTCTCTCCAAAGCCCGCTGCCTCATGATCTCCTGTAGTTTTTCCATCAAGGAGACTCTCTTTATTGGGGCACTTGCAATGTTCCGCATCAGCATGACATTGAGGACAAAACTCATTAGCTGAACATTGCTCCACGTCCGCAACTTTCAAGCCTTTCAGCAATGACGAAGCTTTGGCTGGCATAGCCTTGTTAACATCGGGCATGCGTTCCACAATTGCTACCAGAGGATTGTCTTCTAACTCTCCAGCAGAATCTTCAACAAACTTCTTCACCAATTGGGCAAACTTACCCCAATATGTCTTCAAAGAATCAAAACCCAGACCCTTAGGATGCTTCTCATTCTGAGTCAACCGACTCCACAATGGACTGATGTCACTGATCTTAGGTTCCTGCTTCGCATGTAAAACGAAATAGATTACGGCGTTCAACAGATGGAGATAGTTTACTGCAGCTTCTCCATGCTCGTTTTTGCGGAGCCAGCCAGCGAATGCCTTACTGAACTTTGCCATATCCATGCGAAAATTGGTTGCTTGTTCGCCAGATGGAGTGGCATAGTTCTGAACATCAATAGCATTGCGTCCATTTTCGTTGGGGTCATCCTTGGTTGGCTCGCTTATAGAATCACTATCCGGGCGCTGGACTTTATCAATAAATTGATTGGCTTCTTGCACACGACCACTAAACAGGGTCAGCAGGAATTGTGTGACCTGTTTTTCTAGTGGGAGACTTTGGACACCCGCTGGGAACCGTTTGATGACATTCTGAAACCCCGAGGGATTGTTTGGATCTAGAGCTTTGCGGTGAGCAAGAGCCGTGACGATTGTGTGATGAATCGCTTCATCTTTTACCTCATCATCACCTTTAAGTTTAGGGAGGAATTTAGCTTGAAACCACTTTGCCCAATTGTAGGATTCATCTACCGGGAGACCAGCTGCTCGGATGTACTCCTTTACGTACTGATCCCAATCCGCATTGTAGGCAACTACAAAACGCATCCACTTCGCTAGTTTTGCCGCGTAATGATTGATAGGATGAAAATCAGTAGGGGTAGGAACTGGCTTACCTTGCATGTCTGCAAGTTTGAAGACAACCCCTCCTGGCCCGGCAGTTTTTGCCCGCACCCGAAACATGCTGCCGTTTGCATCGGAAATGATGGATCCCGCCTCAAACAAACGAGCGATTTTGGACAAATCAGTAGAAGCCTTCATTTTATCTTTCGCTTTATTGGTGAGGATGTCTTCTAGAGTAATGGTAGGCACTTGCTAATCCCTTCATTCTAAAAGATTAGTCAATCAGAGCATCATTGGCATTTAGACTATTTTTCTTATCATCAGCCATTACGCTTTCAAGAGTGCTTATGTAATCCTCGTGATCCTTAAACGCTTGTGCGTCAGCCGGGGTTGGACCTTCTTCTTTGGTGTCGACCTCACCTGCGGATTTTGCAAGACGGGTAACTTCACTGGCGTACAATGAGTTGATCACTCCTGCGTCAGCTGCTGCGATTTTCTTAACTGTTTCTGCGGCCATATGGTTAGCTCCTCACACGGAAAAGTGTGTTCTATTGAAATATCTGGTAGTTGCGATTTATGCTATCTTACTGTATTATTGAACAAAAAACACGCTTGGGCGTACTACAGACGGGGGTAGTGGAGGTGACCCAGTGGAATCATCAAACAAACCTCCAAGGATAACAGCAGAAAAATCATTGGGACTAATGTTTGCCGAAAAACTTTGTGTTCCATTCCCAATGTACCAGCCTACCGCCATACTATTTGGGTCAGTAGGTGGAGGGGATCCTCCTGATGGAGTTCCATGAGAAAACAGGTCTACATTAAAGTTTGAAGGAAAACCGCTAAACTCTCCAACTGAGCCTGTGAACATCATACCAAAATACAGATTGCTATCTAGTTCAGCATTTCCTTCTGCTACACCGCCCGAATTTATCGAGCTAACCATGCTATTACCTCCAGCGAATATCGGGGGGAAGACGTTATTGGAAAGGGAATCTACAGCATCAGTGCAGGAAAATTCGTAAACTGCTATGGAAGCAGGATTATTTCCAATGCTAGGACTGAAGCTAACGCTAGTGATGGTGCTTGAAACTACTATCGCATAAGAATTCATAGCCGGGCATGTTGAGGGCCACGGCGGAGCAGTTCCTCCCGCAGATGCTATGATTAAAGGCTGAAAGCCTGTTACAGGCTGAGCATTACTGACGGTTGTGCTGGAAAATAAGTTTTGATTCGGTCTAGTCGTAACAATCAATAAAAGATTGTTGACACTGGCCGGGTTAACAAGTGTCACAGTGTGGGTGAAAACATTACCCGGATTTTGATAGATCGTTTTGTTAACCAGTGTAAACATTTAATTGCTGCGAGACCCGTGAAGTGTTGCACTCGCCCCGGCAAACGTCGCATCGGGAGAAGACGGTGCAACAAAGTACAGCACATCGCTTGTGCCATTGATACTAAGAGGGGAAGCTAAAGTGAATGTTCCAACTTGAGATGAAGCCGCAAAGTTTATCGTACCAACAGCAGATCCGAGTGACGTTGCGGTTCCCTTATAGATAGTAATCTGCACACTTCCTGTGGGTGCAACATCACAAGTGGCCAATGAACCTGTTAATCCTGCGGGGTATGTTGCTGCTCTTGTTAATGAAATTCTCAGCAACTGTTGATTAGCAGTGTATGTCCCCGGTTGATAAAATGGAATATCTTGAGCTGCATTTACCCAGCCAGCCACTGTAGAACTTACGGCGGTCAATATTTGACCTGCGGTTGGCGCTGTGCTATTTATCTGAATGCCGTACAAGAAATTGGCATTAACCTCACCTTCTGACGGTGGGGAACCTGCACCACTAAAGGTAAGTTTCGCACCGGGGCCAACCGTCATAGTAGCGGAGGTATTGACGCCGCTTGTTAGAGTTGCAAAGGTGGGGCTCACCCAACCCATTGTTGTGGGACTTACTGCTGCCAAAATCATGCCAGTGGACGGCGCAGCACCATTTGAAACAATCCCAGAAATTGCATTAGCATTAATCTGACCAGACCCAGAAAACGTCAATACCCCACCACTGGCCACAGTCATATCAGCGGAATTGTTGACACCACTGGTAAGGTTCGCAAACGAGGTGCTAGGCCCAATTTGGACCCAAGTTGACCCCGTATAAATATATGCCTGACCATTGGCTTGGTTGCCAACAATCCATCCCGCAAGAGGTGAATAAAACTCCCATTCTCCAGAAGGAGCTGTTGGATTATCAGTAGACCAATAGGCTAAATTATCGGCTTGTCCAGCCCAAACTCCTGTTGGACTCGTACCCACTACATAAGTATTCCCATTGTTAGGCGAAGAAGGAGGGGTGGATAATACCACACTGATGACATTTGCTTGCAAAAGAGTCTGCAAAGCACGAAGTAGAGCTTCACCTACAGTGTAGTAATTGTCACCCTGCGCTGCACTTACATAAAGTGATGGAATCTTTGGTCCAAATGAAATCATTGGTGCCTCTATTTATCAGATGATAGTTAAGATTGCAGACACAGGAAGAAGTCCTGCTATGGGATTTCCAAGAGCATCGTACCCATTCATTGTAAATGTAGTTGTAGAGGCGAAACCTTCCGACACAGGATATATGCCGATTCCCGATGTCGCAATTTTTCCTGTGCTAAACAGCGGAGGGCTACCTGGTGTTGTAATCTCAATTTGTGCTACATTTATAGTGCTCCAGATTAGAATCACTGAAGAAAATGGCATTGTTGAGGAAGGCACTACCGCAAGATTCATCGAAGCCGATAAGATCCCATCTCCGAGTGTGCTGTAACTAGCCAACAGTGCAAAACCGGGGATAATGTTAGTCTCCACACTTTGAAATGGAGGATTGGGCATGTGGGATACAAGTTGAATTGCTCCTTGCAAATTGAACTGTGTAGCCATGTAGAGAAGATACCGATTGTAAGTTGAGTCAAACGACCAAGTCTGCACTGGTAGAAGTTGTCCGTCTGCATAAACTTGGAGATCGCGACTTGGGTTAAACAAGCCCAGAGGTCCATTCTGGAAAAATGGGCCAGTGGTGGTTGACGAAGAACCGCTGCTGCCCCAATATTCTCCCCAAAATAAGCCCCAGCCAATATTATTAGTGGGACCGAGAACGAGTTGAACCCGGTTAGGGTACGGCGCATTAGTTTCGGCGTACATTATATATCTCCCGCCATTTCTGCAGCCATTAAGCTAGTTTGCTTACGATGATTTAGAAGCTGTTTAATTTTGCTCGGATTTTCTTTCTTTAGCTCTTCTTTTTCAAGATCCTCTAACATCTTCTTCTCTTCTGGGGATTGATATACACCAGGGAGCTTCATCCAACTTGGAGTTTTTGCATGTTCTTCCTGAATTGGTAATGTAGCGGGCTGATCCCGTTGAACTTCATGATGATGCAAAGCCTGCTCGGGAACACCTTTAGATTTGTTCTCTTCCTCATTCAATTCTTGAATGTGCTCAAGCTGTTCCTCTTCTTGAAGTTTTAATTGCTCAAGCATCTTTTCTTGGAGCTTCTTATTCTTTGTCTTTCTGATCTTGTCGATCACTTGTTTACGACGCATGCGATCCTGTTCATGCTTAAGACGTCCGGGCTCTTGCTCTTCCTTTTGTTTCTTTTCTGCAACTTCTTTTTCACGAAGAATGTTAACAATATTGTGCTGCACAGCGGGCAGGATGCGTTCCATTACGGATTTGCAATGTTTGCAGATAACAAAATGCGAGCGTAGATCTAATCGTTCTGTGGGAGGCGCAAGTATTGGGCGCGGCTCTCCCTCCAGGCCGTCCCGTTGGTGAAGATTCCATTGAGCTCCCCAATACAGAAACGCCGGGCAGGAACAAGAACAACGAATGTCTAAATCTTTAGCTTGATTAGTTTCCTCAACCTTATCCACATCAAAATGAACACGCACATCGTGACCAGCCGGGTCGCTCGTAGAAAGTTGGCATTTTACATTGTATTGTAGGTATAAATCTTGGGGATTACTATCCTGTAATGTGGGAGTACAACCAGGGCGATTCTTTACAGAGAAATTGTTAGTTTGTTGTAAAATTTCTGGCAGGGAAATTGCAACTTTGTGAGTTGTTGGGTCCATCCATTGACTAAGTTTGGCTGAAATGTAGATGCGATCCATCCGAGAATTCCCCTCACTAAGAAAGCGGGAAGTTCTGTGACAGAAAGGATTAAACGAGTTCTTGAAGTGCAGTTGGGAGCTGGTCCACAGATACTTCTTTCGGTTGAGCCTTACCGCGCTTGACTGCGGGGGTAAACTCCTCTGCAGTAAGACCTGTCTTCTTTGAGGGTTTAGGAGGAGTTTGAGGAGTGGCTTCGATTGCTGGGGACAACTTTGCAGGGGCTGGGACAGCCACAGGCGAAGGTGCTATAACTTCTTGAAGGATTCCAGTCTTTACCATCGCCGAGATACCTAACGGGGTCTGTTTCAAAGTTTTTACAATCTCATTAGCACGGTAGACCGTGAGACGGTGCCCCACAGATTCGTACATGATGACATCGCCAGCTCTAAGATAAAACTGACATTCTTCTATACACAGAGTAGCTTTGACAACAAAGGATTTCTGCATTTAAGAAAGCTCCAGCAATCTATTGAATACTGCGATTTGTACCTTGTCTTTCTTTTTCGAAGACGTGATGTATCTGCCTCCTTATCTAGGGAGACGCCGTGGCTTGATTAGAATACATGCTTTCCTTACCATTCCCTAATGCCGTAGTCACATAATAGTAAGTCGTGCCATGGTTAACGTTGATGTCCGTAAAGACAAGATTGCCCGAAGGCAGAATGGCAATCGGGGATATCTTCTGATAAGGGCCACCAGTTGTGGTAGATCGATAGACATTATAACCAGTAACTGTTACAGGCGGTATAGAGGCTGGCGACGCACCCCAAGTGAGTTTAACACTTTTAGAGGTAACTCCAGAAATTTTCAGGCTCGAACCGGATACCGCAGCTGTACCTGTGACAATAACCTGACCCGAGGCTACAGCTGCGATCATCAAAAATAACAAACGAAGCTTTAGTCTTAAGAGCATCCAGTCACTTTAAGCGTTCCAACGATTGTCTGTCCCTTGATCGTATAATTTGATACTGTAAACGAACAAGTCGACCAATTTGGTCCAATAGGACCTTGAGGTCCAGTGGGTCCTGTAGCGCCCGTTGCACCTGTTAACCCCTGTGGTCCGGGGGCACCTGTGGCACCAGTGGCTCCTTTTGGCCCAGTAGCTCCGGCAGCACCCGTTGCACCTGTTAATCCAGTGGGTCCTGTAGCGCCAGTCGGGCCAGTGGCTCCTGTTGGACCAGCATCCCCAGTAGCGCCTGTTAATCCTATTGGGCCAATCGCACCCGTTTGTCCAATAGGTCCTTGTGCTCCAGTGAGACCAGTAGTGCCTTGAGGACCTGTTGCTCCCGTTAAACCAGTTGGCCCGGTCGGTCCTGCTGGCCCTTGAGGCCCAGTTGCACCGAATACTGAATAGGGTGCATCGTTATAAGACACTTGGACTGAAGTTGGTCCATAACATATAAGTGTGAAATTAAGCTGAGGCAGCCCACAATTTTGGGTAGAGTCGTATGCAATCGAACTGCCAGCCGGGCCTGTTTGGGCAAAGGAACATATTGCTAATAATAGAACAGCGACAAGAACACGATAGAGTTTCATTTTCAATCCCTCGATTGGTATTTTGATATTGTAAAAAATAAAAACGGCTCCCAATTTCTCGGGAGCCGTTTGAGTTGTGGTAGCGAACGTTTTACTGTTCACCGTAGTTAGTGCCCGCACTGAAGCGACCATTGACCGTCAGACGCTGAACTCCGCTCGGGTTGAAAACGAGGAAGCCGAGGTTCTCAAAGATCGAGAAACCAATCTGACGAAGGTCAGGACGATCAGCCGACATGACTGTGAGCGGAATACGCTCAGGGATGACGCCCAGGAACTCTGCGTCCGCCAGTACGTAGATGCAGCCGTAGCCAACACGACGTGACTGTAAGAGCGTTGCTCCCCAGAGATAACCCATAACGCCCGTCTTCAACAGCTTGCGCTGCGTCTCACGGTCGATATTCTGCTGCGTCCACTTCAACAGATCCGTATAGTCGCGCGGATTAAAGAAAATGAAGTTCACAGAGATGTCGTGACGCTGCACCTGACCGAAGGCATCAGCAATAGAGTTGATGTCCACGGGTGCGTTGATCGCGATATCCGGGTTGTAGATTGGATCGAACGTGGACTTTCCTGCTGCCGCGTTTGCGATCTGATCGAACAAGGTGAAGATGTAAGCGTCTTCTTGCGCGCCCACTTCGGCCTTGGCCAAGTTCAGAGAACGAGCCACAAGGTCAAAACGACGTTCCTTGATCTGAGTAATTGGAATCATGGGGTTAGCCGCGATTTCAAACGTCGGAACAGTGACGCGCTTTGGCTTGGTGACACGGACAACGTCTCCACCCTCTTCTCCGATTACGAATGCTTCTACGAAGGATCCACCAGCCGTTGTTCCGACGGTTTCAGCCTGCGTATCGAATTCCTTATCGTAGATGGGTAGTGCGCCATCTGGTAGTGTTTCGACCATAAGAGCCTTGCGAGCAATGCTCATATAGTCACGACGACGGCGTAGGGACGGTCCCAGTGATGCCGCCAACTTCTGACGTCCACCTGCGGTCTTCAAGAGTTGACCGAGCATGGCCGTCTGCTGTTGTGTACGAGATAGGCTAGGCATGTGTTTTCTCCTTTTTCCCTTTCGTCCTTACAGTAACGACGCCACGCTGAGCCAAGGCTCCGCGACGGACGGGACGTGAGTGCAAATGCCAACTGCTGGCGAGTTTGCGCCCTTGTTCGTGGCTGCGTACATGCCCACATTGCTGTGAACAGTTCCGCCGCCATACACATACTGACCCATTGTAAAGCCTGCGTCAGTCGTGTCGTAAGATTCGCTAGACAGTGATCCACGCCACAGGGCGCGAACTACTGGAGCCTTGCGAGATCCTGAAGGCCCAATTGCACCAGCGAATTCGCCGGGACCGTTGAGCAATGCACCGTAAGGCGGCTGTAATGACTGATCGCCGTTGTACGGGACAATTACCGGGGAACCTGCAACCTGTGGCTGGTTAACGGCGACTGCCTCAATTTCCATGAGACGGCCTCCGAGATATCCAGCAGCAGTTAATGTTGCTTGATCCGTTCCGGGATCGCCAGTGAGAACAACGTCTGGAACTGTAGTTCCATCGTTGCTACCATAGTAATCAAGTTTCAACATGAGATTTTCCCTCTTTTGAAAGAACAGCTTGGTTTGAATTTGCCCGATTCCAATTCAGCCGTGAGGCAAGAACTATAGAAGAAGGCAAGCCGTTCATTTTAATGACAGGAATACGGAAATTTTATTCATTAGTGAATCACTTAGCGAAATAGCGGTTTTATCTGGGGCAAACGGAATAGCAAAAGTGGGGCAACACTCATACCCGCCCCATGAAATTAAAGCGTAGAATAGAACATGTCCAACCTATCCAAAATTCAACAAGAAGCTCTTCGTGCGATCCAAGCCTCAGAATACAAGACTGTTGTCCTTTGGTACGGTATGGCCTTTATCGTCTCTGGCGGGACAAAGCGTATTCAGAGGAATACGATTCAAGCTCTGGTAAAGCAAGGACTGCTTCAAGAGGTTGAAGGGATCAAACAGACATTCAAATTGGTATAAAAGGCCTCGATGCTTCCCAAACTCCTGCAGTCAAGGGATTGAGCAAAACGAAAGCGCCCCTTTTGAGGGCGCTTGGTCAATCTTTTGCTGGTGCTTTCAGTGGGTAGAAAACTCTCAAAGCTCACCAGCTAGATCAAGAGCTAATCTGATCCCACCATCTCGGAATTACTTACCATCCCCAAAGAACGAACCCAGAAGAGCTTCTCCTAGATCAGCTCCTGCTGCCTGCTTTGGTGCCTGCGGACGAATTGGGCCAGTGTAGGCGGCTTTCTTCTGTGCTGCCTTCTTGCCTTCCGGCGCTTCTTCCATAACGTTGGTTTCATCTTGCTTTACACGCTTCTGACCGCTGTCTTCAAACTTAACAGAGTCGAGTGCTTCAGCCCAGATGTCAGACTCATGATCAGAGCCTGAATCACGACCATCGCCTTTGGATGTATCTGTCTGGAAGTGCGTTGCTGTTTCGCTGGTAAAGGAAGGAAGAACATCCGTTCCCGCAACGTCTCCTGCTTCCTTTGTAGATCCAAACAGAACCGCCATTGGATCAGCGTCACTGCCCTCTACAGAAAACATCTCTTGAATAGAAGCGGTCTGTGGTTCAAGGCAAGCTTCCATTTCTGACGACGCACTTGGACCAAAAAAGCTCTCAACAGAGTCTCCGTCGGCCATAACGCTATTATCGCCTTGGTTCGCCAAGGAACTTTCCTTGTCTTCCATTTCACCCTGATTAAAGATATCTTCAATCTTGAGTTCTTCTCCCTGACCTTCAACTTCGCCGCCCGGCAGTTCAGCCATTTCGGCAACGCCTTCTTCAGCCGCGTTGTTCTCGCCTTCGATGTCGGCCAAGAGACCTTGAATGGCTTGTTCAGCTTCGTCAATTTTCTCGGTCATTTCCATTTTCTTTTCTTCGGTGAGGACAGTTGTACTTTCTGCTTCAGCACCAGGCGCACCCATTTCTGGAGACGGTGCATCACCGCCCACTGGACCTTCTTCTACGGGCGCTGCACCAGCATCACCTGCTGGTCCTTCAGGAGCTACGCCTTCTGCTGGACCATCCATTGGAGGCATGTCATCTGCGTACTTAGAAGCGGCAGCATGCTTACTGCACATGGAACCTTCTTTACATTCCTTGCAAGCAGCAGAAGCAGCTTTGATTGCAGATTGTGCGGCTTTCTTGCCTTCGCACTTCTCGCAACCTTTGCAGTCTTCGCCATGAGCCTGCTTTACAGATGCATGCTTGGCACACTTCTTACCGTCCTTGCACTCTGCGCACTTTTCAGCGGCTGCCTTTACGGCCTTGTCGCCTTCTTCAGATTTGTTAATAGTATTAACCGGGCGATCACCAGCTTTGCCAGCGTCGGTTTCCTTGGGTTCTGTATGAGTCCCACCACCACACCCACGCCCATCGTTGTAGGTTTCGTTCTGAGGACCAGCGTCTTTGCGATCATCAGCTTGCTTTCCCGAAGCATTCTTAGCGTCACCCTTGACTTCGGTTTCCACTTCGCGCTTTAGGCCGGAGAGCACGGATGGCTCTTCCAAAAGATCGTTCAGTTCCATCTTATGCTTGCGCTTAATATCATCGGCAAGTTTAGTGTTATAGGCATTGACCGCCGTCTGGCGCAACGCTGCTTTGAGAACTTTGGTGCTGTTTTGTAGAAGGGATGCTGTAAATGCGCGGTGAACTTCAATGGGTGCTCCAGGAAGCATAGTCTTGGCGATAGAGAAAGCTGCCGCGATACGAGTCTTTGCTAACGATTCCCGAGCCGCCTTTGCTGCTACAAGTTCTGGCTTTAATGCAAGCTTAGTTGCTGTTTGAGTCATAATGCCTTCCTTCTTCACCGGGGCAAAATTGCCCTTCTTATTGGAACTGCTGAAGTCGTTCTTTTTACTAGCTGTAGTCCCGGGCAATTCTTCTCCACCCTCTGGGACTTCTACTGCAGGAGTCTCTTCTGGTGGAGTCTCAGGTAGTGCTTCTGTAACTTCGGGAGCTGGTGGGGCGACAGGAGGTACTGCTGGTGCACCAGGTGCCACTGGTGGTACAGGGGCGGGCGGGGCTGCCATGCCCACAGGAGGTACCACTTCACCTGTGGAATTATCGGCGATTTCAGCGATGTTCATATCAAGATCTTTAAGAAGATTTTTAACTTCTTCGGACCAATCGCCATTCTTCAATTGTTCCCATGCGCTAATCAACTCAATACGCTCACGCATCTTACGGATATTATCTTCTAGATCGTTGCGCTTCTGAGCGAGCATGTCAAAGTCGTTAGACATAGTATCAGCAGGCATTTCTGCATCCATGCCGAGGAGTTGGTCATCCATCATGTCAAGATCTGCTTCTTTCTTTTGAAGAGCTGTTTTTACAGCAGCGCGAAGTTGTGAAGCCGTGACGGTCTTAGCCATTAAAGTATTCTCCGAAGAGCCGCGTTGCCCACGGCGTCATTCCTGTACCTACTATTTAGTAGTTCAAAGTCATTATCTTGTTGGGTTTTTGCCGATGCTGCTTTAGCAAAGTGACTAGATTCTTTAGAAGCTTGGGTGTATTTAGTCTTTGGACCTTCCCAAGACGAGTCTACGACATTACGCATAGATGCACCAGGAAAGGCTGGAGTTGCAACCCAAGAAGCTTCTACAAACTTAACACCGCCGTTAGGCATTGATTTATGCCCGCATAATTCAGCTATCCTTCTTGGGATGCCATCTTGATCTGCAAGAAACATTCCTTTTTGAAAAGCAAGATGGTGGCAATAAGTGCTTGCATCAGTAACAAGCTGACCACAATAAGAACAAATGACTAGATCTGTCACGCAACCCATGGACAAATATTTTACTTTTTCATTACGAATATCTGTGACCAGTTGAGTGTGTGCTAAATCTGTAGCAACAAGAATATCGCAGAAATAAACCCAACAAGAACCGATGGTTACTTTGCGCAAGACAGAATCAAGAATATGCCCCTTAGCATGGGCGCTATTCTGATAGTGCTCGACAAAATTGAATGCACCAACAAAACTCCGATGGGATAATTTCAGGACCTCATTCGTCCACGCATCGTCATTGTTATTGACGAGGTGAGATGTCTCAGGTCTGATGAGATAGTCGTACGGGTCTTCCTCAGTCTGCACGCTGCTCATGATTGTACAGTGAGAAAGCAGGTACTTACTAGTTTCCGCTGCAATTTTACGATTAGAAGCAGTTTTTAGGCCAAATGTATTTTGCCCATAGATGTTCTCCCAATCCCGTAGTGATAAGGTCGGGTCTTCAATTTTAGCCGTTGCGATCTTTTTAAATGTACCCTTCATTCTACTTATATTCCTAAAACGTAAAGAATGAGCCACATGCCCTGCATTCCTGTAACACACACCCGGAAGCAGTCTTAACTGCCAAATCTTCCACTGGTATCACATTGCTAGACTTACAGATAGGGCATGCTGCTGTTTTGTCAACTTTCTTGTAGCTAGCCCGATGAGCTTGCCAATATTCATTAGTGAAATCCTCTCCAACTTGCGCCCATAACTCTTCTAAAGTCGTTCCGTTGTCCTGTGCTTCCTGTTGGTAAAAGGGGTCTTGAAGGAATGCTTGATAAGCTTCTTTCCTAGCATCGCGCACTTGATCCATAGTGTATTCAGCCCGTGCGTCCTCGTTGCGCATCTGATCTCCGAGATCGGAGGTCTTTTCAATTTCTTCGTTTGCTCTGTCGTTAAGATCTTCCATAGCAAAATCACGGTCTTCTTGTGTCTCTGCTTCAAAATCATTCCGAGATCTTATTTGACCAAACGGATCCTTATAACCCGCAAGATAAACAATAGCACGATCCCCATTTGGGCATCGAACTTCCCATACGCCTTCAACAGAAGGATCGGGCCGTGCTGTTGCTTCTTTTACATCCAGAGTAGAGTCAGACTGTAAGCAGGCAATGGCTCCTCCAGCCGTGTCTGGATATTTCTTCTCAGGAAGAGATTTTTTGGCGCTAGTTTTTGAAGCAATGCAATTTATCCCTAAACGGCCCAGAGACTCCTTTAAGTATTTGCGAACATAGACAAATAAATCCTTCCGTTGTTCTTCACTAAGTTCATTTGGACTTGTACCATACAAAAGATTCAGAAGATGGTCAAACGCCTTCAAAATTTCTGCTTGCGACGCCCCGATATGCACACCTTTCGCACCTTGCATTACAGGAGCATCCACTATCTCATTTATCTCGTCTTTAACATCCTCATCCAAATGTCCGCGCATATCATCGCGCTGAGGTAACATCTTAGGAGTTAATTTCTGTTCGACTACAGCTTCTTTAACAGGAAAATTCTTCTCCGCCCAAGCCCAAATTTGACCGAAGTCAGCAACATGATAGTAACGCGCTGTCTCTACAAGATGAGCGTGAGCAGTATGCGCATCTTTGAAATGTTTGTACATAAAACTCCGTCCGCCAGCGGCAGAAATGACCATTGAGAGATCCGCTGCGGGTTTACTGCGTTTGAAGATTTTGTCTTCAGGATTCAATGTTGGATCTACTCCATCTGTTTTCTGAGCGGGAAGGGGTGCGTCGCCGTACTTCACGTTTTCAGGTTCTGTCCCCTTCATGGCGAGTGGATCATCATAGTCAGGGTCAGCGTGCCAATCGCCCGTCTCAGTAGCACGAGTGGGGTCAGCATACATTTCAAGGAGTGCGTCTAGTGCAACTTTGGTCTTATGATGTTGTAGAAGTGGACTATCGTTAGCGTTAGCGTTAGCTTTATTTATCTTCCAAGTTCTTACTTCACCCCAACCTTCAGTACTTCCTTTAGCCCCCCACTTGGGAAATACAGATACCAAGATATTTTTGTCTCCTTTAGCTATCGCAGCAGCAATCCGATGATGACCATCAGCTACAAGAAGTTTTCCATTCGTGTCCACAACTTCTGGAGGCCTTGTTTCAAGAGAGTTCATGTGTTTACTCACTATTGAAGAAATTACAATCTCTTGAGTTGGGTATAAAGAAGAAACTGGCACCAATCGAAGTTCCGATTCTCCAAAAGGATAACCATTGCCTTTCTTTTGTCTAAGTGGTTTTTTGAAACCAGCTTCATTTATAGGCACTCTGTCTTCAGGGTTATTCGTCAAGGTGTTCATTTCGGGCAACCTTAATGAGGCGAAGGCATTTTAAATGCCTTCGCCTAGATTGTTAGGTGGTGAAGATTAGAGAGCGACCAGTAGCATCGCCAGTATTGTTACCACTGTCAATAAATTCACCATAGACACTACCAGCCACGTCGAAAACGTCTGTAACAACAACGGAGCAGTCTTCAGTCACGGCGGCCTGTTCAATCTGGTACCCTGTGTTGTAGTTCTCCATCCAGCAGCCTTCGTATACGGTTGCAACCGCATATAGACCAGGATTGCCCGTATTGTTTAAACCGCCTTCATTCGGGATATCTGCTAAAGTAGCATTCTGGATATTCGGGTCTTCTGAAGCGATCTGCGAGAAAACAATTTCAGTACGAATATCAAAGGGCCACTTGTGATGTTTGAGTGAACGAACAGCACCCGATACTCCCGCCTTATAACCCATCATCTGCATGAGGTTAGCTAGATAGAGAGCTGTACGAGTGATCGCCAGTGTCATCGGTTGAGTGACACCAGGCACTAATTCTGCGATGATATCACCGTAACCAAGGCCGCGTACTGCATCAACGGTCTTAGATTCTGTGATCGTGAAGGATGAAGTCACGCCCAATTTCACGAATTTGCCCACATCCACAGCGGGGCTGAAAATAGTAAATCGGCTGCTTACAACTGTTTCAGTCTGTGCCGAGGTACCTTGACGATAAATATCCTTTTTGTTACTCGCTCTTTGAACGAGGGTAGGGCATTTCTGCCTACCTCTCATGGTTTATAATTCCCATGAGAGCGGACTATCGCATCTCCTTTTCGGAGTCTCTTCGCTTAGTCTCTCACGGTCCCTTTTACGGGTTCCGCCTTGTTCCCATTTCAGGGTTCAAGTCAATCAGAAGAGATTTTTCTTGGCCTAGCTATTAAGCCAAGTTGTGACATAAGTTAGCTCCTTAAAGGGTAACGACCCTACTTTAATGGGAAAAATCTTGCGATCGTTTTTAATTAGCGATATTGCGACTTTCTAACCCAAGATAGATATGTATACAGATATTCCAATTCTAAATAGTGGAGTGTATCTCATTCGTTGTACAGCAGTAGATTGGGTGTACGTTGGAAGCTCTAAAAATTTTCAACGAAGATGGTTTAAAGAACACTTAGCGGAACTTAGAAAAGGGGTCCATCATAACTTAAGGCTTCAGGCTGATTGGAATAAATATGGAGAATCTGCTTTTGAATTTGAACCAATCATCCATTGCTCACCTATTAAGAAAGAACTGAGACATAATGAGCAACTTGCTATCAATGCTCATTGGGGAGATCATTGCTACAACGATAATCCTTATGCAGCTATTCCACCTGTAATTCGTTGGAGAACTTCAGAATGGAATGCTAATGTTTCCAAGGCTCTAACTGGTATACCGTTGTCAGAAGCACACAAAGAATCCCTACGTGCTGGTTGGAAAAAGAGAAAAGCTAGAGGACTACTTAGAAATCGAGCATCCTATGAAGCGCAGGGTAAGAAAACTCGCGGCAGAAAACAATCCCCAGAGTGGATAGAGAAACGAGCCAAGAAACTTCGAGGTAGAGAAATTCCGCTAGAAGTAAGACAAGCACGTTCAGAGACTCAAAAAGGTAAATCCGCTCATCCCAACACGGCTGCTAATTTACGTAAAATTAGTGCTCTAATGACGGATGAGTACCGCTCTTGGTTAGGTCGCAAAGGTTCTGCCCTACGCTGGAATAAACCGTTCTCAGAACTTGAGCCCAGTATTCGCTATAACACCGCTAGTATTTTAACGTAAATTCCCTATTTAACAGATTTTCCCTTCGAATGTTTCTTAACTGTTAATGTGTTAACTACAGCAGTCGGTTTACCCCAAGCTGAGTATGAATTGGCTACAGGTACCACCAAACCCAAAAGTCCTGCACCCAGCGTTTTGATAAAGCCTCTTGGGGATGTTAGACGTTCGTCAAAGTAACTAATGATGTGGTCGCCGTGTTGCGTAAATATATCAACATTATCTGCTGAGTTTTGAGCATGGAGCATAAACATATCTGTGTGCGCCAAGATTGAATCAATCTTGGGGTCAGAAATCCTTAAATTCAACGAGTTTACTGCTGCTGTTCCCGAATTAGCTAAAGATGTCCCTGCTTCCGTCAGCTTATCAACTTCTTCGAGACTAAGCTTGAGTTGATTAAATGTTTCTTGAACAGTGGGTAGAAGTCCCACACAGGGCGGGCCACCCTCATATCCAGGTCCACCATTGAAGTTACAATCAGTTCGAGTAATTGCGACTCGAGCTTCTCCCATGATCTTTGTTAACTCTTTATTCTGCACTGTTTGCGATTTATGTTCATCCGCAATTACTGCACTAAGATTTGAAGCCGCCGCTGAAGCATTATTAACAGCGGTTGAAAAAGCATCAGTTACCTTTGGGATTGTTCCTATACTATCATTGATGTTTTTTGCGATAGGAGCAAGAGTTACACCGCCAAGAAACTGATGATAAGCTCTATCTGCTCGCCAAAGGAAAAGGCAAATTGCCACCGTTAAAATAACGGGACAACCTATTTTAGTGGCTAGTAGTACCCTTTTCATAATTTACGCTTTTGTAGAGGCGGTTGGAGTTAAATTCATGATTGTCACTAATGAATTGACCACGTTAGCAACATCAGCAGAAGTATTGGGTTTTCCAGCAGTCTGAAGAAGCTTCTCAATTGCGGGGCCAGTGATCCCAATAACATCGGCCAACTTCTCCTCACCACTCCCAGTCTGTCTTCCAAGTGCGGTGTATTTTTGTTCAGTAGCGATAATTGTATTGATGGTCGAATTGATAGCAGGGGCTGCACTTGGTAAAAATAAAGTAACAGTGGCCTCTCCTGCTGTAGCTATGTAAGGGAGAGATCTAACAGAAGCACTTTCTATATCATGACCCGTTTTTTCAAGCCACCCAATAAATCTATCACCCATAAATCTCCCTTTTCAAAGTAAAAAGACGCCCGATTAAAAACAGGCGTCTTCTGTTTAAAACCAGATTAAAACAACAGATCATTCCGCAGCTGCGTAGGCTAAACCAAGCAACGAAGATTTCTTGTTGTTCTTCTTTATCTCAGCGGCTTCCTCTTCAGCTTTCTCTTGCAATTCCTGTTTGTTGAGAGTCTTCACAGCATCTTCACATAAACTGTATGCTTTGTAGATACACTCGACAAAATTACGAACCGGAGCTGTGGAATTTTCATTGAGAAGTGGTTTGGCATCCAGATACATGGCTTTGAGTTTCTCACCCACGCCTTCTGCATCCTTGACTGCTGAGGCCAACTTCATCATATCAGTCGTAGCCGGGCGTTCCAGCTTGGCCGGGGCTTCGTCACGAAGTTTGTGAGCTTGAGCTACTTCAGGAGTACGTCCGCCATCTTCGATGATGTCGCCTTTCTTGCCGTCATCAGTCCATTGCGTAGGGGATGTTCCTGCTGCGAATTTGTCGACGAGGTACTTCGCGCCGCGCTTACGAAGAACGAAGGATGCCTTATGCGGAGTAAAGCCTTTGTCTTTCATAGACCAGGCCAGGGCATAGGGATTATCGATGCCCTTCTCATTCTTCATGCTTTTTACAGTGCCTTCCCACCCCGGAGGTGCTACGGCAGTCTTGCTCGCAGCATCCTTACCGATGAACGGAACTTCATCTGTACGTTCGTTCTTACGGCTGACGCCGCTTGTTGCCTCTTTGGTCTGTTCTACGTGACCTTGGGATTGGGGGATTTCCGAGACAAAAGCTGTCGCAGGTTCTGGAGCAGCCGGGTGAGCCTCGTAGATTTGACCGTCTGCTGTCTTAGCAGAAGCTTCCTTATCTTCCTTCTTGTCATTTCCTTCTTCTTTCTTAGAACCGAATGGAGGAGCTTGCTTGCCGCCAAATGGTTCTCCCTTGGCATTTTTAGAGGCCGCAACAGGCATAGCAGCTGGTTGTGCGCCTGGTTCTGGCTTTGGCGGTACTACAGGACGCGATTTGAGAATGTTGGTCAACTGAATGAGTGCGTCCTGTTTACCCTTGTTCTGAGCAAAATCTTCATCCTTTGGCATATCGCTGATAATCTTAAGCAAAGATTCAGTTGGGATGTAGTCAATCGGGTTGCCTCCTCCTGCTGATGGTGCAGGCGCTGCCGCAGCAGGATCAGCCACAGGGGGTTCCGCCACCTTTTTCTTTTTTGCTGCACTTAATGGAATGCGAGGGATTTCCTCATGTATTGGAGCCTTGGGCTTGCCGTCTTCGTCACGATCTGTAGTCCAAGCACGATCACTAGAACCTGCCCCGGCTTCAATTGGTGCTGCACCATTTCCACGAGCTTGCTGTCTTGTTTGTGCGATCATATCCACGTCCTTTTTAATCTCAGCAGCGAAACCCGGTTGTTTTGCGTCGTCCAGTTTGTCCTCTAAATCAGGCTCCTGAAAAACACCTTGCAGCCGAGCGACTGCTTGTTCAATTTGATCCAATGAAGGATCATTTGGATTGGTTTGAAGTAAATTCTCAGCCAGTGCTTGGCCTTCCATAATGGCCTGCTCGAGCGTCTGGCGCGAAACCAACACCGTAGCTTGCTTTTTAAAACGACGATTTAACATTGCCGACTTCATTCACATTCTCCACTGACCATTGTAAACAATGGGTTTAAACGTATACGTCGGGGATAACCGGGACCAACATCTGCAATCGTAATGCCAGCATAGCCTGCGAAATACGCGACTGAATTACATCAACCCAGGCATCCGCAGCTTCAGATGGATTTGGTGTAATACAATCCAACGGTCCCTGAACTGGGGGACATTGGCCGGGAACTGTTGTTGCCGGTAACGCCACATAAAATCTTGCTGTTTGTGATGACAGTTGGGTTGTTACTCCAACCCACAATTCTGTTGTCGGGAATTGGAAAGTGAATTGATTGTTGTTTGGGTCAGTAAAATTGCCCGCGATGTTAATCGGAGGATCCCCAAAAGCAGAGATTTTGGATTTGTCTATGGCATCTTGTTGCGGCGACGGTTGCCCATTGAATGAACACTGGACCGTTACGCTTATAATGCCTTGATTCTGGCCGATGATTGTGTGAATTAACATCTAGATCCTTTAATTACAACTCACTTAGAGGCTCGTCGTAACAGTAAACGTTACGGGAATATACAAAAGCGAGAACATTGGCTTTACAAGCACACTGATATCGACTGTTGTCGGATCAGAGGCATCTGGCTGCACCACTAGGTTCATGTACCCAGAACCCAGGTTGTTCTGCACCCAACTGTTCAAAATGCTATTGGCTTGAACTTGAACATCTGTCACCAGAGCTGTCACCAGTTTACGACCGATGAACTGCTGCATCCCAGATTCGAAAGACTCCCGTAGGTAGTCGATTGAAGTAACACTGGTTGGTTCACTCGTAAGAGTAGAAGTTGGGTCTGTTGTCTTGTAGTGGCGAACTTTCAATGCACCCTGATTATTCAAGAGAACAGTCAGCCCACTTGCAGCCATCAAATTCATGGTTGGAATATCATACATAATGAGCAGACGACTGAATCCAGTGATCTGCTGGTTGGTAAGAGTTGTAGCAACATCGTTGGCTGGGTTGAATTCCAAACCTGCCAAACCAGCCGCCATGAACTCACCCGAAACTGGATATTCAACTGAAACACCCGTCTTAGGATCTGTGATGAGTACTCCAGCAACCGCATTTCCAATGGCGATCATGCGCTCATTTTGCAGAGCTACTGCATTTGCAACAGCTTCGTTGGCAGTTGTGAATTGATCATATCCCACGAAACCAATTCCAAATGCTTGAATTGTTGGAGCTGACTGGGTGATCAAGAAGCGACTCAAACTCTGGTGCACCGTTGTGCTGGTGCTGAGAGGAATGACGCCAGCAACATATTGATCATCTGTACCCGGCAGCGCGGCAGCCAAGCTCTGAATTGCAGCAATGAAATCGCTATCCGCCGCCTGATTAGTTCCTGGTACGACAGGAACCTGAATGGCTGCAAAGGTTTGCGTTCCATTCTCAGTCAAGAATTGAATTCCCAAGCTAAGGCGATTGACTGTAGATGGCTGACCATATGCAGTGTATGCGTCCGAAGGATTATTGTAGACCTTAATTGCATAATCGGCAGCAGTTTTACCTGTAGTGAAGGTGACGTAGTAATACTCACCTACATTCGGGCCAGCGCCGCTTCCACGGAAAGTGCTAAGAATTACAGAGTCTCCCGCTGTACTCTGGAAATTGCTGATGACAGTCAAGTGAAGACCAGGAATACAAATCAAATTGTTGAATTGAGCAGGTGCGACACCTGGGGTTCCACAGAAACGAACCGCTGGATGTGAACCACTTGCAGCATCGACATTCACTTGGAAAGTGAGTGTATCGCCAGGGACGAAATTGTAACCTTCTGGAATGCTGAGCACACCGTAAGAGGCATGGTCTGCGGGGTTTACAACTGTAATACGGAACCCTGTAGCCAAATCTTCATAGGTTTGATCAAGATACCCAATGTTACTGCCAGCAGTTCCAGAACCACCCACAGAATTGTTGGAAGTGACCGTGTAGCTATGAGTCACAGGGACTGTGACAGCGTTCGCTCCGCCAGTCAATGCCGTTGCTGCTGTAACCTTTGGAGATCCTGCCGTAAAATGAGCCGTAATCACCCCACCCGTTGTCGTTTCAGCAGAGGGGAAATAAGCTGCAATTTGGGCATTTGTTGCCAACGTTCCGTTGTAATTGGCATAGATAGTAATTGCGTTCCCACTCACTAAGACCGGGGCAGAGGCTTGCGGGTACTGAGTTGTTACATCAACCGCTATCGTTACTGAGTTTCCGCCCGCACCTGGGATACCTGCTGTAAAAGTCAAATTACCTGAAGCACCAGGAATAACTACCCCCGCAGAAGTCGCTGGGATTAAAGTAGCGGAACCGTCATTGTTGAACGTTAAAGTAACAGTTTCATCAACCGCTGCACCCGCCTGAGCTTGAAGATCAGGGGTACCATTTGGGTAAACAATGCCTGTTGCTTGGAATCCGGCATTCTGTGCTACGTGGCCACTGACAAAAGTCGCCAAAGGTGCAATTCGTTCCAGTTCATCTGTAACGATAAACGAACCCAATCCGCCATAACCCGGATTGACAACTGTTACGGAATATTCATGAGTTTCGAGTGTGTTGCGATAGTAACTGGCCCAGACGCCATTTCCAGACGCCGGAGGATTTTGAAGCGTGAATTGCTGTGCAGTTCCAGAAAGTCGTAGCACAGTTTGCGGGCCGGCAAAGAACGCCTCCAAAGGATCTTCGCCTACATACACGTTGATCAAAGATGGGTTGTTTGTAGCCTTATTCTGTCCCGTTCCATCCGTTGGTGTATCCTGCAGAATAAAAACTGCGTTTCTGCCATTGACAGAACCTGTAATTGGACGAAGGAATACTTGTTCGTCAACCACAGATGCGACAATCTCTTGAGGAGTAAAATTAGCAGTTTCACCAGTAGCAGAAACCCCAATGGCTTCATTGACAGCCGGACCCCAAATGACGGTACCATTGCCGTCGGCGTCTACGCCAAGAGTGAAGTCAACATCCTCGACAAAATCGCTACGATTCGGTCCGAGGCCAACCTCAACAATGCTTTGGACGTTGGAAGCTGGGAGTAAATCAAACGTGTTGGCCCAGGTGTTGTAGTAATAAGAAGCCGTGAGCGTGCTACCGTATGCCACAGGCTGAGCCAGGGTGAATTGACTCTGCGCCCCATTCAAAGAAGAAACAACTGCTGGCAGCCCATCGACTAAGACTGTGATTAAGGTTGGATTGGTTGTGACAATACCACCATTAGATCCATCCGTAATTGGACCAAATTTGGTCTGGAAAGTCGTATTCGTAGACTGACCTACACCACCGGCAAATAGAACCGCGCCACCTGCAATCAATGTAGTTAATGGATTACCCGCGATACTGCCAGCAGTCAAATAACCGCCATCCAGAGTCAGGATCCCTGCGTTAATCAAAGAAACGAGATCAGTCAAAGTGCGTGGAGTCGAAGCCTGTGAAGTAGTGTTGATGATGATTTCATCTGTGCCAGCTCCAGTTACAGCCAAAGCATCTGGAACAGCCGGACCTGCTACGAACTGCAAGCTGACCAGGTTTCCCAAAACTCCAGGATTAGCAAGACTGAGGGTAACAGAGCCGACTGTTGGTGGACTTCCCGCAGCTGCCCCAACAACAGTCTGAGTTGCAAAAGCTGGAATCTGAGCCGCCTCATTTTCATTCGCGATGAACGTGTCGCCACGTTTGAAAAAGTAAGTAATAAAAAGTTCAAACCCAGTCGGGACAATGGTCTGTGTACTAAATTGACCAGTTGCACCGTTTAAAGAAATCACAGTGACAGGAATCTGATTACCATTTGTATCAATGCTTGTGACTTGAACACTAGCAGGATCATTAGAAGTGATTCCCTTACCTGTTCCGTCTGTGACTGGGAAATAAGTGGTCTGAAAATTACGAGTAAGCCCAGTTACCTGATTGGTGATGTTCTCATTAACTGCCTGATCGTCTGCAACGCTTGAAGATCCACGGAACAATTCAACATTGGTCTGAGTAAAGTATTGAGTGCCTTCACCGATCACCACCGGGATACGAGCAGCCTGAAAAAGTGGTGCCCCGGTATTTGCAAAAACGACTGATGTATAAATCCCAGGTGGATTATATGATGTTGACCCAAAAATTGCCATATTCTATCTCCTAAGCGTATGTTCCGCTCGTCTAATTAAAATGCTGAAGTCGCTTTTGTTTGCCGAATGCAGGCTAACTAGCTAACTCCGAAAGAATCTTTTTCGTGCCTCTAGATTCTGGCCCAGATTCTTTTGGGATATCAGGACCAATGGCTATAGGAGTTAATTTTGCACCCTTGACTGGTTGAAATTCGTTTCGCCCAGTCATAACCAAAGCCTGTTCTCCACTTTCCTGACGAACTTTATTTCTCGTATTCTGGCGACGATGGATATCCGCCCAACGCACTTCTGCATCTCTCCCAACCGCAATATCAAAGGGTTCGTGGGTCATCCCTGATTTAGAAATCATAGGTGCAGTAATAATAAGGCTGCATTGCCCATTACATCCTGGCCGGGGGCATTTTAATTTATCAGGAAGTGGATCCTTAATGGATTGAAGATGTTCCACTACAAGTTTGCATTTTTCACAACGAAATTCATAACGCATATTCGACTCTTCCAATCTTCAGGCATAACTAGTGAGAAATTGATCAGCCCCAGCCGATTGTATACGAGAAGGAAGTTGCAGTTTCCCCTGAAAATCTGGCAGGTACCCTGAAACTGTAAGCTCAAACGATGCCATTCGAGTAACCAGCGGACGGTAGACTTTCCAATCGGCCATACCAGTAAACGCCTGAGAAAACGTGTATTCTGGGTTAATTCCTGAAATATCGCGCTGCACGCTCGTCATGTTACGAGGTGCCTCAAAAATGGTTATACCATCCCGTTCCATGTTCTCTCGCTTGAATACGAGAAACTGCGCCTTAATCAATTCTGCAAGATCGGAGGCTGTCTGGAGATCGTTAGCTTTGGTGTCTAATGTAAATGAAATATTATCTTTCGACCCATAAATTTCATACGTTTCTGTAATTTCCGGGTTAACTACAAGTGCGCATTGATCTCCAACCACAACACTATCCCCAATCGCTACCGCCAAACCGGGTAATGGGTCTACAGTTTGGCGAGTGACAGGATCCAAATAAACAATTCTATTTGAAGGCTCGGCTTGCTCGGCTGCTGAAAGTGTGCTGTCTACGATTGTTTTTACAAAACCATTCATTTGATATTTCTTGCCACGCATAGTAACAGGTGGGGTTGAAATGCGAATATCATAACGCAACCATTGACCAGGTGTCAACAAAGTTGGAAGAGTAACAGTCCCATCAGTATTCACCGGAACGGCTGTAAAGGTCCCTGCAGGTGTGTAGATATTAACCTGACTTGGAATTAAGGAATCTGTTCCCTGCACATACCCAATGTTCAGTATGTTCTCTGGATTGGTAGCTGTATTTCCAGCAGGTGCTACTTTTTGTACAATAACAGCGGAGATTGTGCTTCCAGCTGGAGAAGAAGAAGATAGTTCTATCCAATTAGCCTTCTGCCAAGTAAAATCAATGTTGGGTCGCAAAACATACCCACTTTGATCTTGAAATTGAGCTGAAACAAAAGGCACATCAATATTCAGTAGTTCTGAGCCACCGATTGTAGACTGACAAATAATGACTGTACTGGATCGTTGATACCAGTAATCCGAGCCGTTCTGGTTTAAAGTTTGCCCATTTGGCAGCGTTAACACGAGTGTTTGACATGGTGTTAACACGTATAAAAATCCACCTACAGAAGAATTGTACGCTTGAATCTGAATAGATTTCCCAGTTTCAGCTTCTGTTGCAATCAACGTGGTAAGGTCCAAATGAGGGAACTGAGGAGGCAGTCCGGGTATATTTTCGCCCGTATCAGATAATGTCGGGCTGAAATAAACGACACTTCCCTGCGCATTCTTGAGATTACCCTGTGTCCATTTGAATAGCTGCATAGTGAGATCAATTTGTTGATTCTTCTCATTAGTAGCATCAATTTGAATGTTATAAACTCCAGAAATTGGGGTTTGACGAGTTTTATCATACTCAAGTGGCCATTCAATAAAAGAACCCTCAAAATCGCCCATTTTCGCAACGGTTACGCGACCTCGTTGAGTACACATGTAATAATCAGGAGACAAACGAGTGCCTGAAGCAGACAGATTTTTAATAACTGCCTGAACATTGCCCCATTGAATCATTTGATTATTTTGGAAAGTAGTATCGCCAAGAGCATTGCGAAACCGAGGGCTCCGTGCTACAATGTCCTTAATTTGACGTAAAAGATATGAAATAAGATAACTGCCTGTCAAGTCTACGATATTGATAACAAAGGACTTACGCCCCTCGCCCCCTTATTTCTGCAGTTTGAAGTTTTACCAACCACCACTCGTAGAAGATACTCCTTGACCAGCATGAGCATCGATGGTCGTGGCATTGTTATTATTTTCCTTTACCAAAAGAGTGCCATAATCCACACCAGCAGGAGGCGGAGGAACGGTGAATTGAACAGGCTCCACAACCTGATCTATGGATCGACGAACATCTACAATGGATACTTGAGCGCGAATAGCCGGGTACCATCTGTTAGAAATTTCTACTTGTCCATCCCAACCATAGCTTTCCACTATCCATTGCTGGCCTGAATGATCTTGAAACACTGCTCCAGGAGTCATAGCATAGGCAAAGAACATCTCGTCACCTTGAACTGCCGATAACGGGTTAGGTATTTGGGTACCTCCTGGGTTGGGTTTGAATTGAGCAAAGGGAGATGTTCTGCTATCGTCTGGATCACCCACTATCGCCTGTAAATCAGGATTACTTCCAGGTGCGTCGTCGACACAGAGAATTCCTGCTGTTTTAACGACTAGATCGGCCAGTTGTTTTGCGTTTGCCATGTTTACCTCTCTAAATTGCGTGTGGTAGTTGATTTTGCTGTAATGTATCGAGTCAGTTTTGAATTTTTGCCCAAGTCGGTGTTCTCCCAATCCCCAAATTCGGATTCTCTAATGGTTTATCTGGGGTAGTTTGTCGGGGATCTACAACACCCTCGCCATTCCCAATACCCTGAACTGGGTTGTTTTGAACCACCGGGTTGTACACTACAGGCAGTTGTTGATCCACAGGGATCAGATAAATTGTATCTTTTAAAGGACGTAGCTCAACATCAAACTCTTGTTGTAAAATAATTCCACGAGTGGATTTTGTGGTTACATTACCAATAACCAAACGCTCTCCATTCCGACGCACAACAATATCCCCAGACTGAACAATCGGGGTGACCGTTAAATAGGAACGCGACGTGCGCGTAGCCTTAACACCACCCTCGTTCAATTCTCGAATTAGAGCTGTATCCGGTGGAACAAAGACGATATCATACGGCCCGATATAACCACCAATCCATCCTGTTTCATAACAAATAGGGCAGGCTGTACGAGGTTGCTGATTGCCTGTATCACTTCCACGGCAGCCGCAAATTTCCCCACGACTCTTACGAAGCAGAATCCGAGCAGGTTCACCTTCCATTTCGAAGACCCATTGATTACGCCGGACCGCTTCAGCCCACTCCCATGTCAGGTTTTCAATCTGTTGAGTGTTAACAACCTGAGTATTCTGGGCACCAGGTTTATGGCATTCACCCTTGTCGCCTACTGGAACTACGGTATACCAAGCACGGGTTAAACTTGTATAGACATCTACATAGTTCACCAGCTTCTGATAAGTCACTTGGAATACATGAAGTTTAGGCGGCGAGCCCACCGTTCCCGTATAATCTGCTTTCCAGACAATGCCGTTACTCACATCAGCTAATGCCACATCTGGACCACCAGGAATGATCGTGTTATCCATCTTCAACCATACAGCTTGATCCATTCCCTGTACTTCAGCAGGACGATGGGGAACGCCGTCAATAGTAACTGTGACATCGTCTGGGCTAATGGCAACCATGGGACGTCCAGTGACAACTTCACTATAGGGGATACCCCGAAGATGAATGCCAAATCGCCCAAATTGCTGCTGCTCAACAAACTCATTTGGCCCGACTGTGTAAGAAACCGTTTCCAAGGTTGTCATATCACGATAGAAATGGCCTTGAATTGGGCCTGTCTTGTTTAAAAGTTCCCAATGTACCTGCCCCAACTCTAGCTGAGAGGGCGGCCCGTAAGGGGAAAATTGATTTGGAGCAGGATTCGGTGCATCGTGGGACCGATACACATTGTAGCCCTTAATCGCATCAGGAGAGTCCACCCACCACAAATCCCGACTTCCGACAAAACTGCTATTAAAAATGAGGAGACTTTGTACCATGGCTAATAAAGGATCGAAAAGTTAGCTGAATTTCGTTTAGATCCAGTAGAATAATTACATGACAGCTACGGCCACAGCCCCCGAGGTAAAAGTCATCGAGACAAAGATGTATGTCGCTGTCGATCCAGCAAATAATAACAACAAGTGGTGGAAGTACGAACGCTTGAGCACTCCTGTATCCGAAATGAGCAAGGGCAAGATGCTGACAGGTGATATCCGCTTTACTTGGGGCCGTGTGGGAGCGGATAAACCCGAATCAAAAGTAGAAATGTTCAATGAGAAAACCCTGGCTTCAAAGATTCGTGAAAAAACCAACAAAAAGGATGGCCCGAGCTACACGTTAATCACCACCGTTGGTGGATCACAAGGCTCCGTCGCCCCCAAGCAGATGGCGAAAGAAGAAGTGAAGCGTGTTGCGGTTGCTGAAATCGGTGGAAAATGCCCCATTACATCTGCCTTAGTGAAGAAATTGGCCAAAGCCAACCGTCATGAATTGTTGGTGGCATCAGGCGGCGAGTTGGACATTGACCTCGAAACAGGTATCGTTCGCACGGCTCTTGGCGTTGTGACCATCGAAGCTGTAAAAGCTGCTCGTAAGTACCTGGATCAAATGGCCCCATATGTAAGATCGGGCCGAACTGAAGACCTCTCCTATCAGCAATTGTTAGGCAACTATCTTCGTAATGTTCCTCAGAAAGTTGGCTTTAAGCGCGGATGGCACACGAATTTTATTCAATTGGACAAGCAGACTCAGTTGCTAGACCAGTTAGAATCTTCTATCGAAATCGCCAACCAGCGCCAGACTGACGCGATCAACAACGTCAACAAGGTGAATGCGAAACCACTGGCTCAGACTTTCAACTGCGAATTGAAACTGGTCGACGATCGCAACGTGATCTCCAAAATCGAGCGGATGTACTACGACAGCAAAGGACGTCACGAGTGCTCACATCTTCGCCCGGTTCGTGTATACGAAGTTCGCATCCCGCACATGGAAGCGGCCTTTAATGCTGACGGTAAGAAGGTTGGTAACATCAAATCTTTGTGGCATGGCACTCGCATGTTCAATGTGCTTTCGATTTTGAAACGTGGATTTGTTTTGCCCACCGAATTGAGCACGGTTCAAACCACAGGGGCGATGTATGGGACTGGTCTCTACTTCTCCGCGATGAGCACAAAAAGTTTAAATTATGCATACGGCTACTGGGACGGCGGGTCGCGTGACAAGAACTGCTACATGTTCATGGTTGACGTGGCGATGGGCAAGGAGTACATCCCGAGCGGTAGCGGCAACGGCAAACGCCTCGGTTATGATTCTTGCTGGGCCAAGCCGGGTCGCTCTGGCGTAATCAACGACGAGCAAATTGTCTATCGTACGTCGCAAGCGAATATCCGCTATCTGGTCGAATTCAACTAATGACTTACAAGACAGAAAGACTCATACTCGAGAGTATCGCATTGATAGGTATGGTCTTAATCGCCTTACTTGCTTGGAGGTGACGACGTTTCTAGACCGAATCTCAATTTCCCTAGGTCTTGAATTCTGTACCAGCCTTTGCGGGCGGCGAATTCTTCCTCAGGGACGCCTGCGGGAACCCGAAAACGGAATTTGTGCTGGCGTTCGTGCCCGTCGGTGTACATGTAATCCGGAGGTAATTCACCTGTTTTAGAAAATCCCAAAGCCTCGTAGAGTTTTCCTGAATGATATCGGTTGTCAGAGAAACTCACCATCTCCTTTATTCCTTGCTGCGCTAACTTCTCCTTGGCTATCTGGAGAGCTTCACCATGAGGTTGCCAAGCCTTAAAGTTGTGGTCCCAGCAAGCTCGAGTCCACTCCGCAGTTTCAGAATTTCGCTTCTTGAACACCCAAAGGCCCACAATCTTCCCTTCCCAGATGGCGGAAATCACCAATCCTCCCGTTTTTACTGCTCCTAGGTAGTGCTGCTCTTGCAGGAATATTTTGTGCTCAGGGAGTAGGCGACCATGAGTAAGGAATTGAGGTACGATACGACTTCCCTGTCGTTTCGACTTAACAAGGGAAAACAAGAAGTTTTTTACGATATTGGGTCTTGTTTTCCACTCATCTTCAAACACGACAAAATGGGGAGTTTTGAATTTCTTTTTCACCCCACTCATGAATTGGTACAGGACGCGGTAGTCAATAGCGCCGATGTCCGGGACTTCTATTTCGTAGAAAGAAATTTTGGCTTCTGGCCACAACTCTAAAATGAAGGAAGAGAACGACTCAAATCCGTCATCCTGACAAATCAGGTTAGCGTCAATCTCCACGGGAAAATCTTCCCTCTCGGACCAGACTTCTACTCGAGGATTCCAGCCTGCTTTTAACGCTCCCTGGAACTTGGCCCTGAGCAATCCTCGTTGTATCTCCTCCATCAAGGTATAAGTGGATTTAACTTCTATGAGAATCTTCTCGTGTTCGAGACAAAGATCAGGGAAATACAATCCCGGCTCCCCGTCAGGTTTAACATAGGTAATTTGCGGGATCTCATCTCCCCAGAGCAGGCCATTCTCACGATAACTCTTTAGCAAATGGTTGATGGCTTTGTCCTCATACCCTTGGAACTGGATGGTGTTCCCTGAAGGAAGAACCATTTCTTTAGTACGGAAACAACTGGGATAGAAGGTCTTCATCCATTTTCTAATGCGTTCAGGATCTTGAGTGGGATGAGCAAATCCTGTACGTTGTTGGTAGGAAGGCTGGTATTTGTTCCACCAAGTTGGACTTCCAAAGACTAAACCGCCTTGATTTTTCAACCACGTTTTGTATCGACGATCAGTGATTGCCTTAATCTGCTGAGGGTGATCTGCCCCATATTTATTGCGCCAATTCTGTCTGCGTTTGTTCAACACGATGGGGGACTTTACAGGATTGGAGAATCCATATTGTTTTAGGCAAGTTGCAGCTCGAGCTTGTTTCGTAGAGTCTAGTTTAGTCCAATGATCCACTCCATGTTCGTCTTGGCAACGTTGACGAGCCGCATCGAAAACACCAGGGATGCTAGGTGCCCAATCCGCACCGTACTTTTCTTGGATCGTTGCAGAAATCTTCTTACGGAGTTCCGGAGAAGCCATAGCAGACGGAGCGCCGTGGCGACTCATCATGGTAGCAACAAACCTTTTCTGACGTTGGGTGGCAAATACAGGATCCTGAAAATGCTGTTTTGCGGAGGATTTCCTGCGTAGTTTGTTTTCTTCTGCAGCGACGGGGCAACGGATTCCTGTTGGGAGTTTCCCACAGACAGGTCCGCAGGTTTGCAACAAAGAAGCTGACTGCCCACATCCATAACAGATAAGGTTGGATGTGAGCAGAGGATTGAGGCATCGCTTGGCTGAATTTTGGCAACAGAAGAGCCAAGAGTTTTTAAGGAGAAAGGCGGCTCGTCTTCCACAACCTAGTTCACAGGGCTCTAGAGTAGGTACTTTTGCGTACCAGGTTTTTGAATCGGAAGCATATTCTAAGAAAAGCTGTTTCCGTTGAATTTTGTCCATTCTACCAATAATACTGATAGTTGGATTATTGATGAGTTATCTAAGGACATGATACAAATTGCACAGAGGCCAAATAAGCGGGAACAGGTAATCCATCATCCCAAAAGCCAGCGTTGCTGACGTAAACCCACGGATCCAGGGCGGTTAGCTGTGACTAACGGGGCCATTTCTGAAAATTCTGCCCGGTACTGAGCACCCATTCCCTGATAGAGTGCAGCCTTATTGATATCCAAACTGACACCGTTCAACGAAAAACTGAATTCATCCGCCGCCCAACGAGCGCCTTCCCGATTCAAACACTTCGCCGCTGCACCTGTTGCCGCTGCTGAACTCCAATTTAAAGGAAGAGTATCCAACGTGTAGGCTGTTAAGTTCATTGGATTCCACGTATTCAAGTCCTGTATCGACATCTCCAACATACGAATAATCGTCTGATCCGTCCAGATATACCCCACACGAGTCGTATAACCCGCAACCACCTTACTCGGAGTTGGGGGACGAAAGTGATAGTTTCGATCCGGGTTATCATCTGAAAGTAGTTCCCGCACATACATAATCGCTTTCGTGTATTTGTGAGTAGTGCGCGGAGCCTTTGCCATCTGGACGGAGGGAGCCTCAAAACTCATGGAAGTTGGGTCAACATTTTCAACCGCGAATTCTTCATGAACCATGTTCTGCTGACCACCTGCATACTGCGTCAGATACCAGACAAGACGAAAGACACCATGCCATGTTGTTGGGACAGTGATAGGAACATAGTAACATCCCTGCGAAGAGCGAGTGGGAACTTGCATTGGCCCGTAAACCAATGTGGATTCAGGGTTTACCGAATGCGATGATAGTTTGTCCGGCTGCATCTGGTCGTAAGAGTATGCTAGAGTGGGGCGAACGGGAATCTGCTTATCAATTTGGAAGATGCTGTAAGTAATCGCTGCGGGATCGATCATGGATCCGTCTGCACCTCGAACGCAGATATCAAGATCCCCCGCTTGGAGGGTCTTCCCATTAGTAAGAGTTACCATTTAAAAATTGCTCCTGTAGAAGATTCCGGTATTGGGTTTCATGCTACTTTTTAACTTGTGGTCTCCACCGGGAGGTGGGAAAACAACTGCCGCCGCAGCCCTTTTCCTTGCTTTTAAAAAAGCTCACTACCATGTTGAATTAGTTGGGGAACAAGCTCGAGAGCACATGTACAGTCAATCCACCTGTCAACTGGATGACAATCAGTTTCTTATTAGTGCTTTGCAATTCGAGCGTGTGAAACGGCTTGAACGATTTAGGGTTGATATTGCAATCGCAGAATGCCCTTTTCAGCAGGGTTCTCTGTACTCTGAGCATCTTCCCTACCATAAAGAATTACAAGCACTTCTAGAAAATTGCGCAACCTATTACCATTTGAATGGCCATGGTACTTACAACGTCTTTATCCAGCGCGCACATGCCTATCGCGCTGGAGAACGTCGAGAAACAGAAGAGCAGGCAGCTGCCTTAGAACCAAAGATTCGAGAAATAATTGGTAAGCCTTTCAACTTGGAAATCAAAGGAAACGACGAAGGGCATGAGCAGCTTATCAATTGGGCGCTGAAGGTTGTAAAATCTTGGGAAAGCACAAACCTACTTCCGTCTCAAACTGGCGGTTGGATTAACACACCTTCCTCAGCAAGCCAACCGCATACCGTAGATAAAGCCGACTGATACGGTATCGTCCGAGTATCATACCCAGCTTTCTTCAAATCTTCTTGTCGTCTTCGGATCTGTTCCACCTTCGACAATAGCTCTCGTGGGTTGAAGGGTTTATGATTGCCTTTTTCCAACCGTCTTGCCCGCACTCGTTCAATGCAAACTTCAGCCGGGGTATCTAGCATGGCAAAGATAAAATGATGTTGAGGGAGCGCCCGAGCGATGAGGTCGCTACTCTTGAAAACGGTTGACCATAGCACTCCTTCAAAAATGACATGCCCTAGAGAGGCAAGGAGTGTAATTCCCTTTCGAGTGTTTACAAATCCGGACTGACCGGGTACACGAACTTCTTTTATGGCATCCACACCGCCGCATTGAGTTTCATATCGACCCAAGACACGGATGTTGTTCTGGAGTTCGTACCCCCAGACCTTACCGGAGGGCTCTGTAAGATCAGCTACAACGCCAATATGCTTCATGAGTTGACGGACAAGAGTCGATTTACCAGAACCATTTGCGCCGCGAAAACCATAGATGACACTCATTTAGAGAATGTCACCATAAACATCGCCATTATCTTGGCGCTTTTTATCCTCGTATGGCGCAATCACTCGGCGATAAAGTTCAAAGGCCGTACAAAAGAGGCAGCCCATAACGATGGCTAGATTCAGGTACTTCTTACCATGGCTTTTGATCCAAGCCACGACTAGTTTTGTCAACCCGTAGGTAAGATCCCCAGCGGACCAATCACCAGTGTGAGAAACGGCACCCGCAATCAATTCATCAACCTTAACACGATCTTGAGGTTCAGTGTAGGGCATAGATTATTCCACAAACGAACTTGCTTCTCTGCTGTATTGAATTTTAGTTGCCAGAACAGTGCCTGTCAACAGCATAGTGATCCTACTCACTAATACTGCCGCTTCTGTTGCAAGATCCGCGTCATCCAGAAAGAAGCATTGAAACTTGCCATTCACATTGATTTGAACGGCGAGACGGTTATTCCAACCTTCTTTATCACTGCCATATTTTGCGGCAAGTATTACGTGATGACAATTTAATGGGGGAGGGACAGTGGATTCAAGGAGAAGGAGAAATTCTAGAATATTCATACTGCCTTTCGTACTGGCTTTAGCCATACTGATTTACCTGTAGTTTCACAGAACGACCTAACATGATTTTTCTTAGTAAATGAAGAAGTTCTAGGGTCTCGTTCCATAATCTTCTTACAAGCTGGGCAGATCATCTTCATACGGCTACCAGTTCATACCAGAGATGCTTCAAATTCTTTTGCCTCTATCATGAGATGAGCAAGAAGTATGCGTATCCTTTCAAGTTCATCCATTGTAGTGTAAGTCAAGAGAAGGTAGAAGATTGTCTTTTCAACATCGCCGATCTTGTTTTGAGAAGCGAATTCATCCAGGTTTGTCAATGGCACTCTAGGAGACCCGCATGATGTAAACTCTGGAGTGGGCATCGGCAAGAAGCCTTCTTGAATAGAAACAATCAGCTTCTCTAGATAGTGCTGCGACTTATCGATATCGGCGACAGCCTGATTCTTCTTTTTCCAACGAGTCACATATTTGGTGGCTTGTGCTTCAAGATAAGGAAGGCGATTGGTTAGAACAAGGTCCCAATGTTGAATTGAGACCTGATTGTAATGGGTACCACCGATTTGGCGAGCGTTGGGGTTAGAAATTGGGGGCATAATACCAGTTCAATACTACACCCAAAGAGTTTCCGCCCACAAATCGAGCTTTTCTGGTTGAGGGCATTCTACACCCTCGGGTTCGGGATTTCGTTCCGTTACAAAGGCTCGCCATCCAAAACCTTCACCTAGATCTCTCCAGTCCGTTCTGGGCGTTGAAGGTCTACGGACGAATTTCATCTGCTTACGTGCGTTCAACTTCCTGATTTTCTTAATCATATTCCCTCCACTCACAATCTACGATAGGTGGAGTACGAACAGCTATACGTAAACAGGAAGAACAACCTCCGCCAGCTTACGAATCTCCGGGAACTTCTGAAATCTTAATAATTCACCATTAAGAAAAACTGGCTCAAGGAGATCAAATGGGCAACCCGCCCTTTCATCCTTGTATTGCACCGTGCGATATTGGTCATTCGAATCTTCCAGAAGTGCCAAGCGTCCTCGCTTAGAAGCCTTACCTGGGTCAGTAACGGGGTCTTTCCAAATCTCAACTTGGCCGCCGTTGACTACCGCATTACAGCATTTAATAGCAACCTTCTGCGTATCGCGGTTAATCTTCTGAAGCAACCCTCCGCCCATACCGAAGACAATGTTAGATGCGGACCACTTGGCGTCCTTCATGGCCTGCAAAATTTTTCGAATGCCATAGTGATCAATGCCATCTCCCCACAGCACACCTACACAGGGCGGGAGAACCTTGTAACCTTTGTCATTCTCACGAATGCCAAATTTCTCTGCCAAAATGTCAAGTACTCGAAGTGTTACTGCAACTGAATCACCTGAGTCGGGGCGAACAACAACCTTACCATCTCGATTGCGAATGCGTTCGCGGTAAGTCCCGCCGATGATATTAGCCGTGAAGTTGAAGATATCATAGCTATCTCCAACCAAAGAAAGAATTCCCGACGGAACCTCATTCAAAGCGTTCTCTACAAACTGGGATTCATACTCCCGTTTCCACATTGTAGTGACAGAATGCTCTGTAGCGAATACAGAAAAGCCGGGCATTTCGTTTTCGATTCCAAACCCATAAAACTGCTCAATGTAGTCTAGACCAGGCAATGTATCAGTGCCTTGGAAATTGACTAAATGAGCCGCTGCCCCGATGCCCATTTGTAGATCACAAGTGACGCCGCGACCACCGAAGTCATGCAGCTGAAAAGGCAAAGTAGAAAAATCATCTGCTGTACCCGAAAGAAATTCAGCAATCATTTCTTTGGAATACCGAGATTTGGTGACAACGCCGGAGCCGTACCAGGTATGCTCCAGAATTGTTTCTGTCCAACCAGGAACCCAAGCACAATCAGGGCATGAGTTCTTCATTGTCCACATAACGTTCTTCACTTCTACAGGAATGCCTTCTTTCACAGCGCGGATATCCAAAGGTAGGTGACCGCCATGCTTGTTGATGACGTGGCGCCAGCCCTCTTTATTGAAAGCACGATCCGTGCCAAAATGGAGACCCGCCTTAAATTCTGCCTCCTCAACATCAGTTAGAGTGGCGAAACGACCTTCGATGTTGCGTTGAATGTTTCCTTGGAGATCAAATAGTACAGTGTATGGATACTCGCCGCCACGAGCTTCGTAGTAGTAGAGCATCTCCGTAGTTCCCGGGACAATGAATCTCCAGTGACCAACCTTATAGCTGTCAGTCTTGTGCAACGGACGCGGTTGAAATGGGCGCGGCATATAGTTTGAATTCCTTTCTGAATCCTTCTTGTACGAGCTTTAATATCGGGTGATGAACCGGGTTGAGGAGCCCCTCTTTCAGTTCACGAATAGAAAACCATTTCGCTTCAGAAATGTCGTCCTTTGCTGCAGCGGATAGAGTCATAGTCTCGGAGGCGAACACGAGCGTCTTGACTTTATCCTGCTCAGCCGCCCAGCGCCAGTCGGGAACATAACAGCTGCCAATATACTCCATTTTGGTTAGATATTGGCCCACTTCTTCCCTAGCTTCATCTTTGGCATCCTGTTCAAAAGTCTCAGTTATCGGTTTAGTGTGGCCACCCACGAAACGCCAACCAGGCTCACCGTATTTCTTGCAGAGAAGGAACTCCATGTCGTCATTGTTTTTATTCACATCTGACCAAGAGTAGTGATACATGACTACATCCACGCAAGTAATGGCTTTGGGCCACTGATTCATCGCGGAGTAAATAGCGCCAGCGCGAAAATCAGCGGACTCGATGATCGTATTTGTCAACTTTGCCCGAATGTCTTCGCCTTTGATGTGCTCCGTGGTAGGCAAAGCGAGTTCAACAGGAGGATAGGCACCGTGGTAATGAGGCACGAAACTGTCACGGCCCCCATACAGAGTAACGTCGCCATAGTCAACAACCTCTCGGATTTTGGCGTCCAGAGAATCAGACCACGCCTCGTCTGTCATACAATCAATCAAAGGAAGAACTGTAAAATTAGGGAACTTTGCTTGAATCATCGCCTTGCGAGTAACGAAATCTAGCGGGTTACGTTTGGTCATTCCATTCGGAGACTTACCCACAAAAACAATTACACGATTATGGCGTCCCATGACGGCGCGGAATAAGTCCATGTGACCTTCATGGAGTTCGTGCACTTGAAAACGGCCAACGATTACGCCCCAAGATGGCTTATTCAACTAAAACCTCCAACTTTCTGATGAGGGAATTTGTTGTTCTAAACGTTCTACTTTGCTCTCAAGTTCTTGGATACGTTCGCGGAGTGGCCCAACTGCCTCTTCAATTCGGTCGGCAAGTTCCCTACTCTGAAGCGTGTTGAGTCCGGGTTCGGTGAGCATCGGTTTCTCCTTTTCCTGTTGTATACTACTCAGTGAACGCCAATTTCGTATAGAAATCTGCTGGGAGTTAAAGCAGTAGTATTTGGACCGTGTTGAATCATTGCTGGGAGGCAGAGTGTAAGGTTGTCCTTGGCCCTAGTACATGCCACATAAAAAAGCCGCCTTTCCTCCTCAATTTCCGATGGGGATCCCATTGAAAATTTATGAGGAAGGGAGCCTTCGTAACAATTGGTCACGTATACGCGCCGAAATTCCAATCCTTTAGCAGAATGGATCGTACTAATGACAACCTTCCCTTCGTCTTTATTTGATTGCTCAGATTGTTTATTCATACTCAACTGGAACACCAGATCCTCGATGGTCATTTCATTCTCCTCAAGGAGAATTTGAAACATCATCTGTAAACGATTGATATTCTCCAATTTCTGCTGTACTCGCTCCGGTTCACGCTTGTACTTATCCTGAATGATCTGACCATAATTAAGAAGACGAATGAGTTCTTGAAGCGCCTTGAAAGGATCATCTCGGTAATCTCCAAGACTCTTTATCATGGCAGCGAAACCGCCCAATTTCTTGTCGCTGGCGCTGGCAGCAACCAAGTCATTGCTGTGCTGTAGCTTGGCTCGATCACGAATATCCTCTAGCGCCTTCGGCCCCACGCCACGCTTTGGAATACCTGAAGCCCGTACGAGCGCCATGAAATCGTTTGGGTTTGCAATGAGCCTCATATACGCCATCAAATCGCGAACCTCTTCCGTCTGAAGGAGGGACAGGCCGCCGCGCACCACATAAGGGATGCGCCGCTTTACCAACTCAGCTTCTATATCCCGGACTTGAGTCTTACCGCTACGGACTAACACAGCGTTGTCACGATAGACTATGGGATTCTTTTTAAGGTTGGCATCATGGTAAATTTCTGTTGCTATCTGAACAGCAATGTCGCGTGGTTCGCACGCTTTCATCAATTTGGTGGTACCATGTTCATTATTGATCCCTCGCCAGGATTCCATTTTCAGTGGAATCGAATTGGTCATTTTAGCGCAGGTAGCATTCGCGAGATTAACAATTTCGGGGACAGAACGATGATTGCGTTGAATCTTGTAAAGTTTAGGAACAACACCGCGCCAACCCTCACTGTATTCTTTAAGGAGTTCCGGGGTAGCCCCATTAAAGCCGTAGATGCTCTGATTCATGTCACCGACAACATATAGATTTGGATTGTCTGGTGCAACTAATAAATTGACAAACGCCCATTGAATCGGGTTGGTATCCTGTGCTTCATCCATCAATAAAAACTCGAAGGTCTTTTCAAGTTTCCCGCGCCAGGTGCTATCCATTTTACCGCGATGAACGACTAGATGTACCATATCATCGAAGTCAACTACGGAATTGGCTTTCTTCTCCGCCTCGTATGCCTTCCAGATAGCAAGCCGTCCAGCATCCATAGCATGATAACCGCCGTGCGCCTTTTCCGAGATTTTATGGATTTCATCTGTATAGTCACTAGAAAAGCAAAGACCACGAGCACGGTGGTAACTTATCACTTCCAACATTGCCCACTGATTTTCATCTAATTCTAAGCGATCGATGATTTTCTTAATCATACTGCCCGCATCACCTTCATCAAGTGGGGAAACACGAGACAAAAGGCCAAAACCTTGAGGATTGCGACGAATGGCACTAAGAGCAAGAGAGTGAATTGTGCTAACGCGGGGAACCTGATCACGAGGAACTTCTGGCCCAAGACCCAAACGATTGACTAATTCCCCCGCAGCTTTGTTAGTAAAAGTTAGAACGCAAATCCGGCGAGGGGCAATGCCTTGCTTCATCAACCAACGAACACGTTCAGTAAGAACTCTTGTTTTACCACTACCTGCACCCGCTACCAATACTGCCGGGCTCCCAATGGAATGTTCTACAGCTAGAAGCTGTTCCTCGTTGAGCTGCAATTATGGTCTCCAAATCAGACAAGTGGCGTTGTCCCCGGTGGGAACTGCGAGTGCTGTCGCGACGATTTGATTCGCAGTAGCTCCTTCACGAACTGCCTTTACCATACCCGGCACCATATCATGACTCTTATGCCCTGGGTCTAGAATACCATCCGTTCCAACTAACACAAAATCGTGCACCTTTTGAGTATAGATTTGAGGTACACGACTAAGAAACGGTAGAGAACAATCCCCCAAAGCGCGGCTCATTTGAAGTCCGCCCCCATGCCAACTATGGCACAGATAATAACCGTCCCAAAATGCCCCACGTTTCTCAGCCGCTTCCCGCTCTTTTGTGTTGGAACGTGCATTGTGATCCGGCCCTAAGTGATAGCTCCTTTTACCAGTCCCAACAATAATAGGAGAATCGCCAATTACCGCACAAACAGCAAAATTTAATTTACGAAACACCCAAATCACAGAGGCCGTTGAACCATTTCTCATCTGTTTGGTTTCATCTGCCATTTGATAAAACGCTTTGCGCATAGCAGCTTTTGATAGAAATTTGTAAAAAGAAACTTCTTTCTCATCGACAGAATCCTCGTATGCATCACCATAGACTTCTTCGTAATGTGTAATGAACGCTTCTGGAAAATGTTCACTAAGATATGTAGAACAATTTAGACCACCATGACCGTCAAACACACCGAAAAGATCGCCGTGAGGATGAGTACAAATGAATGAAGTATCTTCTTGATACGGGCGCATACCTTTGGCTGTAGCTTTTTGAATCATAGAATCTAATACTGGCAAAACGGGTCTCCAATTAACTGGAGACCCGTTTACCTCTTCGCTTTACTCCCAATTATTTTTCAGAAGATTGAACACAAGGCCTGGATTTCTTTTTGTGTTTTATTACCACCGTAGGAGTTTCTGTCAACGGTGGAATAAGCGCAGTCACTACTTGCGGAGGGATGTTAATCGTAACCTGCGGAGCAGGTACGACGATCGGTGCTGGGGCTACAGGCTCAGCTACAGGCGCTGGGGTTGGTGCCACCTGTTCTTGTGGCTGAGCAATCTTTAGGCAATCCTCAAAGGTGAGGTTGGCCTGCTTAGCAGTTTTGGTGGCACACAGAATCTTAGCCGCCGCAGTAGGATTTCCAAGAGCAGCAAAGGCTTGTGCGGTTGAAACTTGCTGACATTCCTTGTTGGTGTGACTGCCGGAGATGCCAAAGCTGAATGCGCCTCCTGCCCCGCCACCGCCACCCGTTGCTTGACAATGATCGGTGGGGAAGGGAGGAGTAACGAAAGTAGGCGGCGTCTGACGAGAATCATTGTAGACGCTGTTACTCGTCTGACTGTTCTGAGCAGTAGCTGCACCGCCAGCAGAAGTGTTGGAATTGTTGCTGGTGATCTTACCGGACTGAGTGTTAGTGCCTGATTGAGTATTGGTGCCTGATTGAGTATTGGTACCCGTGTTCACTCCAGACTGAGTGTTAGTGCCTGTCTGATTCTGACCCTGCTGCTGCCCTTGATTCTGTTGTTGACCCTGACACTGGCCAATACCTGTGCAGTTCTGCTTGCCGTTCTGAGTTTGATTTCCAGTCTGTTTTTGAGCCAAAACAAATGCAGCCGCCAACAGAATTGTTGCGAGTACTACTGAACGAAATAACTTCATGTCTTCTCTCCTGAACTTCGAATTAGGACTGTTATTCAGATACTACAGAACACACGTCCTTGGAGTTAAGCTACGGATGAGGTGGGAATTTCGGGTATTATGCACTAACACTAACAGCTACAAATCTGGTCGCCCTATCTTGCCGTAGTTATTGGAGTTGGCAGGGCGGGTAGGATTCGAACCTACAATGAGCCGAAGGCTCGTCTGATTCAAAGTCAGGTGGGATGCCATTACCCGACCGCCCTAAAATTTTGGAGCTGGCAGAGGGATTTGGACCCCCGTGGGATTTCTCCGGCAGTTTACAAAACTGCTGCAATCGGCCACTATGCGATACCAGCAAACTTATCTTCCTAAACGACTCAAATACGTCGTGTAAAGTTCATTCATCAATTGGCTGGTTTCACGCCAGCTCTCCGCATTGATAATCTTCTCTACTAACGGGTGCTCTAGTCTGTGGAGAAAACACCAACAATAAGCTGCACCGTATGGATGACAGCTGCTACATGGGCACCCGTTATTCATAATTCGTCATGAACCTTTCTTAAAGAAAGTCACGAAAGAGCAGACGATGGGAGTCGAACCCACAACCTCTTCCTTACCAAGGAAGTACACTGCCAATTGTGTTACATCTGCAAACTTGGAGCTAGGAAGGGGACTCGAACCCCTGTGTTTGTATGGCAGTGTACGAAACTGCTGCTGTCGCCGCTGAGCCATCCTAGCAAAATTCCTCTAGCAACAAGGCCCGTTCATCGGATACTCCTCGTGCTGTTCCTTTTCTTCAGCCATATTTGGCCTCCATTAAAATTTTGGTCCACGAGGCAGGGATCGAACCTGCGACCTATCGGTTATCGGCCAATTGCTGCTACCAACTGAGCTACTCGTGGTCTTCGGTTTTTTCACCGCAGTCTGTGCAATGAGTGCGGCCAGTTTCTTCATCGGTCTGGAAAACATGACCGTAAAATTCACAACTCGTCCATTCATGCCAATTTGTTTCCATAGATTCCTCCATAAAACAAAAATGCCCTCCATCACTGGAGAGCGTCTTCGGATCGATCTAACCTTGGTCTTACTTGCCAACGGTTACACACGAACCAGAGACGCCCACTTGCGTGGTCGTTGTGGTAATTCGTGTTTGGCGTTGGTAATTCATATCTGTGAACTTCCATTTCATGGATTCCGCCCCCAATCAGGTCTTACTTCAACCCAAGACAGACGGCTAAACCGTGGTTCCCACGGAAAGTACTGCTTCTGTATAATACTACGTAGTGGTAGAAATCGGTTATATTAGCGATTCTCTTCCACCAACTCAGTTTAGGAAGGCAGCTATCAACAGGACCTTCTGTCATTCCAAACGTTGGGTCACCCGGTATTGGTTCACCCAACGAATGATCTATTGTGATTTCATAAGTAACAACACCAGGGAGTTTAGAAATACGTCCCAATTCGCTCTGAATAAAACTACTCAATTTCTCTGTTTCCGAGATTTCCCCGCTATTTCTAATGTCAATTGCAGTTTCTTTGTCGTTTGCATTATTTTCCCTTACGAGGCCACCAGTATGCAATTATCGCTAACCCAGCGATAACCAAAAATACATCCCGAATAAAATGCCAGGCTTCCCTGAGCAACATCTGAAAGGCCATCAGTAAATCCAACAGCCCACTCACGGAAATACACTCTGTTTCTTTTGAATAGCCCGCGCTTTCAAGATGAGGCTAAATTTGTGCAGTGCATCAATCGTAAGCTGACTCATAGCATCCTGCATATCCCCAAGTTGACGAACATCCACCCAACAAACATCTTTGAAATTGCCGCCCGCCTTGAGGTACCCACCCAAGTAATCTGCTTCAACATATATTGCAATCAGATGATCAATCTCTGGTTTGAAATTTTCGGAAACAAAAAGTGTCGAACCGGGGCGAATATCAACATTTGCTTCTTCTCTTAAGATTCGTGTAATCGTGTTGGGGAGTGATTCAAATGGCTTGACTTCTCCGCCGGGGATAACCCATTTAGCCTCCTTACTACGTCCCAATAAGATTTCAGAACCACGAGTAACAATGGCGGCGATCATGACTCGAGGAAATTTTTTATCCAGATCAAAGGAATCCGGGGGTGCTGCGTGCGGTCTTGGAAACCCATGGCACCCTTCTCCACGTGTGCCTTCCCATAGTTTATTTTCTGACATACATATCCTTAAAGATTCGCAGCGATGTCGCTAACTTCTGCTGCATCATATTTGGCTGCGAGCAAACCATACTCATCCGGCTTTATGTTGGACGAAGCCTTAAGATCGAGCGTTTCTGCTACATTGTCAACGAAGTATGCAATAGCTCCTCGCATACCAGAGCACCAGTTGTACCAGTAATCTTTGATTGCAGCTTGCCCCTTCTGCTTTAAGAATTGCTTCATTTCGTTCTTATATTTAGGCAGGTCAAACCCCTTCAACATCGCAGCCCCGGCATCAAAATTATTGATGTTGTCATCGATCGTCAGAGTAAAAAGGTCATGCCGAACTGGAATCTCCTTATCCTTCATGAGTCGACTAGTCAACTCTTGGAAAACCACGCCAGCAGAGACAACTTCAAATTCATTAGCCATGTAACGGATGTAGAACGCTGCGGTAGGATCAGCACAGGATACAGGTTCAGCAGTCTTCATCATCTTAAGACGGGTGGGAGCTTTCAGTCCGGCCCATTGTCCTGTAGGGAGTTCTGCTAAGGAGAAGAAGGTGGAAACAATTCTCTCCATCATTTTGTCTTCCAGTTTCTCAACTTGTTCTTTTGTAAATCTTGTACGTTCTTCTGTACGTTTTTGAAATTCCGCCTCAAACTTTGTTGTTTCCGAGATCTTAGTCAAGAAATCTCTAGTCCAATCTGGTTTACCAAAAGACCAGTACACGCTATTCACAACCGCGCCCATATTCTCCAACATTTGACGCACGGTCAATATCTCTTCTGTGTTTGAAGAAGCAATAAAGACTCGCCCAGTCTGATAATCTACAATGACTGGAAATTGCTTCCGAGCATGAATGGAGAATCCATTTGCAGTTAAGTCAATGCGAGATTTGTCATCCTTAACAGCAAATTTATACGGACGGCCCAGGGTTTCGTATGCCAGTTGTTCCTTTTTGCTGGCAACATCGCTTACATCCTCATAATCGTTGAAGACAACCCAGAAACCGTAAGTATTGAACAGGTTGGCGTCCAAAACGAAATCCGGCTCCACCGCTCCATATGCCTTAGCGTAGCAAAGAGGATCAAACGTAGCAGAGTAATCCGGCCCCATGGTTTCACGAAGTTCTAGATAGTGCTGAATATCCTCTACGCCGGGGTCTACCAAAGATACAGAATTAGGGGATTCCGCCAAAACCTCATCCATGCGCGGTTTATCAAACGGATTGATGCCAACTGTAGAGCAATTTTTGAAGCGTGTACGGATGCTTGCCACCAATTGAGAAACAAGCAGCGTCTTCAATGGATCAGCCAGAGTAGCTTGGAATTTCGGGAAGGAATCTACTTTAAGGCCAAGAATAGCCCACTGACCTTTACCAAACAGCATGTTTATTCTCCTAGACTTACCAGGCTATTCCTTCTTTACGCCACTTAAGGAAATTCCGCCCTTGCACAAAAGCCAATACAGTTCCAATGAGGATGATACTCCAAGTATGATGCATAATCCCAACAGCAGTTGTGAAGATTTCAGCAACCATGGTTACAAACGGTCCACGCAACTGGTTGTTCCCCATTGACCAGAGGCCGAAAAACAGTAACACGGCTGCCAATGCTTGAACGATAAAATCAACCATACACGCTCCTTATTTTCGAGTCACAACAACCGGATAAAGTTCTTCCAATACGGCGAGGGCTTCACAAGCATGACAGCCGTCAGCGCACTCACCGCGCCAATATGCCCCCGTATTCATCCCGGGACGCTTGTGCATCCGTTTGATGATCTCCCGCAGTTGTTCTACTTTGTTCATCTCTAGCCCTCAAGTTTGAGTTTTAGGGCGCACTCATTGATTTCTTCTCCTCTTCGTTCAAATACCGCTTTATCTTGCTGACTCAGCTAAATACACATTGGAAACAATCTTAAGAACAACGCGGCCTAATTTCTGGTGATAACGTTCTTTCAGAGGCTTGATTACAATGCCCTCCCTTATCTGATCACTAGCACCAGGAATCAAAGATTTTCCGTCAGCTAATTTGACGAGCTGCTCAAAATTATAGGGCATAATGCCAAGCATGGGCACACGGCGATCTTCTGGTAGAGCAGCAATGAATTCTTCAGCGTCCAACCAACGAGTAACATCCAGAATATCGAAAGCGCGAAACCATAGAGTGCCTGGTACTGTCGCGCCATAGCGCATCTTCTGAACCCATCCAAAATTTTCACCATAGAGGAGTTTGTTACGATTTGAGTCGCACCATTCTGGGATCCAAGGGTTCTGTTTTTGAACTTGCCACCAATTGCTCTCGCCTTCTTCAAGCTTCCATTCCGTACGAGAACCCGCATACATCTTAGCCTGCTGAAGAATTTCCCCATGAAACGGATCATCAGCCATAGTGAAACGAGCATTCTGACCATCCAATTTCTCCGTGACATAGACCATCTCACCCGGCTCAAAGACCTCCGAGGCGTAACGGTAAGCAGACTCGATGTCATACTTAGGAGCTAGGGGTACGGGTGGTGGTGGGCCTACATCCGCGCCCTGATGACGTCCCGAGGCATTGAACAGCGGCTCCGGGGGTGGTTCGTAGTGCGTGATGCCGAGCAGCTCCGCACAGTCATCCCCAATTTCTTTGCCTTCTGGGCAGGGTAGAAGCATACCCATAGACCACACGCCACGCAGCCTCTTAGCCGCGATTCGAAGGTACTTAGTATTGCCGTCAATTCGGGCTTCTAGTGCAGCAATCCCCTCGTTGTATGCAATACGAGCAAGATCGCTTTCCGGTTCAGCAGCAAGTTTCTTGGCTAGGATTTCACGGTCTTTTCGGAGGTTGGGGGTGTCTTTAAGCCATCGATACTCGGGGAGGTTCGGTAGCACGGAATCAGGCGTGATGTACACCGCCTTAGTGGTCCCGAGCCAATCTTCCGTGCGGACGACGCACGTGAAGTTCCAAACCTTGACGATCGAAAGCGAATCCGCATCAGGATGCTTCTCCATCACGAATGGCACGACTTCCGATTTGTGGGTGGACAATGCCATTTTCAATACCTACTTGCTCCAAAAACAACAGATCTTCTGAGGTGATTTTGAGTTTCCAACCTTTTATGCGACTCTCTTGAGCCGCTGACCGAACCAGTTTTTGACCCTCTGGGCATCTAGAAATTTCGGTAGGCCGCATCTGGAGATCGACAGCGCCGCAAAGATAACAAGAGTCTCGATGCTCACCGTATGCCTGGTTTGCAGATTCAAGCTCTACTCTCATCTGTCACCCTTAAGTGTTGAATAAACCCAGCTACTGATTGTGAGAGCAACCCCAATTCCCATCACTAAGCCGATTACTTCCGCCTGACCAGAATTATTCCAAACAGAGAAATAGTGCAAGCCTACGCCAGTTCCAGTTCCCGCAATAATTCCTAACCCGAGGCCAAAACCACAAGCTACAATGGGACTGCTCGTCATGCATTTCCTCAGCTCTGAAATGTCGCGTTAGTCACCATCTCTGGCGCCAGCCACACTACTTGTCCAGAATGAGGCATATTCCCCCAGACGCCGTTCTTACGATAGATTTTAAGAAGATTCTCAGGACTAGTACCGGAATCCTTCGAATTTTCCAAATCTCGTTCAAACCAACCAAATGGAGTTAAAATCACTAGCTTTCGATGCAAACACGATTTCGACATAGGAATCCTTTTAACGTATGAAGAGAATTGACTGACGAACAAGCTCCGCAGGAACGTAAACATTTTCCCCCTGGAGAAAGCCTGCATCTTTAATTCCGTAAAAACCAACGCTTTGAAGTCTAACGAATAGCCCCTCCGGTAAATTGGGCTCCGATTTCTCCTTTTCGGTTAAGTCTCGTTCCACAAGGCCAAACCGAGTGTTGACCGCGACCGCCTTAGCAGTAGTCATAATGTCCTCAATACTGGGATTTCCAATGCTACAGGATTAAGCAAAAGGAGGTAGGGGGCGACCTTCGGATGTTGTTGGTTTTCGAGAACAGAGGAGTAAGCCTCCGATAAACCATACAGCCATAAAGATCCACATCCAAAGTTTCATAATTCATTCCCCATGAGCAAAGATAACAGGTTATTAGTTCCTGCCCCAGTCTTTAGTGCCGCAGAAGGATCGCTGCCTTTGAGAAGTTTAACCTCAACATTCATGGTCTTAATCTTGTACTTCAATACTCGCATACTCAAATTACCGCCGCCCAAATCTTTGCCTTTCTCAATATCTGGACGTTCGTTATCAAACAACAGATTCAATTTTTCAACTCCTAGCATACGGAGGTAGGCTTCATGCTTATCGCTAATACTCTTAGTTAGCGGGGTCATGATTGGCAGATCTGGTGTGAGAAGTCGGCACGCCAACAAATCAAACGGGCCTTCCACCAGTGTAGCTTCTTTGCGTTCAATGATTCGCTTCAGGGTCTCTGGATCATTGCCCAGCCAATTCGGTCCGACCAGCTTTTCCCCAATCCAATGATAATTGCCCTGCCCCCACAGAACTGAGCCCTCGCAAGGTTTAGTTTGCGCTCTTGGAAATGTTCCATCTAAAGCACGAATTGGAAATACAAACATCGGACCCGGTTCATAAGTCTTGGGTACATAAAACACGCCTAGTTCTGTTAAGACCCGAGGAAAATTCTCTTGAATATGAGAAAGAGCGGGTTGCCATTCACGAGCGACAATAATCTTTTGTGTGGTTGCTGAAATCAGGTCTGCGTTTGGATTCTTGGCCGCGTTTCTAGTGTAGAATTCTCGTGTTTTCTTAATCAACTCAGGAACCGAAAACCACCATTCGTCGCTGTACGCCATCTATTCAACTCCCATAGGGCGATTACTTCGAATAATTCTATGCCCTAGAGTTGGAGCGGCTTTATTTCCATCCAGCTTTTGCGCCTCTACTTTCTGCAAAACGTTTTCATTTGTTCTCCCTTCAATGGGCTCGCCCAAAACCCATAAGAAAAATACAATATCTCGATAATCGCGAAGAAGAACATCTGGGTTCTTCAAATCCTCACGAAATTGCTTAACACATTCTTCTTTATTGAGAATTGGGACGAACTTGTCAAGAGCATAACAACGATCTGGATTGGTGGAGCCACAGCTTTCACATCCCAGAACTTTATGACCAGTCCCGATTTCAGCAGCCTTGCAATTGAGCGGGCACGGGCGCAAGTTACGCTGGAGATAGCGACGACGATGACGATGCACTACTTCTTTGAACTTAGCAACAATTTCTTCCAGTGATCTGAGTTTCACTTGGACCTAGATGACCTCAGTTTCCTGAGACTGCTTTAAAGTCTCTAATTCCGCACCCTCAATATTCTTCAATACTGGGGGCTGACGAGTGCCATCTGGATTTTCAGTTCTAGAAGCGCGGTAAACCGCATCAGCTTCTCGTATCAAACGTGGGGAATGAGTTACAGCGAAGATGGTAAATTTGTACTTATCACACATCTCGTGAAGAAGTTGACTAACGCTTGGTTGAAATTCAGAACTTACGTTGTTAAAGGTTTCATCCAAAACAATAAGCTGACACAATTTGAATCTCTTAATAAGAATAACACGGAGAAGGAAAGCAATCACGTTCGCCACTCCTCCAGAACTACTATCAAGAGGATCGCCCTTTACCGCGCCCTGCCGTACGAGAAGCCGAAAAGAGTTGCCGCGTTTACCTTCTGTCTTCTCCACGATCAAACCCATCTGCGGATCATGAAAGACTAGTTGCAATCCTGCTGTCACGATAGATTCAATTTTACCTATACCATTGGCACTGATAATGGCAATGGCCCTATCGAGCAGCCCCACTGCTTTTACTAGTTGAGCTTTCTCAGATTCAAGTGTGGATATTTTAATTTTAAGACGTGTGATAAGGTTTTTCTCAGCGTCTATTTGGTGCTCGAGGCGTCCAAAAAAGTGAGAGTAAGCACCCACACGATGGCTGAGAACTTCATCCATTGTTATCGATAATTAAACCACGTATTGGATAACAACTTCGTAAGCGTTTTGAACCGCACCCGAAGCAGCAATAGCCACAACATCCCCGGTTCCAAGTTCAACTAAGGCAGCATTAATGCTGTCCTGCATCTTATAACGCTCTGCTGTAATTACCTTGACTTGCGGGGTGCCCTTCTTGAGTTTTACGGGTGCAACAGGCTTTGCAGCTTGAGCTTGCGTTCCTGGCGTCTTCTTTGCCTTTGCTGCTACTTGAGCAATTTTATCAGCAGATTTCGGGACTCCTGGTGCTTTTAAACCTGCTCCTGGACCTGCGTCATCAAAAACGATACCGCTTGGATTATCATCAACTCTAGCCATAAGATCTCCTCTCCTTGTAATACTCACTATCTAGCAGATTGAGAGTGTTTCCAATCTTTCCATGCTTTACTTCCTATCCAATTCTTTTCTCTGGCCCGTCCATCATCCCAAGGTAATCGAGACGGAAGAATGCTTCCACCTTCCAGGGGTGTTGTAGATATCTCTTCTCTCATCCCATTCGGCGGCTCGAGAATCAGCCTACATTCTCGGCATACGAAGCACGGCATGTTCAGCGGATGCGGATAAGTTTCCGTGATCATTTCCTTGCATTTCGGGCAGATAATTGCAACGATCATAATGTTTTAAAACTCACAGACCATGGTCCGCGTTGAAGTCGCTTGGTCGGATTTGTAAAGCTGGGTATATCCAGTAATACCGCTTCTTCATCCGCCGCTTGAGAAAGCGCATCGGCAATCGTCTTCATCGTTCTCCCAAAAGCCGTAAATTTTTGCCACCCATCACTACCGCCTAGTGAAAACCTAGAATCATTGCCGAATTTATCACGCACCACAATGCCTTCTTTAGGTCGAATCTCGACTTTGTCTTGATCATCGCAAAGTCCTGCTGCGGCGTGCAACGCTTGAACAAGACGAGCAGCTGGGAACCGCGTTAGCTCCACACCAGGGGCAGCATAGGCGTCGAAAAGTTCTCTACCGAGCAGATGACCGTAACTAAAAATGACCATGCCCGCAATCGCCGTTCCCCAATAACCCTTCTCAGTGAGAAACAAATCTTCAACAGCCGAATTTCCCGTGATCAGCTTTAGAAATGGTTCACGCGGCTGCAATTGAACAGCGCGGAGCCAATCTGGACCATTCCACATTACTGCGCCGAATTTAGTGGAAATAAAGAGTCGCCCGTTAACCAGCATAGGCGGGGAGGCTGCCGCAAAAGGAGATGTGTCACAACCCAAGAATGTATTCGCACCAAGCCGGGTTGCCACGCCGCCCAAATCATGTGCTTTGAGACCTGCCTGAGTCACCGGGACTGTGTGCACACGAATCTCTGAGTCAAAAGTGTTGTCCAAGGAGGAAATCTTCAAAATACCGTTAGGATCCAGTGATAATTCGATCTTCTCTTCTGGTAGTACCTTGAGACAATCCTTAAAATGTGACAGCGAAACATAAGTGTTGCCTGTTTTTAGTAAATCAAAATCCGAGGACATGATTTGGCCATTTATGGAGGAACGAAAGAAGCGTGGGAGACTGTTCTCCACTAGCTGAACGGCGACAAACGGGCTGGCGTTAGTATCAAATTCACTGAGAGAACGCAGAGTTTTGAGGAGATCATTTTTACTTAAGAGCACTTCATTCTCTCCAAGGCGCTTTCTTGATTCTTGCTCGTTGTCGTTCTACACTATGCTGATGATCGATTTGATGTTGGGCAACTTCTCTTTCCTGACGACAGTCTTTACATGGTTCGCATGCAGGGGTACCATGTTTACATTGGCGACAATCGCAATAATCTGGACAGAGACTCACTTTCAGATCCTCCTTTAATCCAATTTAATACTACTTTACAGGAAGAGAATACGTATGGGCATGACTATCGTAAGCAGTTTCAACCCGGACACTCCAGCATTCTGGGAATATATTGTACCACATATCTCCACATTTGCAACCCGGATCAACTGGGCGCAAATAGAAACCAGCGAAGGAGTTTACAATTGGTCAGCTCTCGATGCAATGAATGCTCCATTTACCAGTATAGGCAAAAATGTTGCCATTATAGTCACTTTAGCGGGAAGTTCTGGCCTCTCCCCGACTCCAGGACCTAATACGGCAACCCCAGCATATGTAGTATCCGGGACGCCTTCCATAGCGTGCCCTGCCTACCCACAACCATTGCCCATTACTGTATCTCCATTCTTTGTTGCCAGAGAAGAAGCGTTCATCCAAGCATTAATCACTCATCTCGAAGCATCAAACTATGCCAACAACGTACTTTATGTCAGGGTTGGCCCCTTTCAAGGGGATTTATCCTGCCCACCATGCTACTTAAATAATCCCTCGGCTTGGGGAGGAATACCGGGGGTACAGGCTTATTTAACCAATCTTGCAGCATTCGTAAAGAGTCTAAATTCTTCTATACAAATATGCTACAACGTGAGCAATTGCATTTCAAATGCAATTACCTATGGAACAGGACAAATTTTTGCAAACGCGGGTTTAGGAATCGGAAACGACTCGGCTAGTGGAGGAGACACACAGGGTCAATCCAGCGGTGATTGGGTAAGCCTTTTTGCAGCATACCCCGATGTCTATCATTTCCTACAACTGCAAAATCCTGACACAATCACGGATCCATTAGTAATTCTACCATTTGCACGGGCTAACGGGTGTGATGCGTTTGAAATTCCAGAGTCGTACATAGAAATTGCGTATAATCCAGCAAATATATACTACGCTCAAAGCCATCTCGAAGCTCAGCAGGCTCTCTCCGGGATTCTGTTTCAATTTTACATGACTGCCAGCAATGGAGACGGTACTTCACTTCCGTCTAACATTGTAACATTACTTCCACAATCATAGTTGCGACAATGGGATTTGAATGGACTGAATGGCTCCCGAGCCTACTTGAAAGCTGGAATACGAAACGCCGTCACTTGAATAGAAGATCTCATATCCATCAATAGAACTTGGGTTTACTTCAGACCAAGATAGAGTTACCACTCCATCAATAAGAGTAGGAACACCCATAGTAGGAGTAGCAGGAAAACCACCATACGTAGAAATCGCCTCAAAGAGGATTTCACCTGTATTCACAATTTGATTCACTAATTTAGTCTTGTCCCAAACACCCAAAATAGTTCCCGATGGGAGATCATAAAACGTTTCATAAGTGCTGCTTACAGGTGGGTTACCTACTATTTGAATGCTGCCGATTAGAATCAAACCAGAATTGACGCTTTCTACATTCGCCATACGAACCCATTGAACATTATCCGCACCGTAGAGCCTTTTGGACTCTACAGAAAACACCGTAAAACCTTCAGGGGTAAGAGTTTGAGAGTTTACTTGAAGCAACAAACATCCATTTAGGCCAGATAAAGCAATAACACGAACGTTGTTGTAAACAATTGTAGCTGTTATCGTATTAAAGGCCATTTCTGGCACGATAGTTGACAGATCTATAAAAGCGTCCGGGTTATCTGTATCAACATGGTAGGCTGTCATATAGCGATAGATTTTGTATGTTGCTGGATTCCCGTCCAACGTCAATACAAGAGTGTAATCTTGTTCTGTGTGAAAAGCATCCAGAATTGGGGTACCTAGCGGCGTTAGGCAGCGCGTAAGCAGTACTACATTCGGCGCTACCCCACCATACACCAACGCTGACGCAGGCGAAATAATGAGTTCCCGATTTTGCCCACTAATGACAGAAATACGCTTGATATTCTGTAAATTAGACCAAACCCCGGAGACACTTAAAGAACTGTAGGAGGGCACCAGTGAGTTACGTTGACTGATAGTAGCATTAGATGGCGGAGAACCTCCAGTTTGCCATATAGCACGAGCTAATCGAAGTGTATTAGGGATATACGAGGGATTCTGTTCTTCGTATGAGGCAACAATCACCTGAACAGTGGCTAGATTAAAACCAATGAACGACCAAACTGTAGGAGAGTTAGGAGGCAAAACATTCGTGTTAGCTTCTTGAGCTGTGTAAACAGCGTTGTTGTAAATTGCTGAGTCTCCAATAGAATAGTTTGTGGCAGAACTCCATGTGGTTGTAACCCCATCATTGACTTGAACAGTGAACATCAGGGTTTCCCCATTCACCGACAACCCATTGGTTGGGAAAGTAAAAGTCGGCGTTGAAAAACTCAAAGGTTCAACCATATCCCCCATCGTTTGTGTCCAAGTGTAGGACATCAGGGCATCCGCATTCGGGGGTTCTGGAAAATACGTTGGTGTAATTGTAACACTTGTATTTCTAGCGGCATAGATTGTTGGTATCGGAGGAGACCCCAAAAATGCAAGACCCAGAAACTCGACATAAGACGGCGGGTCAAATGGGACAGTAACCAGTGAGGATGCTATAGATCCGTTTTCGGGGGTTGGGTAATAAGAAGTCGTCTCTTCTACTGTAACGTCAAAAATGCGCTGCCCGCCACCAATAGCGCGAGCGACATTCAGAATGGCCGTATCCCCATTGGGTGCAAGAGTTACATCTACCAAATCTGGGCTAGTTTCTGACCAATTGTAAGTAATCGGGTCTTCGGTAGTATCGTAGGATGCACTAGCATCAAAGAATTGTGGAGTCCCACGTTCTACGACCACTGAAGCTGGGGACAATACAGCCACGGGAGGAGTATGGATGCCCGAGAGATAGCTCGGGGTATCAATAGTCGGACTCCCACCAACTTGCTCTTCTGCCACAACAGCCCACATGGACAAATCGTCAACGATCGATTTAGTGCCTCGAAGCCAAGTAAAATTGTGATTGTTGTACCACCCAGGGAGATTAGTTACGGCGAGGTTGGCCAGATTCACCGATGCTAATTGCATCGGGTAAGTGGGACCACCCACTTGACCTGTGAGAAGGTCCTCTATCAAATAAGCAACGAATACATTACCAGCTTGATCAAGAGACAGAGTAGCTTCTACAATTGAACCGTTTAGCGAACCCTTCACAATTTGAAATATCCAAGATCCCCCGCCTTGCAAATAACCGAGCAGCAAATTCCCAGTGATACCTTCTGGGATGTTAGTTTGCGTATAAAATATTTGTGCTAGGTAACGTCCTCCTTGTGTATCTTGGAGAACCGTGAGACGATCATCGGAATAACGCCCAACAAAGGATTCAATCGGATTCCCAGGGAGATTCCAAACACCGCCGCTACGTAGAGCGAAAAAAATCTGAAACAGCTGATCTTTAAACGTAATCAAACGCGGGTGTTGCTCCCAGTATAACTCTACATTAACGCCATCAGGAGAAGCCAATGACAGAGAATTATAAGTTATCAAGGACGCAGTACTGGACGAATTGTCTGGAGAATTCAGCAACTGAGTAACAGAAACCAGATTGTCATTTGGGTCCAACTCGAAAATCACTAAACTCTGGCCCGGCATTTCTGGGGGTGAGCCTATCGTGGTCGCATCCGTTAGAATAACACCAATGACAGTGTCGCTGTTACCTAATACGATGATGTCGTAGCCTGATCGGATAAGAGAAGTTGTTGCTAACACAGTTGGCCCGGTTAGGACTCCTGTTGCGACGTTGTACTGGAATTTGATAAAATCAAAAAAGCGCGGGTTGGTCAAATTGTTTCTTAGACCAACAATATGAATCACACCTGCTATCGGATCATAAGCTACACACGGGGCAAATTCTTGATTAGGAAATGGCGGGGTGCCAGCAGCATAGGGAAAAACATACTCTGCTACGACTGTAAAAGAACTCCCTAAGAGTTCCACAGGAGGGGAACCTGCTCCAAGGGAGGATTCAAGAATGATGAAGGAATTATCAGCACGATTGTTAGAAACAACAAAGAGGGATTCCTGAGGTGGGCTGCCAGGACCGATGACTTCTATGAAAGCAGAATTTCCATCCAAATCTGCTTGCGCCCATGTGGTGTTGTCAAGTACTGTAATCACAAGTTACACTCCCTGTGATTGTTTTGGAAAGTTGACTTCATGACTGTAACTCTCTAGACGGCGTAACAGTCTAAATGCCGCGAATTCCGCAGAATTCAAAAACAAGAATCGAAGCCAGTATTTCATGCAGCACCCTGTGATTGGGAAAGATAGTTTTGTTTGGATCGCTCCCTTGCTGCTTTAGCACGTCTCATCCCCATTTTTACCCTACGGGAAAATTCTTGAGGGTCATCTCGCATCTTTTTCAAACCCGCTTCTGATCCATGACTCAAGTTCTGTTCGTTCTGTTGGATTTTGAGACAGCCGCAGCTTCGGGTATGCCCGCTTCGTAAACAACTCCCTACAGCTGTAAAAGTTCTACCACAAAAACACTGGCAAAACCAGATTGCATCTTCTTCTTTATTATTTTCTAGCCTTCTGAGGATCTCTATACCATTTATAATTTGCCCAGTCATGTCTTTTAAGGAAGACCAGCGTAAACGGGGCTTTATGTTGCGTTCTTTCATGGTCTTTCTTATCTTTTGCTTCCACTCCTCAGTACGTGGCCCCCTGAACCCCGGACCAGTGAAACCCTCTCCACCTTTACAGATATTGTATCCGTATTCAGGATCTCGTGAACGAAGAAACTTGATGAACTCTTTTTCATACTTATCTAGTTCAGTTTTGGTTTGGATATCGGATAGGAGAGCGTGAATGGACCAGACCGAAGGGTCCGGATGTTTTCTCATGGAGTTGTAGAGATAGGATCGTCCGTTTCTCTGATGACGGGCATCCCAGAATTTGGCTACGAGGTATTTCTGGAGACTCTTGCCTTTGTGTTGTCCAACGTAATATTTCCCGGTGATATGGTTGACGATAAGATAGATGAACATTTTCTGACCCTCTGCTTAATACCTAGAAAGTCAGAAAACGCGGGGATCACATACCCTCGCCGCTGCCTTCTGGTCCTTGATCGTCTGTGTCCACTTCATTCAGGGTCAAGCCTTCTATAACACGTTTTAAAAGATCAGATTTTGATAGGATCAAGTCAGCCATTGAACTATACAATGTTGACAGAAGTTCGCTGAATTTCGCATCGTTTACAGTGAACAAATCGTCTTCCAATTTCCGTTTGCAATCTTCAGAATCTATGTTTAAAAATTCGTAGATTATTGAAACTGGAAGGGACCCCTTCGCGTAAAGATTAAACATCATGTCGAATAAATCACCAGAGTCGCGAAGTGCCATTCTGGAGAATGTGACCTTAGGAAAAATCCATCTTGGCCTGCCCCATTTATCTATCTCATAAAATCCCTTCTTCATCGCCAACGGCTTAAAGATCAGATCTTCCACAATCCCCGTAATCAAATCACGGAACTGCAGATATGCTGTGTTGAGAATTTCCAATTGAATACGGTTTCCGCTATACAAACCTTCCCCGATAAGAATTTCAGGGGATAAGCCCAATCCAATAGCTAGATCAGAGTTAGTATGTTGGTATTCTCCATCCAGTGCCAATAAACGAGCTTCCGATCCAATCTCATTCCATTGTGCATCGTAATTCACCACGATCGTGTAGTCTGGGTCAGCCTTCGCTTCATCAATATGAGCACGCAACTGCATGATTTCTGACAATGGCACACCAGGCGCAGTCACCATCGTTTTTGGTGTCATGTTACGAGAAGCAATCGTGGATTGTACTTGGCGCAGTTTCTCGCGATATATGCAGGATCGGATAACAGGTTGGACAATAGAACGCCCGTGTAATTCATAGTTTGCTTTTTTACGAGCAAAATGGATTACATAAGAACCCTTAAACGGGTCCTGATTCAAAGGGATCTTGCCCTCTTCCTGAATCTTATCCTTAACTTCAGCTGGAGTATTCTCGCTTTCGAGATATTGTTCCTTTTGAGCTTCGGGTGGTTTGTAATAGATGGTAGGGCCATCCTCCAATGTACCCTCGTTAGACATCTCCATTTGCTCAGGAGGCAGGATCTGAATGCGGAAGAAGCCCCGGTAGTTTGGATTGGTTACGTGGGAGAAAAGTTCCAATTCTTCTTTGCGCTTTTCACGGAGTTCTTGCAACTCTTCCAACAGTTGCTTCTTACGCTCTAACAACTTAAGATAATGACGCATCTCCATAAGTTCGCGCTGTTCGTCGATGCTAACACCCAAAGCTACAGCGTCCTTGACTTCTCCACCTAGATCAGCTGGTGTAACTGCCCCTCCTCCCCCACCTCCCATTGGAGGCACACCTGCACCACCACCTGGAACATCCACATCTGCCATCCCATCCGGTCCTTGCGGGGCACCTTCGCTACCTGGAGCCGGTTCTACATTTGGGTCCGCGCCGGGTTTGCCAGGTTCTGGGGCTGGGTTCGCGCCGGGGACTGGAGGTTCTGCAATTTTTGAGATATCAGCAGTGACCTGGATCGGATATTCATCTTTCTGATTAACGCGACCGATAACTTTGGCGACCTTACGCTGCAACTTTAAAAGAGCTGCTTTTTTCTTTTTCAACTCCGCGATGACATCCTTGAGTGATTCATCTGGATTGAACGAAAGGCCACCCTTCTTAATCGTGTCAATGACCGCTGCTGCTTTTTTGATAAGTGATGCTTTACGGGTGGGTTCAATCCAATCCATTAGATCACCCGCGCTCCCACCCATTGGCGGGTTAAATTCGGACTCTTTTCCAGGGTCGGAGCTTTCACCCTTTTCCTCTTCGTCTATTTGTTTCTTAGCAACGGGACAAGGCTCAGTCTTCTGTTTCTCTTCAATATAAAAGAAACATTCTCCAAGGAGCCAGAATTCACGGGCACCGTCGATTAAGACCGAAAACAGTTTCTTGTCATTGATCAGACCTTGATACCAATCGAATATGTAGTCCTTGAATTCTTCGGAGGAGCATTTGGGCTTCTCCAGCGTCATCTTAGAGAGAGGCAATTCAACGTGCATATTGATGGCGCGGGAGACAATTGGATCACGATCATACGCTAGGCGGTAGAAACGGAGTTCTTCAGCGCGGGATTGTGGTAATTCTAGAGCGTCTACAGGAAACTCGTAAGAGTAATAGCCGATGTTCTGAGAATCAACAATGTCAGCCCCGCCCATCATTGAGTCACCAAAGAGAGCAGCTGTTTTATCCAACCCACCGCCAAACACCAAAGCATTCGCGGCCCGGTTGATATTGCGCATCCGATTACGAGTGCCTACATCTTCAACAATGCGACCTTTACTGTCTGTGCTGGAATAGCGCCCAACCGAAGCGAATTCACGGCTCTTGCCTGTGGTTGGATCTAACCCGGTAGCAACAACTCGACGCTGCTTCTTAGCTCCTACTGTAAAATTAGTACCACGGTCGCGATTCGTAGCACGAACGACTTTTGGTTTTGGCATACTTGCCCTCTAACTACGTACGAAAAGGCTAATTTGACTCTTTTTCGTCGATTTCTTGCTGTTTTAACGCTGTTTTCTTCAATTTTTCTTTAGTTCTGATTTGTTCCCCAGCTTGTTCTAGAAGCTGTTTTGGGTCCAGCGAAACAACAGGAGTTACGCTGTTTACTGGGTACGGCATGTTTTCATGAACTACTGGACGAGTGCGGTTGGACTTTTTCAACAGATTAGCGTTGCTACGCTTTTCAGCCCAATATGCTCGGCGCGACTTTGAAAACCGCTCTTCCATAGCTACAGCAGCATGAATCTTGTCTTCACGAGCCTTTCCAAGTTTTGCTACAATTTTCTTTAACTCTTCCAACACAGGAAGAAGCTCCACTTGATCTTCTACGCGATGAGATTCTAGCATCTTTTGATACCAAACCATTGCAGATTTCATATCTCCGAACGCTTTAGAGATGAGCGGCACCAATTCGGCTGATTTTACTGAGGTGAATTTCTGAAGTAGTAATTCGTACTCACTCCAATCTTGAGACACACCGTTGCACTTCTCTAATTGTTTCTTTGCCGCTTCAACTGCTGAATTAACTTCTTTCAGTCGTTGAAAAAGGAGTTGAAGATCCCTGCCGTCTACTCGTTTAACATGATCATTTAGTTTTTCGACCAAAGCCCCAGTTTGACTATCTCGAGAAACCTGAACATCATCTAAAACGATAGCAATTCTACGCATTGCTGAATTTGCAGCTGCGGAAGCCTGTACTGCTGTACCCATTTGAGTGTAGACTTTAGTGGAATCGTAGGGTAACATCTTTTCAGATGTACGAAAACCAGGAACACGCTTTAATTCCTTGGCTTTACTCGTTAATTGTGTTTTGATATCCAGAGTTGGGATGTCTGGTGTAACCGGGCTATCGCTCACTTTGTTTCTCCATACTTAGGACAAAACTTAGTGACCTTAAACCAATTCAAGCCTTTGTCTTCTTTACGCACCAACAGGTTGCTCCTTATGGATAAACTCATCCGGGATCTTTGTCAATGAAACATCTCCAAGATCCAATAACGTGCCTTGATACCGAACTCGAATCTTGTTCCTTCCAACTCCCATAGCAGTTTTGAATTGTTTAATAGTCGTCGCATCCATATCAATCAATTCTGGGATTTCAGCCCCAGGTGTAGATGGTACCAATGGAGGCTGTATTGAAATCGTTTCAGCAACAGGCTTCTTTTTCACGAAATCTCCTATAACATCTTCATCCGATGTACTTGGCCCAGGGCATTCATGGTCTGGGTGACAATCTTCGCAATCTGACACTATGGGTCCTGAATTCTGACAAGGTTCCTCTACGGCGATCTCTGTATCGGAAACGACGATTGTAACGTCTTCAGCAGGTACGTCCTTACCCAGAACCTGGAGAGTCGGTCTCTTGATATTCGCCGTTAACGGGATAGCTCCTAAATAACCCATCTCTGGCATAACGCCTCGGTCTTTCGCCGTAAGACCGTTGCGAGCTTCAAATTGCTCCAACGTCTCCATGGTATCGTCCTGCCCGTCGGGGATATGATCGATTTTCCAATACTCATCAAGTTGGAAAGCGATGATGATTGCCTGTAAAGCAGCTTGAGGTTGAGTCTGAGCCAGTGCTACTTTAATGGCTTCATCACAACGTGGATGCAAGTTTTCTTTAAGGAATTTCTCAGCGTTAGTTTTACGGAGAATATCACCCGATACGATGGCATCTCGCAAAGTCTTGATATCGACCGGATCTACCCCATCGGGAATGTAGTTTTCCATTCCCGGAACTTTAGACCATCCAGCGGGCTTGTGCCCTTCATCACCTGTTAAGTGGTGTTCAACATCCCATGATAAACCATATTCGCAATCACACTCAACCGGGACGGGCCACTTCATTTTCTCGTGGTATTTACGCAGCTTCATGAGACGCGTCAAACGAGGCAATACGAATGGGCAATATTCGTTCTTAACGGCGAAATCGATTTCATCATGAACTGAACAAAAGAGCCGGAATACGGATTGAATAATGGGATTGCTCAATGCCCAAGCACGGATACGATTCAAGCTGATACGCATGAAATCACCAGCCAGACCCTGGAGAGGTACATTGACAGCCACGCGCTGAATCTTACCCATGAAACGATTGTAGTCTTGGTAGTTGCGAACGCCTGTGGTTTGATCCTTCCACATACGATCATACAACACCTTACATTTAGCTGCAAGATCTTCGTTCCCTTGTTTTTTAGCTTCTTCTTCCTTCTTCTGTAAATTACGGTATTGCCAGTAGTTATCCTTCTCTGATTCATTGGGCATATGAATGCCTAAAGCATCCATCGCAGACTTGAAGTAAATAACACGACCTGTACTTGTGGTGCAGGTCATCTTTTCGCGAGCAATAGTCTGTTTCTTGTTACAGAACTCAGCAAAAACAGGAACTCCTTCCCAGTACTTGGCGACCATATCCTTACATTCATCCCAAGTAATGTCCGGTTTTTCCTTCTTCATGTTCTCATAGATTGTGTACTCCGTACCACCATACAGCAAGGCAAAGTTGATGATCTTAGCAAGGGAACGCAGAGCTTTCTTGACAGCTTTGTCGATGTTTGGGTCGTTGAAAGCCGGGAACACCTTGCTGGCGGTTAGCGAGTGAAAATCTCCCTTACCCTCTAAGAATTCCTTAATGAATTCCGGTTCACCTGAGCAGTTAGCCGCTGCTCGCATTTCAATGTTGCTATAATCGATTGTGAAGAAGGTAAAACCTGGAGGCGCAACCATCAAGGTGCGGATATTGACCACCTGATTAGCGTCCATGCGTGAATCCGCTAATAAGACACCATGCCTGTTAGCGCAAGAAGTACACTTAGGGACAAGGCAAATAGCGTAGCCCATATAATTGCCGATGTGGTTTTTGACAATCCCGGGTGCTTTCTTCTTTATGCCCTTATCTTCTTTGAAACAAGATGGGTGTAGATCAGCTTCAGTGTATTCTTCAACCTGATCTTCCGGAACATTATCTGGTTCCAGCACGTTGCCACGAACCCACCAGTTACCTTCTACACGTTTAATGCCTTGCGGGTTAAGACCAAACCCACCATCGATGTCAAAGTCTCCTCCAGCAGCAGCCAGGCGTCCACCAGCTACCACGTTCTGCTTTAGATAGACACGAGCGGAATTATCACGAGTATCAAAGCGCAGGCTCTCGGGATGAAGAGCAACATATGCTTTGTATCTAGAGAACAACTTAAGGAATTCATCTTCGGGATGTTGCTTCTGCAATTCCTTGATAACTTCAGCGTCTACGGATGGGAGAAGTTTTCCCATCCGTATAACTTTGAATCTCTTTACACCAAAGAGAAATTTCCCCAACTGAGGATTGCTGTCTGGGTTGAAACGATTATCAGGATCAACAGTACCGTCTGGGTTCTTTTCCTCTACAAATCCAGCCTCCAACGCCATCAGGCGTAACTTGGCTCCCATCTCAGACAGCATACGATCGTGCCAATTAACCGTGCGTTTATGTTTTGCGATGTCTACGATGAAACGCTGCCGCTCTAAATAAGTCAAGGACTCTACTAACTCGTGATCAATACGATGAACAAGACCGCGTTCCCGCGCTTTGTTCTTCATTTGAAACCACAAAAGCCAGGTGCAAATAGAGTCAGCTGCCGCATACCAAAGAGCCACTTCAGTTGGAAGCCAAGTGAACGGGGCATATTGAACACGAAGCGTGGTTTTGTTACCCACTGGGTTGAAGAAATCGGCTCTAACTTTGAGCAAATCCTCAGAATGAATCTGATCCAAGCCAAGAACATTTGCGGACAGGGATTTTAGGCCGCCGCTGTCACCAGTATATTTGCCCCTGTCGCCCAAGTCTGCCTTGGGATCATTGATATATTGCATCACCTGAACGTCTTCAAAGAACGGGTAGCCCCGGAAGTTAATGCCTAGTGTGACACGAATAACTTCACGATCGTATTTAGCATTATAAAAGACAAGATGGCATTGATCAAATAACCATTGGAGAACTTCAGCTACATCTTCACGGCTGACGTTAACAGCCGGACCCCAGTACCCTTCCTCTATAATTTTAGAGGGATCTGCTGGGTCGTAGATCGGACGCACCCAAGCCCCAAACTCGTGATTAACCGGGACATAGATGCCCTCAATACCATCGGCTGATAAACATAATCCGGCAACTTCAATGTTAACTTCGTAACGAAAAGATAAAGTACCATCAGGGTTTTCATCAATGATCGTGATGATACGTGTATCTAGTCCAGTGTTTTCCGTGTCAACTGCTATGACAGGCATCTCCTGTTTAGCAATTGGATTAAGATGATAACGGGATTTATCCGCCATGATACCCCGCGCCCATTCCCAAAGCGCGTCTTTAGTGTCAATCAAACGAAAGGCTTTAGAAGCCATCCAGGGCTTCTTTAACTTCTCAACATCAAGAGTGGAAAGATGTCTACGGAACATCGTGTGAAGGTCACGACGCGGCTTGGGCTTCTTAAGTTTTTTAGGTTTGATTTTACGGATTTTCCTAAGTGAAGCAGGCTTGATATCTACTTGTACAACCTTCATTTCGACCCCACGACTTGATCCACAACTTCAGTTCCTAATACTCTTGCCAACTTAATGGCTGCTAGAGTTCTCATCCGATTCACTTCTTCACGACGCTCTTGGGGATCTTCAAGCTCATTCGATTCATTGAGAGCTTTGGCGTCTATAACAAGTTTCTCGGCCTCAAAATAAATACGTAAGAACTCTTCAGCTTGCTCAGTATCACGATTAGTTTGTATTTCGCGGCGTGCGTGGAGTACAAAAAGTTCAGTCAAATCCTCTGGTTCAACAGTAATTGTGACCTCACCCGTTTCCTCCTCTTCTTCGATTTCCTCTTCTACATCGGGAATGAACGGTAGGCTGTATTGTTTTTCTAGATATTCAACGGCCTTCGGATAACTGTACCCAAGGAGTTCTTTAACAAAACGTACATGGTCCCAATATTGGTGGCCTGGCGGACAACCGAAGCACCATCCGTTGTTACCTCTAGAGACGGGATAAATATAGAAGGAAGGGGTTGAGTCAGTGCCATGAAAAGGGCAGCTTATCTCCGAGCCGTATTTTCCAGTCAAGTCCTCGACCAAGTCAGCAAATTCTATCTCGCGCTTGATTTGTTCAAGACGTTCAGGATTTATGCTGTGTTTGACATAGACATTATTGAGATTGTCAGTTTCCCAATCAACGTCTACAGACCACGGCGTGAATTCTTCGGCCAATGCAAGCGTTCCCCGCATGTTTAATACTTTCTTTATAAGGGATAACTGATTTCTCCATCTCTGCCGTATAATGAAGCCTTAAGGAGAATTTAGATGAGGGGAACAATTAGCTTCAGGAAACTAACCACTCTGAATCGAAGTCGCAAAAAATGCCACGTCAACCACAACACCAATTCTCAAGGAAAACAGCGTAGCACCCAGGAAATTCTTAGAGTCTTGAATCCCCGAAGTCATCCTCGCGAAGGCTTGGCTGTGGCAACTATGGGAAGCCCGCATTTTGGCTCTTTTGCACGTCATGTGGAAGAACTTAGACTACGAGGTTTTCTTGATTCTCAGATGGTTTTCGTAGAAAATGATTCTAAAACTGCTCGTGAAATCCTGAATTACGCCAACGCCAACAATTTTGAAGGACGAGTGATAGAAGGGGATTTACTAGAAGTCATCAAAAGACTTCAAGAAGGTGGCGACGAATATCACTATCCGTTTAGCCCATTACCTGAAATTGTATCCGACGTCGACGCTGATCTTGTAGCTGTATTCGGAGATTATGAAGTGGCCCTGGCCACCCAAGTCTTAACCTCCGGTATAGAATCTATCTCATTTACTAACTCCGTTCGTCGTGGGAAATTTGGTCGAGAGGCTTTTGATAAATTAGCTCGATTAGTAGGAGCACCGTTACGACAGCCTAGAAGTAAATGGGGAAGGAAGATGGTGAACAGTGTCATCCAACCCATCACTAAGGAATGCCACCTTGAGAAAAAGCCGGGTTACATTCCCCATGACGTCGTGCCTGCTGTCCTAGCTCATGTCTTTAAAGGCTCTGATTACAAAATTAGCCGATTTTTTCCCTACAGAGGGGTTGGTCACACAATGGCATCAATTTGTGCTACTCTCCCATTAAAATGGGCAGGGAAATCAATAACAGAAGAAGAAACGGAAAATCAGATTGGAAGACAAAAGCGAGAAAGCGCCTCTATTAAAATGCAAATAGCAGAAATTCTCAAACCGCTAAGAAAACGACTAAAGCGAAGCGAAGCCCTGCTTGCAAAACTAGAAATGCCAAAACGCGATTGGCGCAAAATACGCAAAATCGTAGAGGAACCCCAACCTGGTTCTTCACGTTTAATGCTGCCTCGGGTTTAAGTTCATATGTAATATGGCTTAGTTGCAGTTAGCGGCTTTTCTTTTCCAAATTCATACGGTTTAGCAAGGGGAGTTGCTGGTACAATGGACTCTCGACCGTAAGTTGCCATCAAGGCTTCCACCATGGCGTTTTCCGCTTCTTTGGTAAAGGTTAATTCCTTACCTTCTTTATCCAGAGAAACAAGAATAAGATCGCCCAATTTAACCTGTTTTGTTGCAACAAGATTAGCTAGAGGGAAAACTAAGAATCTTTCGATCGCCCGCTTTAAGTGGCGTGCACCATATTTTGCATCCGAACCTTCTTTGAGCAAAAAATTCTTGGCTAAATCATCACATTTGAAGACAAATTGATTACCAGCAGAGGCCATCAACACACGTTGTTGCACCATGCCAATCTCAATGTCTAGAATCTGCTTCAGATGCGCCTCTCGCAGAGTTTTGAAAGTTACAATTTTGTCGATACGATTCATAAATTCCGGGGTGAATTTTCTTTTACAAGCTTCTTTGGCCTCTGCCTCTATCTTATCATCATCTACATCTTCGAGCTCAATCTTTTTGGAAAAACCCATCCTCTCTTCGTCGCCCTGGAGCTTTGACATCTCACTTGCTCCTAGATTTGAGGTCATGATGATGATGCACTGTGACAGATCCACTCGGTGGTTATCGCCGAGAGTTAGCGTGGCTTTGTCGAGAATACCGAGCAGCAACTGCCAGAGGGCATCCGAAGCCTTTTCAATTTCGTCAAAAAGGAGAATAGAGAGTTTCAGCGTACCCGTATGCCATTGATTCAATGCTTCTTGAGTAAGAACGGGGTGAGTTTCACGATGACCAAGATATCCTGGAGGAGAACCCACTAATTTGGCGATTTCGTGAGAGTGCTGAAATTCTGCACAATCAATTTTGATGCAGGCGCGTGCATCTCCAAACAGACTCTCGGCCATGGCTTCCACGACTCGCGTTTTACCAGTTCCGGTGGGTCCGAGAAAAAGCAGATTGCCGACGGGCCGTCCCGGAGGATTCAACCCAGCCAGGAACATCTGGTAGATTTCAACCATCTTCTCGACGGCAGCTTCCTGGCCGACGATTTTGCGCTGGAGAGCTTTTTCAAATTCTACAGCATCGTTGGACTTCTTTTTGGGGTCAAGTTTTGCTGCTTTTACGCCCGTTCCCATCATGAGTGCCTCTGTATTGTGTCCTAAAATTTACTTTCTCCCGAGAAGTCTTATCTCGGAAGAGGTTTCTTTATTCTGAGATAAACAACGCCCGGATAAGTGTTTGTTTAACATCTTCCGCAGTTGATCTGGGGAATACAGAAGAATCGTTGGGATATGAGTTACCGTTGAGAGGATTTCTCGTTTATATAGATCTGCCAAAATTAGCTCGATGAGTTCTTGGGTTTTAGATAGACGTTCGCCTGTCATGTTGATGCTAACATTCTACGACTCTCTACAACAAAACGGCTATAAAAACGGCCTCTGAGGAGGTCCCTTTATAACAAGGGTCAGAGGCCGTGGCAATAATGAAAAAGACGGCGTGGGGACTAATGATTACCCCAAAACCTTAACCAGTGTCGCGTTATTCGGCCACTAGCCTCGAAGGGGATCAGCCATACGAGTCGCCTTGCGGCAGCTAGGGAAGGATTGGTGCCTCCCAACCGGATACAGCCATCATCGAGTATGTCGATTTGTCCGGTTCTTACGCCCATCTAGATTGTACAATCCAGTGGTGTTCAGCCTTACGCGGCATTGACTGTATCACCAGATCGCACTTTCTTCGCTTTTCAGCGGCACGACCCGTGCTTTACACGCTGGCTGCGTGTTGTTCAGCCAAACCGTCTCTAGTATAAATACTCCGTAGCGGGAAGATTTACCCTTTCATCCATTTATTTTGGCGAAGCCCGTTTGGCTCGTCCCGAGTCATGAGGGTGGCAGCAAGACGTTTCAGTCCCATCAACTGTTCTCCATTATAGGGGATAGACTCATGGCGGTTATGGAAGATGCAAGCGTAGTCATGAAGATCTCGTACAGGATCATAACAAAGTTCCAAAAGAAGTTGCGCTGTATCCCCCGTGATATGTCCAGTGCGGTTGAGCACATCGATTTCCTCACGAGTGAAGACCGCCGTGCTAGATTCTATCCAGAATTTATTTAAATATTTGTTGGCAAACTCCTCAGAAGCTAGACTCATGGAAGTTTATCCGTCCTTGCGTCATAGTTGCTATTTCTTCTTCTGAAGCTAAAATTGCGTCAATTTCTTTGAAGCAAACGGAGAGTGTTTCACTGCATGGATTATGATGTTTTTCGAGAAGGATCCAACCTTGATAAGAATCCTCGGGGCTGTTGACGAATTTAAATGGCCCAGACTCGACCTGTACATATGGATGGTTCTGGCCCTTTTGGATTTTAACTACTTGATCTTTAACAAACATTTTCCCTCCGTTAATTTACGATTGCTCCTAGATTTTGTGGTGCCAGCGGTCCAGTTCCCTTTACTAACCAAATGGGACTCGCGCCAATTGTTTTTGGCTGCCCGCTATAGTTATTTCCTAAAACATCCTGCCAATTTGCTGCTTGAAATGGTAATGTAGGAAGCGGGGTTTGCCCACACATGGGATTGCTGCAAGGAGAGGTTTGAGAACTATCCCACACCATGACAAACGTCTGACCGTTGACCCCTGTGAATGTCATGGTATAGACGCCCAACGTTGGGTTGCTGCAACTAGTGGGGCAGGTTATTCCTGTTACCGTATTTCCAACAAACCACTGTATAGTAGTTCTAAATGCCGTCCCACCTGTGCAATCATATCCTCCTACTACAGGATCAATTGTGTTGCACTGATTGGGAGGAAAAGTCATGGAAACCGAGTTCCACAAACCCCCATTTCCCCCAGCACCAGCACCGTCCCACGACCACCAGTATCCTCTGTCAAACTTTTGTATCAATAAAACAGCAAACCATCTTGGGACATACGCGGCTTGAAGCATAGGGTCATTTACAGTTGAATTCTGTCCCCACGATCCTTCGCTGGCAAATCGAAGTTTAGCTTGATCTGTCAATGACAGGCGGGAGATCATGTCTGCAAGTACGGGAATTAGGGCTTCTGGGACGTGGCTGGTAAAGTAGGGATGACCGTCGATTATATCTGTCGCTGCACTTCCCGCAGATCCATAGTTACATTGGCTGTTTACTGGAGGATTATTATTGCAGTACAGATAGTTCTGCATGACAATGTTACCGTTATCCAGAGGAGTGTCACCAGCGTCACCTTCTGCTATTCTAGCTGTTGGATCTAACCCTCTTACTGGCATGGTTTTATCGTTACCGCAGGTGGTATTTAACGCCGTGATTGGATCATTTGGAAAACCTTCTACTATGCATCTTAAATCTTGCGTCATTCTGAGCATCTGGGCGAATGTCCCCCGGTAGCTACAGGTAGGTCCTGTGGCATTGCAAGTTGCGGTCCCTATGCTATCTGAACGAGAAAACTCAGACCAAATTTCGTAAAACATGATATGAGCATGCGTCTGAAGATAGCTACTGGTGCTTACATGAGTAACTAGTGCGGTAATGAATGCTCTCCAAGCTGTATCCGTACCCGTACCATCTGGGTTTATATCGGAAGGAGGATCGCACATTCCGGCAGGTTGACCGAAGCTGTTGGCTCTGTCGCAAGCAGTGTCTGTTGGTTTGGAGGATATCCAGTTGGGGGTAGCTCCTAGCGTGATGTACACATCTACGTTTTTTGACTTTGCTCCTGCCAAAAGACCATCTAGACTTGCGAAATTGTACACACCATTAGCAGAATTTATGTCTGCCCACTGAGTAGTGCATAAATTCCAATCTCTAAGTGCTGCATTTACTCCGTACAACGGATACTGTAAACTGAGTGGAGTATTTGGGCAAACAATGGAATGAGATTGATTCATACCAAAGAAACTAGACTGAATCTGGGCTAAACTTGCTGAAGCAAGCAAAATCACCAAGAAAAAATTGCTGAGGAGTTTTTTCATATCACTAAAGGTTTCGGTATTTCTCAGGTCGGAGCGAGAGATCGGGATTATCCCAGTTCAACAGCTCCTCCATAGTCTCCGGGAGAGGCACATTGGGATTGTATTTTTCATTCCGGCAACCACAAACAACGCAGACTTCGACCCAGGGATTAAGCCCTCTCCCATCATGGCATTTATGCCCGCAGCAGTTGTAGTTGATTTCATTCATATCGCGGGATTACTTTCATTGGAGGCAATTTGGATAGTAAAGCGGAAAATTCTTTGAGAACACCCAGCTCTTGGGCTAACTCAAGAATTGACCGTGTAACATCCACATCGAACTTCTCTCCACACTTGAAGTCTTTAAGCAAAAGAAGAGCGAGTGCCAATTCTTCCTTACCTGCTTGTGAAAGTAACTTCTGAGCCACTGGACACACTCCTATGATTTGATACCGTTGATACCTCGTGGTCCTAGTTTCCTACGCAAAATTCCAGATGCCTTTGTAGACATACTCTTGAATCGGGCCGTAAAAAAGGTCAACATTGGAATTTACGTTCTGAATGAACGTCTCAACATCAGAAACGGGAATCCCTTTGATTTCTAGGTAAGGTTTATCAGGCTCTACATTCCAGAATTTTCCCCACTTGGACCTATGATCCCAGATTTCTTTTTCAAGCTCATATCGAGCCTGCCACTTAGTTAAAACCTTTTGCGCTTCCTCGATAGCAATATTTCGCCGCGTTTCGATAGCCTCCTTAACCTTGGGTTTCAAATCCATGATTCTGTTGTGAAATCGCAAACGCTCTAAGTAGTCATCAAAATGGAGCCAATGCTCCGTCCAGCGTTCAGTGTAATCATAGGGGCACCCAAGGTCGGGCTGCATTGTGCGGGTTCGCTTACATTGCTTAATCTCTAAACGCATTTGTTAAACTCCAGTTTCTGACGCATCCAGTGACCGTGCGTCTGTACGTGATTTGAGCGGACATATTTGCCCACGACATCAGAAAATTCTCTCATGTGGAATTGTCCATCGGGTCGCACAACAAGCCCTTCCTGCTTCTCCGTATCTAGCTGCTTGCAGAGTTCCTGGCACATACCTGGTTCATACATTCCGCAATAGAGTGCAGGAACTGTTCGTAACCCCAACAAATCGCACCACTCCACTGTCTCTTTCCAACTGAGACAAGTTAAACCATCCCAAATGCTGAATACTAAAAGAACCGATGGAAGATTGCTATACGCGATGGAATGCGTGGCAGTAACGTTCTCGGCGCATACCCGATAGTTGTCGGGAATATCTGATTGTATGGATCCCCACAATGCCTTAACTCTGTCGCGACTAGGATGAGGACTGTAATCTAGAGACCTTGCATGTACGTAGTCTTTGTAAAGGGTTGTGTTCTCCCCGTCCATCTTCTCTGTTATAACTACTTGTTTACCTCGCCAGTGATCAGTTGTTGCTAGAATCCGATCGTAAGAGGTCGCTCCGGGTGACCAGGGCAAATGCCAAGTGCGCGGGTACTTGACTCGATTTGTAAAAAGATGCAATACAGGAGCAAGGACTTTCTGAACAGATGCATCTTCGAATAATTCTCCACGAAGGCGCTGGCCATTGGGCAGTATTGGGTTGCCCCACTTATCGTATTCTTGGTCTGGATAAAAATGGGGTGGAAGAATCACTCGGGAAATTCCGGCTTTATGGCGTAGCGTGTCGCAAGATATCAACGTCGCTTCAGCTTCTAAGTGACAAGTACCACAAACTGTAGCTCCATTGTCAAGGTGGTAACCGCCGTCAGGCCAAAGTCTTCGTTCTAGAATGTGATGAGCATCTTGACCAGGCATTCCGCAATTGACACACTTGTAGCGGTCGCGATTAAAAACATCCTCGCGAAACAGACTTCGAGACAGTAAATTACCCACGACGCTTTTGCCTGGCGGCCTCGAACTTCGCCGCGATTGCCCGGACGTTATCCCTGCCAACTCGTGAGAACATTGCCGACAATTCCAACGTTGTAGACAACAGAGCCATCGCTAAGACATTCAGCCTCAAGCTCGAACTGACCATCCACGTTGATTACATCTGCGATTTGATTGCTCACCATCTCTGCTTTAGTAATAGCAATTTTGAGGTCTTCCAGAGTATTGAACTTGTCCACGAACATCGTGCGCGACTCGCCCGGTTTTATTTCTAGTTTATTCTTCATTTATTTTGCCCGTATCACACGGTATATTGCATAGTTTCCTTAAAAGATCAGACAGGCCCTTACGTTCTGACACCCGCATGAATTTAATGGGGATCTTGTGGAATTCCCCCTGAAAGAAAACAGAAAACCAGCTGTCTGTTTGGCTCTCGTTTAGGGCGATGTCGAAGTCTTTCATCTTCAATCCGCTTTTGTGTTGTTCTTGAACGTGGTCAAAGCCTGAGCCAAAATGTATTCATCCATGGTCAACTTGCCCTTGGCTTCCAAGAGCGCCAAAAGCTCCAACGCGGCTTGCTTGATCTTTTCTCCCATAAATCCTCCTATTTGAAATTCTTGTTGATTTGAATTTGATCGATGGTGCATTGCTCAGGTCGCTTGTCGTCACGAACACGAACCAAGTTTGGCTGAACAACCTCGAGCCTTTTGGTTCCGTACAGGTAGTCTATCTCTAGAGTATCACCAATTTTGACAGAAGGCTTACCGTTTAAACTCACTCCACAGATCCGGCGGAGTAGTGGCTTACCCGTTGCGAGCATAACAGAGTAGTCGTACAAGCCCACTTCCACGCTGTTGTGGTCGTGACGGCTCGGGCCAATCACCACGCAGTCCAAACTTTTCCAGAACTTTAGCTTTTTATGTTGGCCGTTCTTACCCTGAATGAAGACGGCGTCGAGTTTCTTGAAGCAGACGCCTTCCGCTACTTCTTCCATCTTCTCCAAAACAAAGGCAGCCTTGGCGCGGTTCCCGGTTACAGTTTTGCAGACCTTGATCAGGATTGAGTGATTCTCAAAATGCTTGTGAGCAATTCGTTTGCGCTCACTGTAGGGCGTTGTGGTCAGGTTGTCTTCGCCAATGACCAGCACATCCAAAACAACCACAATGCCTTTTTCATATTCTGCGTCGATGATGAATTGCGGGAGCGGGTGGCTCATCAGAGCGTTAATAACGTGAGCTGGGAGAGCTTTTCCAGGATTGCCTTCCCGATTGAAATTGCGAATTCCAGAGGCGTCTTTGCAGATAGTGCGGCGTTCGCCGTTATGCTTCTCTTCGCAGCCGTAGTTGTCATCTGCGATGAACCGCTGTGCTTCGCCCGTCGTTATCTCGGTGAGCAGTTCACTTTTTATCATCGCTTTGAATCTACGGTAAAGACTCAGAAATCAGGTAGTTTTCTGGGCATGTGGTGCCCAATATTCTTTGGGGACATCAGGTGCGAAAGACCACTCTAAAACTATCTGTTTGAAGTAATTCTCTGAAGTCGTACCTTGTTTCCAAAGTTCGATTCGAGGATGATTATCAATGTTGGCGACAACGAGTAAGTGAATGGGGCGACCGATGTCGGGTTTGCCTGCTGCTTCCCAAGCACGGAGTTCTTTTAGTTGAATACCGGGGCCGTATGTCTGAAAAATTGAGCTGGTGGGAGTTCTTTCACGGTTTTGTGCCAGATCTTCATATGTGGTCGTCCACGTCTATACTACTTGGAGAGGAAGTGTTTTAGCTAGTTTTTTATCTCTTGCCGTAGATTTACTACATGCGTAAGAAACTTATCTCTAATCGTAGGGCATATCGCGTGGATATTCTTACCACTATTGGTATCTACGCCGAGTACACCACCAGAAAAGGTGTGGGTTTGGCATTCGCCAAATCACTTGTTGATGGACTCAAAAGACAAGGTGCCCCTGGTAGATTAGTGGAAGTTCCTACTGAAATTGTTATGGATGAATGGGATGAAACGTCCAAAACAACGGCTGAAATCTAAACTCAATCCAAGAGATTTTTCAAGTTAACCGTGGCTCCATGGACAATGCCCCCCAAACAAGCAATGCTCCCACGTCTAGACAATGCGTCCCAGACATAGGGAGGACTAGCCAAGATGCTACGCTCATAAGCGTAGTATAGAAGAAGTTGTGCTAATGAATCATTAGGAAGTACAATCTCCCAAATTGCCTCGCATTTAGGGTTATTCTGATTTGCCATCACAAGTGCTGGTTGACAATCTGCCAGCGTTGCAGAGGATACCGGAAGAACTGCCCCGTTAGCATTACGCATGCCACCCTCCTGCGTAATAAGATCAAAAAAGAAAGCATACGGGCGGGTACGGCCAACATACGCTGAAGTAAACTGGGAAACAAGGCTTTTAGTGTGGCTTAAAATACCCATGCTCGCCATCTGAATCTGGGCAGCTATTGATTCAGGAGTACTCAGAAAATTCTGCCAGGCAGTTTTTGCGTCAGGAGCAACCGCTGTACCTCCATTGACAATATAGTGCTGAATACAAAATTGAACAGCGGCTGTCGTGTTCAATGTGGAAAGATGTTGAATATCAGACTTGAAATAAGTCTGCGCCTTTGACCAACCCATGGCAGCACCGATGTGTTGGAGTAGAATTTGAAGGGTGCCTTGCCCGGCATTCCACTGTAGCACGCCAGCCGAGAATCCCTGGCCATCTTCGTCCCCTGCAACCGTAGTGTACGAGGCTCCAGCAGAGTTTTCAAACCCACCAGAGATTTGAACACACAATTCGAGTAAAGCCTGATCTGTTAACATTTTAATTCTCCCCTATTCAGGAATTGAAAGTTTTAACAGCCTGGACCGCGATGCTCAACAGTCATTAAGGGTTGGTCAGGGTGACCGCTGTCATAAGGAAGCGGACCTCCTGTTTCACAGCGAATACGATCAGTTTCAGTTTTATCGTCAGATTGCTGATTGCTCAGGTCAAGTCCCATAGAAATTCCATCTGAGCCAATTTTATCCAATGTCATTTTCCCTAACTTGGAAAAATCGATATCCTGAGCCTTCTTTATTGCATGATGCAGCTGTGCCATAATCTCTAAATTGCCTAACGAGACACCTCCGCCACGTACAAAATCGGCAATCACATCAATTAGATAGGCATGAATCTCGTCTTCCATCATCATCAACTTCATTTTTAACTCCTTCTGAAATGATACCGAATTACTGGGGAATGTGGGGTTCGAAGAGAAAGGTATTGTCGGAAAGAGCTATTCCAACATATATCGTCCAAGTCAAATTGGGATTGGGTTGAGTCACCAAACCGCTTATTCCAACGTAGATGCCCTGCCCTACAGTAAAAGCTGGTAAGCCAGAAACTTGAACGTAGCTTCCATAGCTAACAATGACATCCACAGGCTGACCCGCAACTCCAATTGAAGTTGCAATCCCATCCACGTAAGGAACTGGAGGACCAGGCTTACCAATTGTAGGATCCACGGCAACTACGTTGCCACTGGAGTCAACCCTAACAGCAGTTCCTATCGGAAAATTTCCATCAGCTGTAAAGGTCTTAGTGGCACCCAACTGAGATACTGGGGGAATTGGCCCAGGTGGTAGGCCGGGAGTGGGGATGGACAAAATCATGCTGAAAAAACTACCTGACCCCACGAAGATATTTGGGGGGCTGCCTGAACCCGTAGCTGTAGTGTACGCGAGAACTTGAATCTCATCACCTTGATTGAAACCCCCATTTGATACGAACTGCTGGGTGAAAGTGCCACTCCCAACCATAGGTTCCGATTGAAAAACAACTCCTCCATTTTGAGTAATCTGAATCGTATACGTTCCTGGCCCTCCGCCGCTCCAGTTGAGTTGACCTGTAATAGAAAACACTCCTGAATTCTGAATCGTGAATGTTGTCCCTGGAGGGATGGCGGTATATCCCGTTAAATCAAAATCGTTTGGGGCAGTGATAGAATCGAACTCTATCGGCGTGGGTGTCTCCCCGACTCCTGTTACCGCAGTGACGTCACTGGTGTAGAAACCCAGAGTACTGATCTGAGCTAGTGCAGCATTTATGCTGTTCATCTGCGTTTGAATTTCAGCCTGAAGATTTTGAGAAAATTGCATAATGCCCGCGTAGCTGATATTCGTACGGAGCATGGCCATTTGTGTTGGGATGGGTAAAGCCTGAATATCCGGGCGATTTAGGTATGCTTGACTATTAAAAGTGGTTCCACTCCATCCTGTGTTTGGAGGGGTAGTTGTATTGCTGAATGCCACAACTGGGGCTATGGGGAGCGTCAAAAGATCAGAACCAGGAATCCAGGATCTATTACGAGTTAGACTATCACTCAATACTTGATTATAAGCGGCGATATCAACCGTGTTCGCCAAAGGATTCAGCACTCCATCTAAGGTCTGCGGGTACGAAGCCACGCGCTGTACAACGTAGGGGTCCATGCTCAAGAATACAATAAGATTGCTGTTAAACTCGCGCCAGAATTGCGAAAAACGATCAACTACAGTTGCTTGAGCAAACTGATTGTAGACATATCGATACTGTGGGTGCGGGGACAAATAGTTTGACGTAGCGTTGATATCAGCCGTGGCGATCGTGATAACTTCATTGAGCACTGTTGTAAGTGAAGATGGAAATGTGCAAGGGACAGGATATTGAGCCGTGGTCTGGCCCAAAATCAAAGTTGTAACCTCGGCACTGATTAGGGTTACCTCGTAATCGAGATCTACACTCGTAAAACTAGCCGTAAACAATGTATCCGCGCCCGAATCCCAGGTTTTATTTCTTGTGTAACCAAGCAATGAAGCTTCGATATACGATAATTTCCAAAGCATGTTTTGAAGCAAGCCGGGGGATAGATTCTTCAATAGATCAGTAAGTGGAATATCTGTGGGTGTATCGACCACAGTACCCGTGAAGTTGTTAAAAGGCACTGCATTTTGAGAAAGCGAGGTTAGAGATGGGAGGATAACTGCGCTGTATAGTTGAGCAAAATTCGGGAGCCAAAGACCAGCACGACCCGTAAAATTGAGACTGAGGTAGAACAACCAAGCAGACACTATATAAGGGTCATAGTTTGAAGCCACCACTTCCCCAAGTGTGATACTAGTTGCAAGTGACTTCACTTCCAATGGGTTGCGAACACCATAATTGGGATTGGTATAGTCTGCGTCTGTCGGCTCAATGACTTGGTTGAGTGTAGCCGGGATCAAACTTAAAATGTTGGATTGATACGTGGCACTCGGCATCTGATAATCGCTCAAAATGGTGGAGGGGTCTGGCAGACTGCCTATCATACTCGTATTGGGATTAAATGTCGTGGCACTGTATACAGGAGTTACAGTTTGATTCAACTGCGCCTGCGTTGGGGAATTAAGAATCAAACCATTCAACGGAGCCGGGAGTATAGTGGGAGGAGTACCCAAAGTGTTGCCGCTGTAGCCTGTGATCTGAAGAGGATTGTTAGTGCTCGGGTTATTGACAAGTCCTAGATTCATTAGAGAACACTGACTAAACGAAAATTGAGAAAACGCCGATAAGTTCGGGAGATTGGGTTTAAACAACTGACTCAAGTTGAACAAGGGAGAAAAGTTGAAACCCTGCCAGTTCCAGAGACCATCAGGAAATAGATTGGGGAGTGAAGGGAGTGAAGGCAAGCCCCAATTACAGATGTTTTGAAGAAGATTAGCTAACGAGTTGAGCGTTGTTTGAACTTCCTGTAAAAGAGAACGCTCAATAGATGCAAGTATGGTAAGGTTTTGAGTTAAAGCGCCCAACACCCCCCGCAGTTCACCCTGAATCGTCGTGATGACATTGATAATCTGGACAACATCATTAGCAAGTTTGATTACACGAGGTGTATACTTGAGCTGGCCGTTTACGCCGATGCTCTGCATGTGCGCGTAATTCGTAATCAAGTCATAGAGCTGCTGTTTCCTCTTCAGAAGTTGATCATTCGCATCCGCAATGGAGTTTTCGAGGAGTCGACCTTCTTCAATTGATTTCTGATAAAATTGTGTGATAGCTGGATCAGAAAACGGGCTGAGGCGTGTGACTGCGCCTTTCGCCCGAATCGGCCAAAGTTCAACTGCTGCGAGATTGGATGGAAGAGATGACATTAGGCAGCGACTCCCGAGGCTGAGGTTCTATTGAATTTCTTCCCCTTTTTGCTTTGACTAATGTGTAATCCACGAAGTTTTCTAGCTTCTAGAGTATTGGGGTTATGGTGCCAATTGGTTGAGTTTTTTGCTACTCTCTCCCGCTCTTTTGGGTTCTGGTACCGCTTGATGCCTGCTTTTGAACGAATTCTGGAAATCTCTAATTTATGAATTTCTTCATTAAATGAAGGGTATTTCCAACCAGAATAGGCAAACTCTCCGTTATTAACTCCACACATTTTTGTGTAAACCAAGTTGTTTGCTAAACAAAATGCCTTTAAATTAACTCCAGAAAATCTCTTCCCTTTAGGATCTATTAGCTCAAAAGGCTTCGCTGTCAATTTTCCCGCTGCTTGCAATTTCTCTCGTTGACCAGGACGATTACAAACATCTTTCATCAACTTTGACCGTTTTGCTTTAACTTCCGGAAGGTTCAAATATTGTCGAAGTTTTTCAGTTTTTCTTTTTAGCGTCTCCGGATCATGATTTACACTAGCCCACCAAGCGTCTTTTGAGATATTGAAACCAAATTTAGGGTCACAACTATGAAAACGAGAGAACCCAGCCTGCTCTCTAGCTCGTAGCCAAATCTTGTCTTTCACCACCTCTAGAATTTCAAACAGAAAATTCTCCTCCCCATGTTTGTTCCAAGCATTTTGAAGATAGGGATTTTCGTGTTTTCCCAATCGTAAATCATGCAAATGCTCCTGCAAACGACGTTCACATTCATTGGAACTGCCAACATACACACGGCCATCCAAAACCAGTGTTATGCCATACACGCCTTGAGTTTTAAGAGTTTTCATTGGAGCTGTAAAGTCCTTGGTTATGAATAAGTTCCGGAGCCTCGTTTGTGATTCTAGTAAGGGCTGATTCAATGATTTTCTGGGCCGTCAACACATGGTCAGTTTTTGTAATCTGTCGAAAAGCTGCACATTCCATTACGATATCACCTGTAACGTGCTGATGCCAATTTCCTATAACAGTAAGATCCACATCTCCAATGATTTGAAGTTGAAGACCTTTACCAGTCTTTCCATTCTTATTGATGACTAACTGAACGCCGCCGTCCAGAGAAGCTGTAATAGAACGACCCTGTTTATCAGCTCCAATCCACGCGACGATACCACCTGCGAGATCCGCCAATAAAGATTGAAGATTATCTGGATTAGTACCAGCACGGACTAAAATATCTGCAACTGTGTGGATATCTATAGATCTTCCGTATGAATCCATGCCTGCTGGCACTGGATTACCAAACCAGGCACTAGCATTATATGGCGGGAAACCAGCAGGTTTCCCATTAAAAGTAGCAGCCGGGGCACCTGCTTGTGTCAAATCATGGAAGGCGTAGTTGCTATCACCCGCTGCGTAAAATTGACGCCCTGGGGATTTAGAATCCACACGTGAAGCATTTGAACTGGACTGATACTGAGTTCCTTGCGGATCAGCATACCCGTTCATCAAATGACGGCGCAAAGCATTGGAAGATTTGGCGCCGAATCGTGCTACTATACCACCATCAGTGGCTACGCGCAAAGAAACGTTTTCTGCTCCTGCCTTCAACTGATTAGAATTCGGACTGCCGTAAGTACCTGCATCTGCGTTTGGCTGAAGTCGCGCCTTTGACCAATATTGAGGGAAATCTGGATTTTTCCTAACATTAGGAGTGTCCATCTTTCCACGTTCCTGAGACATAACGGAACGACGATCGTTCGGAAGAGAAGCGTCATCGGCCCCGAGCCGTAAGACAGTTTGTCCTAAAGCCTGAAGATCTATGGCATCCTCTTCATCACGATTCTTACCAATGACCAATTTTAAAGAACCAACAAGATGGCCTTCCATGGAACGCCCCGCACCATGGGGATGTTCGTAACTGTTTGCCGGGAGTAGGGGAATGTTCTCTTTAGGAAGGGTTGATCCAATTTCGAAAGAGATAAATCCTTCTTTGGTTACATCCCAACGAACAGTGTTGTACTCTTGAGGAAATCGAATTGCCATAGCTGAAGCCGCAAGCCTGGCTTCAATATGATCTGTAGAATCAATTACGGGCAAGTAAGAAGAATCAACATCAGCACCGAAACGTCCCGGGACCGTGTACGGGAAAAGGACAGGTTTAAGAACCTGGCCGTAAGTGAACGTATCGAAAAGATTATACCCAACCAACGTTCCTTCAGATTTTTCAACAATGAAGCCCCGTCGTGCAGGAGTTGGGCCTTCCTTCGTTGTTGGCCCGACTGTAGGAATTCCTCGAGTGTATGGGTGATCAGCATCTTGATTGATGACATACGTTTGACTGTCAGCTTGGACTGTTCCTACTGTAGAACCTGTAACAGCCAAACCGCCGACTGTTGTTCTATTCCAAGGATTCTGCGTAGTTCCTAGAATAAAATCGAATAACGGGGTCTCTAAAACTTCAGGAGGCAGTGGGTAATCAAGCGAATATTCCTGAACTCGTTGCGTGTTTTCTGCAAACGGGATGACATCTTGTTTACCGTTGATATAGCGATCCTGCACCTGAGCGCCGGGTTGGAGATAGTAAACAAACTCTTGTGTACCATCAGGGAGAGTCCGGGGAGCAATGTTAGTAGCTGACGGACGATTAATCGGTCCACTAAATACCACCCCTGCGTCGGAGTATTCCACTCGACGTCCCGCAATCTGAGTCCATTGACGACGATCAGAATCTAACTTATCCCGTGTAAAATCTTTACCGCTACGATCCCAATCTCCATCAATCTTTTCAGTGTATCCATAAACATTGGATACAGTTTTTTGACCCCAGAATGCTTTACGGTAAGTGCCACGACGACGATTACTGTAACCTTCCACGCCCTCAATAGGGCGGACTGCAATCGCGTCCTGAGCGCGATCCATATCGGCTGCCATATACGCGATTATAGCAATTTGTTGATAGCCGCCCCTCCACCAAACCGGGGCGGCGATGCAGGTGGTCCCTGGTTCTGGCATGCTAATTTCTGTAGATTCAAAAGCGGAAGCTGTAGCAGGAAAGATGTTTATATCTGTGTAGTTTATTCCTGTTCGTACATCTTGAAGGGTACAAACCTTTCGTTCAAAATCTACGGTAAGAACACGAGCAGCAAAGACCTGGTACATCAAGTCGTCGCGAGAAAGTTCACTCGGCCCCGGCTTATACAAATCAGCGTTGTTCTTAAGCATTAGGACCTACCGGGTTTCCCATCTCATTTTCGATGTTGTCCAAAATTGAACTCGTGGTGGTGCTCTGAGCTGCTGCACCACTCAAAAATATATTCACCGCTGCTTGCGATTGATCTGGTGTATTCGTATTCAAATACTGACTCGTATTGGGCTGCTGATCCGGTTCTTGTGTGCTCAAAATTGAAGACTCTGACCCAGGCCCAGTAGAAGTAGCCGGAACGAGTTCGAAGGAATCATTGTTTTCAACCTGTGAGGTTAAATTTGTCAAGGCATCCAACAAGTTTCCGCCCGCTTCTAGCGAACCTTGGGGTGTTCCCATACCAGCAAACAAGAAAGCGTTAACTCCTTGTAATACCGCTTGAGTCTGTGAGTCAGGATTCGGGACAATAGTGCCTTGCCTGGTTTCGGAATAGGCTTCCGGCAAAGTCTTCCATCTCCCCCAAGGAAATGGTGTAACGACCTCATAGCCTTTCTCGTCTGTATAAGGTTGTTCTACAAGAATACGATCGAAGTAGATAGCATTAATGCCAGAAGTTGGCACATTTTGGCCAGTTGCCGGGTTTATTACAGCAGTGCCATCTGGATTTAACGCGGCAGTTTGCGCCAACCACCGATCTCTAGAGAAGAAAGGTGTGTTTGGCTTTACACCAGATGCCGGGTAGCCCTGCCCACCAGCGCCGTAAGGAGAAACCCCGTTTGAAAGAGCCTGAGTTTCAAGATCATTCTGAACACGAAAACTCTTAGTTGTTGTATCCACCTTAGTGCCCCAAGTTGTACCAAGCTGTGAACGACGATAATTGACAACTTGGAGTTGCTCTTGATAAACTGGAGCATTAGTTGAGGCTATCTGAGTTGCCGGGTTTCCCACAAGGTTTACTGCTGGATTGTCGGTACATGAATCCCCATCACTGGAAGTTGTTCCTGTGGGTTGCCCAAGTGTAAACGCTGTAGCTGCATCCAAATTGCTTTGCCCAGACAATTGATTCAAAGATGATGGAGGCGGCGAGGGTGGCTCGGTCCACTTCATTACAAGGTTTGGCTGTGTAGTGTAAATAGTAACAGTCTTGGGTTTCCCAGTCGTGGGGTCAGTTTGATCTGAGAGAGTGTGAGTAGCTGGAAACATTGGCCGCTTGCGTAATGTATCCAACAAAATACTCATGCTGGCTTCCCCGCCCATCTGGTAGCTAATGTTGACAGAACGAATATACCCGTACATATCACGGTGGGGAAAAAACATTGGAAACCCCAGCTTTAATTCCGGGCGCATCGGTATGGTGATCTGGTAAGTTCGGTATCCTCGGTTAGCTCGATTTAATTCACTGGTTGCATAAGCATAAGCTGCGAATTTATCCCCACTATTCAACCAAGCAAGAGTACGCGGCGGTTCCTCTCGTAAACCGAACTTGGCAAGTTTAGCAATATCTATATGATAAACAGCTTCACGAAGGCCACCTGTGCCCTCGTTATACATAAATTGACGGTCCCAACCAGGTTGAATGGTCATACGAGTTGCTCGAATGCCTTGTTCGTCTTCGGTTTCAGATTCTGTTCTAATCTCTGACAAATGAACGATGAATGGATTGTTCTGATCTGTCAATTTCTTGTTAATATCTGAAATCTGAGATTGGGTAGCCTGACTTGGAACTGTAGAAGTGTTAGGAGATGACGGATTAGTCACAGTTGCGGATGTGTTAGGCAAAGGTGTAGTGTTAGTCACATCCAGATTATACAACGGTGGCTTAATGATGATTTCGCCATTAATATCCTGATATCCTTCGAAACCTATAGCTTGAGCAATAGTACGAATTCGCTCAAGGCGAGAAGAAAACTGACTGTTAAGGAGATTGATAGTACCTATCGAAAAATCGGGTAAGTAGCCGCGAATAATACTAACATACAGATCATGGGAAGGATCACTCTCCAGAAGAGTACCGATTTTATCATTAGAAATCGGAAGGTACTGTGGCCCTGCCTTCCCCACTTTTGCGCTCGGGACTGAAATAGCGTTTATGTCCAAAGACGATAATCCTGAAAAATAGCCAAAAATATGAACGTCCTTACGGATATTATTCAAGATGGGCTGCCATTTATTGATGTATCCAGCTTTGACTGCATTGGAAAAATCACTATCTGGGACTCTCTGTTCAAGCATTGAAGAATATTGAAAACCTTCAAAAGATATACCCCGCTTAAAGGTGTCAGCTATCTGTTGATAAGGGTCTAAAGCAGCTTGGTTAGACTTCATAGGTTGAGCAGGATTCTCAGAATTTGTCATCAATGAAGGATTCAACTCTATCTGCATAAGCTCAAAAAACCGCAACACACCGGAGCCCTGAATGCTGATTTCTAAAGACTTCCCAGTATCTGTATGCGTAATATGAGCAGTTACTCCTTTAAACACACGAGTATAGACCGTATTCCCATCTGCTGCTGGAAAATAGTTTTTAGCAAAAACCTGTAACTCGCTCATGCTTTCAATCAGGTTAGCTCCACCCGGTGACTGAAACATATACTTAGCTTGGTTGGGGACAGATAGATTAACAGTACACTCAGGTTTGAAGTTGTCAACGTCATAAGTGGCGTTGAATGCCTGAACGTAATTGTTGAAATTCACAAGAGTATAATCTACACCGTTCTGCGGGGCAGAAGTTGATGTACTGCCCACTCCACTACCGAGATATGGATTGAGCAAATAGGGCAGCCCGTCAATAAACACGACGATGTCCGGTGCTGTCTTAACTATCTCTCTTTCTTGAACGGTCTGAGAGATATTTCGTATAGCATTCGTCGTAGTTTGGTTCAAAGTTGCCATAAGTTATGGTGTCGCCGTAAAGAACGGCGAAATCACTCCATTTAAAAACGCCGTCCCTGAATTGTACCCGGTGACGTAAGCGGTTGAATCAACATTAACCGTTGCATCTTCTTGTTGTGAAGAAGCCACGGCAGGAGATTGCGGCCCTCCATTTGGAGGCAAAGGTGTAATACTCGGAGGCGGTACATAGGGAAGACTGGTCAACGGCAATGCTGTGGCTTGGGCTGTGATTGCTGCCAACTGTTGCGCCCCTTGATACGAAGAATACGAATGCCCTCGTTGAACATCATTATGCAAAGTGTCGTTATAAGGTGAACCACTCCGAAACCGTTCTTTCCAAGCCGTGAAGACGAGAGAGAAGTTGTAATTGTATGAATGATCAGCGGAATCTGTTATATTCATGCTATCGAACATACCCGACCAAACAAAATTACCAACAATGAGCTCGACATCTTGATGCATTTTAATGCGACGTCGTGTAAAATCGGCTGCAAGCGGACCCTGCCCAGCTTGTTCGCCCTCAAAAAAGTATCCATTGTTCTCAAAGACCATAAGGAGTTGCTGGAGATTGCGGTAAGATTCAGTGAATTGATGAAACTTATCTGTTAAACCATATGTCCAGTATTGACCCGCTGTCTGACCTTGCATAGATATCTGCTGCATATCCTCGCCCCAAACCCCGAATTGCCAGCCACCACGTGTAAGGGATTGTTGATCTACGGTGCTGCGATTAATCTGCAAAGTTTCTGGATTAATCAGAAATTGATAAGTGGCTGAGTAACCTGGATCCGGTTTTCCTTGTGGGTTCACGCCGCGATGAGGAATACGAATGAACATATAATCAACAAAGGGGGATGTTGATGCCGTAGTCGTAAAATCTGAAAGTTGTATGCTCGAAAATTCTGATGGATTGCCACCTTGCTGCTGAATAGCAGCATCTGCAGCACTTTGAAGGGAAGAAAGATTGATCTGACTAGGAATAATGCGCTTCTCACCACGAATAGGGAGCTGTTGTGGCGTAACCTCAGAGTAAGCTGGAGTTGTATACTGGATATCCGAAAGATCGTTCGGCCCACTGCTACCCGGATTGACAAAACCATTAGCCATAAATCACTCTGTAGGAAAAGTTATAGTATGAGTAACCACTTCTGTTGGTTGGGGCACACTAGTTACTGGTGTTGGCACAGAAGCCATATTCGATGAATTACTCGAAGGGTAATACAGCATCGTCGACGTGCGTTCCACTTGATAGACAAAATTAAAATGCCACTGAAAAGGATCTTTAGAATCCTGCGTCCAGCTTAAGGACTTGAAATAACCAAAATAATTAGCCCCTTCTAACTTCATAACAACAGAACCCCTAGTCATTACATCATTGTTGCGCCCGTGCATCTGCTGACTGCTCGTACCCAATTTGGGTGACCACGCAGAGGCGTCTGCTTGATCCTGATCTATCAATGAGGTGTTGTACGCCTGATTGTAAAACCAGACTGTGGCGTTCATTTTGAACAATGAAAGAAACTCCACAAAAGCATCTTGCGCCGTAACACGAAATGAACTAGGAAGCGAATTAGTTTGCGTCTGTACAACCTGAGTAAAGACATCGGGTGCCTCTTGATTAACTGCACCATTTGAATTTATCGAAGGGGGAGCTTGAGAAGTCTGTTGAAAGTTTGAACTGGTATGCGCGAATCCAGAAGTTACTAATTGAATAAGATCGGGGGTGACATTGCCCACACTCATAAAATCTGTTAAGCCGAGCTGATTCATAAATATGCCCGTAGTGCCCGAACCTTCTATTATGTCTGCTTGCATACCCCACAAAGTCAAGTGAAAACCTGTTCTAGATGGTTGCTTAAAGTAGATATGCTTCATATTGACGTTGAAGGTTTTTAGACTAGCTTTCAATTGAATCTCAATTGGTATACCTGTAACATTATTAGACAAGAAAAATCGAGTCGAATTATCAGTTAAAATCACATTGAAAGAAACAGGAGTAGCCTGCGCTCTTGCCCGAGCATTAAAGATCACCATACCAGGGTCTTGATACCAAGGCTGATTTGCGAGCGCAGCGGCACCTTGTTTTACAATAACAACGGAGGGATTCAGACTCTCGTAAGTCGCTGTGCTAATGTCGTTATTAGTCAAAGAATTATAAGCACCAGCAACTCTCTCCTGACTTTGATTAGCTCCTATTCCAACAAGGTTAGCTGTATCCCCAGCAGCGGATTGAGCAGAGGGTAAAAACTGTTGATATGCTCCGTTGTTATAAGTGGACCAAGAAGAAAACGAATCGCCCTTATCTTGGTAAATAGCAAAGGCCGCATCGGCATTTGCTTGTGGATCTTGAAGCTGATCAGCACTATACTGCGGATGGGCTTCTAAATTAACTTGCCAAAGCCCCACAGAACCCCCAGGAGTCAGGGTTGTATCCCCGTTAGCATTAGTGTACCCAGAACTTTCTGCCTCAGCTATAGCCACAGCTGTGGTGAGAGCAGGACCAGTGAAGCCGGCATTCTCTGCATACTGTGTAATCTGCGCTGGAGTTAACGGGGTTCCGGTTCCGCTAGCCATATTACTGTCCTGTTCCTGTCACTCCCGCCACTTGATGTCTGGTGCTTGGAGGCGGTTGATCACCTACTTGTTGAATAGCACTGTGACCCTCAGTCTGATTAATGCTCGGGGTTTTGCCCCCTAGATTCGGGTACAAATATGATCCATTGTTTTGAATAGTTACATTGGTTGTAGGAGTAGACGTTTTAAGTGCAGAGGTGGGCAAAACGGGAACCAAACTCCCAAGCCATTTAGGATCCAAATATTTTAGAGCCCCCTCTTGCTGACTAGAGACACTCTCGTCTATCTTTTTCAGCCCCTTTTCCATAAGAGGCATCATATCATCTGCTGCCTTCATTAAACCGTAGGCGTTTGTCCCGGCTTCTCTATCCACAATGCCTCGCGGACCTGTTGCCGAAAGAGCTGTGTGTTTTAACGATTCTTCTAACCCGATGACCCGTTTTTGTGTGCCTTCTAATTGATTCTTTTGCGCTTGAAGCCCTATGATCTTTTTCGGGTCTGTCTGAGTCTCTAATTCCTGATTAACTCTAGCGAGGTCTGCCTTTGATTGAACTTTCATATCTTCAAGGTGAGCGATCACTTTTTCAAAATACTCCGCTTGAGGTCCAGAAACACCAGTGGTTGGATCTGCACCGCCGTACATTTCACGAAGACGAGCAGTTTCTTCTTTATGTAATTTAGACCCTAAAGGTGAACGTGAGAGCAACTCATAAATATCTTCAACTGGTGCACTAATTGTAACAAACAAATTTTCGAAAGCATCAGCGAAAACATCTGCTAAAGGACGCGATGCAGTTGCGACTTCTTCAGCTTTTTCACGTTGACGATCCTTTTCATCCTGATCAATCTTGTCCTGAGCTAATGCATTGGCGCCAGCCTCAGTCTTCATGATCTCTTTTAGAATGTTCTCATTGTCCGCAAGATAGATAGCCAATTTATCTTGATCTGTACCGGACAAGCTCTGAATTTTTCCTTGAGGTGTGCTTCCCTTCATCTTCAAACCATGCTGATCAGCAATGCCCACAAGCTGTTTATAGGTTTCTTCCCCCAGGATTCCTTGCCGCGCACCCTGCATAGTGGCATGCCCCTGTGCATCAAACACACGTAGCATCTTTTGTAGTATTGATGGGTCAGTCTGCAAGGCTTCCATAAGTTTCACGAGTGTTGGATCAGTCGCACCTGCTCCTCCCATAACTTGTTGCAGCGTGTAACCCTTCCCCTTGTTTGCATGTTGTAAAGCAACCTGAATAGCGCGAAATTGTTCCATCGTTGACCCAGTTAAATTGTACCCTAACATCGAATTTTGCGAAGCTTGAGCCAAACCAGCTTCACCAAATCTCCCGGCATGCGCGAGATCTCTAACTTTCTTAGACCCTTCTAGACGCTGCATTTCCATATCCAATTGATTGAGCGCATCCATAGCAGTCTGGCGTTCAGCGGGTGTACCACCGCCAGAACGCGCAAGGTGAGCTTTCATTTCTCTAACATCGTCGCGGCTTTTAACTTGCGTTGCATCCAAGCCAATAGACGGTATTCCCAAGGCTTCCTGCGCACGCTTCTTAGCTACGGCAACGTTAGACTCTTGATAACGAACCTGTTCTTCTGGAGCACCAGGGGTTCTAGCAGTCTGCATTCCTAGAAAAGCCTGCATTTCAAAAGTGCGTTTCTGCCCTGCATTCGTAATAGCTCCCATAGCATCTCTAACATCTTCCGCAGATTGAGTGCCAGTACGACCCAGCATTCGCATTGTAGTTACGGTCTGTTCAAGTGACATGCCAAAACGATCAAACTGCTTGTTAACTTCATCAATGATGCCGATGTATTTCGTGGTTGTAATGCCTGCTCGAGCCGTGTCACGATTGATATGTTCGAAGAAGTCTTGAACACCAGTGAAGGATGTATGGTACTCCTGCAGCACTTTCATGATTTCTTTTGCTGCCGCACCTTCGTCAAGATAGCCTGCAAGTTTCGCGCCATGATAAGCGATATTCTTTACCATGCCTACGCCACCAGTTTCTTCAGGACGAACGCCTCCTGCAAGTTCGGGGAGATTAACACCACCTTCTTTGATAGCTTGAGCAATCTTTAGATTTTTCTGATAACTCTCTCCAGTAAAGTTAAATCCCATGTTTTCAGAACGAAGAGCTTTACGAACATTCATCAAATCCTTAACGCCGGATGCTCCTCCACCAAATATGCCTGCTTCTCCCAAACTAGTGGCGATTTCTGAGTTCGCCTTAGCATTAGCATCGATAAACTTTGCAATGAGTTCTGCCACCATGAGGTATGGGCTCAAATTAGCAGCTGCCTCTGCCTGATGAGCTAAAAACCCGGCACCCGCGCCCTGAGCCATATTAGAGGCTCCTCGCATGACCGAACCACCCCCCGCTTGGTAAGCCCTCCCTAAAAATCCGGTCTGTGATTGCCCACCTTCTGAAGTTCGTTGAGCAGCATCGGCAACTTGCTTCATGGCCCGTTGTGTAAGGAAGCGATCAATGAATCCACCCCCACCTGCCTGCTCTGTCACGTTTCTGGCTAGATCCTTTCGAATTTGTTCGCGAGTCTGCTTGCTCAATCGCTTGTCAGAAGGTTTACCCGTCAACCCAGCAGCTCTGGCTGTCAACTGTTCCCTTGGAGTCAATTTGCCAAAGGTTTCTTTCATTGACAATTTCGCAGTGTGGGCAGCTTCACTCTTAACTTTTTCCAGTTTGGTGGCAATTCCTGCAAACTTAGTTGCTCGCTCTGTAACTCTGCTCAAAAATTGAGAAGAACCTCCAAGAGCGTCATTCATCCTTGCCAGATTGCTTGTTAATGGACGCAAGTGAACATTATTCCAAGCTCGTCCCATCTTCTCAATATCGGCAGAGGCCTTACGTGCGTTTTCGCCCACTTCTGCAAGAAGCTCTGGATCGATAGCATCTTTTGCTCTCTTTCCCGCTTTCTCCATATTCTTACCAACCTTCTCAATAGCCATGCTGAGAAAATCAGTTTGCCGCTTCAATTCACGTTGCTGAGTCTTATCAAAGAACCCGTCTTTCATCAGCTTGTTTTGAGCTTCTTTTAGATCTTGCAGATTCTTGAGTAAGTCACCATAATTCTTGGCCCGGAAAATACCAGTTTCCCCATATTGCTTACTGAGCTGCAACATTCGTTTAAAAGCATCTTCATAATCTTCCGTGTACTTGACGATGCCCTTCAACTTGGTTTGCCAATCCTGAGTTACATTGACTGTAGCTTTGATAGAATCCGGGAGTTCCTTCCAAATATCTGCTACGGTGTTGGTAAGTTTAACTTGATCCCCTAACAAATCATTGACTGCTTTCTGCGCAGTTTGCTGTGCTTGAAAATTCGCAGGCGGAACTCCAGCTCCGGTCTGCGAAAAATTGGGCGGCGTATTGATAGGTTGATCAGCCATCTATTAAACCTTGGGAGCACTTTCTTCTGCGTTTTCTTCCACCATCGTGCTGAGACGATCTTTGATCATATCTCGAGTTTGATCTTCGATATCCTGAACAGCGAGTTCTACAAATCGCTTCTCAACGTCTGTCATCAATGCGGAATCTGGAAATGCATCTTTTAAACGATCTTCAATACGCTGACTGTGAACCATGAAAACCTTCCAGAGCACATTCATGATCTCCATGCCCCAAGTCAAGATGACGTTTCGAAGAGCTGGCTGCCAAAGCATTTGATTTTTAGTTGTCGGATCAGTAAACATCTTGTTTTCAAGAGTTTTAACTGAAACTCCATCTATATACGAAATAGCACGCGAGAGCACTTCTGCCTTAACGCGCTGGAGCCATGCATAGCCTTTAACATCCTCACAGGCCATAATAGACATCAACTCGCCCTCAGTCGGGATGTTGGATATACGGATGTGATGTTCTTGACCGCCTGCTTTCAGGGTAAGGATTTCTTCTGAATCCTCAATGCCAAAATTTTTCAGGTTAAATATGATTTCATCAACAGACTTTGGTGTTTCTTCCTTAACTTGCGACTGCACTGTCTCTGCCATAAACACTCCTTGTTCTATGGAATTCTCAGGTGACATACCTGATTTCGTTAACGTTCCCGTAGCATATGAATGGAGGACTCAATGATAAGCCCTAAAAATCCCATTGTTGCTCGTAGAATCCTGGAAGGATTCATTGAAAAACAGATCCTTTCCTATCTTAAAGAGCAGGCTAATGTTTCAGAAGAAAACCTCCCCGGTACTGATACAGAACTAATCATCAATTTTGTTGATTTCCTCCATGACCTAAATGAGATTTAAGACCTGTATTTCTGAATCCGTTTCTCTGGATCATCCGGCGTTTCCCCACGATCTCGAACAGGCAAAAGAACGGGGCGTCCCTTTTTAAGATCCTGCTCTCTCTGCCTAACTTCTTGTTCTGTAAAGACTTCCGTTCCAATTGTGGACCTAACACCAGGGCCACCGCGTCGAGCCAGCATTTCTTCAGCTTGTCTCTTTTCAGCTTCCGCCTTTTGTTTCTGCTGTTCGTAGAATTTCATCATGAATTTCTCATGCTTATCGTTGGAAAACAAACCTTTGAGTTCTTTCTGCAACCCTTCTACAGAATCATCCACACCGGAATGAGCCCAACCATCGTCCAAATCAGTTTCTCTTTGAATACGAACAACTTCTTCCCAAGGTACCATAGAATCCACAGCCATCGCTTTTTGTGCAGATCGTAAGTCATTGCGAATAGGCTCTGCACTTTTGCCTGCCCAAACCCCTACGATCATAAGGGCATTAAAATTGTCATCCAATCGTCGTTTGGCCGCTTCACGATAATTGCAAAGTGTAGCCCAGAGTTTTGCATGCTCCGGTGGAGCTAGAATAGTCATGGAGTGTCCATCGGGAAAATGGACAATTCGATTATCATATGATGAAAGTTGTGTCCCTCGGCTGTACCAAAGATTTTCTGAAGTTGATGTTGTCACAAAAGCGGATAAATACGGGAAAAGTGATAAATCGTATACGCCCATTTTTGCTATTAACTCAGCTAATCTACGCATCTCAAAACCCGACAATTGATTGATTTCTTCTACTGTCAAAGTTGTGCATGTTTTCATTACGGCAGCAAGAAATTCATTGGTATCAAAAATCCATCTTTGCAAAAGCTTCCGTTCTACAATGTGCAAGCCTCGAACCCAACCAATCTGTTTATTGCCCGACATTAACGGGCGAATACGCGCTCCTTGTTCAATCAACTCTTCGCAATTTTTGGAGATCACCGTTCGCACTTCTAAAATTTGCGCAGTAGAAGCTTGTGGAACTACACCTTCGCTAATCTTACGCATCAGATCTACCCCAGAGACACTCAATGCGTTCTTCTCCTTCTGATTACGCGGTCGAAGAAGCTTAACCCCAGCGCCAAAAACCTGGGAGTCAGTCTTAGCGGGTTCGGTTTTAAGAGACATTTTCTGGACTTGCCTTAATGGCTCCACGTAATTTAGAAGCCTTTAAAATCTGAAGATCTACTGCCGTGGCTGCGGCAACTTCACGATGACCAAATTGCTGTTCCAGTCGTATGCGCGCCCGCTCAGCAAGTTCGTCTTTCTCAGTCTCATCGTCTTGTAGCAACACCCGGAACTTATTGGGTTCTGGGGCTTTGTACAAAGCTGCCGTTTCAAATCTCTGATTGGGTTGAATCTGTCCTTTATAGATACGAAAAACTCGACTAGAAATGGCTGATGGAAGAGCCTCCAAAATACGTGTGGCTTCTTCAATCGTTTCTACCGAAAGGCCAGATACTTCTTTAAGTGCATGAGAAAGATACACCCTTGTTTGATCCTTCCCTTTGGGAAATTTGATAAGAAACTCCTCTCGCCATGTAAGTCTTTTGAAACGAAAGGTGTAATTAAGGAGTTTTACTTCAAATAGTTCATCCATACAACCTGTTGCTGACAGCCGTAAGTCCAAGATTCACTAGCGGTGTCTAAATACCTGAGTATTAAACAGGATGAAACATGAATTGAAATGCTGGCCTATCTATTTCACCACTATCTTATCCGGTACCAAAACTTTCGAGGTACGCAAAAACGACCGTGGGTACCAAGTTGGTGATGAATTATTACTCAGAGAATGGGATCCCACAACAAAACTCTATTCTGGACGAGAGATCCTCCTCAGCGTACCCTACATAGCCGCGTCCTGTCAAGCCATGCAGCCCAGTAATTTTGTGGTCATGTCAATTCAGAAACAATCTTACCAAAACAGAGTTCGCGATTGGTTGTATGCTTGCTTCGGCAAAGAGATTGCAACCGATAAAGTGGAACGTAATCACAGATTCCTTGAGGAAGCCCTAGAACTTGTTCAGGCCTGTGGAACAACTCAAGAAGAAGCGCACAAATTAGTGGACTATGTCTTTAATCGCCCTGTGGGAGAAAAATTCCAAGAGGTTGGTGGCGTCATGGTCACACTTTCAGCTTTATGCAATGCCCAAAAGTTAGAGATGAATGAAGCTGGAGAAGCAGAACTAGCTAGAGCCTGGACAGTGATAGAAAAGATTAGAGCAAAACAAAAGGCCAAACCTAAATTTGGACCCCTACCTGGCAGTTCTTCCCCAACTGTCTCGTAAAACAAATGGGGCACCTTTTAAAGGTGCCCCGGTTAATCTAAATTATTAACGTCTAAGGGTTTATCTTTACCAAGACTCCGCACCCACTTCTGGAACAACCGGGTGCCATTGAACCGCCGTTGTTTCCGCCTCTGTTGGTCATGGTATACATACTGCCACCGTCAAAAGTGATGGGAGCATAAGTATTACACCCATCAGTAGTTCCGCCCTGGAAGTCATACACATCAGTGTATGTAGTTCCAGAGTACGAGAATACTACTCCACAAGAGTGAGCACCGCCGTAAGTTGTAGTACCCCACAACTTGGTTCCGGATGATACCAATTCACCTACAGGTTGCTTACCATCGGAATTACCGAAAGTGTGAAGCACGGTTAGAAAACCGCCAGGAACATACTGATAGATAACACCGTCGCTATCGGAATCTCCCCCACCTCCAGTGGTTCCATATAAAGTTCCCATGCTGTCGATGAAAGGGGCACCGTATGGAACAGCACCATCAACACAATTTCCTCCTGCGGGGCAGAAATTGTAGAGAACAGTATACCCAGATGTTGGACTCCAAGAGAATATCACTCCTTGCCCATAAGCACCACCGCCTGACGCAACCCCGTAGAACACCCCGGAACTCCCTAACGCCAAGCCTCCAAGAATGCTGTTACCGTCAGGGTACACCCCACCACTGACCGCTTTCAAATCATAGACGTCGGTAAAGTTGGGGTTTGTTATGTCATACTGCCAAATCTCACCGTTACCGTTAGCCCCGCCTTGGTCTGTAGTACCAGTGAGACACTGGTCTGAACCACACGAAGAGAGAACGATGTCTCCCTTTGGAGGCCCACTTACGTTATTATACGGTTCGGTTAAATTCCAAACACCGCTGGAATACTTGAGATAGAATATCTCACCGCCGTTGGCCCCAGTTCGGGTTAAAGTTCCCCATATAGTCCCGGTAGAATCTTGGACTACATTTGTCTGTGGGTAAAAACCATCGCCTCCTGCAAAAGTTGTTAGAACAGAGTAGTTCGCAGGGGGTACGAACTCAAATACCACTCCGCTGCCAAACTGATTAAAGCCTGGGTTACAATTGCCAATTGAACCACCACCATTGACGATAGTTCCAAATGTCTCATTAGCAAATGCCCCGATTGTAGCCAAAGATATTTTGTTACCAAAGTAAGGCATCATCCCGTAATTGTCGGTGTCACAGCGGGCAAAATTGACTTCTACTGTATCCGAGGATGTAGCAAAAGCACAGAGTGAAAGGACGAGAGAAGTTAGTACCATTAACGCAAATCGCTTCATGTTTCTCCTGTTTAAAAGTTCTAATTTACTGCTAATAACTAGTGCTGTTTTTAAAGTGCTGCGCTCTTTTCGCACGTTGATCTTCAGAGTCAAACATTTGCGAAATGGTTCGCTTAACTTCACGAGTCCAATCCTGAACAGTCTGGCCCTCAATCAATTTGATAAACTTAACAGGCTGACGTTTGTAAGTATCAATGGCAGATTTCCAAACAAAGGCAGCTCGCTCGCGGAATGCCAACATGTTCTCGTACGTCTTCGGATTCATCTCCGTTTTACCCTTGGCTGCTCTTCTTGCCACTAAACGTCGAAGATTCTCTTCCAGGGGGATATCCAAATACACATAGACAACGGCGCAGTCCAACTTCTCCTGTACCCAGTCTACATCCCATTTCTTACTCGAACGAACACCATCTGTGACCACGAATTGAACATCTGGACGTTTAAGCAAATCCTGGATTAGTAAAGAACGGGCTTCCATACTGCTGACAGAATCAGAGGTGCTTTGTAGGTTCCCCGCTATCGCAGCGCCGTTTGGAAAGAGGACAAATTTAGCTTTTTCTGCCTTGCCTTCTACATTGTAGAAGACAACTTCTTCTTTTCCTCCAGAACCACACAACGCACGAGTTAGCGTGGACTTACCCGATGCCCCCGCCCCGAGGATAGTTATAAGGCATTTCATGTTGCTTCAATACTCAAAATTCTATCGTTAAAATCATTCTTAAAACAGGACCAGTCCAACATCATGATAACCTGCCCAGTTTCTCGGTAGTGATTTTGTTTCTCAGGCTTTAAACCAGGATCCCCAGGACTATCCTCAAGACGCAAATACTGAGGCAACATTTGCTGACGCATCTTCCAAAAGACCGAAAAATCCTCTTCGGGCCAACGGGCCTCGGCTTTCTTAATTCTTCCATGAAAAATATCAGCATAAACTCCAGGGTAACGCCGATTTAAGCGATGCCAGCCCTTGTAAGTACAGAACTCCGATTCCAGCGTAAAATAAGTCACATCCTGAGCGAAATCCCGGCCTTTGAATCTTTTCTTAGCTTCCTCAAGAAGGATGGCACCTTCTTTTTTCAACCAATCCATCATCTGAGGAGTATACTTTCCTTCGAACCCTGTAGGGTTATCCGGGCCACCCCAATCGAGGTCATCCCGGCCCAATACTTTTGCCAAACCATTACGAAGCGATTTACTCCCGGATATGTCTTCTAGAAACAAAGAGTTCGGCTCAATGTTCAGCCGAGCGATACGCAGGTACTCAAGATAAGAAAACGTACTCATACGACCAAAAGAATAGAAATCCTTACGCACCATATCCCATACAACTTGAAAATTCTCAAGTGGGTCGTCGCTTACTATTTGGTTGTGAAAAAGCCACGCTTGATCTCTACATCCACAGAGTTCCTTATAGCGAGTAACCGATTTGATAAAATCGCGTTTCTGGTGTCGACGATCTGTGTCAAATTCAAGACGAGGCCATTCCTTGTTGTACCAAGCATCCAGAGCCGGGATATCTAGATTAGCAAAGTCAGGGAACTGATTGAAAATAACCCAAGAAGTCAACGGATGTTGAGTGTTCCCGTTGATGAAAACGAACCACAGCAACTCCTCCCGCCCCCAACCAATTTCTTTGCTCAAGAACGGGAACGTCATGTAGGGTAGACTAGCCCCGGCGTGCAGCCGATACTTCAGGCAGAACTCGTAGAAACGTAGAAATACTTCCCTTCGGAATTCCGGCTTGCGAAAATCCATGCCCTCTTTAAGATCCTGTTGTTCAAACAAGCCCAAAAGTTCACAATAGCGGCCTGGAGTCGTATGATCTGCTGAACACACGAGTATTTTGTCAAGCCCTATGACTTCTTGATCGAACGGGCTGTAGAAAAGATCACTCATAAAAATCCCCAAATTTCTCCTTCAATACCGGAGCCATCGCTGCCGCAGATGGCTTAGATCCAACAATCCAGAAGAGTGTCTTGTCATTGAGATACTGTTGGAATTCGGATAGATGATCTCCCATGAAACACATCATCTTACCCTCATACCTCGGGTGAAAATCCAGATCATTAAATCGATAGGGCATCAGATCGTTGTAGGTGCAATACCCTCCTTCGCACTTCTTACACTGTCCACAGCCCCCATTTACATCATAATGGGTTAATGTGTAGATAGGTGAGAATTTACGAGGCCAAGTGGCCGCGCTTTGGCTAGGATTGTTGTGTTTGTAGTTCAGGAACCAACCAAACATGTCCTGAGAGTTTACTCCACTTACTCCTTCGATAATTTGCAGACGACGATGGATGTAAGTCGGATCAGAACTACCGCAAGAACCAATGCCCATGAGGATAACATTCTGGAGATTCTTGGGGCGATATTGGGCAATCCCGTATAAGACAGAGGTCACACTGTTGCAACTACCCGCTGGCACGATGATGTTCTCAATGTGATCAGGAATATTTTGGACCTGCACACTGCCGACCTTGTGAAATGCTTCCACCCGAGCCGCAGGATTCTTCTCCTGATCTACAGTGATGTTAGTTTCTAAATGGAAATATCTAAGTTCTTTTGCAATCTGTTCGGCCTTGCTGTTTAATGTAGCTGCAAAGCCCGGATTAAACGAACGGAATTCTGCCCCCATCCATGCAGCCGTCGCTAAAGTTTCGTGTTCAAGTGGTTTCTTAGTACCAATACAATCAATCACTGGAACATTGTAATGAGCAGCAATACAAGCTACCATGGGATGTTGAGGGGAACCTATCACAGCACCATGCGAAACCCCCTTGGCCCCTTGCTTGAGTGCTTCGTTAATTAGCCAAATGCAAACACGGAGTTTGCTGCCATTGATACCACCAAATCCTAAAGGGGCAAAGAAATCCTCTCGTTTAAACCACATGCCACCAATTTTTTCGCAAGGACTGAGATCCAGAAGATGGTCTTCCCAATGGATCAAATTACGGTCGATGGACTGTATTCTGAAAATGCTGTCATTCATGGTATATAGCATGATACGGGAAAAAGCGGTATTATCTACTCCACTGGAGGGCCTTGCTCTCTTTGTTTAAGGAATACTACATGATAAACATTCGTTTTATCGGAGGTATATAGTGCCTCCGACTAAGAAGCCAGACCCTGTTTTCAACTGGTGGCGTCTTTTTCACTCCCTTCTTCGCCACGGAAATTCTTCGGAAGAACAAATTCGTTCGGCCAATGTTTGGTCCTGGATGAATGACTATTACGTCATTCTTAAACGAATTGCCGCCGCTGACGATGTACAATTTGACCTCCTTGCTGCCTTATGGAAAACTGCGCAAGAAACAGGCACACTCCCTAGCTACGAAATTCTCCTTGAAGAAGTTAAATCTACTGAAAAAAATGATGAATTGCTGGATGCTCTTAAAAAAGATTATCGAAGCCAAACCGATCTTACTATTCATGACCCAGCAGATCTTGCTGTGGTCCTCAAAGACTGGTGTACAGATTGGGAAATGCGTCGGATCACCAACGTTCTAAAATTGACTAACGGCATTAATTTGGGCAGCATCGAAATGAATTTCATGGGTCAGCGCAACAAGAAAATGTCTGGTCCTCGTGATGCACTCAAATATTTAGTGCACGAATTAGAAGAAGGACTTCTGGTGGATGCCAGCAATACTCTCAAGCCCATAGTGGTGCAAACAGAAGCTCATCTTGGTCCTGAAGAATACCAACAATCATTGAGTATCCCCCAATTAGAATGTGGATTCAGCGACTTCTACCTAGAACGCCAGGATTTTATTGGCATTCTTGGGTACTTAGGCAGCGGGAAATCCACTGTAAGTCGTTTTATGTTGTATAACATGGCTGCGGCGGGAAGAAACGTACTTCACATTTCCGTTGAAAATAGCCAAACGGTTGAACGTGACAAATTTATTTTTCTGCACGCTAACAACCCAAAATTTGGTGGAAAATATGAAGCCTTAACTTATGCTAAAAAAAGAAAGAAGCAGCTTACAACCGATTTACTTCGTATGTGGATTGAAGTTGCTCAAGATTTTAAAGAAACCATAGAAGGAAGACTTACCATTAGAAAACCCAGTGTTGCTTCTTGGGAGCACATTAAAACTCTAATTGAAACCGAAGACTTAGTGGCTCCTTTGGATGCAGTCTTGCTCGATTATATTCAGTTGCTCGAACCGCCCTCTAGAAATACCGATGATCAACGATCTAAGATGAGTGCGATGATCAAAGATATCCGTCAATTTGGCATGGTCTTTGACGGTGGACGAGGGATGTGTATAATTTCTCCTGTACAAGTTAATGAAGAGGGGTTGAACCGGGCAGCGAAAGAAGAACAGGACGGTGTGTATAAACCCAGCGCCATCAACAATGAAAAAGAGTTAGGCCGTAGTATGACTTTCATCGTGGGAGTATTCAACAAAGGACAGGACCCACAAGGTTGTTACGATGTAATGTTCTCCTGCCCTAAAGATCGCGACGGCGTGGGCTTTGACCCTTTTCTAGCAAAGATGTCGCCTAATGGTTGGGTTGGTGGTTCTAGAGCTAAAGTATCCGACATTAAGCCACCTTCCGATTACGATCCAGCATTGGCTACTCTCGAGAGTATAAAATGAACGATGGATTTGCAAGACTTCGCAATGGCCTACGCGAGCACATCAAACAGGGTAAAATTTCCCCCCAAGATTTAGGCATTTATCTGTACCTACACTACGAGTGTAATTGGGCTACGGGCATCTATCACGGGTCCGCACTTGGTATTGCCTACGGTTTTGACAACCCCCGTCTGAAACAGTCAATTCAACGGTCGCTAACTCGTCTTAGAGAAAACAAATATATAAATTATCGAAAAGGCGATGGCACACACAAGGGTTACAACATACTAATTAACAAGTTTGAACCTCAAGGTGGAAAACTGAGCAATAAGCGGCTAAACGCTTGGAAGAACGGGAGTAAGTGCGTTCCATTTTATGAGGAAAAAACGGATGGTGATACGGATGGTGATACGGAAGAGCGGCGGATGGTGATACGGAAAGGCGGCGGAAGAGCGGCGGATGGTGATACGGAAAGGCGGCCTATTCCAGAAGTACCAGATATACCAGACGTTCCAAACAGAACAGAAGAGCCAGCGGCACGCGGAAGCAAAACGGAAAATGAACTGAGTTCAGATTGGCAGGATATTATGCAGGAAGTAGGACAATGAGCGCCGTTAAGCCAGTGGTGGTGGTTTTAAAACCAACCCCGGAAGCAGCTAAGAAATTAGCAGCCCGTTTTTGGTCATTTCTTGGCTGCCCTCGAAGATTTGGCACCGAAGGTGCCCTGGAACTTTGGGCGGATGAACTTTTCCCTATTTTGAAAAAATATGCTTACCCAGATATCTCCGAATCTTTGGAGTGGGCAAAACAAACAGACGATCCGTTTTGGCGTAAAATTCTCCAGTTGCCTTGCAATCTTGTTAACTCTATCGACACTATGATGGGCCAGTTTTGGACCCAGAAACGACGAAAAGAAATGGAAGAGATTTTGACTAAGCAAACCGGGGGCAAGTTGTCTATCGAGGAAAGACTAAAACACGGCCCGGTGCCTCTTTCCGAAATTACAGGTAGACAACATCGTTGGCGGCCTTACTAAGAATGTCAGTGTTTTACCGAAAAATTAGAACTTTTCGGGATTTTAATAATACCCCGCAAACCATCGTAAACACAGTATTAAGTCACCATGTTCAATTTTTCGCTAATGAATTTTTCCCATAAATTTCTGACCCAGGTTGTTGCTCAAACCGCTGTTAAGTTTCATTTCGCAAGGATCAGTCTTCATGTCTAGTACCAAGATGTCGCCTTTTCAACAATTCATACACAAAAGCCGCTACGCACGCTGGCTTCCAAAAGAAAATCGCAGAGAAAACTGGGACGAAACTGTTCATCGTTACAGTGAATTTTTTACCCCAAGAATCCCCGAAGACGGGCGTGAAAAAACTTCGGCGGAACTAGAAAAAGCTATTCTTAATCTTGAAGTCATGCCCTCTATGCGTGCTTTGATGACGGCTGGCCCGGCACTGGAAAAAGATCAAGTGGCTGGCTTCAACTGCTCTTTTGTAATTGTGGACGACCCACGAGCATTCGATGAGACTCTGTATCTGAGTATGTGCGGTGTGGGGGTGGGGTTTTCAGTTGAACGGCAATTTGTTGGATTAATGCCAACTATTGCAGAAACTTTCTATCCAACGAACACTGTTATCAAAGTCATGGACAGTAAAATCGGGTGGGCTACTTCACTGCGGCAGCTAATATCTTTGCTGTACGGTGGTCTTATTCCTAAGTGGGATACCAGTGCTTTGCGTCCTGCGGGTGCTGTCTTGAAGACCTTCGGTGGCCGCGCATCCGGCCCGGAACCGTTGGAACGTTGCTTCCGTTTTGCTGTTAATCTTTTTCAGAATGCTGCTGGCAGAAAACTCAACTCCTTAGAGTGTCACGATCTCATGTGTACGATTGCCGATTGTGCAGTTTCTGGTGGGGTTCGGCGGAGTGCTCTTTTATCTCTTTCTAATCTTTCAGATGATCGTATGCGTAATGCGAAAAATGGAAAATGGTGGATCGATTCACCTCATCGCGCGTTGAGTAACAATTCTGTTGCTTATACGGAAAAACCTGAGGTTGAAATCTTCATGCGTGAATGGCTCACGCTCGTGGAGAGCAAAGCAGGCGAGCGAGGTATTTTTAATCGAGAAGCCGCAGTTCATCAAGCCAAGAAAACTGGTAGACGTAAATACAAGGGTATTAACTTTGGAGTAAACCCATGCGCAGAAATCTACCTTCGGCCTTGTGGATTGTGCAACTTAACTGAAGTCGTTGCCCGCCCTGAAGATACTAAACAAACTTTAAAACACAAGATTCGCCACGCAGTCATTCTTGGCTGCTTGCAATCGACCTTGACTGACTTCCGCTATCTTCGCAAGATTTGGCAGAAGAATGCCGAGGAAGAACGATTGCTTGGAGTGTCTCTAACCGGCATTGCCGATAATGTACTCTTAAGTACGAACGGCCCCGAATTAGAGACACTCCTAGACGAGCTTCGCGAGTATGCACTAACTGTCTGTAAGGATTGGGCCAAGCGGTTGGGCATTAATGTTTCTGTTGCAATTACATGTACAAAACCTTCGGGAACAGTAAGCCAGCTTTGCGGAAGTTCTTCGGGTATTCATGACCGTTGGTCGGATTACATCTTGCGAGCCGTAAGAGGTGATCGTAAAGATCCCTTGGGTCAATTCTTAAAAGCTTCAGGTGTACCTAGTGAGCCGGACGTTACTAAGCCGAATGATGTGGACGTCTTCTACTTCCCTTTAGAATCTCCAAAGAACAGCTTAAAGCGTGGAACCAGAACGGCTGTTCAGCAACTTGAACTATATTTGACGTATCTACGTCATTGGTGCGAACATAATCCCTCCACAACAATTTATGTTAAGCAGCATGAATGGATACAAGTGGCTGCCTGGGTTTACGAACACTTTGAAGAAATCGGTGGCGTAAGTTTCCTCCCATATTCAGAAACAATTTATCGGCAACCACCCTACGCAGAAATTTCAGAGGGAGAGTATCAAAAGAGAGTGTCGGAATTTCCAACCCTTGATTGGTCTCGGCTTCCAGAATTTGAAAAGGAAGATAGCACGACTTCAGCCAAAGAATTGGCTTGCTCTGCTGGGGGAGTATGCGAGCTCGCAGATTTTGGTACTGTTGCTGCTGTCGCTTATGACGAGGGTCAGAGGCCGTGGGCAATAATGAAAAAGACGGATGTCCGACTAATGATTACGGACAAACCTTAGGATTGATTTATGGAGTACAAATTGATTTTAAAAATGGTGACCTTCGACGGTCGAGAGATCACCAAGTCATACGATGTATCATCAGATCCAGCAGCAGTTCAAGCAGCCATTAACAGACTCGTTAGCACGTTTATGCAAGCTGGATTTATCGAGCCGACGGAATTCGGCATGCGTGTAACTCGCCTTAACACCATTGAAGTTGAGGTCCCTTCTATCCTCGTTGCTCAGCCCGGAGAGATTCCTTCAACTCTGCCCAACAATGGGAGGATTAAATTAGGATGAAGATTGGCATAGCGGGTGTAAGCGGTGTTGGAAAATCCACACTCACCAAGGCTGTATCCGAGGCCTTGAAAATTCCAGCCATTATCGATACTGATGTTCACGCAGCCGTGTTCGCTCGTATGGAGCAACTAGGCCAAATACCACATACAAAATTCTTTCCCAATATGACTCCCGAAGAGCATGTCAATTTTGAACGAGTGTATGTATCCGTGCGTCTTGAAATGGAAAGTTTGCTCCCTGATTTTATTGGGGATGAAACCCCATTGGATCTCATAAACTACTTCTACCATGTTTGTGCCCCGCACCCGGAACTTATGTCACCTTTAGAGTTTGGGACTACTGTAATTTCATTGTGGGAACAGGCTCGTAAATATGACTTTATTTGGTACCTCGCACCGGGTCAAATTCCTATTGTTGATGATCATCGTCGTTTTACTAACGAACATCTTCTTACGGGTTGGGATTTTACACTGCGAGGTCTTTTGGGGCAAGTTTTAGACCAAGATAAACCGATGGTGGGATTCTTAATGGAAGTTCCGGAATTTGAAAAGCGAGTAGGAGTTGTGTCAGAATCAGCGAAATTACTGAAAACTATTGAAGCAGAACGAAAACTGATGAACTAGGCGATCCTTTACCCGAATTCTTTGTAAGTGCCGTAGAATAACTACATGAACACACCCAAGATCTTCGCGGCTCTTGGAAACAAAGCTCCTCGATTTCAAGAGCAGATTGCTGTCCTCGAAGCAGGCCTCGCTGCACAAAAGATCTGGAACGTTCAAGTTGAGGATGCAAAATACGTCATCAGCAGAAGCATAGATGACGCTACCAACTCTTACGCAGAGCCTTTCTACGTCCAGAAACGATCGTCTGCCGTTACTTGGGATTCGAATGATCCGCGTTATGATGTCTCTTGTTACATGAATACCACTAGCGCCCCCAAAGTTCTCCGCAATCTAGAGAAACAGCACGGCTTTGGCAACCCTCTCATCCTCGAATACATGGAATTCTTGCGGGAAGTGGTCGAGATTGGCAAACTGATCAAAGCTATAAAGCCCTTTGTTGTGAAGGGTCGCCGCCCAGTTGAGAAGTCAGAAGCGGACTTGATTGCTGAAAACTTTAACACAGGCATCTGCGCGATTTGCGCTCGCCGCCAGAAGTTGGATGTCGCCACTAGAATGGTGATGCATGGTTATCAGATGTCCGATTATAATCATGCTGGATATCGTGTGGGAAAATGTTTCGGAGTCGAATATAAGCCGTACGAACTTTCTAACGAGGCTAACATCGCCTTTGCTCCTGTACTTGAATCACATCGCAAAGGAATTGTTGCGGCTCTTAAGACGCTACCGTCGTTAGTCAGCGTGGACGTACAGTGCCAAAAGTGGGAGAACGGCAAGCGCGTGGGCTACACCAAGACCTTTACCAAAGAAGCCAATCAATACGAATTCAATCAGGAGATTGCCAATCGTCAGTCGCGCCTAGAGTTTGAATTAAGCACAGTGAAGCAAGACATCCAGATCAACAAGGCAAAGATCGAAAATTGGACTCTACAGCCGTTGAAGTACGGTTGCTTGGCAGAAGTCAATAGCTGAAACTCGTTGCTGTGCCGGAGTGAACAACAAGACGCCGTACAATCTGAGAGGATGTCTCGCAGGACGGTGCGCAGCAGTAAAGGCTACGGCCTAAGAAACCAACAATAACCAAATAACGGCCTCGAATATCGAGGCCGTAACTTTTAGGAGGGGAGATGTTAAACATAAGAACAAGGTTGAAGATGAACAGTCGAGTTAAGATTCATTGCGACAAACATACGCGATATAACCCAGAAAAAGAAGGGCGCGGTGGTGTCAAAGGAGCATGCGCTCGTTGTGAGTTTATGTATGCCGTGTACGCAACTCAACAAACGATGTTGAATGCTGCCCGGGATTTCCAACAGATGACTCAGCTGTATGAACAGATTAAGCCGCGAGTCGTCAAAACTATTGGGTCGCCCCAGGGAGCACAATGAAACATTCAAAAATTTCAACTTCGCATCCAACGCACTGCCTCATTAAAGATTCCTCCAGCCCAACAACGCCAAAGCACGAATGCTATATTGATGAACCCAATGATAATGAGAAAAAGTATGGGCTTTGTACTGGAGATTTCGTGGAAGCCATGAATGGTCAACGACCTTGGCTAAAGGTACGCGAGCTTTGCGGGAAATGTGAGTTGTATTGGGGTGAAATTCTTTTGGGAATTCGGTGTCAGAATATTGACTACCCGATTTCTATTGCAGCCCCGTAGTATCTAAACATAGAAGCTGAGTGAGTGAACCGGAGACAGGCCGGAAACGGTAAGCGTCTTCGGATGACTACGAAGCTCAGAAGTCGAGGACTGGTTGGCTGTACAAATGCATTGCCTACCTCGCAAAGAATTGCTGGCAGATCCGTCAAGGTTATGTAAGACGACCGTCAAGGTTATGTAAGACGACCGTTCCGGATACTAATACCCAAAGGTCGTTAATCATGGGAGCCAGCAGCAAAGATTGCCGTGTGGTATCGCGTTGGTTTGGTCGATTCGTGCTTAGGGTAGACTCGATAGCTACCAAGTACCAACAGGAATCGCTTCATAAGTTTGGAGCAGAGTATCGTCGATAAGGTCAGGTCGGGGGTTCGATTCCCTCCTTCTCCGTTAAGGGGATGTAGCGCAATGGAAGAGCAGACCTCAGTAGACGATGCGTTGACAGCTCCAGGGTCTGGGATAGACAGCGACGGCTGGAACTATCGTGAAATCCCCTAGACCTCTCGAGTTTGGATGAAGCGCAGGAGGACCAGAGCGGGCAGCACCCGTGAGGCCTAACAGCTAGTAACGAAGAGCAACGCAGGACCACCAGAGCGGTCATCCAGAGGTAATCGCGCTGAGTATACGCGCAACGAGCAGCCCGAGTACTCGCGCAGTCCTGGCGGAGAAACGGATAGAGATGCGGCGGGACTTGCCTAGGAAGTTTCCCGCCGCGTTCTTCTAAGGCTTAAGATTCGGCTGCATACTGTGCACGGTTGGTTAGGGCTAAAACCCACTGCCACGGGAGTCATGACCCGCATAACCCGAAGCATCATAGGTGCGACGGTGGCAACGTCCCGAAGTCTAACTGGCAATAGTTCAACGTGCAGGGTTACTGTAGCCGATGTATTTTCTGTACTTTTGTATTTTCTGTACTTTTGTATTTTCTGTACTTTCTGAGTACTATGAGGGAAGTTACCCGGAGGTCAGGTGCGAGTCGGAATCGAAGTCTGTGAACGCAGAGCAACGCGGTATTCGGACACGCTGCTGTCGGGGGATTAGCTCAGTTGGGAGAGCGATTGCTTTGCAAGCAATAGGTCGCAGGTTCGATCCCTGCATCCTCCACCAAGGGTTCGGGAACACGGTGTATAGTGCATAACTGCCTTGTTGAGCGCAGGAGGGCGTTCCTGGATTAAGTTTAGCTGTGGGAAGCGTTAGCCGCCGTTTGCCAACGATCGTTCGGCCACGTTCGGGTCGGAGCGGGTCAGGTACACGTCCACAGCGTACGATGTAAACGCAAAAGCGCGGGTGCTGCCGAAACTGGATTCCTAAGAAGTCTTTAGGTCTAAAACGGAACCAAATTGCCGCTGGAAGTAGGATGCACCCGAGTGAATTGAGGCGGAGGGAGCCAACCCGGTCGACGACGGGGCAGAGATCTCCGCCCAAGGCCAACACCGGAGGACTACAATAACGGAGGAGGGTGTTGGCTCTCTTTAAAGAAGCGGGGATACCATAGGCCTCGCTGGGGATCGAATTTTGTGCAATTTAAGAAAAGGAGGACAATAACTATGCGAAAAACCATCATGGTTCCTTTCAACTTTTAATGTTGTCCTGTAACGATCGACGGCATCGGCAGTAGAAGGCCCGAAGAAGAAGATTCGGGCCTTTAGTTTTTATTTCACTAGTTATACCCGATTTTCCAAATACCTAGGTATTATTATAACATGACGACCAATAACACTTTCGTGCGAGATAGCGGTACTGCAGCTGAATGCTGCGTCGCGGCGGAGGGGCAAGTGTCCTCGGAGGGATTCGGAGAGTAAAACAAGACATCCGAATCGTAAAACGAGGACGCCTGTTAATGGCGTCTTTTCTATTTTACGATAGAATGTACAGGGTTAGCTCAGTTGGTAGAAGCGTCTTCCTTACAAGGAGAATGTCGGGGGTTCGAGTCCCTCACCCTGTACCAAAATTTAGATTTAGGCGCGACGAACGTCTTGAGCGTATAGATTCGCATCGTTTAAAGCGGGATTGGTACATTGGGTGTGCCCTGGTCTGCCAGACCGGAGAAAGGGTTTCGATTACCCTATCCCGCTCCAAGTTTTATGCGGTGACGTAGCTTAATGGTAGAGTGCCTCCCTGTCACGGAGTAGGATGCGAGTTCGACTCTCGTCGTCACCGCCAAAAAAGTTTAGATGGACCGTTGGCCAAGTGGTAAGGCACAGAGCTGGTTTTAAACTTCCTACTCTTATTTAGAGGGAGTTATGCCAACAACAGGCTCTAAGGGTGGTTTTGTTTGCTGTTTTATTTGCCGGAAAGAAATGTCCTTATTTGGCTTAACAAGTCACATTTGGAGGATGCATGGCAAAGGAGTAAGTTTTAAGCCAGCTGAACGCACGATACCTTGGAATAAGGGGTTGACTATAGAAAACGAAAAGGTTCGGGCTTTAGTAGAAGCAGCAGCAAGGGCTAGAACCGGGAGTAAAGCAGGACCGCCGTCCGAAGAAACTAAGAAAAAGATTGGTGATACTAGGAAGCGATTAGGATTGGGCAACCAGGGAGGTGGGCGAGGCATTAAAGGCCGATATCAAGGAATTTGGTGCGACTCTTCTTGGGAACTTGCTTGGGTAATTTATCAATTGGAACACGGTGTTCCTTTTGAAAGAAATCGGGAAAGATTCGGTTACTTAGACCGTAATGAAGTGGTTCATTTCTACACACCGGATTTCAAGTTGGCGGATGGGAGTTTAGTAGAGATTAAGGGTTTTGTAGTGGACAAGGATATCTTGTAGAGAAAACTGGATGCCGTTGGAAGCAGGAAGATTCATCTTCTAATGTGGGAACAGATGCAGGGTATTTTGGATCATGTTTCTGGCAAGTACGGACAAGATTTCGTACGACTTTATGATGAAGTACCCAAGTCTGGCTAAAGGGGCAGAGCTGCAACCTCTGTAATCGCAGGTTCAAATCCTGCCTTCATCTCCATTTCGAAAGCCTGTGCATCGATCGGACTCAGGTCGTTGGTTCGAATCCAACCATCCCGACAGGGGTGTAGCTCAGCGGCAGAGCAGAGTCCCAGTAGGTGCACGTTAGGGCTTTCAGGGTCTGGGATAGACAGCGACGGCTGGAACGTTTCGTGAAATCCCCGAGACCCCTCGAGTTTGGGGCTATAGATCAGTTGGGAGATCGCTTTCATGGCATGAAAGAGGCCGTCGGTTCAAACCCGACTAGCTCCACCAATTTATGAACGAAGATCTCATTGAGAGATTACGCAAGCGAGCTGAGATAAGACGTCAGATTTCTACACGGAAGAGCGTGCAAGAAGGGAAGCCTGATAGATTGGCTGATTTACTTGAAGAAGCTGCCAATGAGATTGAACGATTAAGGGGGTTAGGGGGATCGGGACTGCTGGGAGTGGCCGCTGCACTTGCAATGCGGAATACAGACGGGTTCGAATCCCGTGTTCTCCACCAAAATTAAAGTTGCTCAGGCAACTTTGGTTTAGATCTTTGAAATTTGCGTTGAACTGGACGATCGCGTTAAGCAGGATGGAATTGCTTACCGAGGAAGTTCAGGACTCCACAGGATGGCGTGTAGGGTAACTCCCTAGCGTTACGCTGAAAGGCGTAATGACGATTAGAGCAACAGAGACGAGTCTGTGACTTGGTTCCCTCGACTGGGGATTAAATGCGGGAGGGGCTCGCAGCCATAGCATAGGGTGAAACGGGCAATCTCCACGTGGAGCAATCTCAAATAGGCTGAGCAGGGCTGATCCGGCCCGTTCACTTCGTAAGAAGTGGGGAATCAGCGGGTAGAGAGCTTGAGCCACACGGTAACGGGTGGCCTAGAGGAATGGTCGTCCACGACAAAATCCTGGCTATAGGTTCAGCGCGAATGTTTTGCGGGAGTCGCCAAGTCTGGTTAAGGCACTGCGCTTCCAACGCAGCATTTCGTCAGTTCAAATCTGATCTTCCGCTCCAAAATAAGCGACTGTTGAGTCTTGATTTACAACTATCTGAGTTGATTATAGAGGTTGTAAACCAATGACTTGTCAGTACTGTGGACTAAGTAGGGAAGGATTTCCTAAGGATGGGCGAAGTTGGGGAGCGCACATACGTAATTGCTTCAAACGTCCAGACAGAGTAGCCTTGAATTTGGCAGTGGCAAAGAAAAACAAACGAAAGGTTCTTTACCCGGTTCAGTGCGTTGTTTGTGGAAAGCAGTTTTTGTTGGAATGCACCCCAAAACAATTTTCTAGACGTAAGGGGTTAACTTGTTCTGTGTCTTGTTCGAATACAAGACCGTGTTTGTTAACAACTCGCAGAAGGATATCTCAGGCTCACCATGATAGGGTTTCTTTATTACCTCCTAAGCCTCCTAAACGTTGTGCTTGTGGGCAAGAAATACCTAGGAATTGGACAGTTTGTCTTTCGTGTAGAAAATTGCACAATGAAGAAGGTTTAGCCAAAGCAAAGGCTGAAGGTCGCTGCGGTGGAATACGGGAAGGTGGAGGCCGTAGTAAATCAGGATACTACCATGGTATGTTTGTACAGTCCACCTGGGAATGTGCCTATCTCATTCATTCGTTGCAGCTAGGAAAGAAAGTAGAAAGAAATTGGCGGCCATTATCTTACGAGTTTGAGGGAGTGCGATACAATTTCTACCCGGATTTTTTAGTAGATGGAAATTTGGTAGAAATCAAGGGCTGGCCTTCTGCAAGAACGAGTGCTAAGCAGCAGCAATGTCCTCAAGTACAATTTCTTTTTGAAAAAGAATTGCAGCCCACGTTTTCAGAAGTGGCTTCGGTAACTGGGTTGCCAGTAGAAAAACTTTGGAGACTCTACGATTGATTTGACTTTCGAGCCTCGATAGTAGAGGTGCGAAATGGTGACGATAACTTGGGAAATGTGGGCGGGAGTGATTGTAGTATATCTCTCCTTCATGGTAATGTGGTATCAGGGGAAGCTCCCCTCCGTAGGAGTGTGGCAGGATTTTGCTACGATTACGAATTCTCGTGGCGGGAACATCATAATTCTAGCAGTCGCTTCTGTATTCTTTTTTTATCGTGCCGAGCACATGTACTACACGGTGGTGCAGTTGATCCAAAACGGGACAATTGCTTCGGATAACGGGATTGCTCTGAATGGTTTGACGTTTGATACAGGTGCATTTGGTTCAGCATTTGGCGCATTATTGAAGACAATGAGCCCGGATGCTCCGAGTCCAGCACCCTCCACCAGTACGGGGACAACGAGTACGACCATTACTACAGCGACTCCACCCCAAACAGGCGGATCGACTGTACCAGGGACAGAAGTGGTGATCCCTTCTCAGGTAGTCCCGGTTACGAAGTAAAAGCTCTGTTAGCTCAGTGGTAGAGCGTCTGTTCGACATGCAGAAAGCAAGCGTTCGATTCGCTTACGGAGCACCAAAATTTGGGGGATGTAGCTCAGTTGGGAGAGCGCATCGTTCGCAACGATGAGGCCGCGAGTTCGAATCTCGCCGTCTCCACCAGTTTGTACTGTTAGCTCACAAACAAGTTAGTTTTGGCATACCCGACTATCGGTTTGGTCCTCTGGCCTTCACCCAGATGATGAGGGGTTCGACTCCCCTGTATGCCACCATCTCGGCTATATCGTCTATGGGTAGGATTGTTGATTCTCAATCAGCAGAACCGGGTTCGAGCCCCGGTATAGCCGCCAAATTCGGTCAACTCCAAATCAATTCGCAAGCATCTAGTTGGTCGCTTGCGCTTTGATTAGCGTCCCCTGCTTCTTCCGTTAAGGAACGTTGCATCTGAATCAAGGTGTCAGTCCATCCAGTTTTGATGGCGGTTAGATTTCCCAATGAAGAAGGGATTTCAAATGCTTGTCCACCAATGGAAGCTGTTAGAATAGAATAGAGTTTGGTTGTTGTATTAAAACGGTAGACCAATTCGTACTGCGTTGCAACACCAGGAACGAAAGGTGGGACTGTAAATCCAGTATCTACCCAATCGCCTTTTTGATTGGAAATCTCTAATTTCCAACTTCCCACAAGCACCTGCAACGAAAAATTGTAGGTGTATTCGTCTATCGATAACTTACAATCAGTTTCGAACAGATAGTTGTTAAGCAAATTTGTATTTGGCGTTAGACTGAAGTTTAATTGTAGATTGCCGGTATTGGCCTGTACTGGGCGCGCAATGTACCAGTCTACTGTGGGGAGTGACCCCTGCTTTTTTGTACCTTGAAGAAAAAATCGGCAGCTGGGCGGAAAAGTTTGATCAATGGTGTATACTGCTGGATCCCAGCCACCCACATCTGAGCCGTCAGATTGTACGTGAGATCCCCAGCCGGGGGCGGATTGGATATTCGAATCAATAAACATAAGAATCCTCCATTAACAGAAATCAGGAAGTTCTCTCCCTTTGAAGTATACAAGAGTAATGCCTCGTTTAATCTTAATTTCTGATACCCATAATTTTCATGATAAAGTATAGGTTCCAGATGGGGATATTCTTGTCCATTCGGGTGATCTTACCCTGAGTGGGCGCGTATCAGAAGTTACCATGGTTAGTAAATGGCTTCAATCTCTTCCTCATTCTCATAAGATAGTTATTGCGGGTAATCATGATTGGCTTTTTGAAAGGCAGAAGAAACAGGCAATCGAACTGCTCAAGGCCGATTATCCGAACATCGTTTATTTAGAAGATAGCGGGATTGAAATCATGGGCTTGAAATTCTATGGGAGTCCGTGGCAACCATGGTTCTATTCTTGGGCATTCAACGTCACTCGAGGCCAGCTCCATAAATACTGGGATTTGATACCTTCCGGCCTCGATATATTGGTTACTCATGGCCCTCCTATGGGAATCTTGGACCAAGCCGCTGCTCATCTTGGGTCTGAGCATGTGGGTTGTGCAGAATTGATAACAGCGGTAGAACGCACTAAACCGAAAATTCATGTATTTGGCCACATCCATGGAGGATATGGTAAGCGGCAATATGGGGATACCGCTTTCTACAACGCAGCGGCTGTGGATGAAGCCTATCGTCCCGTAAATAAACCTTGGATATTGGACATCTAGTATCAATTAAAATGCAATACATTGAACCACGAGTCGCTTTCTACAGAGGTCAATCCGCTAAGAAACGCGGCTTCACGCGCATATCTCCATTTTACGAAAATGAGACTGCGGATCAGTTCTACGGCGGGTATGACGGTAAAACCGAAGAAGAGATGGGACTCGTTCCGATTGTTGTAGGCGGTATGGCAATCCCTCGTCCTGGTGACACTAATCCTCTCCATGATTCACCAAGATTAGAGGATCCTTATGTGGAGGGAGTGTGATCGATCCTTACGATCTAACTCAACCTTGGGATCGCCAGCGTCTAGAAGAGTGGATAATTTTTGGAATCTGTGTTTGCAACAAGCCTGCTGATGCTACAGCAGTCAAAGTAGAGAAATTTCTCTACGGACTGCCCTCCTTTCCTCCTTACATCCAAACCCCATTCCAGCGCATTCAGCACCTTGTCAACCAAAGGAATGCTCGAATGGCGGTTAAGAGCACATCGCATGGGCCAGTATACGCGAATTGCTCGTGCTATGAACGAGGTTGTACATAAAATTAAGGATCCGCTAAACACGACGGTAGCAGAATTAGAGACAGTGAAGGGCATCGGGCCAAAGACCGCTCGTATGATTATGCTTTATTATAAACCAGAGACAGCTTGTGTCCCGTTGGATACTCATGTTCTGAAATGGCTCCGTGCCCAGGGTTATAAGGCTCCGGTTACAACTCCTAGCGGTAAACACTATCTTGAATTAGAGCAAGTGTTTATAGCAGAAGCCAAGAAACGACGAATGTCAGCGAAAGATTTAGACACTCAAGTTTGGAAGAAGTACGCACTTCCTCAAAAATCGAAAGCCAGGAACTAAATCCTGGCTTTCTGAGTCTCATGGAACGACTACCGCGATAGTCGTCTCATATGGACCTTGTTCGGACAAGAGTCCGAACTTGAAATGCAACTCTAGCGCCCTTCTATAGGCACCTCTGAAGAAATGTCTTCATGTAAGTGGTTTTGGTAGCGTGGAAACCCAATTTACGAAGTTTAGTAGAGGGTTTCATGCCAATCCCATTAGAGACATTGCAAGAAGCAGCGCGGAGACGGCCTTCCATCCCCAAACTCGCGGGTGCCTCGTTTCCTTCTCTCAAGGTCAAGCCTCAATTCACCAACGAACTTCTGCAATCAGGAGCCACTTGGCCTCAGGACGTAAATTATCTCCGTGATACTTATAATAATGTTTCTGGCCTCTGGAATTCTCTTCCATTTAGCACATCAGAACAACAGAAGATCCTGTACGAACGAACTGAACCGAAACTAGAAGAGTTGCTTATGGGATTGAGAGACATCTTCGCCCAACGTTCGGGCCGCATTGATTTGTACAAAACAACCGAACGAGCTGGTCACGATGCCCAGGTAGCCGAGTTGTATGCCAAGGCTGGTGATTTCACCACAGCATCCTTCTATCAGTCTTATGCTTTGTCCAAACTTCACAGCATGTTGGAAGCTTTGACAATGGAAGGTAAGCGAAAAAGGGCTGTGTTTCTCGTAAAAACAGGTTATGGATACGATCAAAGTGGGGAAATTCAGGAGGGGGTTGGTACGAATGCAGATCAAAAGGCTCAATGGGATACAGGCGGCCCAGGCATGGATGGGAACAAAACCCCGAAACCCCAGGGTAACATTAGCGTGGATACAGACGCCGACAAAGATTTTCCCGAGCTGTTAGAAAAGAAACACCATAGGGTTCAATGGCCCGCAAGAACAGATTGACTTTCTGGCTTCCAAAAATAAATAGGTTGACTTTCTGGCTTCCATAATAGATAGAAGCATTTCAAGGTCAGAAATCTAAAGGCAAAACATCTATGAGCTGGCAAACGCCACAATATCAACTGATTAATGGGTATTTTATCGCCACAGGTTCTTTAGTGGGTCAGGTGGCTATTGGCGCACAACCATTGGGCGGTGACCTCTTCATTCAGTTGCCAAATGCCGCTCCATACAATGTTGGGGATTTGCTTGCAGTTTCAGCCATATCCGGATCAAATATTTCTTTAGGCTTCATTTCCAATAGTGGACAGTCTGGCGGAAATGTTCCAAATTTTTCTGATGCGGAAACCCCGGCAGGTGTTATTGATGGCTTTAATGCAACTTTTACTCTAGCCCATATTCCGAACCCCGCCGCCAGCCTAATTCTTGTTGAGAATGGGCAAGTGTTGAGTTCAGGAATTGATTTTACTCTTTCAGGTTCTACCATCGCCATTTTTACTGCTCCTGTACTGGGATCTGATCTAGCCGCCTGGTACAGATTTTAAAAAGGACTATTATGCGCAACGTCACAAAATTCCTCGCCGCTTTAGTATTAATGCTCTCACTCTCTGCATTTGCGCAAACTGTTCTTCGCATTCCTCAGGGTGGTACTGGGGGGCAAACAGCGGCACAGGACCGTATAAATCTGTTCCCCCCGGCATTGGAATCGGGGGACTTGGTTTATTGCGCAACTTTTTCATCCGGACAATGCACTTTTTGGGCGCTTTTGCCTGGAAACACTTCGGGAACTAGAGTCCTCCAAGAGACTAGCACTGGCGTACCCTCCTGGGTATCCGTCAGCGGGACACCTTGCACGACGACAGGATCATCTCTTCAGTATGATAATGCCGGAGTCTTTGGCTGCGTGGGTGATTTTACTTTTTCTGGTCACACGATCACAGCAGGAGGGAGTGGCATTTTGGACTTACATTCTGCTGCGGGATTCTTGCTACCAGGAGCACTTTCTACTGGATTGGTTACAGTAACCACGGCAACGGGTGTAGTAGGGAGCGTAGCGGCACCTGCGGGAACAGTAGTTGGTACGTCGGACATTCAGACATTAACGAATAAGACGATCAGTGGGGCGAGCAACACACTTACGAATATTGGTAATGGCTCTTTAACTAACTCCTCGATAACAGTTCAAGGGCAGTCTACTTCACTGGGTGGATCGGTCAACATCAACAGCGTGACGACTGCTCATGGTGTCGCTTTGAATGAAGGAGCGGCAACTCAATTGGGAGGAACGGCAGTCGGTACAAATAATACCGTTTTGCTTGGAAATACGGGGGCAGATCCAAGTTTCGGAACAGTCGCGAATGCGGCTCTTTCTAATTCTTCCATTACTGTGCAAGGACAATCCACTTCACTGGGTGGTTCTGTTAATGTTAATAGCGTTAGCACTGCTCATGGTGTTACATTAAATGAGGGCACCACAACACAGCTTGGAGGTACGGCTGTGGGAACGACAAACACAGTGCTCCTTGGCAATACTGGTGCTGATCCTAGTTTTGGTTCAGTGCCAAATGCCGCTTTAGCGAACTCAACAATCAACATTGCTGGGACTTCCGTCGCGCTGGGTGCGTCTACGTCATCCTTCCCTAGTCCTGGAGCTATCGGCGGAACGACTCCGAGCACTGGCGCGTTTACTCAGGTGACTGCGACTTCCGGGAGCACGTCTACGGTGGGTGCAATCTTCAATAACCCCTCGGGGACGAGCGTAGACATTGCAGATTTTCAGGTGAATGGGTCTACGCTGTTTAAAGCCCCAAATGCCGCTCCGTCAGCTTGTGATAATTCTGCCACCATAGCAACCACAGCATACACGGGATTAGGTTGTAAATTCGTGAAGACTACTGGGTCGCCGTTTAGTGCTACTCTTCAGAATCAGGTTATTTATAACAACACCTCTGGAGCTTATGTCGTTGATTTACCTGTGCCTACGGGTTCTGGTGCGGCGATTTGTGTGGGGAATTACCACACTGTAGCTCACGCTGTTTCGTTTGTTCCTACCACGGGTGTGACGATGTACTACAAGGGGATAGCGGGTACTGCGGGTTCAGCCACTGGCTTGGTATCACCTGGAAGTGCAGGGGATTTCCTCTGCGTACAAGATACAGATTCCACCACTTGGGAAGCCATTGGAGCAGGAGCGACGACAGCATGGACAAACAACTAACCCGCCTATTTCTAATTATTATTCTTTCGATTTCTGCTTATGCCCAGGGGGTAATGCCTGGGCTTCTTGAACCTCAGCCTCCGGCTGGTGGTCAAACGATACTCGATACGGATACGTTCAGTGGTACGGCTGCAACGAATCTGCATACTTACAATGCTAATTGGGAGAATTCGCCTTATAGTAGCGCCTGTAACGATGGTAAAATCTCTACGCCAAATGGTGGTGTTGCTGGGTTTGCTTCTTGTGATGATCGGACAGGATTTACCTGGACTAATAATCAGTTTGCTCAGGCAACGCTCGGCACGATTTCAGGTTCTAATACAACTATGGTATGTGTTCGCGCAGCTGGAAGCAGTGGTCATTTAACGGGATATTGTGGAGGGGCGGAAACACACATAAGTTCAACCACTTATTATATTCAGAGATCAGATCAACCAGGTGGGTTTACGACTCTCCAAACCTATTCTCAAACGCCAGCACTCGGTGATATCGTTAATCTGCAAATTAAGGGGAGTGTATTGACTTTAAAAGTGAATGGTGTGGCTCTTTCGCCGACTGCAACGGACACAACTTACACTACAGGAAACCCTGGAATTGATGTTGATTCTGGGTCAGGTTCGACTGTCAATCAGCTTAATACTTGGTCAGCGGGGTCGGTGCAATGAAGCGTTTCTTGTGCGTTCTTCTCTTTTGTCTCGCGGCGGCAGCCCAGAACAAAGTAGCGGGAATTGCTGAGGGAGAAACCGTGCTCAGCGAGCGCACTTGCTATGCCCGCCACGGTAATGAATTGACTATTTCAGAGTGCCGTACAGCAGCCACTCCTCGTTCTGTTGTGGGAATCAGAAGTTCAATCTACTTTAAAGCGTCAAATGGGTGTGGGTTTATTCAGCGACACGATAGCCACCCGATGGTACGGGATGGAAAACAATCTTGTTCGGACGGCGGAGCGTTTGACATTAAACCGAGTCAAGATTTAGGCACATCTCACGGTTTGACGGTCGAGTGCCACGATACGTTCACCTGGAGTTGTGAATGAAGAAAATTTTCCTCGCTGCTATCTTGCTGCTCTTGCTTGTCCTTGGGGCGAGTGCGCAGACGATTATTAACGCGAATTCGTGTTCAGCTTCGGATATACAGACGGCGTTGAACTCAGTTTCCGCATGCAATACGATAGTCAAGATTCCTAGCTGTTCGGCTACTTCTTTAGGTACTGGGATTACCGCAAGTCCCCCAACGGGCTGTCCCGCCTTTACAGGTACAAACAATCCTGCGCTCACTATTGAAGGAGCAAACACCTGTCAATTCGGTTGCGGTGCAAGTTCCGGGGGTATTTCTGGCTCTGGCACTGTGAATAGCAGTGGAACGACCGTTACTTATGTCTCTGGTACGATGTTCAATACGGGCTGGACGGGCACCGTTTACGTAGCTGGCAAACCCTATACAATTTCTTCAGTCAGTTCTCCTACCACGCTTATCACTACGGGTACTGTGCCCACTCTCTCAGGGGCTAACTATGTAGTCCCGATGATCGTTACGGACAATACCAATTTGACATTGGCCGCAAGTGGTGTGCAAACATTGAACATCACAGGAGCAGCCAATACGGCATTTGTACGGCTGACTGGAATGACGCTAACTCCTAATTCTGCGTACTCAAACGGCCTCCTTCAACTTGTAGGAGCCGTAGGAACTCTCGGTTACCGTATCGATCATATCCACATCAAGTCTCCGAACGCCGATCCTCGACTGTTTGCAATTTTGGACATGAATGGCTTGAGTGATCACCTTCTGTACCAGGACTCGTCGGCAGGGCCGCCTACGGCACCATTTGAAATTTACGGAGACTTCGGTACGGATGGATTCTCTAATTGGCTGCTTCCTAATCCCGTGGGTACGGAGAATGAACAGTACGTCGAAGACAGTTTCTTTTACTTCGCCACGAACGGGACTGAAGGAGTCGCTGATTTTTATACAGGGGGCAGTCTCGCTTTACGCTACTCATATGGTATCGGTTCTTTCATTGCGGGTGGGCACGGGTACGACAGCGGCGAAACGCGAGGCACAATCGGATTAGAACTGTATAGCCTTACTTGGGACAATCCTAGTGCCAGTTCGATCATCCTGTGCAACTGGCGTAGTGGTACGGGGATTTTAGAGAATAACACGTTCCTTAATAGCGGTGGTGGAGGCTGGAGTCCTTGCCCATTAGCGATCTATCGAGTAGACCAACCCACTGACGCTGCTAGACTAGGCACGGGAGGACCTGATCTTAATTGGGAAGTGAATGGAATTGACGGAGTTCAAAATACTCTTGGTGCTTCCGACTGGCAAGCCAGCAATGCCTACGCAGCGGACGCAGTAATCGGTCCCACCTCTAACAATTCCGGAACCTATAATTACAAGGCCGTTAAAGCGTTTACGAGTGGAGGAAGCCGTCCCAACCCCTTCAACCAGACGATTTCTACCCCAATCCCGGTGACGGCAGCGAGCGAGTCTTCGACAACCGTCACGATCACTAGTACGCTGAATCCTGGCACGGGAACAAACAATGTAGCTTGCATGGATATTACGCCGAGTGGTTACAACGGTCTTTGGTCGGTGACGGCCAGCAACGCTACAAGTTTTCAATTCACTGCTGGGGCGGGATTGGGAGCGGGAACACTTTTCGGCACGTGCTTCGTTGATCTTACAATTGACAACGGGAGCGCCTGGGCGAACGCAGGAGGCGTGGTGGCTACATCTAGCCCGCAAAAGTTTCTGTCCACCGATAACGAGACTCAATGCGTGAGCGGGGGCACCTGTACTCGATATGTAGATAATACGAACGGCACGAAGCCGTTCAGGGATCAACCGGGATATGGGCCGGGTCAGGTATCCGCTCCTATCTATGCATGTAACAATACAATTTCCGGGTTGACTGGTTCGATCATCAATGTACCGAACGCGGCGGACGCCCCGTACTTAATTTCTGGGACGGACTTTTTCCCGAATACATGTTCCCCCACTTGGGGCAGTGGATTTACTTATCCTCACCCATTTCAGGGTACGGCACCAGCTCCAGCAACTAGTTATAGCCCATCTAGCCTGGCCTTCGGCAATCAAGCGGTAACTACCACTAGCAGTCCGCAGACGATAGTTCTTACGAATACCGGAACGGCGACGCTGAGCAGTATCGTCATCTCGCTGACGGGTACCGGGGCGGCGGCTTACACGCTGACGGGTGCGGGAACTTGCAGTTCAACACTGGCTGCCAGTGCGTCCTGTAATATTGTGGTTACGTTTACGCCGACCAGCGCAATTTCTTACTCGGCGAACGTGAACGTAGCTTCGAACGCAGCATCCTCTCCGGATTTGCTGCCATTGACTGGAACTGGGGTATCCTCGGGTGGGAGTCCTGTGGTTACTATCAACAATGCTATACTAAACAATGGAACAATCAACTGACTTTTAGAAGCATTATCGAGCTTGAAAAGGACCAATGGCCACAATTCTTCTAATTCTTAACCAGCAAACCTTCTTCTATGATCTTGTTGAGGGTGCAGCTACAAGCCCTGCCGCTCCAGGTGTTCCTATTGTGACAAACAGCGATGGAACTTTGGATCCAAGTTTCTTTTCGGCGGGAGCCGCCGCTGGATTTGAGAATCTCCTTAGTGGTACTAATACCAGTGCTTTAATGGTAGTGGGCAGTGGGGCCAATTTAACATTCTCTGGTTCGGGTATCATCAATGCCAATAAGATTTACGGGGTACAAATTAGCAGCACCCCGCCAAGTTCAGGGCAGGTACTTGTGGCCACGAGTTCTACAGCTGCTGCTTGGGCAAATATGGGGGATAGCGTACAGACTTTCACGGCTTCTGGAGGTACTGTGGCTGCTGGAGGAACCAACTTTAAGACTTTAGTGAAAATTTCAGTCGGCGCTTCTGGGAATGCACCAATTCAGCTACCTGATGCTACTTTATACCAAGGCCAGACCATCAAAGCGATTTTGACAGCAACCACAGGAGGGGGTGCTTCCTTGAACCCCGTAGCCGGGCAATTTATAGGGGCGGCTTTCTCCATGACTTCCTATGTTTTAACCAACCAGGGTCAGTGTGTAGTTTTAGAGTCTGATGGATCCACTACTTGGCAAATAGTAGGTTTGGCAAATTGATATTGAAACGTTATGCAATCAAGTATTGAAACGTTATGGCAACGGAAGTAATAGAATCGGCGTCTCCAAAGTCTTCTCCACCTGTAAAACCCACTCTCGATGTTTTTCAAAAATATAAAACTCGGGAACTACAGTGGCAACAACTCAATTCTCAAATTCAATTTCAGAATGCTACAACGCATGCGCGAACAGCAGATGCGAGTTTTCGAGACTGGATTTCTGGATTGGTGAAAGACTTAGCCATTGATGTTGCTGTTTGGCAGCTTAATTTGGACACACTCGAATTTGAACCTCGAATTCCTAATGCTTCCTGAAGACGATATTTGCCCAGCCTGTGATGGAGATGGTGAGATTCATGACCAACTTTGCAAGGCATGCCTTGGGGCTGGGCGTGTGACGCATGAAAATCGAAATAGAGAACCTGGGAACCCCGAGGCAGAATTTTTATCTTCTACGTGATGATTTAATCGCTCACGGTAAAAGGTTTGATGAAACCAGCCTTCCTTCAATTCCTTATCAAGAATTAGTTTTGTGCTGTGTAGGCGAAGCAGGCGAAGCTGCTTGCTCGTCTCGTCTGATACGAGAAGAAAAAGAACGTCGTCGCGAACGTTTTCTCAGTATGGAACCAGAGGAAATTCAAGGGTGCTTGAATTTCCTTCGGGTTGAGCAAATGGAGGCGGACATCCTTGTTGCACTAGCAGTTCGAGCAGCACCAAAATGGGATGATCTTTCTACTCGCCAGAAATTATGGTTTAAACTTTGCTGTATCTATAATCACATTGATGCGCCTCAGCAAAGATTGGAGGATGCTATTCTTCTTCTTCGAAAGTGCGGGGTGGAAGTATATAGTGGCCTGCCTCGTGATTTTTGCGAACACCACATAGGCAGGCTCCAGTTGTATTGTGCAAATCTCTCTGGAATGAAGGATAATCAGTTTCGTGCGAAGATTTGGGATATTGCGGAAAACATTTTGGAGTTTCTTCATGACGAAGAACTTAGTATTTGTAAGAAGGAAGCCTTGCAACGTTACAGTTGCACAAGTGATTGTTTTAGAGCGATACTATGAAACCCATTAAACCAGAACTTCGTGTGAACGCACGTTTTGTTGAAATAGCTAAGAGTCAACCACAGTATTTAACACTTCCAGCAAATATTATCGGGCCTTACGTGGAAACCAAATGGCGATTGACTCTACGCGAGCGATTCCTCTTATTTTTAACTGGGTATCTGTACTTAACATTAAAGACTTTTGGGCAGCTGCCACCAATTCGTTGTTCAGTTGAACGTCAAGAGCAGATTTAGCTGATCCTCTCGCCCCAACCGTATAATATGAGTGGAGAGAAGATGGCAACCGTCAATAACCCGCTGGTTCAACTCGAATCGACACCAAAACTTTCTAGTGGCAAGAAGCGGATGAACATCCAAACCAACTTCTCGCCCAATCTGCGTGACCACTTCCCTTTTGAGGCTGTTCGCCCTTCACAAGATGCTTCCCTTTCTGCCGTTGAAAAATCCTATGAGCAAGAAAAGAAGTTCGTAATCATAGAGGCTCCAACAGGCACAGGAAAATCCGGACTGGCAATTGCTGCCGCGTCATGGGCAAAGACCAAACCGTGCTATGGTGGGGATAAACATCGAGTTGGCGGGTATATTTTATCCCCGCAAAAATCTCTAACTGCACAATACATGTCAGATTTTGAAGAAATGGGTCTGGTAGAACTTAAAGGCAAGTCAAACTATTGGTGTAGCGATCACGATACTGATTGTGATACGGGTGCCCTTCTCAACAATTCTGCAAAGCAGGGTGATGAGCGGACGGTTTGTGAGAGTTGCCCTTACAGATACGCGAAAAGAACAATGCTGAGTTCTGGCGTTGGTACGATGAATTTCGCCTATTTCCTGAATGAGACGCAATATGCTGGGCAGCTGGGTACTCGAGAAATGCTGGTGCTGGATGAAGGGCATAATGTTGAATCACAAGTCTTAGGCTTCACTGATACTGTCATCACTCGCAAGCGTAATGAGGAAGTCGGTGCTGGTCCGATGCCTTTTATCAAGCCGGGTGAGAATGCCAAAACTTATGAATGGTTAGTCAGTGCATTTCGCCCTGCTCTAGTAACTTACATGCAAAAGCTGGAAGATCTTCTTGAAGAAGCCAAACTTTCAGGCAATCGAGATGAAGCCATTAAGTATGCTAAGAAACTCGATTCGTATGATAAGTACACTTGCCGCCTGAATCGCTTCATCAACAGTAATGATCCGAGTAATTGGCTATGCTGGACCAACACGGATAAGAACAGCAAGGAATCGGGTAATCTCACCATTAAACCGTTGACCGCGACGTTGTTTGCGGATGAGGTTCTTTTCAGCAAAGCAAACAAGATTCTGATGATGAGCGCGACGATTCTCGACTTCACAACCGTCATGCGCAATTTGGGCATCTCTAAAGAAGAAGCCACGATCGTGAAGCTAGGCAGTGAATTCCCGCTGGAGAATCGCCCAATCTTCTTCTGGCCTTGCGGATCAATGTCACAGAAGTTCATCGAACAAACGATGCCTCATATGGCGGATGGTGTTGTTCAGTTGTTGACTAAATACGCAGGGAAGAAGGGCATCATCCATACCCATAGCTACAAGATCACGAATTACCTTGTGGAATATTTGACTTCTCGAGGATTTGGTCCTAGAATTATTACCCATAATTCGGAGCAAGGGAACCGTGAAGCTGCTATAGTGCGGCACATGGAAAGTTTGGAACCCACGGTGCTTATGTCCCCTTCAATGGGTGAAGGATTGGATCTTAAAGATGATCTAGGTCGGTTCGCGATAATCTGTAAAGTAATGTACCCAGCCCTGGATGTTTATCAGAAAGCTCGTTTGGAGCGAGACCCGGCATATTATCAGTGGTTGACAGCACTTGCAATGGTGCAAGCCACGGGCCGAACTGTACGATCAAAAACTGATAAGAGTCATACATATATCTTAGACTCAGCTTTTGAGTTTTTCCTCACCAAGAACCAGTATGTGTTGCCGAAATGGTGGACGGATTCGATTCAATTCCTGCGCCCAAAGGCAAAGGTTTAAATGAGGCGTAGTTTTATTCAATAGACAGATTCAAAGGAATAATCAACCGTTTATTGATGCCGTTCGTCGTGGAGATTACTCGGTCTGGGAGGGTGTTGTTTGCAAGGGCGATGGATGGATGTGCAAAATCAAAACGGATGCCTATTTCAAAAAATTGAATGAGATTTACGGCACCCAATATCGGCTGTATTGGGAATAGCAATGCTGCGTTTTCCTAAACCAAAAGACATCAAAGTCTTCAATGCTACGTTGGAGAAGCTGATTCCTACCGATACCGGGATCACCTATGCCTGGCGTCGCTCGTTGAAAGACGTTCCTGCTTGGCGTGCGATGGGGAAAACAAATGATTGGAATTGGATAGCCGATATCTATGCCGGAGATTTCTTTGTGGCTCAGGTTGGCACTCGCCCTTCAGAGACTTTCGATAATCTTCGTCCCCTTGTTGTTTACCTCACTCGCATGCTCCAAGTTAAAATCTAAGTAATAGAAAGCATGAATCTTCGCCGCCCTTCTCCACAACCAGCTTCTATCCCGCTAATCAATATCCGCACCATTGAGGATCTCAAGAAGGTCTTACTTCGGCAGAAGCTCTGTACTCGCCAGACTGCTGAGGAACTCGCTAAGATCGCCAGCAATGAAAATTTACAGGCTATTGAAGATGAACCTGAAGAAAAGCAAAAGGAAAAGGTTTTTACAATTATGAAGGCTGAATCTCTTTTGCTTGAAAAATATGCTATGTATCCAACCATGACAGAATTTAATCTCATGCCGAATACACCAGACCTTGCCATAAAGTGGGGGGCAACGTTTGGGGTGGCTCTCCTCGTTGGAGAGTTGATCTTAGAGCAGGTTCGACAGCTTCAGGGTACATTTGAGACTGCATTGAGAACTCTTTATCTTGTGCTTCTCTGTGAGCTGAATGATCCCAAACATGAGTACATGGTCGATTCGCTTTCGGCAGCGGTTAAAATAGAGCTGACTGATAAATCCGGGAAACCAATTTCGCCAGAACAGCAGATAGCTTTTAAAAGCAATCTCCTACGTCAATTGGTTGAAGCATTCTGTCTCGTTAGTGTCTGCTATGGGATAATGGATACTCACGAAGAAGAGGTGTATTCTCTAACCTCTTTGGGAAGGCGAGTGATGCTGCATTTGAAGGATGCTCAAAAGTACATTTCTCTAGTGGCGGAAGCACATAAGCGGTTCCAAAATGAAAAACCTACAGAATCAACGAGCTACCCGAAATAATCGTTAAATACGTAGACTCTAGGTAGAGGATCCATGAAAATTCTAGACATTCTAAGTTGGATTGGAGATTTTCTTGTAGACACAGTCATTCTTTTCCTGTGGCTGCTTGCAATGCCTTTCCTCATCACTGCTTGGTGTTTCTACCACCCGGTGCAAGCTAAAATCTATTTTGTGAATGCTTTACCACTTTTGGTGAGTAATTGGGCAGCGTGTTGTGTTTTGCTTGTGATGATTCTGGTGGGAATGCTCGCTTTTGACACCGCAAGAAAATTTTCTAGCAGAGTATTGAAGACCGCTCTTGCTGTTGGTGTGTTGTTTTATATCATCGCTATTTTCCAAGGTGCATAGGAATAAACAGTATTAAATCGTGATGAAGAACATCTACCCGGCAGGCCCGTTTTCTTGGCAGGGACGCATTCTTGGATATGCTGACCGATTAGCAGCTATTGGGTACACCATTACTGCTGAATGGCTTCATCAGAAGCAACAGTTCACTTCTTCAGATAACAAAACCCTCATCTACACTTCTCTACATTCTGAATGTCAAAATTTTTCTGAGCGTGATCTCTTCAATATTGCTAGTGCAGATACTTTGATTCTCTTTGATCCAGGTATCCCCATGGAACGTAACACGCGCATTGCTGAATTTGGCGCGGCGTTGGCTTGGGGTAAGAAATGTATTGTTATTGGCCCGGAAGAAGAAGATAAAAAGGATGTTATCAGCAGTATCTTTGTTCATTTACAAGATGTAGGCGCGTTTAAGCATGGAGGGAAGTACGATACCCGGCTTAGTCACCTTAGAGCAATTCAGCCCGTTACTCGCTATCAGACTTTCAATCTATTCATGAAAGATATTCTGGATCCCGAAAAGGTGGAGTGTTGTGCTGGTTGTGGTACAGAGTACCGAGTAAGGGATTGCGGCTGCCCTGCCGGTTCATTTTATACATGGAAGACTAAAGGCAGTAATTATGAGGTACTTCCTTCCCCTTTAGTATCAGCATAACATGGGCGTCAAAGAAACCTCCTACCCGTCTACTCCCGCCTTGCTTGATCAGAAAACTATAAAAAAGCACAATATTCTTATTGGTTATGATCCAGTTCAGGAGCAGTTTGCCGCAAAATTCTTAGGTCTTCCTATTCAGTTCAAGGATATTGTTCGGGATGAAGATGTCCTGGGGAACCAAGAATCGTTTCTTTATCAAGTAGAGCATTCTTGGAATCTAGAATTTTCACCACAAGTTCGTAGAATGATTGACTTATTTTCTATCTCCCCACTCGTTAAAGGAAGCTCGGGTCTTTATGCTGTAGTTCGTCATGCTGCGTCAATTCTAGGGATTAAAAAGACACCTACAGAAATTGCTGCTTTCGCTGACGAACTCATCAAGGAACCGATTTTGGACATAACTGCTGCCGTGTGGGAATCTGTTTGGTTGCTTACTGGCCTTACTCCAGAACCCTTTAAGCCATGGCCGGAGCCTTGGTCATCAAAAGATTGGCTTCCAGTGAACGTGGATCCTCAGTACAGGTTAAACACTCTCTATCGAGATTGCATTGCACTTGTCTATGCGAAAGACGAGGATGAGGAAGCTGCGCATAAGTTTGGAGTGCGTCCCAGTAAGTTTAAAGTACTCAAGGACATTAGCCGTTCTCTAGAGTTGAATCGTTTGCGAGCGTCTATTTTAGAGCTGAATAAATGGCGAATTCTGAGATATAACCCACTTCTATGCACTCTTAAAATCACTAACATTTGGCATGGAACAGCTCAAGCACTAAGAAACAGTAGTATCTATTGTTAAGGAAACAATGGCTGACAAGATCAAAGGTCGCGGGCAACTGATCACACATCTTCAAAAGATACTACCCCCGGTTATTGGAGATAAATCTTTAACCAAAAAAGAAACTGAAGCTATTCTTGCCACTGTAATTTCCGGCATTGAAGAAGTTCTGCTGGATAACATTGGCATCGACAACTTCAGTTTGAAATTGAACAGTTTCGCAAAACTAAGAGTTCATCATCGGCCAGGGATCCTTCGAAAGATTCCTTTTAGCAGAGACGAAAAAGGTGACTACGTTGTTTCGCTCACTAAAGACAAGCGTAAAATTAAATTTGTAACGTTGGGAAGACTCCGCAAAGCGGAAGAAGTAAAGGAGAATCAAAATGGCTAAGTTTGTTGAAGAAGTTACAGATGAATTGGCGGGAATTGTACCGACTAAACCTGCCGTAGAGACACCTGCTCCTCAACCAGCCACCGAAGTGGCCGATGCTGGAGAAGAAGTTGAGAGTTCAGCACCCGTGAAAGGCGTTGTAGAAGATGTAGAATTCGGCGATGAAGAACTTATGAAGGAGACTGGCCTTCGTAAACTCCTGCCGCCAAAGGGTACGACTGACAAAGTTCGTGCTAGTATTATCGGAGACGCGACGGGTCTTCCTATTCTTGTCAGTGTGAAGCCGAAGAAAGGCTACTCTCATTGGATCAAGGGGAAGGGCACCTTTGCTTGTCATTCTGTTCGTGATAAGCACGGCAATATCACTGAAGAGGCCATTTGCTGCACTGATTGTAAGGAACCTGCTGAGTTGGCCATCGCTTGTTTAGCCGTTCACTACACTAACGTCGCCAAGGACGGTAAGTATGCGACTGTTAAAGGAGAAGACGGGAAGACGAGATATAAGGATCCTGTTCAGTTTGATATTAAGTGGGTCAAGCTATCTCGTCAGGGATTCCAGACTTTGAGTGGTTTGCCTCCCGAGGAAATCGCACGTCCTTGGTCCACGGACAGTCCGACCGTTTATGATATTGACTTTACTTTCGCGTGGAAAAATGCTGAAACGGGTGGTGGCTACAACTACGCTTTGGCAGGTAAGGCGCGGTGGCGTTCTGACCCGAAGGTGCAGGAAGCTGTTCTTGAGGCCATCAAACCGTATTTAGATGGTAAGAAGTTACGAGCCAAGCTGGGTAAGCAAGTCACGTTACTCGAGTTGAAGGCGGCTTTGTCGGGAGCATCTGCTGAGACTTCGGAAGAGGCAGAATTAGGAAATATCGATGCACTTTAATGGAAACTCACTTTAATGGAAACTCAAAAATCAGTTCACGCATGGGTTTCTGAGACATTCCCAGAATGGTCCGGGCCTCAAGGCCGTGCGCTTGCCATCATCGAGGAAGCGGTTGAACTTGGTTTAACCGCTGGCCTTTCCAAAGAAAAAATTCAATCTGCCGTCAACCTATCGGTTGGTCAGGCTGAACGTCGCGCAGCAGCTGGGACCCCGGTTGAAGCTGACGAAGGTGAAGTCGCGGACATCCAACTCAACTTGTGGACATACGCCGAGGAGCGCGGGTTTAGCGCGCAGGACGCTGTCGATAAGAAGATGGCTAAGAATCGACTTAAACCTCTCGAACAGTATAAAGCCAAGACTAAGTTGAAGCGGGAACTGGGGTTACAGATTCCCATATGCTGCTCTTAGGTGGTGACTTCGAGGCCAACGGCCTTTCTCCAGAAAAGAATGCTATAACAGAAGTTGGCATGGTTCTTTGGGAGACTGAACTACATGCACCCATAAAAGTGATGGGTTATCTTGTCAAGCCATGGGCTGGTTGTGAATGGGACCCTATTACAGCTAAAATTAACGGCATTACACCGGAATTGTGCGAAAAGTACGGCTATGAAGACGAACGAGCCCTGAAGCAATTCCTCCTTTGGTACCAGATGGCCGATTATGCGTGTTTCCATAATGGTACACGCTTTGATCGAATCTTCTTCAATGCTTGGTGCGCTCGATACGGCTATGATCCGGATCTGAATAAGACTTGGATCGACACTAACACTGACATTGAGTTGGGTGAATTAGAACATAAAATGAGCCGCAAGCTGGTTTATATGGCGGCGGACCATCAATTTCTTAACCCATTTCCCCACAGAGCGGTATTCGATGTAATGACCATGCTCAAGGTTCTGGACAACTACGATCTTGAACGAGTCATCTTCCTCGCAAAACAGCCCAGTGTAATGGTGGAAGCTCTTGTTAGTTATGATGATCGAGAGCTTGCTAAGGCTCGAGGCTATCGTTGGCAAGAGGACCCACGTAACCCAACCGGCAAGAAGATTTGGGCACAAAGTTTAAAGGAGTGCTTTCTGGAGAAAGAAGTAGCTGAGGCTGGGTTTCCCATTACGATTATCAAGGAGAATAAGTGAATATCGAACCGAGGCACGTCGTCTACATTGGAGTGTTAACTTTGATTTTCTTGTTAGGTGTAATGGGGTTGGTACATTTGCTGGGAGGAAATGGGCTCTTATCCCGTTAGTTTACAATTTTTGTTAAGGAGAAAACATGCTTACCTTTGAACAGGCAGTGAAGTGTATCCAGAAAGAAATGCAGTACTCACAAGGTTGGGCCAAAGGCTCACGAAAGATTTCTAAGGTAGAGGGAGTGGAAGACAACGATGTTCATTCTCTGGAACCGTTGGTTGGCCAACCTTACTCGATTGCGGATTTCAAAACTTTTGCTAAAAAGTATTGGGACGAAATTGACGCAGCAATGACTAGCTTTACACCAGATGGCGGGGCAGTGCGCATCCGTATAATCAAAGTTTTGAATTTGCTAACTCGAGCATTAATGGTTCACGGGCGACCAAGCGATATCGAGCGTTTGGCTGGAAAGTCATCTAGCGAATTTCCTATTCTTAGCGGCGGGTTGAAAATATTCGATGCTTTATCCAGCGAAGAAGGATGTTTGATCCCATCTGCCTTAACTAAAAGTCTGAGAAACGAAAGCCCGAACTGTAACCCATTGAAATAGTCGCGATGCCTAAGCCTGCTGTTCTAAACATCCCGCCTGCGGTGACTGATGTCAATCACTGGCTCATCATGGGGCTCGACCCGTCACTTTCTTGCACGGGTTACGCTTTCATGCACGTTAGTCCCAGCGAGGATGTATCAGGAACCTCAACCGCTAAATGGTTGGATGTTGGATCTTGTAAGCCCCAGGAAACTAAGAACCCCGTTTGGCTTCGCGCCAAATTGATGGCTATGTACTTGAAGCAAATGTTAGATCGAGTTTCCCTTCCTTTTTGTGCCCCCCAGCTTGTATCAATGGGTCTTATGGTTGTCATGGAAGCCCCCACTCCCGGAGAAGATTTTCTTAATCGAGTAAATGCAGTGTTTCATGAGCACATCTTTTCAGATGGGGATTTAGCTAATCGCTTCCAACAGATTAAAATTCTAACCATCAATGCTAGTACACTCCGTTCATTGATGGGTTTGTACACTAAGGGCAATAACAAAGGGGAAAACATCAAACAAGCCTACACTTTTCTTGATAAAGCACGTTTCCCAAATCTTGATGGGGATGCCTGTGATGCAGTCATGCTTACAATGGTAGCACGGGCTGCTTGTAGTGTTCTTCTCGGAATGCCCGAAGAGGTCCAGCCTAAGTATCTTCAGACACTTTGTGATGCCGCACCTGTAGAGCGCGGTAAGGGCCGTAATGTTCGTGTCACAACCAAAGGATTACTTCATACAACCGGGCAGAGACCCGAGTATTACTACAGTTACCAGAAGCAGAATTTTACGATTTGTGTCCGCGATGCGGCTCAACCCAAGAAAGTTCTGAGTCGTTTTGATTATCCAGTTTAGAGAGGGAACGCTCCATGGCAGAAACGAAAGAGAAGAAAGCAGCTGCAAAGAAGACTGTTGCGGTTAAGAAAGAGAAAGTTAAGCATCCTCGGGATTGGACGGCTGCTGAACGTCGCGAAGCACTGCTAAAGGCTCGTGGTGAGTTGGACGACGATTATAAGGTGCTGAAGTCGGATGATGTGGAAGAACTTGTTCCCTATGGTATGCTTGTTTACGACCACGTTTTACGTTTACGCGGCATGGGATTTCGTGGTCGTGTTACGCAGGTTCATGGAAAGGACGGAACCGCTAAATCTACCAGCATCTACAAAATGCTTTGTAATTTCCAGAGGTTCACCAAAGAACCTGTTTCAGTTTATGATTTTGAACGAACTGGTACTATAAACTATCTACGGGAGATGGGAGTAGACGTATCGCCCAACATGCTGTTTTTCAAGCAGCCGGACTCTGTTGAAGATTGTCAGCAGGACATGATACGTTTGATGACAGCAGGCGTTCGTTTATTCGTCTGTGATTCTATCCCACGTATGAAGAGTAAGGTTGCGATGAGTGACATTTTGTCTGGAAAGGCTTTTAAAGCAGACATGGCGGTTCATCCTCGCGTCATGACAAAATTCTATGATAACATGCTTCCTCATTTAGCAGAGTTTAACTGTCTTTTAATGATCACGAATCAAATCCGGGATCGTATTGAGGATGGCAATGACGCTAAGAATGCGCAGAAATACCCAACCTTTGCCAACATGCCCTACACTCTACCAGGCGGCTGGATTTGCCGTTTCACTCCTGCCATCATGATTGAAAATGTCAAAGTTATGAAGAGTTTTAAGCCAGGACCTGTTGATTTATACGGTTCGGGCACCAAAGACGATTTCATCCTTGAACCCGCTACTCCTGAAACTAAGGATCTTGAAGTGGTACAACGCATGCGCGTCCGCACTTTAAAGAATAAAGTTGGCGGGGGAGGCTATCGTCAGGGATTCATCTGGATTCGACCTACAGGTGTCGGCAAGATCCCGGGTCAGGATGAAAATTTAAGCATCCGCGAATTGGCCCGTCAGTATGGCTTGATTGATTATAGTCCTAGAAAACTTTGGTACGTAGGGACTTCGGTTGATGATGCTATTGCTACTTATAAGTCCAAAGAAGAAGCTATTCAGGATCTTGTCATTGATGAGAATCCAGAAGTGCTTAGCAAGCTAAGTGTATTGGTTGGAGAAGCAATTGATAACGATCAGTCCACTAGATTTGTAAGCGAGGCACCATCGGGAGAAGAGCGTGCGTATTTGGATGGTGATGAATCCACCAAAGGGTTTGACGAGGCTGAAGAATCACTCACCATCAGTAAAGCTTTCGAAATAGAGGAATAATGCCAACGATAGAAGACCAAGTCGCATTAGAAGGGCGTCGCAGTGTTTGTGATGTCGACGAATTTGACGCTCAAATTAGTTGTTGGGCTGGTGAACCGTATGGTAAATGGCATTATCACCAAACACAAGCTGAAAAAGATTCATGCCTAACTTCGCACTGTGTCTGCTCGAATGATGAGATTACAGATTTGGACGGAGCAGAAATAAGTCTCGACCTTTACGGTCATCTCTGCGGCTGCCCCTCGTTTTCGTTTCCATTTCAAAGAACACAAAGTTAGGAGGAGTTATGAGTGAAGCACGTAATGGACTAGGTACCGGGCTGACCTTTGAGGAAGTGATTGACTGCATCCGCAAGGAGGGAGAATATTCTAAGGGTTGGGGCGGTAAGGATGGCAAACGTAAGATTTCTCTTATCGAAGGTGTAAAAGACCAGGATGTCCATGCCGGAACCACAGGCCCAGCAGGTTCCCCTTTCTCCTTAGGTGATTGGTGGGTTTTTGCCAAGAAATATTGGGATGAAATTCCTCTAGCAATGAGCAACTTTACCCCGGATGGCGGCTCAGTTCGCATCCGTATGATTAAAGTTGCTTCTTTGATTGTTCGGGCACTGATGATCTATGGTCGCCCGAGCGATATTGAGCGATTGGCTGGTGTTTCATCTAGTGAATTTCCTATCTTGGGTGGGGGTTTGAAGACATTTAACGATTTGTCCAATCAACACGGTTGTCTGCTGCCGGGACCAGAAACTAAAGCACTTCGTAATGAAGCGCCGGGGTGCAATCCTCTTAGTTCATGAAATTCTCTGGTAAAAATTTCCAAGCCTGGCCTGAGTTCTCCCTGAATTTAGACGGTTTTGTAGTTATGATTGGCCCGTCCTTTGCGGGTAAGAGTGCCATCTTCCGCGCCCTCAAAGGTCTTATTCGTAACGAAATTCCCGAACAGCGTGTCCGTATAGGGGCAGACCAACTTGAACTTACCCTTGAGCACGAAGGGAAGACAATTAAAGCTGTTCGTAAAGCCAACAGCTCTACAAAATACCTCACAGACAAAGGTGAATATACCAGTCTGGCTAAGGGTATTCCTGATGCTCTTAAAGATCTTAATGCTGGAGAAGTTCAAGTTGGTGAGTATAAGATCGACCCGATCTTTGCTTCGCAGTTTGGCGAGCAGTTCATGTTGGAAGGTGCTGGGCCAACAGAGCTAAACACTATTCTTGGAGCCTTCTCTTCAACGGAGAAACTGGAATACGGTAAGAAACAAGCCAATCTCTTTGTTACCCAAAAGAATAGTGAGGCTAAAACATTAGCTGAGCAGATTGGCGATTCTGAGGAACGTTGTGAAAATCTAGAGCAGATTTTTACAAAAGGAATTTTGGTAGACAAGGGGATTAAAGCCCTAGAACCAAAACTACGCTCATTGGAGACGATAGGCTTTTGGTTTCGGGAACTTTCCTCTACTAAGACTCGACTCGTTCCTCTGCGACGATTGCAAGCGTCCCTATTCATACCTGACACCTTAGAGGCAGAACGGTTGCAGGATATGGTGGCATATCTCCGAAGTACCATCCATTCGCAGATTCGCATGCTCCGACTGCGAGATATGGATGTTCAACTTGAGGCAACCATCAATCGTTGGAACAATATTGTCAACCTCAGTCGTAATGCTAAAGTCATCAATGAGACCGCGAGTTTAGCCGGGAAGTTAGAAGCTTTGCACGAGCAAGCTGCTGCGAGGAAACTGAATGCTGTTGTTGGAGAAATGGAAAGTATTCTCTCTGCCGCGATTAGCTTGCAGGCTAGTATTAAACACACGGGTCAAGCTGCACAGGTAATTCGGAGAGTCGTGGATAAAAAAGTCGAACTCATTCAGTTAGAGACCGACCTTAAGGAATTGTGTACAAAAAACGGTCTCTGTGATAAGTGTGGGAAGCCGTTGGAGCATATCTGTGGATCTTAAGCAAGTTCAAGAGCAGATCAAAATTTTCGCTACCAAGCGTGATCAGATCATCAGCGATATTGGGCGTGAAGAAGGTCAGTTAGAGAATGCTCAAGAGAAGTTGCGAGAATTAGGAATCGAAAAGCCAGAAGCCCTTTCGGCGGAAGAACTTGAAACTATGGCGCAACAAATTCAGGCTCAATTAACTGAAAAGGTTACCGCTTTGGAAGAACAATTAAAAACGGGCGAGGAATTAATCGCCGAGTACAATTCATTACAGGAGAAATAAATATGTCGAAGATTTTCCCGGTCAAGGATGTAACCGTTGAAAAGCAAGGTGACGGAACATATATCGTTAATGTTATTCACCAACAGGGAGTTGTTTCCCAAGTTCTCTTTCCTTATACGTATTGGGGTCAGGATTTGGCAGAAGAATATGCCAAGCATATTAGCCAAATTAACCACATAAAAGAGGAAGTTGAGCAAGTTACAGCCGGGTTGGCGGCCCAGCAAGCTACTAGCCCTTCGTTGGAGAGCGCACTCACTATGCTGCCCTCAGTTGTAGAAGGAGTTTCTGCTGCCAAAAAGATTCTTGATGAACCTGATAGTGGCGAAAAATTCAGTCCCGCTGGATCTCCCCCAATCTCTGTATTGGAACATGTTTCTGTAGCCGTCCCGGTTGAGGCGCAGCAAGTTCTTTCTAACCCGAAGTCGACCAAAAGAGAGATTAAGGCCGCTCTTCAAAAAACGGTTGTCACACCGGATCCGATTCATAAGGACGATGGCATTCCTGGTATTGGTACAGCCGCAGTTGGTGAGCCTGACCCAGCTATCACGGGTAAGCTCGACTCCAAGGAATAGCCTATGGGGATGAGTCTTTGGGATCAGCGGTTGATGGACATGGCCGCGATGATTGCTAGTTGGAGCAAAGACACCACCAAAGTTGGCTGTGTTATTATTGGCCCGAGTCGAGAAATTCTTACGGTTGGTTATAATGGTTTCCCGCGTGGGGTGGATGATACAGTTGAAGAAAGATCTGAACGCCCATTAAAATACATCTGGACTATCCACGCAGAAAAGAATGCTATCTTCAATGCTTCACGTGTTGGAATTTCTCTCACGGGTGGAACTGTTTATTTAAATGGTGATCACGGATTTCCCTGTGGGCCTTGCGCCGCCGCTCTTTGTCAGTGTGGCATCAAAAATCTTGTGGGGCTTATGCCGGATCTCAATAACGAAAAATACGCTGAAGATTACAAAGAGGCGATGAAGATGTTTCAGGAGGCAGGAGTTGCGTTTCGCCACATTCGAAGTATTAAGCCTAAACCTAGAGAGGCCTAATGAATATCGCTCAACAACCAGAGTTCTTTGGTAAACTGATCTATCTGGCTTCTCCCTACACTCACAAAGATAAGGAGATGTGGACTGTTAGATTCCACAAGGCCGTAGACTGTATGGGTTGGCTGATGAATAATATCAAAGATGGTCGCCATTTCTATTCTCCAATTGCTCATACTCATCCGATCGCGGAACGTTGTATTCTGCCTATTGAGTGGGAGTTCTGGGCAAATTTTGATGAATGCATCCTTTCTCGCTGCTCGGAAATGTGGATTCTTACTATTCCCGGCTTTTCAATTTCAACTGGTGTAAAGGCAGAGCGTAAGATTGCCGAGAAATTTGGCCTACCTATCTGGTTTGTTATTCCTGAAGAAGATGGGACTTATACCGTGACTAACACGGAGCCAGAAGATGTTCCAGTCTAATGCTGGTTAAAATCCTACCATCGAATGAGATAAATTTTGTGTTTTTCACAGATGCTCATTTATCTGCCATTCCTATTGGGAGAAGAAGAGACGACTACCAACAAGCCATCCTAGATAAGGTGAATTTTGTTAAAGACCTCTGTTTTAAGGTGGATGGAGTGGCCCTTTTTGGAGGGGATTGTTTCCATTATAAGCAGCCCAAACATCCTGGAAACTCCTGTTCTTTGATTGAAAAAATTACCCGAATATTCGGGTCTTTTCCAGAGGGAGTCGTGATAGGGGCAGTGGGAAATCATGACATTCAGTGGGACAAAATGTCCACACTACCCGATTCTCCTCTTGGAATTCTTATCGCAGCCGGGGTGTATCATGACCTGACTAAACAGTCCATTCTTTTTGTAAATAAGACAGAAACTTTCGGGGTATTAGTCGACGCCTTCCCGTATGAACATGATGGTTTGAAAACTCTTGAGCGTATCCTAAACGCTCCGCTCCGCACCGCGCTGGCGAAGTATCGTGTTGGAATCGTTCATCAATATGGGGCACTTGGTGAACGCGGCTCACTATGGGGGGCGACTAAAATTGGGTATAATGAGGTTGCGGATTGTGATTATGATTTTCTGCTTTGGGGCCACGATCATAGCCGGGCTGGCATAAATGAAGTGGGAAATGTGACCCATGTTCAGCTAGGATCCCTAGCACGGGCGGCTTTACCTACAGACGAAGACGGTCACCCGGTAGTTGCTACGGTTCTTCGATTCACGGAAAAAGGTGCATATCGTCCCCGAGAAGTTCCCATTCCCACAAAGCCTTTAGATGTTGCATTTCGTACAGCAGACAAAGGAATGGAGACCGTGGGTAAACTGGAGAACATTACGGACTTCTTTCAGTCTATGGACGAAGCCGTAAGCAACGTAGCTACATCTGAGCCACGCGATGTGCTTATTGCGTTAGCTGGTGATGATAAACCAACACTTGATCTTGCTTTGGAGCTGTGCCCTGGTTTATGAAATTCTATCCTTGGTCTCCGCTTGCTTGGCCTTCTCTGGCGTTTCTAGCTTTGATTGCGCTTGTTGTGGTAGTTTTAAGACTGAATGGATTCTTTATAGAGCGAGCATTCCGCAAGGATTGGGAACGTTCTATTGGAGAATCTCATGAGAAAAGATCTACAAACGGAGCGTGCGTATAAAAGCGTCTGGCATTTGGCGATGTTTTCTGTTGGCATCTACGAATTAAAATATCGTAAGTCAGCATTGGGAAAAGTGTTAGGTGCAGGTATGGCCCTGTTTCATTTGGACGCCTGTATTGCTGATGCTATGGATGTTCCTCCTTTGTCCCGTTCATTGCTTGAAAAGGTATTAGACAAATATGGCGAACGTAAATCGAGGAATCCCGATGATATGGTTTTCGGGGGACAAGCATCTGTTTCACGAGATGTTGGTAAGAGGAAAACGCGGTTGCGTTGCCTGTAAACGTCCTATTAAGACTTCTGAACCTGACGGACTCACCTCATGCTGCCAAGCGAAAATGGTGCAGACTGAAGCCCCTCCACGTCCCATGTTTGCAAACATCTGGGACATGAACAAGCGCATCATCGACAATCATAATGAAGTTGTTGAAAAAGGCGATCTTGTCTATGAATTAGGAGATATGTTTCTCAAAGTTAAGCCAGCATTGGCTCGAGAAACTCGTTATCAGATGAATGGAAATTTCTACTTCATCTACGGGAATCACGATCAGGTGGCTGCTGAGATTCCTGATTGTTTTGTGTGGATGAAAGATCTAATCCGAATTAAACCTGCTGGCTGGGATACGCCGCATATCACGTTGTGTCATTATTCTATGCGTGTCTGGCATGGTAGCCACAAAGGGGTCTGGCAGCTCTACGGGCATAGCCACGGAGCCTTACCAGAAGACAATACTTGCCCGCATTGTCATCATACGCAATATCAGTGGTTGTCTATGGACTGCGGTGTGGATCCAAACAATTTCTACCCGGTGAGTATTGAAACAGTCATTAAACGAATGAAGGAAAAGATTCCTCTCTGGGAAGCATGGAAATCTTCAATCAAAGGGCAGCGAAAAGTAGGGTTGTGATTAAGCCGAGGACGACCCACGTGTGCCCGATTTGCTGCAAGTCTTTTCCTGTTTTGCCTATAACTTCTTCAATCCTGCAAAGTCATTACCAAAGACACTTATGGATAACAAGAAAACTGTACGAATTGTTGGGAGTCGCGGATGCAAGAAATCTATCAGAAGGTTGCGAATTGTTTTAAAAAACGGATATTAGAAGTTTGGAAATCTGAAGAAACGATGAGGGCAGAATGGGAGAAGCGGCTTTCTCATGTCCCATTTAGTCGTACAGATCACTGGCAGGCTATACTTTATCACATGTTTCGGGACTGCTGGATGGAGGCAGGGCCAGCGGTCAAGGTTGAGCCGACAGGATATGATCGCCATTGTGTTTTGAAATTGCTGCACCCGTTGTTGGATTATAATATCTTCAGTCAAATTCTACTTAACCTTCAGCATTACAATGGCATGGCTTACCAAACAGCCGATGCCCAAAAAGAAATCCAAAGAATTGAAAAAGAGTGGAAGAAAAAGCAATCAACTCTGTTGCGACCTGGAGAGCGCCCGCTCGGTGCAGCAGACACGATGGTAAAGATTCCGTTGACTCAGCAAGAAAATGCGTTCAATTTGTATCTCAGCACCATTCGTTCCCTTAAAATTATCACCAACTTTACGCCTGCAATCAGCTTCCGTGTTTCTCCGATGGGAAAAACTCCTGCATTTGCGGACAGTAACAACGTAAGCATGCTCGGCATGGGCGCAGATAAGTACTTGCGCGTTTTATCTCAACTCGAAGTTTACTATCTCATTTGGTCGCCAGGCACAAGTCCACTTATGGCACGACGTGATACCGGGCCGGGGTTTCCTAATGTCGCGGCTGAGACCCAAAAGAGCGGAACCTGGTTTTGGGCAGACGGAATTGAGTATCCATTCGTCTCTAAATCTGGTGGAGAAATTTTGCACGATGTTCTCTTTGCTCGTAAATTGGTGTATGAGATTTTTGGAGCTATTGATGTAACTAAATCGATCCTAACTATTCTGCCCCGTATGAATTCTCTAATGGTGGTGATGGATAAGGATAATCAGGTCGTGGTTAACATACTGCGCAAACTGCAAGCTCAGTATGGTTGTTTGCAAATTCAATTAGGAAGCCGAGTTCGCGCAGAAGACGAAGCCGTCAATCCAACAGTCACAGAATTAGAATCTGCAGATGAATTGATTGAGATTTGTGCCAAGCTTGCCAACCCTATCGAAGCGGCTAGAATTCGCAGTCTGAAGGGAAAATTCAGTATCAAACAGCATGAAAGTGATTTGCGAGCCGGATCATCTCCATCAAGTGAGTCCCCTAGCAGCTCGCTTGAAAGATCTGTTGGAACGGATGGAGTATCGGCAAAGAGACTGCACTTGGACATTGCAAAAAGATTACAAGAGGATGGACTTATACCGTGATGATTCTTCAATTTTCATCTTTTTGACGGTCAAGGTCAAGGATACCGTTACAGGTAATCTTATCGATTTGGGTCTTCCTGGGCCAACTCTTTTTGCAGACATGGACATGGACTTGCATGGACGTGCAATTTACAACATGCTTCGACGATTTGAGTTGCATGAGTTGGACGAGCATTTCTATATGGACGGTGTCAAAATACACGATCCCCATAAAGATGAATCTAAGCTAATCGTTCACGTTCCCGAAATTTTTGATGTAGCCGAAACGACGTTACTCCCAGAAGGTCAACAATTAGTCAAATCCCTCCTGCCCGCCGTAGTTTAGACCAATGGCAGTTCCTCGTCGCAAATCGCCCAAACCTTATGTAGCGGCAACCGATCCTAAACTCACAGCAGCTGAGGCTCTCGCTATAGCTTCTACAATGGTGGGTACAGACCGTTCTATCCGCCGCCGCCCGGTTGTTCAACTTGACCAGTCGTTCAGCTCCATGAGGAGCGACGGGCTGGTCAGTCCGAGAAAAACTATTACGGTCAACATCTTCAGGCATTCTATGTCATGCGCGATTCGCTCGCGCCGTTCATGAGCATGGACTGGGACTCGTGGCACGACTGGTACAATTTCCAGCTTCGCAAAGACCCACCGAAACTCGCCGCCGTCCTGCGCCGATATGCGGAATCGCTAATTTAGCTGAAATTCTTAACTTCCTAGTATTATATCAATATGAAGAATATCGCAGCCAACTTGTATCTATATTTACTGCTTACCAGCGGCTGCGCCGAGGTCTGCGTCGGATAACAGAGACGTAGATTAGAGGAAAGCAGCCGACCTTAATGGTCGGCATTTTTATTGTTCGGAATATGGCGTATCGGGGAAGTGGGAGAGTCTCGCGAGTCTGTAAAACTCGTGGCCCTAGCGGCCTGAATAGGTTCGAATCCTATATGCGCCACCAGATTTAGATGTTCGCGCAAGTGACGGGAATTTGGAATACCTCGTTGATTCAGAATCAGCGGATTTGTGGGTTCGAAGCCCACCTTGCGCACCAAACTTAAGTTTGCACCCGTGGCGTAAAGGAAGCCGCGCTGGCTTGAGGTGCCAGTCCCAGCAATGGGGTGGAGGTTCGATTCCTCTCGGATGCACCAAATTTGAGACCGGGTCAAGCCGCTCGTAAGGGTGCCGGAACGTGCGTTAGCGAACGACGGATGCCGGGTAGGTCTCAATGAATTTGCCTGGTTGGTGGAACGGCATACACGCGGGTTTTAGAAACCCGTACCGAAAGGTTTGAGGGTTCAAATCCCTCACCAGGTACCAATGTTTGAGCTTTCTATCCTCTATTAGAGGGTAGTATGGCAGACACATTTAGAGAATGTGAAAATTGTGGAAGTTCGCATGACGGCTCCTACGGGAGCGGACGGTTCTGTGGAGAGAAATGTGCTCGAGGTTTTAGCACAAGAGAAAATCGAGGAGAAATCAATCTTAAAATAGCTCTAAGTTTGAAGGGGCGTACTATAGGAGGAAATCAGTTTCAAACTGGGTTTGATCCTCGACGCTATAAGTATCAATGCTCAAACTGTAAGGGTTGGTGGCGTAAAAAAGATAAACAGGGGTATTGTGCTCACGTTCTTCACTGTAAAGATGAGGTTCCGAAAGAAGTTAGAATTCCTTTTACCTTAGAAACAAGGCACAGAGGGCACGACACAGTTAGAGCTAGGATAGCTGGGGCGTCCTGGGAAAAGGCTCCGAGGGCGGAAAGGTACCGTAGAGTCTTACGTGAGCAGGGGAGTGTCTGTGGATACTGTGGTTTGAGTAGTTGGTGGTGTAATCGGGAATTGGTTTTAGAGATTCACCACGTAGACGGGAATCACGGCAATGAACAGCGTGAGAATCTGGTATATTTGTGCCCTAACTGTCATTCACAGACACCAAATTATTGCCGGGTTGGCGGAAATGGAAAACGCGCTAGGCTCAAGCCCTAGTGGAGCGCAAGCTCTTTAGGAGTTCGACTCTCCTACCCGGTACCAAAATTCAGGGAAACTCGGCAAGGCATAGTGGAATCGCACTCCATCCTTACAGTGGGATACTTCCCCCACCAATTCTCAATTCGCTAATTTCTTAGTATTGACACTTCAGCTTTTCTAAAAGCGGTAAGTGTAACAGCGGTTAGCCGCGAGGCTATCTCAACCAAGGAGGGTTATGAGAATTGGAAAATCGTACATTTGCTCAGAAGTGGGCTGACATCGTTACGGAGTTTAGTGGCAGCTGGCCTTTCATTGCATGGTTCGGAGGGGGGCAAGCATCCTCTGGGTCTTCGTAAATCTTTATCACAAAACAACCTTTGATCCCTACCCGTTTCTTTTCCTCAATTGGATCTTAACAATCATCAGCACATTTCAGAATCCGCTGATCATGATGTCTAATAACCGGCAGAATGACTTAGATCGTGAGCGCATGGAAAAGTTGCTCGCGAAAATGGATGAAGTTCTTGCCAAATTACCTGAATCAACTTAAACCTCAGTAGAATATCAATGAGAGGTCGAGACTCTGGGTCTCTTTTCATGGTAGGAATCCAACCTCTCATTGGAGATTTCGTGCAAGTTAATACAAAAGCTCTAAAACACACCATCGATTCAGCTACATCGCGATTGGAGTGTCTCAAATATCGTAGTGAACGCCGCGCTTACTCGGCTCATCGACTGTTTGCTGACCCTGAGCATATTGTTTGGGATGCTGACAACTTGGATGTCGGTCATGAAATTGGCTGTTTGTATAGCCTTTTCCTCCAGTTAGCTGAAGCCGTTCAGGAGTTACAGAAAGAACACAATGAATAAGCTAGCAGAGTATTATGGTTCTGTGAAGGGAATGCCCATGGAGATTTTACGGGCGCGATTTTCGAATGCTACCATGGAGGTTGCTGAACTCAATGTTGAGATAAAGCGTCGGGAGGCCTTCACCAGCACTGAATTGCTGTCTGATAGACTGCATCGCCTGCTTCATTTTGGGACAGACTGCGATTATGCTTATTCAGATTGGCCAAATCCCTCTGGGTGTCGTACCGGGTTTCACCAACTAGCTCTGGTTGCTGAAAATTGGTTTGAAACTGTAGCCGATCCTAAGAGAGTTGAAGATTTTCCTCTAGGACAACTCATTCGTTTTTTAGAAGTTGCGAGGTTTGGGATCAATGGTTAAATGTTACTATTGTCTCGCCAACGAACCCAAGATCAAAATGAATGGATTCGACTATCATCCTAGCACTGAGGATGGTGGGCAATACTGTCCGGCTGATGACCATGAATCAGTTCCCGAGCGCGAATTGGCTGGGTGCATGGCGGATTACGGTTTGGAAGATATTCCAGTTGTCTTTAAGGGTCTCGGAATCGAGGCTATCGCAGCGAAATTGAAATGACAGTACAGCTCCCAACTTTAATCGATCGTTTTGAAGGCCCGTGGTTTGTCTATTCTAATTTCTATGGCCCGGTTAAGGTCAAGCTGTTTGTTGCTAGAGTTGGGCTGGGTGGCCAGACTCTGGTTTGGGGTGGGATGACTCATTATGCCGTGCCTGGTACCACATATACGGAAGAGGTCTATGACTCTACGGAACATGCCTACCAAGCTGCTAAGTTCCTAGACCCGGAAATCCGAGCACGGTTTCGTTATGAGGGGTTAAAACCGGGACAGGCCAAGCGCATGGCGGCCAACATGAAGTCCAGGGTTAGGAAGGATTGGTTTCAAGTAAACATCCCTATCATGCGTGACTTACTCCAACAAAAATTCACGTATAGTATCCTCAAGCGGAAACTAATGGCCTCGTTTTCTGCTGAATTGGTAGAGGGAAACACTTGGCATGACAATTTCTGGGGTAATTGTGTTTGTGGTGAAAGACCTGAGTGCGAAGCGCCGGGGCAAAATTGGTTGGGCAAACTCCTGATGGAGTTGCGAAGGAGTTTTATTGTCTAAGATCAATCAGGACTATGCTTGGTTTCGGCTTAAGCTAATCAAGTCCCCTATCCATCGTTATGGGGTCATTACTGAAGAGAAAATTCCAGCACGACGATACGTCATCGAATATACAGGTGTCCTTTATAACCGAAAGGCGGCCAAGCAGCTTTTTGAGGATACACCAGAAGAAAATCTCATCTACATTTGGCAGATTGGTGATCCTTGGTATTGGCTCATTGATGGACGCACGGGTGGCAGCGGTGCAGAGTTTATCAATCATTCCTGTGATCCTAATTTGACGGTTAGGTTTCACGGACATCGAGTTTACTATGTCGCCCGTCGCTCTATTAAGAAAGGCGAAGAGTTGACCGTAGACTATAATTTCGATTGGGCTGCTGAGCTGGTTGTTTGTTCATGCAGAAGTAAGAAATGCCGTGGGTATATCAACGTTAAGGATAAAAATTAGTTTTCCTACCCGATTTCCTGACTTCCGAAGTAATTGAATAGCAGGCAGGGAACATCACCCGGCACCCGTGCCTGTGTTGATGTTGTTGGAATGTTGATGTTATAGGTTGTTGCTGTACCTGAGTGGGGAGCATAGATGTGGGTGCTTGACCCAAGTTTTACTCAATAGTCTACATCCTCGGGAACGTATGGCAGTAGCGTTCAGAGAATTACCCACTGCCGTCATTTTATGAACATCATGCGACCATTTACGATGATTCGACCGTGCATGCCTACCGTGCACGAGGGCATGGACTTCGTTCTCTAGAGTCCGCCTCGTGCTGCTAGGCTCGAGGCCGCTGTAAAGTAAGGCAATTCCAAAACATCAGCCTCGATTGTACCCGCTCTGCTTCGGCATCGGGCTTGTTTCGGTGCGTAGCCTAGAGGACAGGCACTCGCTTTGGGAGCGAGGTCACGCAGGTTCGATCCCTGCCGCGCCGACCAACTGGAAATGGTATAACGGTAGCACCCACCGTTCGGGGCGGTGTAGTCCGGGTTCAAATCCCGGTTTCCAGACCAATAAGTGTGAGACTAAACCGTTTTTCCTGCCCTTAAATATGGACAGGAAATCACAGCAATTAGGTCTTTCGTTTAGTACAGCTTGTGGCCGTTTAGAAAAGCAGATTAAGTTCTCCCTCGTGAAAAAGGCGGGATTAGACACATGTTTCCATTGCCAAAGGAGGATTGAAACTGCAGACGAATTGAGTACAGAACACAAGCAGCCTTGGCAGAATATAGATCCTGCGCTATTTTGGGATTTGGATAACATTGCATTTAGCCATAGGCGTTGCAACTACGTTGCTGGTGTTAAAGGAAAAATTCCTTGGCACTCAAAATACGACAAAGCACCAAAAGATATGGCTTGGTGTAGTGGTCACCAAGCATTTCTTTCAGTTGATAAATTCCACAAGAACAGAAGTACGAGGAGTGGTTTTCAGAATGACTGTATAGAGTGTTTCAGCAGACGATTTTGTTAGCCTCCAAGGAGGGCGCAAGTCAGTATGAATTGGCTGAAAGCATTATTCACCCGCAAGTATCGTCCTTGCGGGAAGTGGTAGCACAAATCGCGACGTTCTAGGATCGTACAGGTGAACGACATCCAGTGGAAGTCTGGAAACAAGTTTGGTTGTACCGATGTTCCATGAGTCGCTGGGCCGACCAGCTGCCGCAAGGTAGGCTGGATGTACGGAAAGAAAGACCCGCCAGTCGAGGGTTCACGAGGCTGTCGAGGACGCCTACATTGGAACATCGTTTCGGGACATAGCGCAGTCTGGTCAGCGCGCACCCTTGGGGTGGGTGAGGTCGCCAGTTCGAATCTGGCTGTCCCGACCAAAATTTTGGCAGTGTAGCACAGTCTGGCCTAGTGCAGTCGGCCCATAACCGAAAGATCGGTGGTTCAAATCCACCCGCTGCTACCATTGTAGAGAAGTCCCGCACATATTCGCAGAGAATAGAGTGCGCCGATGTCGATGGGCGGAGATGCCCAGACCATCTGTAAGTGTTACGGATTAGAACTTCACGGTTCAGCCTGAAAAGGAATCACGTGCACGAGGGCTTCCGTAAATTTCGGGAATTAGCTCAGCTTGTTAGAGCACTCGCCTTGGGCGCGAGGGGTCACAGGTTAAAATCCTGTATTCCCGACCAAAATATCTCAGAGCACGGACACGTAAAAGGGAACTGGTAAAAGGTTTGGTCAATTCCGAGTACTATACACAGGGAGATTGACCATGAAATTTGCTGTGGAAGCACGAGGTATACGGGTTAAGCGTGATGGCGATAATCTCCACCCTGAATTAGATGCTCCACTAACATTTGTAGATTTGTGGCTGGCAGAAAATCCAGCTGATAAAGACGAAGCCGCGATGGATGATATTTCAGCTGTAAAAATCGCAGCTGCGGTCAGTGGTAACTTCGTTGGCTTTGAGAAAGAAGCTGGAGAGGTAGCAGCGGGAGTAGAGAAGTACGGTTCTTTGGAAGAATATCAGAAGCACCAGTTTGAGGGTCCATCGCTTTTCGCGGATTCTCCAAGAGTACCGTTCAAAGAGCAATTCGATCGAACCTTTGCGAGTTCAGCTCCTAGAAATGGAAGTTTTCAGTCATATTTGGGCAACAAAGGAATTTATCGGACACCGATTCTAAAGTGCAATGGAGTTCAGAATCTCTTACTTAATGAATTGTCCGCGCCGAGTAAAGAAGTGAATCTAAGCGATGATTTTAACTTCTAGAACCTCATGTATACCGCTGTAGTGCAGTAATGCAGTAATAAGGAGGTCACATGCTAGGTTTAGGCGTATTAGGAACCATCATCGTAATTGTTTTGATCGTATGGCTTATTAAGAGAGTCTGACAAGGACTCATATAAACAGGCCGCTATAGCTCAGAGTAGAGCACCGGACATTTAGTCCGGGGGTCGGATGGTTCATACCATTCTAGCGGCTCCAAACTTGTTAGGGACGCCGAGAATCTGCGGACCCTTCCGAGGCTATAGCGCCAAAGCAAGCAGAGGCGATTAACTGCCCAAACACAGTATCGGATACTCGGCAAATTTCTAAGGAGGATTCATGGCTAACACTACTCAAGCGGCATAGTAGCCGTTCAAGGAGGCAGGTCATGAATCATCCAAGTAACCGTCAGGAGCGGCGGACTGTACGAGAGGGTATTATTTCTCGTAGAAAGTTCATTGTTACCCGAATTTGGTCATGTGGCTCGTATAGTATAGGCAGCGAGTCTAATCGGAAATGGTTGGCGGAAATGCAGTGGGGTAAGTACGCCAAATTCAATTTGAATTGTGGCTGTAGAATGTGCCACTCTGCTAAGTATTTGTCGGATAAACGAAAGCGTCGTAACGCCAGAAAATTGGCTGAGTCACAAAATGAATTTAGACGACACGACAAAACTATTAAGTATTGAATTAAGTATTGAATAGAGATGAAAGCAACAAAAGGTTCAAGCAACGCCGCTTGGATTGCAGCGGGACGTAGGAATTTAGAGGCTTTTCGTGGGAAGAATCATAACAAGCCTGTGAAGCCTTTTACGTCTGAGACGGGAAGCCAATCTAGACGAAATCAACTCGCCGCCGAAGAAGCAATGGCTGCGAAGCTGAGAGAAGAGGGGTATAAAGTCTTCTCACCCACGGTTGTATGCGATCGTGTTGCCATTAAAGATGGTAAAGTTTTGTTTGTGGAGTTCAAGCGCAAAGGTCAGAAGCTAAGACCATCGCAGCAAGAAGTCCATGACGTTGCACCGTCGATGTATTTGATCCGGTACGAATAATTTGCGGGGTGGAGCAGTCTGGCAGCTCGGTTGGCTCATAATCAACAGGTCGTGGGTTCAAATCCCACCCCCGCTACCATGTTTAACGGAACCCGAAAGATTTTCAAAGTAAAGCTGGGTATGTTGGTCCCGGCGCACGGAGTGGTACAACGTCAGTCAATGCGTTCTAGACGCTGGGAGTTGTAGCTGATGAAACGTTGTGAGTCACTTCCTTTGAGCCGCTGGATTCGTTTCTGGCCAGAAGCGATTGGTGTAAGACTAGCGGCAAAGAGATCTAGCGAGGCGCTTTGCGCCTTGTAAGTGGAGTCGCCTAGCGTCTCCCAGATTTATGCGGGGAAGTGGAATGGGCCACACGCAGCCTCATAAGCTCGTACTCCGGTTCGAATCCGGCGACCGCACCCAATTTCTTCGATGCACGGCTCTAATACAGTCGAGCTTGTTTACAGTGCAGCTGGCAACCGGGCAGCACACCCGGATCGAAGATCAATACTTCGCCTGAAGACCGCTACCGCGCTAATCTGGTTGCACGGATTGCGATATGTCCAAGGTTCGGCGTTTACCTCGGATTGCAAATTACGAGGCCGATTGCCAATTAAAGTTTTCAGGACGCTCGATAATGCTGTACCCTCGGGTAGATGTCCCGCGATCCTGCGTAGCCAGTCGCAGTATAGTCCTGAATTTTAAGGGTCTCACTCCCCGGTCGTTGATTTAGAGTGAGTGGTGGTGGCGGCGAGCCTGGTTGGTCGCTCCTCTAGTTTCTAACTTCTATCAAAAGTTAGTGGTACCCCCGGTAAACTCGGGTCCGGAGTGAATTGATAACTCGTTTCGTTAGCGTCGCTGACATCACAGTCGGCGTCTAAATGTGTTCTGTATTTTGAGGGGCAGTAGCTCCAATTTCGGTAGAGCGGCGCACCGAAGATGCGCGCGTTGTAGGTTCGAATCCTACCTGTCCCACCAATCTCTAGAAATTCTTACTGCATTCCTTTCTCACCTTGTTGTGCTGTATTCTTAAATTCCCAGTATTACAACGATAATGCCAGTCTCCGACATCAACACGTTAGGTGACCGTATTTTACGTTGTCTCGGAGTCCCATATCAAGATATTTGGGGAGTAAATTTAGATGGGACAGAGAATTACAACGACCTCTATCTACGAAGGTATTACATCTATCGCGGAAAATACCGCCCGCATATCTACCTTCACCATATTGTTCGCAGTGATTATGAACGTGCATGCCACGACCATCCCTGGAGTTTCGTCTCCATTATTTTAAAGACAGGGTATACCGAGGTTTGTGAGTATCCTGAGGCTGACGATTCTGATTCTCTTCAGACTGAGAAATGGAAGCGCCCAGGATCGATCATTTATCATAAGGCCACCGATTTTCATCGTTTGAAATTAAAAGCCCCTGCCTGGTCTTTGGTGTTCACGGGGGCAAAGAAACGCACTTGGGGATTTCTTACTCACGACAAGGGGTGGATCCCGTTTAATACATTGTATGCCTACATTAGAGATATGATGCCATGAAACTAGATCCCAGCATAAGGGTTTGGAGCATCGCAAGTTTCATTCTTGCGTGGGCAGCAATAAATCTCCCAGATCAAAGCGTTAGAGCTTGGGGATTTGTTCTGGGATGGGCGATCACAGCATTCGGATTTATGCTAATGAATTTTCCTCTTGGGATTATTTTCATTGGAATATCTATGATGTGGTTTTTCTGGTGGTTGCAATGGGCATAAATAGAAATGTCGAACCGATTTGTTTGATTGTCATTGCTATCTGTTTGGTTGTTCTATCTTTTTGTGTCAGTCAGGATTTTCACAATATACATCAGATTCATGAGGTGCAGAATGAGAGTCATTGAACCTCAGGAAAAGAATAGCCCCGTTAATCCAACGAAAATCACCTTCCTGTTTTAGAATAGGAGGGCAATTCTCGTCATGCCTCGCACACTTTTACAAGCTTCGCTTAATACTTTACTCAGTTCGGGCGCACTCCAGGGTCAACTGGATGCTTATGGGACAGGTGAATTGGTCTCTGCCGACCCAGTTAACCTCAACAATTTCACAGCAACAGGCCGAGATCTTCTACTTGTTTACAACGCTGATACAAAAGCTGAATCCGGTGTTTTAACTAACGTCGCCATCGTCACAGTTTCAGGCTCGGTTGTTGGATTAGGTGGTATCATTATCGTCAATCCCAATGTCTTGACAGTCACTTTGGCAAATCCCCCCTTTGTTGCCGGTCAAACCGTCACGTTTGGGACAGTTGTAACATTGGCCTCCCCGCCTGTATCTTCTCCTATCAGTGGTTTGACCCTTCAGGTTTTAAACGTGACCTCAACTGGTTTTACTGCCATTGTCAATCTTGCACCGTATTCCTCAACTCCAAGTACGGGAAGCGTTTCTTCCACTCCTTCCACGCATTATTTCGTTCTCCATTCTTCGCCCGATGCCCAAGGCCGTCAAGCTACGGTGGGCAGTTCTTGCGAAGGACAATATATGGTAGCCTCAGGTGAATTTGCTCAGGTTTGGATTCCTTCAGCTGCCCTGTTTCAACAAACTGACGGAACAATCTGGATTGACGCAGATTCAGCAGATGTGCAGTTTTTGATATCACATTGATCTATTTCCTAACGGCGACGCTAGGCAAGTATTAAACCCAAACAGGAATAGTCCATGATTGATAGAAGCATTGTTTTCTGTATTACCTGCAAAGGTCGCGCTCAGCATATTAAACAAACCTTGCCTCGAAATTTAGCAGATAATGCTAATTATCCTAATTGTAAATTCGTTCTTCTGGACTACAATAGTCAAGACGGGCTTCTAGAATATCTTCAAACTGTTCACGAACTTACAATTCTTAATGGCTATCTAAATGTCTATAGTTACAGAGAAGATGTACCTTTTCACGTAGCTCACGCAAAGAACATAGCAGCAAGACTGGGTATCCTAGAAGGTGCGGATATTCTAGTGACTCTTGATGCTGATAATTTCACTGGCCACGGCTTTGCTCGTTTCATAAATGAAAAATTTAATGAATCTGGAATTTTCCTTTGTCCTGACTTCCCCTTGATTCACAGTCTTCCGCATGGCCCCCTTCGTCCTGCTCGAGGATATGCGGGTAGATTAGCTATTAGGGCGCAGGATTTTGTTAAAGCTGGAGGTTATGATGAAATCTTCTCTACTTGGCGAGGAGAGGACATGGATTTGATTTATCGCCTAGAGCGCATGGGTTACACAATGCGACACATAGATAATCGCTACTTGGAAACAATTCCCCATAGTTCCGAGGTTCGCTTTAGAGAATATCCGCACGCACGCCAATATGAAAATAAGCATGAGGCCAGGGTGCTTTCTAATCGCGTTGAAACCGTAGTTAATTTCGGTAAATTTGGTCTCGGCACAGTGTTTAAGAATTTTGGCTCCAATCCCACCGAATTGAAAGCGGTTCCCACTAGAGTTTTTGGCATTGGCATGCATAAAACTGCCACCAATTCATTGCACAAAGCTTTTCAGATTCTTGGATTTGACAGCCTACACTGGGGGAATGGGGAAGCCCCGCTAATTTGGCACGAGATGACCTCCCCGTTGTGCACTTGTGGTCATGATTACAACGCGCATTTTCACGGCCACCATGGAGATAGTGAATGCAAAACTTCAGTGCAATATGGTGCTACTGAAGATACAATTCGCAAATGTTCCTGTGGCAATTTTACGGTCATGCGATATCGCTCAAAAACACTCGAACGCTGGTATTCTCTTTGCGATTTACCGATTCCTCTTCTTTATCAGAAATTGGACCGAGCTTACCCCGGCTCCAAATTCATTTTGACAATTCGTGATGAGGAGAAGTGGTTGAAGAGCATTTCGAGATTGTGGGATCCAAGGTATAACCCAACCCGCTATTTATGGGATATCTATCCTATCAGCAACCAACTTCATTCAGCATTATATGGCCAAAAAGACTTTAATCCTGATGTGATGTTGGAAATCTACCGCCGTCATAACATTGAAGTTCTAGAATATTTTAAAGATCGTCCACAAGATTTGTTAGTCATGAACATGGAGGGGAATGATCATTGGGCTGCCCTTTCTGGCTTCTTGGATAAGCCAATTCCCCAAATACCGTACCCTTTAGAGTACGTGTCAAAAGTGGTTTCAAAAGGAGTCTTATCATGCTCGATGTAACTACGCTGAAATTAGGGAAGAAAGCTCCACTAGTGGATGAAAGAACGCTCAAAGCTGAAAGACTATTCGCCGGGTTGCCTACTCCCCCTCCCAGCTTGAGCTGGTTTGGTGATGTCACTAATTGGGGTATGATGCTTAATGACACACTTGGAAATTGTACTTGCGCCGCCATCGGCCATGGAGATCAGGTCGTTTCCCTGAACACGCCTGTGGGTTTAATTACACCCCCCGATGTCTTGATTCTAAATCTTTATGAACATGCCTGCGGTTATGTACCGGGAGATCCTTCGACCGATCAAGGGGGCGTTATCATTGACGTCCTTAATTATGTTCGAAAGAATGGTTTAGGGCATAAGAGAAAGCCCTACCCACACAAGAAGAAGTTCCCTCTGTTCGCTTATGCTGATCCTTCTCCAAACAGTACACTTCACATTATGCAATCTGTTCAAACCTTTGGGATAGTGGACATTGGTTTACAATTGCCGGTCTCAGCTCAGTCACAAGTTGGAGGAGTGTGGGATGTTGTTGGTGACCCAAAAACCGATGCTAACAGCCAGCCAGGAAGCTGGGGTGGCCACAGCGTTATCGTTGCTGCCTATGACTCTGTTGGCCCAACTTGCATTACATGGGGTCAATTACAGAAGATGACTTGGGCGTTCTGGAATACTTATTGCGACGAGAGTCACGCCTTGCTCTTCAACTTCTGGCTAGATCACTTTACAACCGCATGGCCTTTGGTATTGAAACAGCTCGAGGCTGATCTTGCACTTGTGGCTAACTAGGGCACTTCAGGAGAACCTATGGCAGGTAAAGCAACGAATTACTCAGCAGGCTTGTTAGCCCTGATTTTTCAAGCCGTAACAACCGGAGGTTCTTCTCTTTTAAATACCTCCGGTTTTACACTAGCACAAAATGGTGGCGGGACCCCGGCTACCTCTTTGTACGTTAGCCTGCATACTGCGGACCCGGGAGCCTCTGGTGGAAATTCTCAAAGCACTAGCGAGGCGGCCTACACAGGTTATGCACGCCAAGCGGTTGTTCGCTCAGCATCCGGTTGGACGCTCTCTGGTCAAACGATCAATAATGCAGCAGCAATTACCTTCCCACAAGCGTCAAGTGGACCAGAAGTAGAAACTTACTTTGGCATTGGGCTTGAATCTAGCGGAGCGACACCTCTACTTTATTCTGGGGCTTTGACAAGCTCGTTAACTGTCAACAATGGAATAACCCCATCATTTGCAGTTGATGAATTGACAATTACGGAAACATAAAGGACAACTATGGCAATCTATTCTCTTTCTCTCAACACCACTGTAACTACAACCGGAGCAGCTGCAGGCGATATTATGGCTTCTTCGGCCAACGCTCCACGTATTATGGAAGTTGGCATCAACTTAATCACTGCTACGGCCTCTACTTACGGGCTTGGTCGTTCGGGTAATACGGAAACGCAAACTTCCCCTGTCACTGTCCAGCAGGAAAATCCAAACGATCCGGCTGGCAACTCTAAGTGCGCTGTGGCCTGGTCAGTGGCACCCACTGTTCCATCCAACTTCTTCCGCAGGATTGGTCTTCCTGCCACCGCTGGAGCAGGTGTAATCTGGACATTCCCACGTGGTCTTATTTTGGCCCCGAGTGCAGGAATTTTGATTTGGAACCTTGCCACAAACTCTGCTTCTATGAACTTCTGGTTCGTGGTGGATGAATAAACGACAGTGATAACTTCTGAACAAGCTCGAGAAATGCGTGAGGATGACATCGTTTCAGAGATACGTATACGATGTCGTCGGGATGGTTCGATGAGTGTGGCGGGCAACATTGATGATAAGATGTATGCGCTGGCAATGCTCGATTCTGCACGGGAGTGTGTAGAAAATCATCATCAGCGTCAACAGTTGCAAGCTGGCAAAGATGTACTAGTCCCCGCCTAAATTGAGGAATCAATGTCAACTTTTTTAAATTCTGCTACAGTGGGGGCGGGTACTTGGAACTCCATACTGACTATTTGGGACGAAGAACGAGGCAATTTGGCCAGTCCTCAGTTCTATTGGAACTATCAACAACGTAATCTCGGTACGTTGTTTAAACAGTATGTGCCATGGCTGGAATTGTGGTATGCTTCTTCTTTGGCGGCAGGAGATATGACCCAGGGCTTCGTGACCATGGGAGAGGACAACGCAGGACTTTCAGGAGTATGGGAGGTCCCTCCGGCGTATTCTCTCGGAACCTTTCGCCCCTATTTCTTCCGTGGAACATGCACTGATCAATACTCCAATCCGCTTGGAGGAGCAGTGATTAAGGCGTATTTAACTTCCAGTGATTTGATGGTGGGACAGACGACATCAGATAGCAACGGAAACTATCAATGCCCCACTTTTTACTCTGGTCAAAATCATTATCTGGTCTCTACAATTGTTTCGGGAAATCTGGCTGGAGTAACTATAAACACACTTCAACCTTCACTCTAACGGGGATACATGAATATAGTATTGGAGAATCCAGCCTCTACCCCGATACTGTACCCGTTAAGTGCGGGGCAAACCACTGCACCCATTCTGACTCTTCTTGGAAGAGTTTTGGTTCCTGCTGCTTACACCACTTCTGTTATTGTCCTTGAGCCTCCCTCTTCTGCACCCGTAATTTATGCAGAAAAGGCTGCCTCAGTAATTTCTCTCCCTGCAATTCAGTTGTTTAACATCGTTGCATACAGCTCGAGTATTGGTGTTTCGGCTGGGTTAGCTTCTGAATCTGCTGTGCTTTTAGCAACGGGTACACTTGTCGGCGCTTTAGTCGCTAGTGCCCAGTCGACGGCTCAACTCACTTTAACAGGTCTACTTGCTGGTTTAGTAACTGGAGCTGCTTCCGAATTCAGTTTGCTTCAAGCAGTGGGGAGTTTGGCCGGAAGTATATCCGCTACTACATATCAGACGGCTTTACTTAGTGGAAAGGCGACCTTAGTTGCTTCTCTGACGTGCCACGCTTCAGGAAGTGCAACAGTAAAGGCGGCTGGAGTACTGATAGGATCTTCGACTGCTAGAGCAACTGAATCTGGTGTTTTAAAAGGAACAGTAGTCCTCATTGGGAGTTCAACTGGACGCGCAACTTTAGCTGGTCATTTAGTCGCCATGGTGGGCTTGCTTGGAAATTCTTCCGGGCATACTACTATGACCGGATTGCTGAGCTCTACGGGTAAGCTCCTGGGCGTGGGAGTGGGAGCGGCAAGTGAAACTGCTCTTATAAAGGCACTCGGTAAATTATCGAGTTTTCTAATTGCTACCTCAACTGTAACTGGTGTCACCCAGGATACTGGGCGGCTTCGCGGCTCTATTACAGGCTTTGTTTTTTGCCTTAGTGACTTAAAAGCTAAGGGCGCACTACTCGGAAATTCTACCGGGCTTGCTACTGAAACTGCTCTGCTTCATTCTCCAGGAATCCTAATAGGAAGTGCTGTTGGTCGGATTACCCATACGGCAAAACTGGGTGCGAAGGGGGTCTTGATTGGGGCTTCAATTGGTATTAGTTCTGGATCAGGAACCACGGAATCCGGGGCAACTTCTGCTTATGTTGCTGGGATTTCTGTTTTGAAGGGAGTTATCTCTTCTGTAGTGCTGGTAAATTCAGGAAACAAATCCACAGCAGTGAAGCAGTCTGTCTCATTGTCCAGTGTTCGCGGTCTTAACAACATCTCAAATTCTCTAACAGATGAGGTTTCTTCAAACTGGGTTGTTATAGGTTTGGCGGGTAATGATTCTGTAACGATCCCTGTCTCTGGTTTTAACTTTGAAATTCCCACAAACAAAACTGTAGCTGGGATAGAGATTTCTTTTCAGAAATTTTATAGCCGTTATCCCGATAATTCCAGAACAATCTTTACTCAGAGCGTACAATTATACGGCCCTTATGGTTCTTATGCCAGTAGAGTTTTGAACACTCCCTGGACCTCACAAGTTCTTAAAGAAGTAATTGGAGGACCAACTGACAACTGGGGTGGGATTGTCACAAGCACATTCATCAATGATTCCAATTTTGGCTTTGCGATCCAGTTAATCAATACAGGTGCAGCTGCAGTAACCATTTGTTTGAACAATTTACAAGTTCAAGTGTTTCTAATCTGATCGCTAATTTATCCCGAATCTACAACTTCTAGTATTTAGTTAATGGCGGAGAGAAAACCGCCAAGCTGTTAAATCCAACCCACTTTCAATCTGGACGTCCTAGTGGGTGCGTCCTGTACAAGGAGAACACCATGGTGTATTTTCAGAAGTTAGTTGCATGCATTAAAGTTGGCGGTCAAGTCTTACGTGACACCGACAACACTGTTAGTATTCCCTTCGGTTCAGAATATTCTATTCTACTCAAGAACCTCAACTCTAAACGCATTCAAGTAAAAATTCTCGTAGATGGACAAGATGCTACCGAAGGTACTTGGCTTATCATCGGACCGAATCAGTCTCTTGAATTGGAACGTTACATCCGCAACGGAAATCTGCAATCGGGTAACCGCTTCAAATTCATCCCTCGTACCAAGCAGATCGAAAAGCATCGTGGGCTAAAGGCCGACGATGGGCTGGTTCGTATTGAATACAGGACAGAAAAGGTCGCTACGACTCAGGATGTTCATATTACACGGACTCACTATCACGATTACTATGATTATTATTGGCCTTGGAACAGGCCTTATTATCCGCGTCCTTGGGGTTATCCATGGGATCCAATCTGGTGCGGGTCTTTTGGCTTTGGGCAGTCTACTTCTGGCTTTGTAGGATCTTCGGATAACGTTTCTTACTCAGCGACTTCTGGAAATATCGGTGCCATGCAAAATGGCAATACCAACATGATGGCGTTCAATTCCGCAGATGCTTCCTCTCAGTCTGGGGGTGATAACGTTGATGACAGCGGTATTACGGTGCCGGGAAGCGAAAGTAATCAGCAATTCTGCCATGCGTCTGATTTCGCATGCCACGAACAAACTGAAGTCATCGTGATTAAACTGCGGGGTGCGGTAGGTGGAGAACCTGTAGCGAAAGCTGTCACTGTCAAAACTAGGTCAACTTGTCAAACCTGTGGTAAGAAATCTAAGGGCGATAAGAAGTTCTGCGCTCAATGCGGAACGGCTCTATCGCTCATTTAATCAACAAATTGAGGGATAGGTTATTAGCCTATCCCTCACTTACTTCCAGAGCACCGCCCAACTGCGGCCCACTGCCTATGATGAGAGACCAGTTTAAGCTGGTCGGCTCGAGGCGTCGGGGATTGAACCCGCTACTGGAAAATTTCGGTTAAATTGCTTGCATGATTAAGGACTTCAGAAAAACCAAACGAATGCCCTTCTTGCCAAGCAAGTGAAGCGACCTTGGCAATATATTGATCGGGCACGCCCTCACCCCTCAAAGCTACTCGTAAATCATTCATGAATTTCAAAAGCAGAAGGTCTTGATCAACTCGAGCTGCTGCACGATCAGTCTTATAGGACAGCTTGGTCTCGTATTTGTTGCTTCGAACTGCGTTGTATAGACTTTCGAGTTCCATGTTGTTCCCTCCATTTATATTCTACGGCGTTGTTCAATGAATTAGGTATGGGATAATATGGAATCTACTGTTAAGCTCATTGTTGAAGCTCTAGAACAGCACCAATTCTCCTACAACAACGAATGGGAGCTTCAGGCCGGAATTGCTAAGGTGCTGACCGAAACGGGTTTGGAGTTCAAGAAAGAAGTCAAACTCGGCCCGAAACAGCGCATTGATTTCCTCCTTCCCGAAGAGAAAATCGGTATTGAAGTTAAGATAGATGGTGCGCTCGGGACGGTAACGCGGCAGCTTTGGCATTACATGGACTCGGATCAGATTGAAGCGGTTATCCTGGTAACAACCAGACACGTTCACCAAAACTTGCCCTTAGGGATGAAGGGTAAACTTTTGCGTGTAGTCTATCTTCTGAATTTATGACTGAAGACTTTATCCCTGAAAAGATTTCCATTAGTTCTTCTATGCGTCCGTCCTGCTCTTACCGCACCGATGAACCAGCGCACAGTATGCCTGCTAAGTGGCTCTATGAATCCCCAGGAATGGGCAGTGGGCCGCAGTTGCATTCGTTTGCGAAGAATGCAGAATGGAAATCATTCATTTAATTCCCCAGACTGAGGAGTATTCCATCTGATATGAAGGTCATGAGTTGGAAAGAGTTTGAATGTCACCATCTTGCTGATTTTGATAGAGATCGCTACCCTAAAGTTTTAAAGGGCTTAGTCAATGTGATTAAACGCATTCCTCGAAAGGTTTGTTACAAGCATGGCAATGTTCTTGTGGTGGCGACGGATTGCTATGGTGTTTCTTTTGCGTGTCGTGGTTATAAGGATATCATTCTCTTAAATCTTAAAGATTTAGAGTTAGAAACTCAGGAAGAAATCGAATTTACTATTGCTCATGAATTTGCTCATGGGTACTTGGGTCATCATACTAGGAAACAGGATAAAGAGTACGATACAGATATACCCTGGGAAGATCGTCCACAAGAAAAAGCAGCTAACGATTTAGCCGCTAAATGGGGATTCTACCGACGTCCATGAAGACTTATGGCTCCATACATTTTCATCCCAAGAAGAAACACTTCGAGATCGATTGCCAGCCACATGTCGCAATCCGTTTAAAGCGGGTCTTTGCCAAAATTCACACTCACAGCGGTCTTCGTGGCAATAGTACCCTGACTTTGTCCGCAACTCCTGAGAATGCTTTTGATTTGAAATGGTTTATTCAACGATATCCTTTGGAGTTTGAAAATACTACAACGGAGACCGAACTCCTCGGTCGTGCGATTAAATGGTCAGAGCGCGAATCGCTAGTTGAAAAGATACTCCATATGGGGTGCGTGGAGCAGGAGTTCCCTATGAAGCTCCCGCCGCGTGAATATCAGGCGCAAGCCACGGCAATGTGGCTGGCTGCTGGGGGGCTCCTCCTCGCAGACGACGTTGGCCTTGGAAAATCGGCTGTTGGGGTCGCGGGTATGACGGACCCTCGAACACGTCCTGCGTTGGTTGTGACGCTGACCCACCTGCCATTTCAATGGCGGGACGAGGTTGCCAAATTCACAGATCTTGAATGTCACATTTTGAAGAAATCCACTCCCTATGATCTATGTAACAAGATAACCGGACGTATGCCAGACGTCGTTATTACAAATTATCACAAATTGAACGGCTGGCAGGAGACATTGGGGGCTATCTGCAAGTCCGTCATTTTCGATGAATGTCAAGAATTGAGGCATCGCGGCACCAAGAAATACATCGCCGCATCTTATATAGCCAATAAGATGAATTTTCGCCTGGGCCTCAGTGCAACGCCAATCTACAATTACGGGGGCGAGATCTTCTCTGTTATTGACGCATTGCTGCCCGACTCCCTAGGAGATTGGGCTGAATTTCAACGTGAGTGGTGCGAATATGATGATCAGAAGCCCAAGATCAAGGATACTAAAGCGTTTGGCATTTATGCCCGCGATGCTGGTCTTATGCTCCGCCGCACTCGTAAAGAAGTTGGTCGTGAATTGCCCCCTGTAACCGTTGTACCCCATTACATTGACGCTGCACCAGAAGTTATTATGAAGATGGAAAGCGATGCCATCAATCTGGCGAAAATCATTCTTCAACAGCATGATGCATACAAGGGCCAACGCATGCAAGCATCTGGTGAGTTTGATATGAGGATGCGACAAGCTACAGGAATTGCCAAAGCTCCCTTCGTAGCTGAATTTGTTCGTTTCCTCGTAGAACAAGATGATGAGCCTGTAATTCTTTTCGGATGGCATCGAGCTGTTTATGACATCTGGATGGAGAAGCTCAAAGGAGACAAGAGTCGGAATATCCGCAATCTCAATCCTGTGTTGTTTACAGGTTCAGAGGACGCGAAAGAAAAAGAAATCAGCAAACAAAAATTCCTACGGGGCGAATCAAAAGTTTTCGTCATTTCCCTCCGCGCCGGGGCTGGGTTGGACGGTCTTCAAGCGGTCAGTCATATAGGTGTCTTCGGCGAATTGGATTGGTCACCTGGGGTACACGAGCAGAATATTGGTAGGTTTGCTCGGGATGGGCAACTAGATCCGATGACTGCTTACTATCTGATTTCTACATTAGGATCTGACCCGTTTATGAGCGACATCTTAGGTGTTAAAAAGCAACAAGCGGAAGGTATTCGGGATCCAAATCAGGATCTCGTGACAAAACTTTCAGTGGAATCTGGTTTTATCAAAAAGTTAGCTGCAAAGTTCTTAGCGGATCGTGGAATGACGCCAGCAGCATCGGTGGGAGGCTAAGCTAATGATCGACGAGGACAACCCGGAAGTTCGGGAGCAGATGAAGAAGGCGCTTCAGCTTCAACAGCTAACACGGGAGTGGTCGGATAGATACGACGCAGCCGTTAAAGATACCAACACAACAGAGGAGGAATTGCGTTTACTACGGAAGGTGGGCATCGATCTTGTTGATTGCGGGTTAGAGATTGCAGTCCTGTTTATGGATGATGAAGATTTCCCGATCAATGTCCGCGAAATGGTGTTAAAGATGATGGCTGATATTCCCATCTTTCGTGAGAGAAACAGTATCGTTTGAAGAGGGTTAATCATGGCAAAGAAATTCGCAGATATGAAAGTCGGAGAACAGTTTGAAGCACTGGGAGAACGGTATGTTAAGTCCGGTGAATTGACTTACCGTAGCCTTGACAATCCAACCATGGGTGAGTACAACGCTGGCCCAATTTTAGATCGTCAAATTGGTGTTCAACCAAAGGGTGCGGTTAACAACGCTGTAAAAGTAACTAAGGATCCTGAATTGGAATCCACCGATGCTGCTGTTCAAGCAGGACTTCCACCACTCAAAGGATCGCCAGTGCGCGTTGGGCAGGTTACGCCTAAAGAGACAGGGTCAGCTCTCCGACCCGGTCAAATACGCGGTAGGGTGAAATAATGGGAAGAGGAATTCTAAAACAAAAGAAGTTACTCAAACACCAGTACAACAAAGCTCTTTACACCGACTACCTTCGTCTTGTAGAAGAGAACAGGCAGATGAAGGAAGATCCCAACGGTGTCATCGCGCCGTTCCTCAATCGCTATAATGCTGTAGTGCTTCAAAACAATCGTTTGTCTGCACTTTGCGCCGGGTTGATCGATCAATTGGGTGGAAAGCCCGAAGTCACTAAAGAAAAGATCGAATCTTTTAAAAACAAAAAACTTCTTATTAAGATCGAAACGCCAGACGGTACCACTAAATTCGAAGAAGCTGATCGCTACGTCTTTAGCTATGAACTAAAAGAGGCTGATTCTGACACCGTTCTCCCGGTTCCTGCTGTTGCGCCAGAATGCGCTGACTCTAATTGTACGTTGCCTAAGGATTTGAAACACACTCACGCAGAACTCAAGTAAGATTATGGACAATCCTCGCATTAAAAACGAATTTTGTCAACAGGAAATTCCTCTTCTCTATGAAATGGAGAAAGAATGTTTCAAGCCGCCGTTTCGTTGGAGCAAAACTGAATTCACTTCACAATTAAACAGAAACAACGTTTGGATTATAGAAGATGAGTTTGTTGAAAATATAATCACGCCTCGTAGTTTTGGTTCTATCCAAACTACCCAGCGTTTAAACCGCATCGTGGGTTTCCTTATTGCCAAGGTTTTTCGTGGTAAAGCTTGTATCCTCACTGTTGAAGTCCCAGAAAATTACCGGGGTCGAGGATATGCAACCCGTTTAATCACTGCTTGTGAGCAATATTATGAAATGCGCGGGATTAAAACGCTTCGACTCGAAGTCTACACAGAAAATCCTGCGCAGTTGATGTATTTCAAACTAGGCTATCGTATCACTGGTTTTGAAAAAGACTGGTACGATAAAGGCAAGTCTGCTGTGATCATGACAAAAACTCTTTAAAGTGTTCTTTAGCTCACGTCCTATTAGTGAGGGAAGAAATTATGCCCCCCAAGGAGACTGCATGAGATGGGACGCACACGGGAGTTGTTGTTGAGACTACTGCTCGTAATTCATAGCTGCCTTGGATGGTTTAGAGGCAAGGTGTTGAAAATAATTTTGAAGGTGAGAAATTAGCCGAAATATTGTAGCTGTCAGTATAATTACCATGGGAGCAACTACCGCTCTAGTCGAGTGGGATTCAGTGACAAAGGGCGGTAACTCCCCCAATTTCTTTAACAAGGAGGACATCATGACGTTTATAGATAAGCACTAAGTGCGAGGAGGCACAAATCTATGCGTAATGGTGTCCGTAAGGACTATCTTAAGGGGTCTCGCCGTCACGGGCGTGGACATTCCCCCTATCCGTTCGATCGTCTTTTAACGTCCCGCTTGGGGCGACTCTGGGACGATGTCTATTCCGAACTCTGTTCTGAGTTCGATTCCCGTTCATTTGCTGGCTATAGATTCCGTGATAATCTTGACTGGCACGTCTATCAGCATTGTTGGATTGGGGCTGAAACAGGAACTGTCTATTCCGATCATCGTGGCTGTGTGACTGCACTGTCCGATGAGCACTATGTTCATCCTTGGACCGGAATACTTTGTTACGCCTATCCCGTTCCTCGCGATAAGTCTGAGAAACCCGTAACGCACTATGATCTCAAGGATGGCAGATCTTTCGACAAGATTGATGGTATCTGGTATTTCCAAGAGAATTACAGCATTAAACACGAGGGTTGGTCGGAGGTTGGAAAAGCCGACCCTTGGCTTGTCGAACGATCTTTGGATCGCATGGAAATCAACGGGGTAGAGTTCATCAAAGTGAGATGGACTGAGAACATCAGCACCAAGCGTCAGCTTTCCAAAAAGGAACTTCGCAATAACGGGCTGGCGAATGCTAATGACATCCCTTTCGGAAAACGTTGCGTGGTCTGTGGGTTTGACGGGAAGTGCGTTCACGCCATTAGAGCAGAGGCAGAAGTTAGAAAACTTGGGTTCTATAATTTGTAACAGATAAGAGATTCGCTTGCTTGACATCTCCAACCGGGGCATTGACCCCCGAGTGGGTAGTCTTTCCAGTCTTCCGGGTATGAGATTATTCCATCTTTTTGGATGATGACGGGGCGCACGACGTGCCTCCCAAGAATGCGCATGTCCTGACATAATTCATAGATTCCGAAATTAATCTTCCGAAGATCTGGATGTAGAATTTCTAATTCCATGATGATTTTCTAATTAAGTTTGCCAAGGAACAGTTGCCAGTTCTTGAGGCGATATTGAATAGGGGTGCGCAAGCAGGATATTGGTTAACTCTTGATTGTTAAGTTTGTGTGCTCCTATTGCTGCACGGGCTTCTATAGGGATGCCGTCTGGGAATTCGTCTTTTGGACTCAAAGCTGCATCTACAACTAAAGTTCCATTCTTTTTATCCATCCCCCAGAAATCCTGGCCCAACGACAAATGCAAACGGAACCCAAGGTAAGTTTGGCAAATCGATTTAACCCGTTTGTATCCCCAGGCGTGAGCTAGATTTTGGATATTTATCCCTAATTGCGAAGCATATCCTCGACGACGATATACCTCAGGAGTGTACGCGAAATGCCAAACGATATACCGCCCCCAAGCGTTTTTGGATTTCTTTGAACTGAATCGAGCAGTAAAATAACTAACGGTTTCGCCATCTACGATGAGACCAAAACAGTGATCGCCATAGAATGGTAGAGTCCCCCATTGTTTAAGAACTTCCTTGTTTATTGAGTCTTTACGATCCGCTGGAAACTTCTTGTATTCCGCCGCCCATTCTTGTACAGAACGTTTACCCTCTACGCTATCAGTTTCATAGCGTCGGAGCCAATGGTTTAAATCTAGGCTGGGAATGTCTAGGCTGGGATTTTCACTAGGTGTGGGGTTTTCGCTGGGATCAGCACCGTATCTAATAATCTGAAAAGTGCTCATGCCTAGTAATACTTACGCTCTCCAATTACCAGCGTATTTCGTAACAATGCAGCGTTTGCCAGATGGGTAAGTCAGTACGTCTGAGTGTGACCAGTTAGAAGGGCCATGATTATAGCCCATGTCGAGTTGAGTGCTAGTTCCGGCTACATAATTTCCATCGTATATACCTGCACTGTGGGTGTGTGCAGTTATAGATTTCCGACCCACTTTAGACAGATTTTGAGGAGTTCCTCTTGCGCCATTAGGCCCAAGGTGCCCGTGCATACCACACTCAATCTTCTTGTTGCAGATAGTGAAGGATTCATCTGTAGCAAGAAAGCGGATTTGTTTTGGCACGCCGAAACGTCGAAACAGCCATTCTGTCATGTTGAATTTTTTATCTTCTTTTTCAATGGCATACAGCGCAGCTAAACTGCCTGCGTGGTAAAGGATAGCATTACAGGGATTTCCCTTACGGGGATCATTGGACTTTAACCAGCGATAGAACCAATTATCGTGATTAGAATCGACGACGAGAGTCTGAATATCGGGGCCGCCGTTCTTAACATACTCTTCAAGAACTGCTCGAGTGCGTGTTACTTCAGTTGTTATGTTATCCAACCCACGAATGTATGCTTTGTGCCGTTCAAAGGGATCTTTCTCATTATGGTGATTAACTGAGGCACCTTCCATGATGTCATGAAGGAACTGGTATTTTGGTCTTAGAATGCGGAGCATATCCATGCTTTGTTTCATCACTGAAGGTTCAATGATCGTAGCATGGATATCCCCCCAAGTTATTGCTTCAATACGATGTCCCTCGGTGACCTGGCCATTATTCGCGAGTACAGCTAAATCTTGGATGCGAGCGTTCCCATCGGCCTCCAATTGTCGCACCCACCAATTGCCGTTGCTGTTAACCTCGACTAGTAAAGCGCCGTAAACATGGTGGAATTCGGCTTTGAGCCCGGCTTTCTTCTGAATATAATTTTTCTTGGTGACGGTTCCCGTGGTGTAATTGAATTTGGTGCCTTCACCCTTCATTGTAGCAATGGAACGCATCGCCATTTTAGCATGGGGGAAGATTGCTGACTTGCGCCCGGAGTAGACTTCCAAGCCTTCCAGCGGGTCATTAGCAGTTGGAAGAACATTCATCTCGCCGCACCACCATAATCCATTGCCTAGTTCAATGCGTTTATCCTTGCGATGCTTTTCGATTTTCGGATCAAACCATAGTTCTTTTTGATCGCCCGCATCGTAGGTATCTGCTTTTACAGCCAGAGGCCCATATGCATTTTTGTCGTAGGAAAAACTGCCTACGTACAATTCGGCGTTGTAGTATTCTGCAAGTGCAAGGATATTTTTCCAAACATCATCATGGACATAAGTGTTATTCTGGGCTGATGTAAGGATGTATCGCTTAATCTGGTCTTTGGACGGGAGGGGATTAACAACGAGAGTGACGCCAGAGACAGTTCCTGCAGCTAATGTCGGACGATGCCCACTTCGTTTGATACCACCCGTTTGACGGAGGGCTGTATAAACTTTTTTACGACTGACACCACACATTCTGGCCGTTGCTGATATGTTCCCGCCGTTTGCGTTATAGGCGTCAAGAATGGGTTGAAGAATTTCTGGGGATAACGTACCTTTTTTGCTCAAAATAGCGTTCCCTCCGCATTTCATGTTGAGTGAAATGTGCTTCTATTTAGTTTAGAAGTCCCATGATTTTCGAACTAACGGGATCGTTTCTAAAACTCGCGACGTGAATGTAATACCGCTTCTGTCGGAGATCCAACATATACGGCACACTCAATTAGAGAGGATTTTCTAAACCCCCTCATAATTTTTACTGTAAGATTGGGATTCCAATGAGTTTGACTGCTACATTCCTTAAGAGAGCAAGCGGAGACGTTAATCGACCGTCTTCTTACCAGGGGCTGCCGATAATCATCGAAACCCCAAAGGGAGGAATTCGAGAGGGAGATTTACCCGATGGAACTCATTGGGAGAAAGAAATGTTGGCAGATTATGGATATATTCCCGCCACTTCTGGATCCGGGGATCAAGAACCAGTGGATGTGTATGTCGGAGAAGATGAATCGGCTGAATATGCCTATGCTGTTGAACAACTTGACGATAAAGGTGAATTTGACGAATACAAAGTGTTCCTTGGCTTCCCGGATCTCTTGAGCGCAGAGAAATGCTACACCGATATGTGGGGAGACAAGAATCTTGGGGACATTGACGAGATTCCTCTCAAGTATCTCTTTGACGCTGTCGCAGAGAATCAAAATCAGGTGAATAAGACGGGTGCAGATCAGCATCTGAAGGGTGTCTATAATCCTGAACTTATCAGTAAATTGCATTTTTCGAATTACATCATTTCAGAAGAAGAATACAAGACCTCGGGAGTATTGACTGCACTGTTGGAAGGGAGAACAGCCGGACAGTTACCCTATACAATTATTTCTGGAAGAACGCGATTGGGTCGATATGAAGTAGCAAAAGATCTACAACATGCGGGAGTTTTAACCGCTATGGTACAGAAATTATACGAACTCACCGAATACCCGATTAATTTTGATTCTCGAATAAGACAAGCGTTAAAGCATGATGGAGGATCAGATTCCATAGGAACTGTTTTGAAGACTTCTGCCAGTGTTCCCAAGCTCATTATGCGGTTCCTCGATAGTTACGATTTCGAGTTTTACGAACACGTGGCTTTGGAGGTGCAAGAGTTTCTTGAGGATATATTCCAAGCAGACAAGATTAAGGCGCTGGTCACCAGCCGTGCCAAACGTACGAGAAGTTTGCGTGATAAGCTAATGAATCGTAACAACAAAAATCAGTATGAGGATTTGGCAGCAATTCAGCAAGACATTAAGGACCTGGCTGGGGTACGTGTAGCATTGTATTTCCCTCATGATCAAGAAAAGGTTCGAGCGATCATTGAATCAAATTTTGAACAGGCCAGACCCGTAAAGGAATTTCCACGCGATGCTGATCCAGAAGACGGTCAGATTTATCGAGCACTCCACTATACTGTTTGGTATGAGGGCACGGTTGTAGAAATTCAGGCTGCTTCCATTCTGATGCATGCTTTGCAAGAGGTGAACCATGACTTGGGCTATAAGCCGAGCATGGGCCAGTTGTCTGAGGCTGAAGTTCAGATTCTGGAAATGCTGGGAGCATTGGTTGGTGCGGGCGAATCAAGCATTGACGAACTGCAAGGAGAGATTGAGCGTCGCACGGGCTGCCCGTTACAAACAGGGGTAGTGGCTCATTTAAAACGTAGGCTTGCTGCAGCGCGGTATCATCTTACAGCGAGCGAGGATTTTGAGATTAAAGTCAAGAAAGCAAAGAAAACTCGCTTGCAGAAGTTATGTGAGCGCCGGGGCGAAACAGAAGGTCGAGTAACGACCATGGTGAATAGTATTTTAAACTAAGGAACTAAGATGATCGCACCTTTCTTGAAAGTCGTTGTTGACGGCAGGGAAGAAGGGCGCTTTCGTCGGCGAGCGTTGCGTTATGCCCCCAAAGAAACCATTTCGGCTTTATGGGGTTATGTCCGTGGAGACACAGTGTACATTTGTGCCTTCATTAAATGCGACATCAATAAAAAGGAAACCAACACTCGTAAAGTAGTCTGCATTGATGAAGACCTAGAACTAGATCGGCATGAGGATGATGCCAAGGACACGGAGATCTATGACTCTGTATCTGGTCGAAGAATCAAACTCGAGTTCTTGGGGACGATTCATACTCACCCCGATTGCGACGACGCGGTTTTAAGCGAACACGATATCCGGGACAGTTTGAACACGCAAGAATCGATTTTGGCTGTTTGTGCTATTCAAATTCCAAAAGATGGTAGTAGGCGGAAGACGGTTGTGAGCTATTGGCCGTGCCTTCGTCCATTAGCAGTTGAACGAAAGAAGAACTATGAATCCTTTGTTGCAAAAGCCGGGGCTAAGTGTCGCGCCAAAAGGCGTCGTCGCTAAGTATTTCCCCCCAGAAATTTTCCATGGCACCCCGGTGGAAAATGTGGAAAAAATCAAGCGCGACGGTCTTTATGTCCCAAACGGAGGGATCTACTTCGCTGAGGATTTAGATTATGCTGCTCATTGGGGATCCAGATATGCTGAGGTTGATGAAATTGCTATCGTTGTTGTAGACCCTTCTAAGTTGGAGGAGGGAATAGTCCTTTTAGAGGATAATGTAACTTGGGTTTACCCCGGTAAGAAAATTCCTAAAGAATTGATAAAACGGATTAACATCTATCAAACGGAAATGGGAAGTCCTATTCGGGAATCTAGGAAGACCGCAACCCACAAACAGACTCCCGGACGAGACGAAACTTTCGTAGAAGAGACTAACGGATATGTCAATCAGCCTGAGAAGCAGAAAGGGACTCAATCATTTATCCCTCTTGAATTGATGATGCCCGAGGAGTTTGGGATTGAATCTAAAGCAGCCTCGGGTGTTCCCAGCTTTGATCAAGTCTTAAATTACGGCGGTTTTTGGGATACAATTCCTTCTGGAGAATTTCATCAGTATCTTCGGGAAAATAATATCAATCAAAACTTACCCGAAGAGCAACTCGAGGTTGCAGCAGAGCAGTTTCTAGAACTTTCCTATGCCCCTGTTGAAGAGCATCTTAAGGAGCTCGCCAGGACAAATCGGTTACCCGTTTATCGAGCTATTTCTGCTTCCATAAATCAGATAAATCCAGATAATTTCGGTAAGTTTTGGTCTTGGGAAGAAAATGCAGCCCAGCCTTACAATGCTATGGGGGGTGCAGCTTTAGTTTTTAAAGGAACAGTTGTCCCAGGTCAGGTTGACTGGTTGGCAACAGCTTATTGCAATCTAGCTGCCCCTGAAGAAGCAGAAATTCGTTTAATAGAGGGTACTACAGTCTCGATTATCGGGTGGAAAGAAAATGGGGGTGCTTGGCAAAATCCTCCCGATAAATTAAAGACTGTAACCGCAGCTAAAACCGCAGCCTCTCCACCTGTTTTCATGAAGGGTGAACAGATTCGCAAATTCCAGCAAGAAGACAACCGTTTGATGGAAGAGACAATGTATCTTCGTCATTCTGATCTTCGTCAGGAACCCCATTTTGATATCCTTGACGATGGCAAGATTGTAGCAGATTGTGAACTCTACCCTAACCCAAACAATCCAGATCAGTTTTGGTTAATGCATATCACGACTCGTAAAGGTTATGAAGGACGAGGGTATGCTCGCCAGTTACTCGAAGCTGCTGTAAAGTTTGTACAAGATTCTGGTCGTCATGAATTGAAAATCTCCACCTTCTCTTCTGAAGGGGAGACTAAGATACGTCCAGTTCTTGAGCGTCTGCGCGAAAAATACCCTGATGTCAGAATTGCTTTCAGCAACAGCAGGATGGGCTACGACCTCAGAATGGCTAAGTATTTGGGCAAGGATAAGAAGCCTCTTGTGATTATCGGATTATCTGGTCCAGCACGAGACGATGTCTTCGCTGTAGCCCGCCGTATACCTGCCGAGGATCTAGATGTGAAGGGGATTGAAGATGATCCTCACATTACGGTAAAGTTTGGTGTGGAAGAGAATCTAGAAAAACTGGCCTGGGCTGTAGGTGAGCAGCACAATTTTTCTGTCGTATTGGGTAAAATGCATGCTTTTACAGCATCTGAAGCCGGAGGAGTTCCTATTGTTGCCGAAGCTCATGCTGCAGATTTACATGTCCTCCATGAATTGGTCGATTCTGCTATAGGAAATCGTAAAGATGATTTTCCCTATAAACCCCATGTAACTATCGCTTACGTGAAGCCAGAGGTTGCTCACAAGTACGAGGGGTCAGATTGGGCGCAGGGTATCTCCTTCTCCTGCGGCTCTCTCGTGCTCTCTCGAGCCAATGGAGCGCGTAATGGGGTTCCGTTTGGAAGTCATAAACAAGCAGCTTTCCATTCGGGTCATGATTCTTTAAAATACATGGAGCCGACAGATGAATCTTTCAACGATTTGTTGGAGTTTGAGGCCGGTCGTTTGACACTTCTAGAAACGACTTCAATGGACCCAAGTCAACTTTATACGCAAGAAGAATTAAACAACCCAGAGGGAAGTAAACAAAAAGCTCAAGAATACGCGGATATGTGGAAAGCGGGAAGCATCCCTCCGCCTGTGCCTGTTTCTCGGTTAAAGGATGGTCGTTTGGTTATTTTGAATGGACAACATCGTGCTATAGCGGCTTTGATAATCGGAAGGAATCTGCCGATCGAAATTTGGGGGCGCAAAGAAAACAAACGAGCTAAGGAGAACGATGAACGATATCCAAGTTTATTAACCCCCGATGGAATGCTCGAGTATGTTAACTCTCTCCATAAAAAGGGGTGGGAACGAAAACCATTTGAAGATCCAGAATGGATAGCTGAAGCAGATGAGTACGTTCTTCAGACCATAGATATTAATGATCCCAGCATCCATTGGGGGCAGGGTAAACATCCTCCAGTGGCTTGGGGATACTCGCAACGCAAGACCGCGCTACCCCCAATCGTTATTGGCAGCAATAAATACGTCGTTGACGGCTATCATCGTCGGGATGCGGCTAAGATGCGCGGTGATAAAACCATCCAAGCATACATTGGAACCAGAAAAACTGCAACCGCGCCGGCAAATCCTTCAGAAATTCAGATTGAGCATACTGAGAAAGAGGCTGGAGTCAAGTCTGGGGCAATAATCCATACATTCGAGGCTAAAAATCTCCAGGGCGTCTACATTGGCAAGATTCAATTTATTGTGTATTCTCCAGGGACTGTCGCAGCTGTCCATAATGTTTGGGTTGAATACGATTTTCGTCGGCAGGGATATGGCTCCTACCTCTATAGGATGGGGTTTGACTTTCTCAAAGAACACGGTGTCAAGAAAGTAGAGAGTCCAGCCAACTATCGCATTGGAGAATCTGGAAAGATTTGGGAGGATTTGAAAAAGACTCATCCAGTTGAAGAGACACCCAGCGCAACGCATGGGCAGAAGGATTACAGCTTAACCTTGGCGTCCAAAATTGCTTCAAAGATGTATAACGGAGGCAACAGCAAACCAGGCGGGGCCGTGACTTATTGGACTCCTAACAAGGAAATGGCAGAGTCCTATGTTGAGATGTACAATGATCGTTTCGGAACGGGCGGGCAATTAAACGAGGGAGAAATATCCATTAGTAATCCTGCACCTTGGGATGTCATCGTAGCGGAAGCTTCTAAATTGGGCATTAACAATGAGATGAATACGCCTGCCTCGATTTTCGATAGCAATCTTCACGGCACGGAAGTGAGTCAGTTGGTTCGGGTACTCCAGAAACAAGGTTACGACGGTGCTATACTGGACGATATTGCTTACGGTAGGCAGATTCAGGATAAGGCATTTGTAAAATTTAGTGCTTCCAAAACTGCAAACGCGGACATTGATAGAGAACTTCAGCGCGTGACTTTCGGTAACGTCGTCGGACTTTCTCTCAAGAACGGCCTCATTCGTGTCATGGACAACCACTATGACGTGATCAAGCCCAAGGACGTCGACCCGGTTGCTCTGTATCTTTGGCTAACAGAGCTGCCGGATAATCTCCCACTTCAGGAATTTGGCGTGGAGTGGCAGAAGTTTCTGTCTCATAAGACTGCCGCATCTTCTCGGATCGCTGCGAAGGTCTGCGTCGCTTGCCTGTCCGGAGGATGCCTTGAGCATACCGCCACCCGTAACCGGACTGTGCTTCTTCACTACTTGCAAGAAGCTACACTGGAGATGGCAGCGGAAGCGCAGAAGATCTATGATGCTTGGGACCAGAATGAAGCAGGTGAGGATCCTGAGAACGGAACAGGTGGAATCTGTGACGAGATCGCTCAGGCCATAACCGGGGTCGTCTATGATCGGGTCCCGATTGAGTGCAGCGTGACCGAAGGCGGACAACCGGGTGATGATCATGCTTATGTCATAGTCTACATGGACAATGAGTTCGGTAAAGAAGTTTATGCTGTGGACATTCCGCATAACGTCTATGAAACCGGGGGCGGTTACAGCTGGAAGAAGATCCCGGGTGTAGTCTTCACGCCGGATCATGTGGAGATTTTTAAGTTGGATCTAGATCCTGCGGAACTCGCGAAGGAGTCTTCTAAAAAGGCAGGGCGGATGACGAAACGCTCTTTCAAGATCGAAGTTCCCAAGGCGTCTCGTGAACATTTTTGGGAAGAACCGCCTGAAGGTAATCTAGAATTCTGGGCGTTCCGTCATCCCATCGTCTGCTTGCCAGGGGAGAAGCTCGTTTTTACTTTTGATGGTACTCCCGTTGCAGAAACAGTTGTATCCCATACGGAAGGCCCAGGTAAGACGGAATGCGTGAACACTGGAAAATACAAAGATCAGCACAAAGTGTTCTGGGACCCGAAACTGTTCAAGGAGGTCGGAAAAACAGCTTCATTCTCGTTCTACAAAGCAGCTGTGGATGAGCAACAAATCCGTAGATCTAGTATGCTAGCGGGTTTACAACTCTATGGGTTACCTAATCCTTCTTGGATGGCTGAATTTGAAAAACAGGCTTCTGCATTGGGGGTAGATCTGAAACCATACAAATACAAGGCTGGTTCCGGTTTAATGTGGTCTCCAAACATTGAACAGATAACGGCTGAACAATATGCGGGACTCCCTCTACCAACTATCTCGAAAGAGAAGAGCACGTTTGTCTCATACACAGATGAAATTGGAAAAAGATTAAATCAGGTGCCAGACGCCGCTCTTCCTCGCACCAAGATAAAGATTACTCAGCCTGTTCCAGTTCTTCTACAAACAGGGTCTAGCATCACTCGCCGAACTTACTCTGCTCAAGTAGTGACACTTCCTGCAGGTAGCTATACTCTCCAATATCAAAGCTCGGGCGGTATAGTTGTGCCATTGTCTGAAATTGAACAGGCGGGTATGGAGATACTACCTGCTGTGGGAAAAGAAAAAGCTCAAAAACGGTATAGCAAGGGAGCAGAACAAGAGGCTCAGCAGGTGGGTACTTATTTGAAAGAGCATCCGGACCAGGAGTTTCTCTATTTCATGTCTAAGTCGGGTAGAGTTTATCTCCCGGTCAGCTTGGCCAAGCAGGTTGCAACGATTAGTATTCCCTCTACTGGGCAGAAAGACACTTTATCCCCTTGGGCTTTCATTACTGTAGATACATTCAAGTATGTGTTCTTCCCGAGCACAGGTAAAGGGATAGATGCTGCTGACGATTATCACATCTTTGACCCACGCCTTAGAGAGAAAGATGGAAAAGTCTATATGACTGGAAACGACGAAGGCACTTTAATTGTTACTCTACCGCCGAATGCTGATGCGATTCTGAAAGCACTGAAGCAGGCTGATCTCCTTAATTTCTAACCTCTAGTATGCGCAAACATTCTTCTCTCGCAGGCCGTAAAGCAATCAATTGGGCGGATACAGTTGCCATCCAAGCAGAGGAAATTGCCACTGCAGATGAAGTGGAAGCTGCTCTCGAGGTTGGGCTGGAGACATCTGGGGGCGTCGGGGCTACCCGCATCAAACGTGCCGACACCCCGAAATTTCAGTATGGCTCAGTAGGCCCGCTGGGAGAAATTTCAGGTGCAAGCGAAGAATTTGAGTTTGGTTCCGCAGGTGGTGGCAGTGGCTTACGCGGGCCTTCTATATATCAGCCATCCTCAGGTCGTACTCTTGGGGATGGAGCTGGAGGATTTAATAAAGGAGAGACCCCGGCTTTAAACACCGCTCTAGCTCGTCATGGAAAGATGGCTGTAAAACGTGTTGTGGGAAACGGGGGTCGCTAGTGGGGCAGGTCAGTAGCAAACTTCGACGCGCAGCAGGCTGTTGTTCAGAAGGTTATTTTCATTGGTGTCCTGCCTGTGGAGAAATGCATCCTCTCCCTGATAGTTGGAAGTTCAATGGAGACCTAGAAAATCCCACATTTACTCCTAGTTTTCGCCAGTCTGGTTTTAAACGTCAATGGAAAGATGGGGTTTGGACTGGAGAGTGGGAACGTGATGCTGCTGGCCACACAATCCCGTTCACCTGTCATTACATTGTGACCAATGGTATGATTGCTTATCAGGGAGATTGTACTCATTCAATGAAGGATCAAACGATTCCTATGCCTCCAATCCCAGAAGGTTTTACTGATGATTACGGCGAATAGAGTTTCTATTCGCCGCTAAATGCGCGTCGATTAGGTCAGAAATCTCAACAAAACAGCGAAAAGAATACGGTAAAAGTTACCGGATTAACTGGCAACAGGGACATCCAAGTATGCCCAGTCGTGAGAAAAATCAATGGAAAGAACCATATTGGGGCCGCTTCCAACGGCACCAGGTTGTATCGTGAATGGTCCAACTAAAGATGGTGGCGACCCCGCAGCCTCAGCATCCACGGAATACGCTCCAATGTCAGGAGTATAGATAACAGAAACTATTCCGTCAGCGTAAGTTACACCGCTTGGGTTCCATCCATTCAATAAAGGATTGGGGTAATTTGAGTTCCCAGTGGAAAAATCATTAGCAAACATAAAGGAATCGCATAGTAGAAATTGCATCCACATTGGGAGTGCCTGGTTGCTCTGATCGAGAATCGTAAGGGAAACGGGTGATAGCAGGAGTAACCCGGTTGCCGGGAAATTGGCTTGATCTCCCCGATAAGGGTTTGGAAGAGAAGTGTACTCAGTCCACCATGTTGCATGAGTGTATGTAGGTGGGCTTCCTGAAGCAATAGGAACTCCTGCTCTATAGAGCCTCCCATCAAAAGCAAACCCTGTGTGTAGATTTGCTACTGGATTATAGAAACTGTCATTCTCTGTGGGAAGAATAAGAGCTGTTGCTACGATATCTTGGTGAATATAATCGTAGGAACTGGAAGGCACGGGTTGTGGAATAGGAATTGTGGACATCGAATGACTTCTCCCTACTTAGTGAAAGAAAAATCGCTTCCGGAGTTTACATTGTAATGCAAATCCTTTATCCATCTAACGTTTCACGAACATTGGACCCAACCGGCAAATCACTTATAACAGTGGTTGCCCTCCATGATAATGAGATTTCTGATGCTGATTTAAATCTTATGCAAGACCTTGCGGATTCTAAACGCACGCGTCTTCTGGCAGATCAAACAACTTCTGGGGCGATCCTCTACTCCCCGATGCAATTTCAGCCATTCTCGAGCAGTATATTCTTGATCCCATCGTTTGACGTTCTTTTCAATAATGAAGTTGTCACCATTACCGGGTTTCAGTCGGCTGACCCAACTACGAATCGTGTGATTTTACCCGCTCCACAATATTGGACTGCCGGTACATTGGCTGAACCTGCCAGTATCTATGTTGTATTTTTGGAACTTTGGTATCAAGCGTTAGACCCTGAAACAGGGCAAGGCTATTACACGGATCCTATCACAGGGCAAAACTACTTCTTTCCTTACGGGAATGTCTCACCTGACCCTAGTCAAGCTGAGTCGCTCCCAGACGATACGCTGGATCCATTTCAAGGTATTTTCACAACAGAAAGAGCGCAAATTCAATGGCGCTTGAATGTTCAGCCTGTTTCTCTGGCTTACAATTTTTCTACATATCAGTTCGGGTTGGACGCAGATACGGTTGATACATCTGTTTATAATGTTCCGTTGTCAGTTTTCCCACAGACAAGTAATTCTCAACCAATCTCTATTTACACCTATGCTAATATGGGTGGTTCTACTCCCAATGTGGCTGCAATTAACGGCGACACGGGACTTTGGCGTGCAGGTGATGGCAACGTCAATAATGCATTAGGAACTATGGATGGTTATAGCTACGCCATGCCTGTTGCAGTTGTCTTTCAGCGTAATTCTGGGCCATTCTCCCTATCCACCAACCCCTTTGGTTGTGCTGTGCCGGGTAATTCAAGTTCAGGTCTACTAGCATATGGTGTTTCAGGTCGTTTCGATGGTAAACTAGCTGATCAAATTTTTCCTGATGATTGCGTGGATACACGCAGCACAGTCAATGTGGAAGGTTGGGATCTTCGCAAGATTATGGCAGAAGGTTTCACCGATATCATTACAGGTGCTTCACGCTATGCCATTTCTCGTGGTGTTGCGCCGGGAAATTCTCCGCAAGCATTGGGATCAACTCTCTCCTATACAATGGCTGTTTCTCCTACGGCTGTTACCAATGCTGATACCGTGGGTCAATTTGACGGATTCTCCAACGGCTTTAGTACAGATCAGCGTACTTTCATGACTACGCAGGCTTTTCCTATCAGCTCAAAAAGCACGGGTACAGGCAATCCTTCCGGTCCGTGGATCCTGGGGGATTCCTTTACAATCACATTACCAGCGACATCCAATGCCACCATTACAGACGTCGCCGTGACTGCGCTTACAAACGGTATTAACGGAACTTTCATCCCAGTCAATTTATTGCAAGGACAACTGGGCTTCTCGGGTTTGAGTTCTAAGGCCGTGACAGTTTCTTTTGTCAAATCATTAACCGGGACTCCATTTGACCCAGCTTCTAACCCACTGTACGTCACACTCAGTGTTCAATATCCTGCTTCTTCCGGAATTGACCTACGTGTTGTGCCGTTTGCTGTAAATGGTGGGGAATTGATAGATGCGGTAGCGGGTGAAACACTCCCGGTATATGGTATTTCTGCTTATGAGATTCAAAACCCTCAGCCTATTCTACCCCCGTTGCCAGGTTCTGCTGCGGCTGCGGCGGGTATTGTATGTTCTAATTTTCTGGCCATCAACCCAGAATATAGCAATGTTGTATTTGGGACGCGCATCTGGCTTCAAATACCAGGGTCTCAGGCTACACTCTTTACTGTCGGGGGTTCAACTATTGCAACATTTGTGATCCCTCGTGATACCATTAGTGATCAGGTAGGCGGGTGGTATTGCACGCAATGTTGGGATCTTACTACTGGAACTTTCTATAATATCACAAATTTAACAATATCAGCTACAGGACCCGATGAATTGGTGGTTAGCATTTCCCCGATTTCGGGAATCAATATCACAACTTCTACGATAGTGTTCTCGTTTATTGGGGAAAACACCTGTCAATTAGCCTACAATGCACCAGTAAAGGGTGCTCTTACAATTGAAGAAACAGTCTTAGTTGGTAACGTTACTGGCATTGCAGGTTTTCCTATGGACAACCGAGTGTCGGTAGCTTCTATTGCGTATGATCCGATAAACACAAACACTAACACAGTGGTTTTGGCTTCCAACAATGCCATCTTAAGAGGCATTAGCGGGAACGAAACTGTTGCATTCATTTGGGTTTTGGATTCTCCTGTCACGGGTTTCACTGCACTTCAATGCAGCAGTGCTAGTTTCAATGACGGTGTGGTTACTGTAGTCTGTCCAGCTAGCGTAAATCTGTTGACTCAGCAGTTTTTCTTTGTAGCATCTTTACTCCCAGCTTTCGACCCAAATTCCACTTTGATCGTAGAATCTCAGTATGTTCCATACCAAGGCGAGGGTGTTGCTAATCGCAATTACGAAATTTTGTACAATGAAAACGATGCCTTAATTACCACGAATGGAACAGGTGCTGCACCTGTAGTGGGTTTGGAGGATGTCTACCCGTATAATCGTGAATTGCCGATTATTACAACTCTCCCATCTCAGATTTCTTGGAATGACGGTGATCTGCAGAACATCCCGTTAGAAACGATTTTTGACGATAATTTCAGTACCATGCGAGCAGCCAACGTCGAAGACACATTCCTGGCTCCTCTGCACTCTAATGACTTTATCGTCCCAGTGAATCATGATATTCGCAAGGAAATTCAATTTTTGACGGCTGGTAAACGTGGTTGGGCAACGGCAATCCCGCATTTTGGTTTTGCTATCCAGCCTCCAACGCCTAAAACTGTATTAGGTCAAAATTTGCAGACAACGTCTGCCCCGATTATCATCTATGTTAATAATGCCAATGGCAACGATAGCAACAATGGTTTAACCGAAGCTGCTGCTTTGCAAACTATTGGTGCTGCCATGGCACTCTTCCCCCCTGTACTACGTGACCCGTGCTCAATTCAATTGATCTATACAGGAATTCCCTACGCAATTACCCCTAACAATTCTTCGTTTTTAACTCAAATTCCCTTGGGGGATGGGACTATTGTTCAAACCAATTGGTATGCTTTGGCTAACATAGCCTTCACAGTTCAAGGTTCAGGGCGTTTTGTAATTTCTACAGCGCCTAATTCGGTTCAACCAGTTGTTATTGATGCCTCGGCCTTTACGGGATTTGGCAACGGCCCCACCTCCGCATTTTTTGTGGATTCAACTCGCGTTATCTTTAATAATCTTCAATTTCAGGGATTCACAAACCCTGCAGTTTACGGAATAAATTCTGATATTGAATTCGTAAATTGCACTTGGCAGAATAATGTACAGGCGGGTGGTTTTGAGCAGGGCTGTGGAATAATTCTGACAGCCTGTTCGATAAGTCTAGGCGATAGTGCCACAGGCTTTATCGTTACAGGATCAGAATTAACAGTTTCTAACCCAGAATTGATAGTAACTTCAGGTGCATCGTCACCTGGTACATTCTTTGTAGCCGAACGACAGTCTAATATGACGTTACAGACACACGGAACGGCTAATGAAAATGGCGTTTCTAATTCCATAGTGATAGCAGAAGCAGAGATTAGTTCTAGTATTGTATGTAACTCAGATTGGCAGTCGAATGGATCTGCTGTAGTTCAAGTAAACTCTGCGCTACAACGTACAGTGCTCACTAATCCATTCTTGGGAGGAATTACAACTGATGATTCCTCAAGTATTGTGACAGGCGTGTGAAAATAGATGGCAACCCCACAACTTCCAGTTTCCCCGGCAATCGCTACTATTGACCAGGATTTCTTCCTGGTTGTTAATTGGAATCCCCCTGCTATTCCTCAAGGATACAATGATTACCTCAACTGGAATATTTGGGTAGAAGGGCCGCCATTCACTCCACCTGGTGTGCTCCAATTAGTCAATGGACATAAACCAACTGGATTAGAATTCCCTGGTTCTGAACCATCAGCTCGCATTTATCAAACACAATTGTCTGCGGGCGATTATGGCATGAACATGCAGGCAGAGAATGCCAACTCTGACTATACAAACAGCCCGTTGTGGAATGTTTCCACGTTAAACCCGAATGGCTCCCCTGCTCTTTTGCTTTTTCCAACATCACTTCAAGCTACAGATGTTACACTTAACAACACAACATTAGAGCTGGGCCAGACAGTTACCGTAACTTTAGGACCAGACTATCCAGAAACAGGAGCAGGAGCTAATTTTTGGCAAATTCTTTGGCCAGATAATACATCCACTGGGCCGCTTCCTCTTTCCAGTCGTTCTGCAGCAAAATCTTTTACCACAGCTGGATCGTTCAATATTATTGTGCAGACCTGGAATGACTATTCTTCATTCATTCCACCTGTAAAATTGCTCCGCTCGTTATCTTTGCCCATTCTCGTGGTTGATGTGCAGTTCAATCCCCAACAGGCGTCACAGGGCTCACTTACAGGAACATTGGGATTTGGGGGTCAGACAGAATTTGAAATTGTTGGTACGGGTGGGGTTGTACAACCAGAACCTTATGCTGTTATTGCCCGCACTTTAGTTCGCGATACAGTAACCAACGAGTTGAAGTTAGCTCCATTTGTTTCTCGATTTTCTAATGCAAGTTCAGAATTGGGTTCTATGGCTGGAGATGTGTTCCCGCTTGAAGGACGTCCCCACGCAAAGGAACTTATTGTCCCAGAAGAGATTCTGCAAGTTACTCCAACCACTACTGCAAGCCCAGCCACCGTCACTACTACAACATTGCCTTCAGTAATTGTGGGTAAACCTATGCCTCAGTTTAAAATGCAAGCCATAGGGGGTCTTCCATCGTACAGCTGGTTTAATGATGGTACTTTACCTCCGGGTTTACAGATGAGTATCGATGGTACCATTTCTGGTACAGCCGTGGAATTAGGGACATTCCAAGTTAATTTTGCGGCCATGGATTCTGGAACACCGCCATTTATTGCCGAGACTACGTTGCCTATGACCATTGCGACGGATCTCATTATTACTACGACCACCATTCCAAATGCACAAGTGCTTACTCCATATAGTCAACAAATTGCTTTTACTGGCGGCTTGGCACCGTACACCTGGTCTATTGCGGCTGGAGCTTTGCCTATTGGTTTGAGCATCAATTCATTAGGGCTGCTAAATGGAACTCCATGTACTTATAATTCTACAACGGACTATTCTATCAATTTTACAGCGACAGTTCAAGTTACGGATGCTATTGGTGCGGTAGCAACTAAAACATACACGATTACGTTGTCCCCGGCACCCCTCCAATTTGCCCCGGTGATTGATCAAGAACGCATTTTTCCACAGCAAGACTTTGTTATGGCAGTTGCGGTATTTGGAGGTTTCTCTCCGTATACGTTCCATCCTTCCAGTTTCTTACCGGGAGATACATACGTAGACCCAGGACAAAAATTCTTTAGTGATGGCCGAGTGGAATTTCGTGCGGGTAATGTCAATGATTCACCGCCTAATCCCATTCCAGTAACAGCAGTGGGGGTCCATAATATTGCATTCGCAGCGGGGGCTATCGTAGATAGTGAGGGAAACAACTCCCCGTTGACAGGTCTAAGCTATGTGGTTGGTCAACAAATTAGCGACTTACGCATGGCCGAGGCATTCTTCAATTATTATTGGGGTTTTAATGACGTTAGCACAGCAGATATCATCATTGTGGGCGATTTACAAGGTTTTACTCTAAACCCAGTTGCACTTTCTCTTTCCAATGGGTTGGACGGTTCTATTATTCCTGCTAGTAGCCCCACTGTCCTAAATGATGGTGTTGCTACCGTTAATGGCCCTCCAGCACTTTACCAGAACACCGAATTACGTTTCCCGCTACAGATGCTGCAGGGTTTGCAGCAAATTGCTCAGATTTCTCGCCCATATACTTTGCTGGCCCATAATAATTCTTCACCATTTGCCTCGGACGATGTTGGGAGCATAACGACTTATACTCACCCTTATGTCGTTGGGGATTTTGTAGGCTTAAATCCACGTAAGCCTAATCTGAATTCTCCTACACCGGATGTAATCTCGTCCTTCACTCCATTTGTGGCTCTTGGTAGTCCTCCTGTTTCTATCCCATTGACTGCAGAAGTAGAAGCGAGTTCTTCTTTACCAGAGGGACTATCTTTAGATTCAAACACAGGCTTAATTTATGGCTATCTGCTTGGGGTAGCCTCCGGGCCAAGTGTTATAAATTATGTAGATTCCTCTGGTTTAATACATGGCACAATTACAATCAATTGGTCTACGGTGGCTAGTGCATTCTCACTAATCAACAACGGCGGGTTAGATGACTTGGTTTTCGGAACGACTTATGGAGCAGGAAGTCCCCCAACTGGTATCGAGGTTTTTACATCCCCAAACATTGAAATCACGAGTGTTTCAACTTTCAATGCTTATAACCTGCTTAATGCATTGCCGCTAGGTTTGTCAGTTTCAACAGATGGGACTAACGTTATTGTAACTGGAACTCCAGTAGAAGCGGGCTATTTTGACGTGTGGTTTGCGGCAACTTCAGCGAATAATGGGACAGCCTATGCTTACTACCGTGTCTCAGTGGATTTTGTTGTGCCGTTGGTTATTCTAACTCAATCATTGCCTACGATTAGTGCACAACTCTATACTACTTTCCTTGCTGCATTTGGCGGCGTTCCACCTTACACTTGGGGTGCCAGCGATATGGTTAATGGCTCTTGGGCTGTAAGTGGGGGTATTGCAGCCCCGACAGTGGGTAATTTTGTTGGTTTGACCTTGAATATTTCAACTGGAAAATTGACTGGAACCCTCGCCTCGCCCCCAGGTGCAAGCCCCACAGACTTGGGAAACATCACTTTTATATTGACAGATTCACGAGGAGCAACAACTACAGCTGCACTCGACTTAACTTACAACAACAATCTGCGAATTGTTACAGATCAAATTGCTACAGTTACGAATGATCCAACTGGGTATTCTTTTAAGGTTCAGGGAGCAGGAGGCGTCCCGCCTTACACTTGGCAGATGAACAATATAGCATTGCCTAGTGGCATCACATTTACGGCAACGGCTCCAAATCCCCCGGCTACTGAAACGACTACTCCTCCTGGTGGAGGATGGTTTTATGGGACATGGCCCGGGACTTCCTATAGCCCGACGCCTGTTATTATTACGTTGAACGACAGCCATGCTGATGGCCCAGTCAATGAGAGTTTCACCATTCGTACAGGAGTATGGACATTCACGATTAACTCCAGTGGGGTAAATCAGATATCGCGTGGTATCGCATATCAAGGAACACTGATTGCGGAGGGAACATTTGTAACCCCTGTTCAATGGGAAATTGCTCCATCTTCTACTTATCCAAATTTGCTTCCTACTGGGTTAACACTGCAGGTAAATGGGACGGGCGGCACAGCTACGATATCAGGAAACTATACAGGAGCTTTCCTGACTAGTTATCCGGTACGAGTTGTCGCAGTTGATGTTATTGGCAATACAGCAGAGGCTGTTTTGATGCTGAGCACAAATCCTAACAGTGTGACTATCACCACAACCAGTCTCCCTAACGCAATTGATACAGTTTCGTATCAGAATACAGGTTTCCAGCTAACAGCTACAGGTGGAGTAACACCGTACACTTGGGTCATTAGCCCGATGACTCCAGGGTACATTAATCCGTCCACTATCCCGACTTCTGGTGGAATTGCTACAGGTCTTACTCTTTCTAGTTCGGGTGTGATTTCGGGTGTTACGAATATCGTTTGGACAAACACAATCTACTTTGTTGCATCTGACAGTTTGTCCCCGGCGAATACTTCTGTTCCAACTCCATTATCTTTAACGGCTCAAGCAGCAGGGTTGACCATTACAACAACGCAGGCTCAGTTGAATGCCAATGAACCATTGTCAGGGCAGGCGTACTCTATGACATTCGCTGCGGCAGGTGATCCAAACACCCCGTATACTTGGGGTATTTCCCCGCTATCTGAAAATCAATTACCCACTGGATTGACCATTTTAGCAAATAGTTCCACAACAGGACTAGTTTCAGGCACCACTAATGACACAGGTTACAGTAAGCCTGTCACTATTCGTGTAACAGATAATATTGGTGCATACACCGATGGTACTTTTACATTCACTGTATCCGCACCTCTCGCTCTATTGTCCGGGATTGACTTTGAAGACGGTACTTCTAATTTCTTCTTGGGTTATGTTGACAACGGTGCAGTGGGTAGCATTACAACTCGCCCTAATCAGTCCTTTGTTGTTGTAGCAACAGGGGTTACAACCAAGTCATCATCCGGTTTGCAGGCTTCTGTAAATTATCCTAATGTCACAGCAACACCACAAACGCCGGGAACCATCAATGGTGTTTCAGTGCCTGGAGCAGCTGCCATTATTTTATCTGGAACTGGTTTTAATCAAGCTCCAGGTAACTACAGTTTTGTTCTTACATTGACAGAAGGTCAAATCATTGTTTCACAGACCTTTAAATGGACTGTGTACAATCATGGCTCCGCGCTAACCCTATTTCCTGCTCTTCCTACTGAGAACGGGGCGCCATATATCCCTATTTTGGAACGTACATCGGGTTCACTGGAGCTCCAGGGATTTATTTTCCCCCAAGTGGTCGATGACCCAACTGCAGCCACAGCTTCTCTCAGCCTTTCCGGCAATAACACGGCTTATTCAGGTCTCTTATCGGTTTCTGCTCCAGCGGGAAATAGTAATGAACCTACGTTTGTTTTCGGGTACAACGGCGGTGCGATTGTTTCTGGTATAGCCTCCACCAACCTCACTATTTCTGCTAAAGATGTAGCTTGGTTTGACAGTTCCAATAAATCCTACGACGTATTTCCTGTGGGTCAAGGAGGACTATCGCTCGGGGTGGTAGTAGACTACTTGGCTAACCCGTCACCATTCGTTGCAGGTGTTTCTCCGACTACTCACGTGGCTGATGGCTCTACTATCAATTTTTCGATTACTCTCACTAAACCTTTATCACCTCAGCAACAGGGTACAGGTTCGGGTACCAACAACACAATCGGTATCACCGTTACTTGGAGTGGGGGAATTACGACAAACAGCATCACCCCAGTAGAGAATGGGGCTGGGTTTTTAATAGGTTGGACTGTAAATGCAACTCTGCCGCTTTCTGGAACTACGACTAACGCGAGCATGATTGCCACGATTCAAGGCGATCTAACTCGGCTAAGTGGAGTAAACACTTTTGTAAGGAACAATTTCCTTTATGTTAATAATGCTACTATTGCTACGATCACTTTAACTGGTGATAATTTGATTCCTCCTCAATTTTATAGTTTTGTTTATGATCAAACTCAGAACGGTCCTGATACTTGGGGTGGAACACTCACAGCGACAGTCTATAATTTTACAAATGTTAGCAACACTGTGGGCTTTTTAGCTCGTAAGCCGGGTGGAACACAATATTCAACGGGTGGCGGAGTATTGATTAATTCCTATACTGGGCAAGTGAACGGCGAAACAGTGTTTTTTAAGGTGTATTCAGGGGAGTATTTGACTTTTTCTGCATTTAATGCTTATTTAGGCTTCACTTGTGTGGATCAAAACGGGTTACAAATGAACCCTGTCTATTGGACCCCTGGCTTAAACCAAGTCTAATCGTTTCTGGAGATTTTATGACTAAGTTCGTTTATGCCCTTCCTGGCCCACCATTCAATTTTTTGGGGCATATGTCTCAAACTCAATTTGGGAATCTCCAGTCTTGGGTGAACGCTCGGGCTGGAAAATTTCCTCCTATTCAAAACAATGGCCAGGCGGGAATCCAGTTACACTATCAGATTCGCGCCCAACAACTTCGTAAGATGGCAGGTGTTCTAGAACAGTATGCAGCCACGCTCAATGATCAAAAATTGACCACAGCTTTCCAGAAAGAAGCATGGAAACCAGGTCCATACGGGCACTTCAATTACGCTTATCGTGATGACCATATTCCAATGACCGTCATGACATATCTAAAACAATACTTGAAGCCTCAATTTCAACGAGATGACGAACTTTGGTTCTGGATGAATCATGTTCGAACTATGATTGAAAAGAATGAGGATAATGCTCAGTTTGCCAACGATGCTGTAACCTCGTCAACTCCAACGACTAGCAGTTTTCAGATGCCTACGATTACAGCTTTGCTGAATAGCATCAGCAATTATTTTGCTCAAAATCAGTATCAGGCCGTTCTCGTTAATGATCAAACTGATACATATGGGCAAGGGGCTGCAAACGGGCCGCGATTCCGTGTTCATCAGTTTGATGCTCCGACAGAATGGGAACTTGAGAGAATGAATCATTCTACACCACAGACACCCATTTTAATCAAGGAACCAGCCACAGTCAACACATAACGAAATCGTGAAAACGAGCTGTTGATTACATTAACGAAATGAAAATCACTGATACAACATGCGCGGGGGTCATTTGTCCTACGATCTAAATACTGCCCTTGCACCCTGCGATCATTCTCAGTCTAGAGAACGTTACATCGTGGATCAGAACGACTTCCGAACTCTGCATCTGGCTTCGAATACCACCATAAATATGAGAGCACCTGTGAATTCTTCCAATGCTCTTCAGCTTTTCATCAGTGGAGAATTAGTGGATCCAGATGATCCAATCTATGGGTACACACTTCTGTTGGATCCCAATCGAATCGAATCTGGTAATCAATTTGTTTTCAAGAAGATTCTATTTAACAAGCAAATACGATTGATTGTCCCATTGATCGAGGTTGATTATTTCACATTTCAACCTTTTTGTATCAAATGCAATGGGAACGGGCAATTAAATGACTATGCTGTTGCTTCTAATGGTTCGTTGCTTCATATCTGGGGAACAAATAAACTTGTCCAGGAATGCTTAAGATTCATTCTGACATCTACTTGCCCGTTTTATCCTCAGTATACTTGTCCTATCAAGAGTTATATTGGGCAGAAGTTCGGTGTTTCTATAACGGATGCTGACATTGCAAACGCCATCACAACATCGCTAGGATACATTCAACAGATTCAATCGGCTCAACGAACACTCGTAGGTCAGAACATGGATCCTTTTGAGATGTTGAAGGACATCACCAATGTGGTAGCGGTATTGGACTCGGTCAATCCAACGCAAGTAGATGTATCGCTTGCAGTGTCCTCGTATGGAACAAATACGACACAGCCGTTGGGTTTTCAATTGTCTACAACAAAGAGCTTACAATATTATACACCAGGAGGGAACAATTAAGTGCCAACACCAGCGCCATCTTTAGCCCCGTTGATCATTGTCGTCCCAGCTTTAACAGGCATTCCTGCGCCAGGTGTATTGTCCATAGATACGACTGTTCTCCCTTATGTTATCCTTACAGATCTTAGTACCAGTCAAGTAGAATTTAGCATCTACAATACAACATACATCAATCAGGGTGCAGTGCCAACTCCAGTTTCAGCATCTGTAACTTCTGTTGAAATTGTGAATAATGTTTTAACCGTGGGTTTCACTTTACCTGCTAATGCAGCATTTCCACAACCGAACACTGTAGTCACGCTTGCAGGTACAGACGAGTCGTTTTTAAACGGGCAGCAGTTAACGGTACTTCAATCAAACATTGATTCACTCTCTGCCAGCTATACGCTCCCAGCAACGAATCTGATTGTTGCTTCTGTAGCGGCAGCTGTTAACGGAACTACTGTATACACTTTGGGTGGAAGTCCACCTCAGACCTTTGGCACTAACTATTTAGTCGGGCTTCAATTTAAATTCTCAAATTTTCCGCAGCCCCAAAACAACGGCACTTTCACGGTTGTTGCAAATGCTGGGAATATGATCACCGTTAACAACGCTTCAGGCGTTCCCGATACAGCAGGAGTGGCAACATCTTCCTTGAGCAATATATCTGACTCAGGTACAGCGACTTGGACAAATCAGAACACTTTCATGGCTTCTATCCCTGTGGATCCAACTCAACCTTTAACATTTGTCCAGATCATCGGTCGTAATTATGATCCAACAGTTGCTTGGACTGCTAGTACGACGTATAATCTTGGGCAGCGTTTGGCTGATCCTAATGGAAATGTGCAAGTTGTTGTACAGGCAGGAACTTCAGGTACTACGGAACCAACTTGGAATCAAACTCTGGATGGCATTACTAACGATCCGACAGTGGCAGGTGTGCAATGGGAAAATGAAGGTGCGCTTGCCATTACACCGATTTTTAAGTTCCAACTTCTATACTATGAGACCAGTGACGCGCTTGTTATCGCCCCTCCTTCTGCTTTCCAATCTTACAAAGGGCTAAACTCCTGCCGTATTGAGTGGCAGCTTCCCACGTACCAAGGATTCATTGGCGTTCGCTTGATGGTGAGCACGGATCCAGCAGGCATCGATCCACCTTACATTCAATATGGAAACTTGGTTAATAACCAAACTCGTGAAGCGAATGTTGTAATTTCTTCAAATTCCTCTACACTGGTCAACGATAATCAGACCGTCATCACGACCACTGAATCTACACAGACCGTGAATTACTCTTCCGTGGATATCCCGTTAACATATTTTAGCAATTTAACTAACCAAGAATTCTACGCTTTGATAAGCACGGTTATTCAGGATCCAAACACACAGACTATCTATGAATCCCAACAGAATGGCCCAATTACTTGTGGATTTGTAAATCTAAGGCTTGTACAACCAACAGATTTTCTTGCCCTACAACGGAAGGAAGATATCGCTGGTCGTCTCATTGCTTCCATCAACAAGGTGTATCCTGCATTAGATTTGACACCACGTAGCGAAGCGCGAGACCTCATGATCGATCCGATTGCTTTAGAGCTTGCTAATCAATCAGTTCGTGAATGGTTTGCTCGCTGCTCTGTTTCTATCTCTGCCATTAGTTACATAGACAATGTAAGTGGTAACGGGATCAGCGACCCATTCAATCAATCGCCCTTTAAGCAACAGATTGCTCGCGCTTACGGCCTGAGTGCGACCGATACTCAAAATTTAATCAGCAAACAGTTTGACATTCTTGGGGAGGATGCCGGGTTAACGAGACTTTCCGCAGCAGGTTCCACAGGCACAGTAACTTTTTTCACATACTCAGTTCCTACCACAAGCACCACGTTCCCTGTAGGGGTTACACTATCATCTGTAGCTGATGCTCAGACCCCGGCGCTCAACTTCCAGACTACAGGTTCGGGAACTATTACCCCGGCGACAGCTAGTTCCTATTACAATCCGCAGGAAGGTCGTTGGGAAGTTACTATACCAGCGAATTCCACTTCTACAGGCAGTGCTACTAACGTGGGGGAGGGGACTATTCGAGTTATCGCCAGCGGTGGGCCGGGTGGATGGAGCGTCACCAATGAAGTCTCATTTGCTTTCGGAACGGATAACGAGAGCAATGCTAATTTCGCGGCTCGTATTGCTGATGCATTGGTAGCAGGTTTTGACTCTGGAACACGATACGGGTACAAAAAGGCTGCTCGAGCAACTCCTGGAGTTGTTGATGTTTTAGTTGTAGCAGCGGGCGACTTAGAGATGCTGCGTGATTGGGACCCGGTACGTCAGAAGCATGTTTTCGGCTGTGTAGACATTTACGTGGAAGGAACGCAAACTTCTGACCAGGAAGAAGAAGTGTTCTTCACTTATCAGAATACAGGAACATTCAATTCATTGTCCACTTATTGTCCTCTTACTTTGCTGAATGCCCAGCAGCTGAAATTTAGTCTTAATGGATTTAGCACCTTAGCATATTTGCCATATACAGCGGTTCAACTACAAGTTAATCGCACAGGAGTAAGCCCATTTTACTTGGGGGTTGAAACCGCGCAGTTTGACAATGTCAACGGCAACATTATTTTGAACCCTAACGAACTGTGCTATCAGATCAATGGCAGCGCGATCAGTGAAGTTCGAGTCCCTCTTCTCATTGCAGGACAACCAGCAACGAACTTAACCGCTGTTACTGCACTAATCTCTGGGCTGGGCAGCAACTACTCATTTAGCTTGTTCGCTCGTGAAGAATCGCCGCTAATTCACATCCCGGTAATTCAGCCCATACAGTCTGTAAACTCAGTTACGGGTAATGGCCCAACTGGACTCGTACCTCCGGGAGACGTGCAGTTAATTCATACATCTAATTTCTTTTTGAATGGCTTGTCTCAAAACGCAGGTGACACAGTAGAGGTTGATTCTAACATCTCTGCTCCTGTTACAGCCAATATCGTTGCAAACACTACAAGTCCAGTCTTAATCGATTCAGCCATGGATGTGCCCATCAACTCCAATGGCACCCCACAAAACATACTCTCTGTTCGCTCTTCGGATCTTTCGCAACTCTATGTATTTGGTGTGGATTACAGCATCACTGCTTTTGGCCCGTATCATCAGTATGCGCTGAATGTTCTGCAGCAGAAGATGAATATTACGCAAATCGGTATCACTGGCAACATACTTACGGCAACTTGCCCTGTGAGTAATTTGGTGCCAGGAGAAACCGTTACATTTGCGAATATTCAGAATGCAGTGTTTCTCAATGGTGTGTCAGTTACTGTACTAGCTTTGGTTGGTACTGCCCCAAGCTATACCGGGTTCACAGCAACCTATAACTACGCGGGAACATATGGGCCAGCACCCGATTCCGGGGCGGCAAACTATACAACCATAAGCACAGGCCAGACTGTGGTCGTAGCCTACAACAAATTTGTACTGGCGGAACAGCTCACCTTCGTGTCTCAAGAACAACAAACGCTCAATGGGTCCATTGCTACCCCGTTGAACAATCTTGGTTTTGTATACGATACCTGGCTCCCCGAAAGCTATGAGTTTGCCAGCGATGATGTTACTCCAGGGACGAAATTGACTTTAGATGGTGCAGTGTATAACACGGATCAAAGTTTGAATTTGCCCGCTTCCATCATAGCGGGTTCAGTTTACTCTGGAACTACGTTCCTGGGCTACAGCACGCTTATTGCTGCCCAGGTCCCGCACGATTCTCGCTACATCAAGGTTACCTACAATGATGGAGTGGGAGACATTGTAAAAATAGAGAACATCGACTTTACGCTTACAGTCGACCCTACATCAGGCCAGGCTACACTTACACGCATCTTGACAGGCACTATTCCAGATGGAGGTACGGTAGAGGTTTCTTACTTCTGCAATGAAACATTTGATGTCTCCACAGAATACCCATCTTTCGTTCAGATTTTAACGAACACATTGGCTTTACCCAAGGCTGCAGGGGCTTCTGTTCTTGTGAAAGCTATGGTTGCTAACCAGGTGAACGTCACGGCAACGGTTGAATTACAGACCAGCGCCGATGCTGCTACAGTAGATCCTAACATTCGTACAGCTATCGATATTGCGATGGATAACGCTGTAGGAGCGTTGTATCAATCGAATATCGTGAGCGCAATTCAATCGGTTACAGGTGTTCAAAATGTCCAAGTGCCGCTTATAACGCTGGCTAAAGCTAATGGAGCATACGACATTGGGATAATTATCCCAACAGATACAACCTGGCTCCCGCTTTCCAAAGATCCAGAATTCGTAAATCAACAAGTTCCATTGAACGCTTTTATTACAGCCGGACCAGTTTTGCCAGATAATACAATTCCTAGCGGCGGTTTACCTGGTGCTGCTGTTGGATTGTTATATCAAGGTCAAGAATATCGTCGTGCTGTTAGTGTTCAGGATTTTCTAGCAAATTCCACTGTTCCTTCATTCTATATCATTGGCTTGAATGATCAAATTAACGCTACAACGCCTATTCCTAGCTATGCACTGCGCATTTTGATTACGGAGCCTGCGGTGCCAAATCCTGGTTTGCGGAGTTACATATGTACGTACCAAACATTTAACCAGGGGGGAGCTAAGGATATCGTGATGAGCAGTACGGAATTTTTAGTGCCGGGCTCGCTAACACTTTTATACGAAACAGCCTCGTAAACCAATGACTCAACAGTATGTACAACCCGATATTCTATACACTCCTAGCAGGGGGTTGAATTATGCTAATATATAAGATAACAAACGTGATTAACGGCAAGGTGTATATTGGCAGGACAACTAAATCTGAAGAGACTCGTTGGAAAGAGCACCAATGTTGCGCACGAATTGGCACTCCTGGTTATTTTTATCAAGCCTTGCGATTTTATGGGCCAGAAGGGTTTAGAACAGAAACATTACACAAAGCGGGTAGTTTTAAAGAGCTCTGCGCGATGGAAACCTTTTTTATCGTTCTTCATCAGTCGTATGACAGAGAGATTGGATACAACATAACAATGGGAGGTGAGGATATCCCCAGTTTTGCGGGGCGTTCCCATACTGAATTATCCAAGCAGAAAATTCGTACTGCCTTAACTGATATTCCAAGATCAGAAGAATTCTGTCAAAAAATAAGAGAGGGACAAACAAAATGGTGGGCTAAAAATCCTCATCTTCGAAAAGAGCGGGCTGCTATAGCCAAGAAAAGATTCAAAGGAATTCCCAAAACTGCTGAACACGGACGAAAAATCGGTCTTGGTAACAGTCGTCGAAAAAACCCTATTCTTGGAAGAAAATGGGTCAATAATGGCATTTTCAGTCTATTGATAAAACCGGGGGACATAGAAAGCCACAGTGCAGATGGTTGGGTCATGGGGAGATCCTAATGACTAAATACGTTCAACCTGATGTCTTATACACCCCGAACAGAACTGATCTTTTATTGTATGAAGATGCTAGTACTCGACGCCTCTTCAACAACACGGCCAATTTTTATGCCACTAGGAACGATCAATCTATATGGGGCGTGGCTCTTCGTGCTGTAGCGCAAGAAATTGCTAGATGCGAGTATTTCTATGCTTACGATCTAATCGCTAAAAATCCTCAGTATTTAACTCCATCTGACATTAAACGTCGCTGGGCTGACCCGCTGTTTATCAGTAGTGCTTATCCTTCAACTGGGGTCTTCGATCTCCCGGACGGACAATCTGATTTATCCTATCGTAACATGCTTGTCGCCCTACTTCAAGCCTACAAAGAAGGTGCTACGGTCAAGGCGATTCAAGATGTCATCTTTGCATACACTGGCCTTGTAGTGGTTGTGCAAGAGCTTTACAAATTTATCCCTTCTGATGCCTCAACTCTATTACCGCCCCCCAGCCCGTACGATCAGTCTGATCGTAATGCAATACAAGTTTCTATCAATGTGGGCGGAAGCAATCCGCTGGAAGACATAGAGTCTCTCAATCAGCTTCAGCTGGTTGTTAGTTCATTGTATACAGCCATTGATTTGACTAAACCCGCCCATGTGGGGCTTGAATTCATTGTAGTATTCGGCGAAAACGATAACATTGATGCCTACACGGAAGACATTAGTTACTTTCCGCAGGATATGTGGTCTCCCACTGAGCCAGGAATTGCAGACAATTTATCGATTATCTTTAGGATTGTTGAAGAACCACCATTCAACCCGATGTTGATTGTAGCTCCTATTTTGAACCCCGTGAATCCTCAAACAACAGTTGCCGCTCACGGACGCCAATTCTCTGGTCCGCTTATGAGTATACCAGAATCCCAATGGGTAACTTTGCCGGAAATCACGTTCAATATTGTTAACACGGTTGCAACTGAAACTTTAGCAACTTTTACGTACACAAATGCTAATTATGCAATCCATGATGGCATGCAAGTCACTATTACAGGCTGCGTAAATGGTGGGAACATATTCGATATCACAGGTAAGATCAGCGATACGACTACGATCCGAACAGGTAATCCTCCTTCTGTGGGCAACCCGCCGTACTCGGGAACATTTAAGATGGTTGTGCAATTGCCCGCTCCCGTTCCTTCTGCGGCAGAAGCCGGATCTGGGCTTGTAACTCCAACACTACAATCAGCCTATGTACCTGGCTTGAACGGAGACTATGTTCTCGGAATAGCAAATTGGGCACCTGACACAAATTTCTTTGAAAGCCAGATCATCATGGATTCAAATGGGAACACTCAGATGGTCGTTGGCACAGGCTCGAATAGTCCGCCATCGTTGTTTGGAACCAGCGGGTACTATGGTATGACTGGTTCCACCCCGAATCCACCTACGCTTAATTTCACATTGACATCATCTCAGGGCCAAGTGGAGTTTAACGGCAGCACAACTTATTTAGGTAATATCACAGGCGGGGGCGACAATGCCTATCTGGGGAGAACATTCACGATTACAGGTTTCACAAATCCTGGTAACAACGGCGTCTTTTCCTGTTTGGCTTCTACTGATGAATCAATTACGCTGAACAATGTAGACGGGGAATTTGAAGTTGACCCCGGCAGTGCTTCAGTCTCAGCTTGGGCTATCAATGTCAATGGCACGACTACAGATGGAACGTTGACTTGGCGGATGGTTGGTATTGGTCAAGCCTATATTCCTTCGTATAGATGGATTATGCTGCTTCAGCCGGGTACACCAAGTATTACGGAGCCGCTGCCTCCAACGGGAGAAGTAAGTAACTGGGATATCAATCATCCGAACGGGCTGGTTGCCCCACGTTTACGTCTTGCCTGGGAGATTTCTTCAGATGTATTTCAGGGTCTAGAAATGAATTGATGCATATGGAAAAACATGCTGCACCCATCCACGATGAAGCGAAGGCTCGTGTATATTATCATGGGACCGACCGTGAAGATCTAGCGCAAAAAATTATGGCAGAGGGTATTCAACCTCGTGAAATCACTATGCCTGAGAAAGCAAAGAGTCGAGCCATGCAAGCACCTGTGCCGGACAGGGTGTACATGACAGATAATTTTGGTTATGCAGCGATTTATGCATTGGGCGGTTCGATGTTTGGATCTAAATCTACAAAGTTCATAGAAGGTAAGGATCCATTTGGCTATATTTTTGCTATAAATGGCTCTGATCTTTTAGGAGATGTAGTGCCAGATGAGGATAGTATAGGCGAGGCGCTGTACTGGCGTATAAAATACACTGATGATATACGTCAGAAGCAAGAACTTGAAGAGAAGCTTAAAAAAGGACTTGGAACAGAAGCACAGCGTAAGTCTTGGCAATATCTTTTGGATGGACGTAAAGACCAAATTGTAAATGCCCAACCTGTCAATAGACCAGAAACACCGGATGATATCAAGTGGGAATTGGACTATCTAGCTAACAAAATGACAGAAGGACAGCGTCGTCGTTTAGAAGAAGCTGCTGTACAATCTCAAGTGGGCAAGAAGCTTCAAAAATATCTATCAAAGAATTTGTCTAAGTGGCTGTTAGAAAACGGCGCTCATCTTGCCCACAGAGGAGCTGTTCATCCTGTTAAGGCATGGAAGATTGACAAAGTGAAAGCCGTACAAGTAGGTGGTGCAGTGGAAAATTGGGCAACTGAGATTCCATTAACTAAAGTAGCTTCAAAAACAGCTTATCTATCCTCGATGAACGGAGAACTAAACATCACAATCGTTCGAGCTGAACGACCGGAAGTTACTCTCCAGTTGGATCTTGGTATCCCCAATTTCACAGTGTTTACTCTGAAGTTCCCCTGTGTTGAGGACAATCCTCAGGGCATGCAGGAGATGGTCACCGAGGGAATTCGAGCATTACTAGACGAGGTTTCCAGCTTCATGTTGTCTATGGAGTATGAACAAGACGTGATCGTGAAACTGTATGCAGCTGTGCTCCAGTGCTACAAAGACATGACCAATGAGTCGGACACTCAGTCTCAGTTTTCCGATGTCAGCCGAGATCCGACGATCAAGACTTATGAGGGCACCTTCAAGATGCCCATCAGTTTTATCGACGAGACACAAAAGCGAGTGGTCACGGGAGCATTGAATCGGTACGATCTATGGGCAATTGTCAATGGCCAGGTTGAGATTTTTAAAAATGCAGATTTGAATAAGCGATTCGGCCACGTAGCGTGGTTCTCAAAACTGGGTTTGCCCACTTCTGGTGGGATGTTTGATAGCATTCCTCGAGGAGATGCTAGAATATCTCCTTCCGGTTTAATTACAATTGGTGAAAGTTCTGAAGGTCAGTGGTGGACTGGAGATGAAGAGTTTTTGTCTCAAGTTGTTTCAGCTTTTGAACGGGAATATCCTCAGGCTCATGTGGTGACTCGCAAATATGCTGGCTCCGGCAAACTCATCCAGCGGGCACCCGCCTATCGTCATTTGGAACTTCTCACTAAGAAGCCCGATAAGAACGATTTGGGAGATGTGGCTCGCGTTATCCGTCAGTACAAGTCGCGTTCCCTGAAGACACAACCGAAGCCATTGTATGTGGTGGTTTACGACCAACGTGGTAAACCCTCAGGAACATTATCGTTGGGGAATAATTTTCGTAATAAGCTGTTTCAGATGATGAAGGGTTCTAGTGCAGAAACCCCGGAGTTTACCGATGCCGTAGCAGTGGAGACTGACAACGATCTGCGTTATGAGGTTGCCGACGGGATTCCTAAGAGTATCTCAGTCGGTACAGATATGTACTTCCCTGAAGGATTCGTTGGAGCTGATATGGCTATCTATCTCTGTCAATCCAAAGAGAAAACCAAAACCTGGATGGTTAAGTTTTCTGACGGACGTATGGTGAGGTTTACGGATCGACCTTCGCTTCAAGCATTACGTGCTAAGAATTATCCAGTCCCGGATCGTTACACTCGTTGGAATTTTATTCGTAATGGAGATGAACCTTTGAGTAATGAAGTTACGGGCGTGCAAAGCGATTTCGAATCTTAAAGCACGAATGAGGACTATTCTTTAATGGATATGGGTCCATGGACACGAGGAGATGTGATCGATCTGCACATCTTCATTTTGTTACTAATCTGGTTTACTATGGATCGTTGCAACATATATGGCACTAGGGTGTTCCATTTTGTTTGGGATTTCCTTGTGGTACTACGGGAAAGGTATAGACCATGAATTCTGTAATGGATGATAATCAGAAATATTTAATTGGCTCTGAAGGTAACACAGCACGGGCTGCTCAACAAGCGCAACGTAATAACTTAGCGGAACAAATTTCCAATCCCATAGGTCACGGACGTGTCATCGCTCGTCGTGAGGATAACGGTGAGGTTATCTTTCAGGATAATAACATCATTGTAAATACGACAAAATATCTCTTCGCCTTCTGGGCTTCGAATTACGCACCAGGTGAAGCATTCACTCCCCAGAACCCCTATCAATTTGGACAGACACCCGCTAACTCAGCAAACCCGCAACCAAATCATACTGGCCCACTCTTCGGTATCTGGGGGCTTGCACTCGGTACTGGATCTCCTACATGGGCACCACAAACGCAGCCTACTCAAACCCCTCAGCAGACAGCTTTAATCTCTCAAGTGCTACGCAAGGGTTTGTCTTCGATTCAATTCGTGGATTCGAATTTTAACCCGCTGCCCAATTTTTCTCTGCAGGTTAGTTTCCAAACCATCTTAAATGCAACCACTGATAATTTAATTGGGGTGGGTATTCGCGAGATGGGGCTTATCGGTGGTGGTCAGTACACGGCAGGAAGCTTCACAGGCACTAACATGCTAACCGCTCCCTATTTTGTTCCACCGAATTCGCAGGGTGTCCCGGTTCCGAATCTGAATTCTGTGGTTTTGGTGAATTATATTACCACACCCCCGATTATACTTCCGGCGGGAATCAACATAATTATAGAATGGATACTGCAATTTTGATTTCAGCCGAAATTGCGCAGAATCATCGAAGTGAAATCTCGATATTTCTTCAACCGGGATTACGGTGTTCTTTTCTGTAAGGGAGCAGCATGCCTTGATTCTGGATGGGAATTCTTGGTGGCAGTTTCAAACGATGGTGAAGTTTTTGAATTTCTACCTTTTGGTGTGCTAAACAAACCATACGACAGCTTTGCTAAAGGAGCATCCTAATGGCCCGCAATCCAGCATCTACCGAACGTCACACCAAGGTTCTTTACCCAAAGAGCAGAGGTAAGATTCTCGGCGTCAAATTGATGCCTGAAGGAGAACGATTTGAATGGGATGCTGAAGGTGGTTTAGCTGGAACTGGTTCGTCTATTAAATGGTATGGCCTAGCCCCGGTTCTCAGAGTCAATTTCATTGTTCCCAAGGTACAAACTACACTCATTTACGGCCATTCTCTTTACATGCTCCACAACGATGTGAGTATCTTTGACAACGTCACGGGTTGGGAGAAATTCATGGATCAGTTTGTTAATAAACAGAAGACTTGGTCCGAACTTGTAGATATTCCTATCTGGCCGCACCTTGTTACCATGGCTATGCAACCAACTTCAACCCCGAACATAGAGCGGCCTGTGGCAGAAGCAAAACTGACTTTGATTGGGGCCGGGTACCATCCTTTGCATCAATTCTGGTTGGAGTTTCAGGGTAACTTCTTCCTCGGATTCCCACTGTTCCAGCCAGAGGGCGGTGGTAACTATCAAATTGCTTATGGTGGAGGGCCAGCGAAGCAAGGCGCGGCTGCACTAACAGCTAACGGTTTCGACGTCCCACCGGGAGATGGTGAAAAGAAGTGCTAAGTTCTTGGAGCAACAGATTGGTATTCGGATTTCCCGGTTCGGCCAAACTGACGTATGTCTTTGCATCTGTCGCTTTGAATTTGCGAAGTGAAAGTGCCAATCATAGACTGCACAACAGCGGCTACCATGAGTGCTCCCAAATCGGATAGCCACGCCTTGTCTTCAGCTGTTAACATTGTTTTCTCCTCCTATGCTCGTGTTTCATGCTAATCATACCAGAATGTGGCACCAGGACCAGTTCTACAGATTCCGTCGTCACCAGTACTTACGTGCCCGTCAGAAGTGTTCGTTATTCTGATCTTAATTCCCAACTCTTTAAGTGGCTGAACGTATTCCGGCATAACTTGGCCATCCTCATCGAAGATGATGTCTCCAATGTCGGTTTCCTCATCTTCGCCGCTCAAGATTGCTTGAAGCTCTTCTTTAGGAGTCAAGGGAGGTTGAATGAGCTGATCTCTCTTTTGTTGGCGGTGTGCGAAATGATCCCATATTCCCCAAGTCAGCCAGGCTACAACAATCGCGCTAATTCCCAAAGCTGCCGTCGTGCCGTCGGTCATAAGTCTCCTTTTACCACTAAACAGTTGCTCTCCTTACCAATTAGCGTCATCCGAGCTCACAAACATCTCTTTCGCCACGTAGCATTTTAGTCTGCTTCCTTTTTCTTGATGACCATGGGCAACAATTTTTCTAATTTTTACTTTAATCGCCATACTTTCCTGTTCTCTTTCGACCCCGACTTTGGAAGCATAGACATGAAAACCTGCTGGATATTTCTTATTGCGTTTGCCTATAGCTCTTCCTGACGCTTTTAGCCAAGTGTCAGTTTGTACAAATCCTCCCATAAAAAGAAATTCCAGAGCCTTCGCACCCCGTACGCCCTCACTTAAGCCAAAAGACTTATACCCCGTGACAACCTTAGAAGAAGGTTTTTTGATGATTTGTTTTACAACTGATAAACACATTTTATTCCTCCTGAATTTACCTCAATCCAAATTGATTTTTAACCGTTTGCGTGTTGTGAAATTCACAGCATAGGCTTGCTTAGGCTTGCTTCCGGTTCAGGATCATCCATGGGGTTACCATTGCTTCGTTCATAACGTTCAAGCATCTTAATAAAGCTTTCACGCCCCTGATTCATCAGGAAATCGTACCACTGAGCGACAATTCGGCTGGGACCTTCATTCTGATATCCAGCCAGTACCGTCACATGGTGAAAACGTTCACGCAGAGACTGATCTGGGTTCGGCGGCACAGGCGTCCAGCCGCTGCACCCATCAAATTGTTCGTGCGGCTCACGGCTGTGAAATCCTTCGATAGTTGGGCAGATACCGTACATTGCCTTGTCTTATACTACGGTGTTTACCGTCGAAAGAGGTAATTCAACTTTCTGCATATCTAGTGAGGACTCCTATGATGCATAATTGTAAAGGTTGTGGCAGGACTGGATTGTTTCAAATGAAGAATGGGGCTATTTACTGTGCTCCATCTCCTAACGCTTGCCCCGGTATACAAAAGAAAACCATTAAGACCTGCACCGAACGATTTGGTGTGCCCCACCCTAATCAAAATCCTGACGTTCAGGCACAGCGTAAAAAGCATAATATTGAGAGGTACGGGGTTGATCACCCTTATAAGACTAAGGAACTTCAAGACAGGGTTGCCGCCACTAATTTAGAAAGATATGGAGTGAAGAATCCCTTTGCTTCAAAGACAGTTCAAAAGAAAATACGCGCCACCTTAAAAGCCAACTATGGTGTGGAAAACCCCAGCCAAAACTCTGATATACAAGCCAAGAAGGTGGCAACATTTATGAAACACTACGGCTTCCCTCATCACTTCCAGAATCCAATGATGTTTCGGATTCTCCAGAAAGGTCGATTGAGCAAGAAAACCGTAGAGTTGCAGGGCAAAACTTTTGTGTTTCAAGGAGCAGAAGGTAAAGTATTAAAGGAACTTCTGAAGAGCGGGGTAGCCGTTTGTTCAATAGAAACTGATCCGACAAAGATGCCGGCAATTTGGTACACTAGAAGTAATGGTAAGAAGGCGCGGTATTATCCAGACATTTTCATCCCAGAACAGAATTGGCTCATTGAAGTTAAATCAATGTGGACGTTCATGGTTCAGAAAGAAGATAATCTGAGGAAGCGCGAAGCCTGTTTGAAGGCCGGATTCAAATTCAATTTTGTGATTAGATAGGAAACTTATTACCACAAGTTTGGAGACCATGCTCAGTATAGACTCTCTGGAGCCAGTCTTCTCCGACTTGCTGTACACCTAGTTTCTTAGCGGCATTCAATTTGGTGCCGCCAGCATCTTCCCCGACAAGGAGGAGATTTGTTTTTTTAGATACTCCGCTTTTTGCGGTAGCTCCGAGAGAGGATAATTTTGATTCAATATCGGTACGTTCCCCAAAGTTAGGAAACCCGCCTGTGATACAAAAAACGACATCCCTGAGCGGTCCATTCACGTTTTTTGGTGCAGCCAGCGGAGTCGGCTTGACACCAGATTTCGCCAGAGACTGGATGATGTCGATATTAGCTGGTGTCTTGAGCCAATCCTGTAGAGCAGCTTTCTTACTTGGTCCTACGCCAGCGATGGTCAAATTTAGAAAGTCTCGGAACTTGCTGACTAGATTCACCATATCATCAGCGGTCAGTTTCATCTCCTTTGCGATGATCTTACCCAGCGTGTCCGAAACCATCGGTATGCCCAGTGCAGCAATCCAACGCTCCCAAGAAGCATGCTTCGCCAGTTGAACCGACTTCGCCATCTTTACGACGGCGCTGGTGAAACCCTCTTTCTGGAGTGATTTAGTAACTGGCCCTTCACCATTCTTAGTGATGGCATCGTTAATTTCGTCAGCAAACTCTACCAGTTCAGCCACGTTTCGTGCATAGTCATCCGTGACTAGTTTGGCTGAGAGTTCCGGCCCAAGGCCGTCAATCTCTAAAACCTCGCGATCGCCCACGAAGCAAAAATGCCCAACCACACGACCTTTGCAATCTGTGTTGGTGCAATAAATGTGTTCGGTTGCATCTTCTGTGCTGTCTTCAAAGACATCTAACTTTTGGCCACATTCAGGGCAGTTTTTAGGAGGGATAATTTCAGTAGTGGTCATCATTCGTAATACTACCACTAATGCTCAAAAATCGGGTAGCTTTCTAATCCATTTGTAACAAAGGAATTAGTATGCTAGTTTGTTCAGAATGTGGCAGAGAATTCAAGAATAGCCAAAGTCACAATGCCCATCGTGCTCATTGTCCGATCGACAAATTGAAAGGAAAAACATGGACTAAGAGTAAGCCACAACTCTATGTAGGGTCCGGTTTTTGTGCCTACGGTTGTGGTGGAATCGCAAGATTCCAATTCAAAAATCAATTATTATGTTGCGTGGACAACCTCGCAAACTGCCCCGCGTTGCTTAAAGATAGAAATCTCTGGATGAAAGACGCCGAGAAACAGAAGACGATGAGAGAGACTCACGACGTTGGTTTCCAGAATCCAAGGATCCGGGCTAGAGGAAAGCAAACTTGTTTGGAAAGATACGGTTTTGAGAATCCCTTTTCTGTCAAAATCGTTCAAGATGCTATTCACCAATCTATGGTAGAGAAGTATGGAATGGACCACCCCTCAAAGGTGCCAGAGATCCTCGCGAAGACTCAAGCCACTTGGCTTTCTAGATTTGGCGGGCATCCTTTGAAAACAAAGGCTGTACAGGCAAAATCGGTGGCGACTTTTATTGAAAATTATGGAGTAAGGCATCCAATGCAAAACCATGAAATTGCCAGAAAGGTCATGTCTACAGCGGCTAAGAATCAGCACAAAAAATTTCGGTTGCCATCGGGTCGGGTACTCGTTCTAGCTGGGTATGAATCGGGAGTTCTGGAGCAATTGTTACAACAGGGATTTCGAGAAGAAGATTTTGATTTTGAAATGACTTCGTTGTTACCTATCTTTTACACTGATGTGGATGGGACAGAACGACGTTACTATCCAGATTTCTACGTGCCTCGCCTTAACTGGATTTTTGAGGTAAAGAGTGAATACATATTTCAGTTAGAAAAAGCCCAGAATTTGGCGAAGTATTACCGCTGCAAAGAACTGGGCCATCGAATGAATTTCATTTTGAGGGATCGTCATCCAAGACTCGTTCTACTACAGGAATTACCGACCCACTGCGAAGCAAAGAAATCCGACTTCCTAGCTTTATCCGCATAGCTCGAATCCAAGTAATGTTGTTGAGATTGACTCGAGTAATAGTAGCCCCAGCCAAGACTATAGGATCTACAATTCCCACTGGAGAAATGCGACCTGTTCTTCCCACTTGCCACACGACTTCACGTAGATAAGTAACTCCCTTGTCACCTTGCGGTTTGAAGCATGTCTGATAGTTTGTGTACTTGGAGGCCAGTCCTAATGAGCGACTTGTTTTCACGCTGTCGACCTTCATCACTACGCCGTCGCGGTAGATATCGGCAGTTTTATTCAGTTCCAGCATCTTGCGCAGCGCCGGAATCACTTGGCTACGGTCGGTGAGCAAGATACCTTCTGGTTCGCTGAACCCCGCATTTTTAATCATGCGGAGACGCTCGATGCGGCTGTCAGGAACTTGGTCAGCAATAACGTCCCAAGGGCGAATGGTGATCTTGCGCTCGCGGATCGTGTCCGCATACTTGGCCGGGTTCAACTTCATCGTGCCAGCGGTCAGGTTGCGCGTGTTGGCGTAGGTCTTCTGGCCGGATGCGGCATACTTGGCGTTCAGAGCCTTCAAGGTCGTTTCGTGCATGACCAGTTCGCCGCGAATTTCAACCAGCGCGGGGACCTTCACGGGCTCGCCGTTGCTCCTCGAAAGAACCTTGCCCAGAGAGGTGGGGATTTCGGTGCAGCGAACCTGCGCGGTCATGTCCTCGCCACTGGTACCATCCCCGCGAGTCAGCGCCTTGGTCAGTTCACCGTCCACGTAGGTCATGGAAATACTTACGCCATCAAATTTCGGTTCAATCACAACCGGGACGCCACCAAAACGATCATACTGAGCGAGGAAATCTTCTTCAGTGTACATGTTTTCGATGCTCAGCATCGGGATACGGTGAGGAGTGCGACCAGAAACGGCCTTCAGGTCAGAGCCGACTTTCTGTAGATAGGTGGCAAGTGAAGCATACAGAGGGTAGGCTGCAACCAGCTGTTTTAATTCTTTTTCACTGGCGTCGAATGCCACGTCAGACATAATGGGAGAGGCTTTTTTGTAATAAGCGTCGGCGGCTTCAATGAGCTGCTGATTCAGGTTGACAATGCGCTGGTCTACAGGGGTAGTCATTGTGCTCATGGTTTAAACTACGGGAAATACCTATCTTTCAGGTACTGTTGTCTTTTTACCTAGAAAGAGAATGCCCGCATTATCACACTCCAGACCTTCCCAATTCTCATTGAGGATTGCAACAACTTTCCTAGCATAGTTATTAGCTAATTTGGAGGGAAAATCATCTTGGTCGACTCGAAGAGTGAACCCTTCCGGTCCTATGATATTGAAGAATTTATCAAAACGATCGTGGGATTCAATACTAAAGAGTTTAGGCATCCCCATCTCCTGTAAGCGCGGGACGAATAAAGACGGTATCTGCTTTGGGAAAGAGTCGTTTTAGCGCGATCTCCAAACGAGTTTGATCCTTCTTGATGATAGACTCAAGATAGGCCGCATTGAGTTCAGTATCTTCTACGATCTTCTTGGTGCGGTCGTAGCTTACGAGGAATCTACTCATCGTTCAGAATCCTTTCCGCTCGGAGATACCGATTCAAGATGCCTTGTTCTGATGGCGGCAAGTTATGAATACGACTCATGTTGTGGTGAAGATCGGCAGTTTTGACGATCCGCGAGCCGGGCTGTCGTTTGGCGCGGTAAATGAAATCTATGTAATTCTCGTCGCCAATATGATCTTTCCAAGAGTCACGACGTCGTGTCACACCATCCACAATTTCGCGAACAACCGGGCCGAACTCTTGATCGATTTGGTCAAGTGTAACTTCAGTGTCTTCGACTGTGTCGTGGAGTAGTGCGGCGATCAGCAGATCGTCTAGTGTCACACCCGCTGGAATCTTTTTGGGGTGTTCGGCAAACTCTTTTCGGATCATTTCCATCACCGCAATTGGATGCAGGATATAGGGCTGCCCGGCTTTATCGAGTTGGCCGTAATGGGCTTTAGTTGCTAAGAGGAGTGCGTTCTCAAGACGCAGCACAGAGGTTGTTTGAACATTCATGTTGCCTAGATACTACCGTGAGCGACGCATTTTAGGGTAATCGCCGTCAGATTTGCGAGAGATGTCGTCGCCTTGCGGACCGCCCTCTTTTATCGTTTTGTTCTCACTCTGGAATATGCTGACTGGCTTGGTTTTGCGGTAAAGGATCTTGCTTTTAAAACGGAACCGACTGGCCTGCTTGACGTAATAGCGCATCTGCTTAATGCCTATCTTACCCTCAGCACGCAGGTGTTCTAGCATCCCATAGGCTTGTTCATACGACCATCCGAATGCTTCGGCTACTTGCTGTGGGAGTTTTGGGCCATTAGCTTGGAGGAAGTTTAAAACATTTTGAGCATCGCCCAACTGTGCATGTCCTTGGTGATCTGTCCCCGTAATGCGTTGCACGTTAGGTCCTTCTCGCCTAAAAGGAGCAGGAAGAGGATTGGTCTCCTCATCTTCCAAATCAGCGTGTATAGCTTTGGCTTTCTGAATTGTGGGTAGAGCCTTTTGCAGAGATTGAAAACCTTTACCCTGTGCTGCTGGATCAGCGTCTACATCTTCAGAACGATCATAAGCCCATTCTTTAGTTCCACGAGTGACAACTATCTCGCCAGGCACGCCCTTTTTCTTGAAGATCAACCACACATTATTGCCACCCGTAAGCATCCATCCTTGAGCGGTCATCATTTGAGTGAATCTGGATTCTTCAGGTGATTTCTTGGCGATTCGTGAATTCATTTAGCAGCCCTCTATTTGGGTTGCGGAGTCAACTTTTTGAAGATTCCACAATCTTAGACTCTTCCTCGAAGGGGATTGGACGGACACCTGATGTTCCATAGATTCTATGGAAGGGATCAAGGTCGTTTTTCATGATTTGCAAGTACAAGTTGCCATAATATCGCAACAGTAGGGAATCATTGCTCCATGTATACAGATTTCACCAGGGACAAATAGGGTTAAGGCGTTTTTACCTTGCTTACCATGAAATATACAGACAATCTCAGTGAGATCTGGGACTTCGGTGGTTCCCCAAATTTTCTTGTCATTGCGTTATTAAATCTGCCCGAAATTCTCTTTCTAGAATCTCAACAGCTTCTGGATTGGAGAAACATGCGAATCAGTGCTTCTCTATCCTTCATCCAGGATAAGACACCTTTGCCATTTTCTGTATGAAGATTTAGCACGAAGCCGGGAATATCGGTCTTGAGCGTGATGTCCATTATCACTTTCGTCCGCTACTTACGTATACTGCAACACCGATACAACCCAGGACAAACAAAGCCAATCCAGTTTTAACGACGAAAAATGAATTGACGATTACGAAGAGGGCCATTAAGATCAAAACCGACAGAATAATCATTCTTTTCATAGCGTTCGGAACCTCTCTTTTACAGTCCGCACAAAATCGATGAAATCAGGACGTGTGGTGATATTTTCTTGCCAACACAATCCCAAGTCGACCATGTTGTAATTTTCTTGAATCCTAGCTCCCGGTAAGCCTGCGTCACGACCCATCAGCCATAAATGATCGGAAACACTCGCTGCCGCTGTGATGTCGTGGGTAACCACAATGATAGTATTAAGCTCATCTAAGCACGAAACATCCACGATCAACTTGCAAACTTTTTCTAGCATTACGAGATCAAGGCCAGAAAATGGTTCATCCATTAAAATGAAATGGTCGCTAGAAAGTAGCTGTTGGACAATTGCGATTCGCTGGCGTTGACCTCCTGAGAGGTGAGCCGGATACAGTAGTTTCTTGTCGTACAGCTCAAACATGTTGAGATAGTTATCTACTTTTTCTTTCCTCTCATGATCATCCTTGTACTTTTTGTCGGCGGCGAGCATCAAATTGCCGTAAATTGTACGATGCTCGAATAGTGTGTAGTTTTGAGAGACAACACCCACCATTCCGGCGTGAACAGGGTCGTGATGGGAGTTCACAAAAACAGCACCAGAGGTCGGTTTGTTCAAACCCGCCATGATTCTGAAAAGTTGAGTTTTGCCGATACCCGACGGGCCAAGGAAACCTACAACCTGCCCTTGAATATGGCAACGTCTTTTAACCTTTTGGACTTTGACGTCCACATCGCGAAGAATTACTTTGTCGCCGTAGGAAAGGCCAACATGGGAAACGTCAAGCAGAGTGTCTTCAAATGAGACGCACCCTGAACAATCCGTATTGTAAGGGCAATGCTGCATTTATCTCTCGTGTTCTTTCCAGGCCAAAGCATCGTGTTTGTCAACGTGTTCCTGAATGAATTTGCCGAGTCCCGGGATGGGAAATTCTATGCCACAGGATTTGCAGACGATTGATTGCTGGAGAAGTTCCCAGTGTAGACAATCCCCGCAAGTGCAGATTAACAGATTTGCTTTCATAGTGTTACTCCTATCATTACAAAGGATTGATGTGCTCCAAATTTATTTCCAGGGTTACCAATCATGTAGCCCGGACATACGAAAAAGGATTTGTGCATGAAAGACAGACCTGGACTATAATACCCGTTAGAACCTGCTCCCGAGGCCCAGTCAATGCCTGGCATCAAAGTCCACCCATTTCTAAATGTCCTTGTGGTCCATTCAACCCCGGCAAATGCCCCTGCTCTGTTGCCCATCTGGACACTGTTATGAGACTGAAACGAACCACCCGTAAATCTTAGATTGCCCGTTGACCAAGCTACAGCCTCATACGAATTATTACCTGCATTACCTTTGTTGGGTACGATGATTTGGTCACCAACATAAGCTATCAGGTTATTTTTCTTCCACACTTGCCATTTAAATCCTGGGACAAAGACCCTTGATTCGTGAGTGGCATCGGCGATGTTGAACGACGTTTCGGCGTTAAAACCTAATCCCACCGCCGTATTGAATATCCCGGAAAAATAGGCGGGGTGCTGCGTGTAAAAAGAGTCAAATCTCAAGAATACCCCACCTTGATTTGGTACATCGGCAGAGGGTTGATTCATAATGACTTCTTGGCCGTAGCTAAGGCCAACAAAGAGAGTTAGAATCATCAATAGTTTTGCTGTCACTGTTATCTTCTTTCCAGAAGCAGATTGGCGTAAGGACAAGTCCAGCCCTTTATAACCCCAATCAAGTAATCCTGCCCTAGCCCGAGCATTAATATCGCAATTTGAAGAGCGGCTACCTCTGATAGTTTGAAATATTTACTTTGGGTATCTAGGAGCACCCCAATACCACCCTCAGATCTGAACAATCCTTCGATCATAGGGAGCATCATCCATCCGATGGCTGCGTTTTGCCTGATAACGTCAAAGCAGACATCAATCCTACCCAGGATTACTACTTCCCAAAGCACCTGCCATTCGTTCATTCTCAGTGTCCTAGCCAAGTCATATTTTTCCTTCGGAATAAGGTCCACCACATCAAGCATGGACGTGATCATGAACACCGAGATTGAGAATGTTAGAAGTGCTAGTTTTAAGTTGTGCGCTCCTTGTACATAGAGAGTGAAAAGAAAAGGCAGCCCCACTAACCCGAGAAAGCGTAGCTTTGCCCAAAAGTTGGCTACAGGCTTAAAGAATGCTATGGTTGAAGCGTAAGCTAGAAGCATTGAAAAAACAGTTGCGCATAACAATGCTTCGGCATACAATGAAAGGCTTGTTATCAACTCCATAACCAGCCCATTACCCCAAAGTTCTTTTAATGACTCGAGTACTTCAGCGGGTTTTGGTATTACGGCGGGTGTTAAGAACGCCCAGTAAAGGACAAAGATTACTATTTGTCCAATCACCAGTGTTCTTAACACCCGCTTCGAAACTGCTTGGTTAGGTGACAGAATTGCTAAAGCTTCATTCATGGTCTTAGTTAGCCAGAATTACTTCTACTCTGCGATTCTTGGCCCGTCCTTCGTTGGTTGAATTATCTGCAACAGGCTTCGATGGCCCATAGCCATTAACCCTGAATCGCTCCGAAGGGAAATCGCCAGGAGCCATTTTTTGGATTGCCAGCTTCACAGCTTCTGCTCTAGCCAGGGATAGCTTTGTGTTGGTATCAGCGTTTCCCGTGTTATCGGTATTGCCGTCTAAAGTGATATAGCCTTTAGTGATGGCGAGATCATCCTTCATACCAGCCACAGTTGCTAGCCCTTGTGGAGTAAGTACGGCTGATCCGGTGTTAAATTCGATGTTTTTGTTGACATCACCGAATTGCTCCGTAGGTTGCTCGTCAGCCGAATATTGAGGTTTGACGGCGGCGGAGCCAGGATCATCCATAAGACTCTTGGCTTGTAACAAATAAGCCGCCGTTGCTATATCCTTGAATTCTGGGATAGGAGTTTTCTCAAATAGAGGGTGGTACTGCTGGTCCACAATCTTTGCGAAGATGGTGTATGTAGCCTTGAAGTTATTGTTAGAAGGCATTCCAGGATCGACACCAAACTCAGCTAGGGCGTCATGCATGTTATCTGCATAGCTACCACCAAGTTTTACTGCCATCTTGCTTGCTCTGCAAGCGCCGTCCTCTAAATGTTTGCTGCAGACTTGTTCAGTGGTCCCGGTGTAATATTTCTCCCAGTAAGCTCCATTTTGCTCCCCATAAATCTTAGCTGAAATATCAGCCGCGATCGTGAGCGCCTTCGGATAAGCTCTAATTTGATCGCCTGCTTCAAGCGCAGCAGCGAGTAGAGCAGCGAGTTTGTCCGAGTGAGTTTTATTCCACTTCTTGATACCGATTAAAGCACTCGGCATTTGTGAACGGTATTGTTCGGTGCTAACGATATTTTGAAGACCACCGCCCTTTTCAGCAGCAGTTACATCGGCTGGCGTCCAAGTAACTACGCCTTTCACACAAACATTGACAGTTTCGCCCGTAAGTTTGCCGTTTTTGATGACTTTTCTGTCTTCACAATATCCGGCAACATACATCTCAGCTGCTTTGACGTAATCCCCAGCGTTAACCCAGTTAACCGCGTCAGGATCAAATGTTTTCTCATCCGGGTTGTTCTTAAGTCCATTGTCTCCAATATACTTTTGAGCCGTGTTCCAATCACCGTCACGAAGAACCCCGGCAATTAAGCCGTCGCCGACCATTGAATGCGGATTCTTCCATGAGGGCGGCCCCATTAGTTTATCTTCGCCTCTGCTGAAGCCCGTAGTTCCCACAATTTCAGCCGTACAGTCAGCACAGAGCTTTTTAGCCTGAGCGTTCAAAGTTGCAAGAAATGCTCCTGCCCCATCGCCCATAATGGTGATGAATTGAACCCCGTTAGAGCATTCGGTTGAATGTGGTTCTTTGAGGTCCTTAGCACAGGCAAGAAGATCATTCTGCATCTGAGCATTGTCGTCTTGCCGTCCAATGTGTTCACAGACGCCGTATTTTTCGGCAATGCTGCCTTTGGTGGTATCGATTCCACCATTGGAGTAATTCCAACCCATATTAGCATTCCACGCCCAGTTTTCAGCGCGGATAGGATCTTGGCACCCGTTAGGGATTGAGGATGGGAAGACTTCAGGTTTTACATCAGCAATCTTAGCATCGGAAATGTCTGGCAAATTCGCCTTCTGTGGAACAACTGCCTTCAAAATACCGATAGCAGGAACTGGGATAATCCCGTAATGTATCCCGAAAAACAATCCTGCGATAATCAAACCGCCAACCCAGAGTTTTACTGATTTCTTCACGTGAATCTCTGACATTTTAATCTCCGTTTTTATTTGAATTTTTACTTTTGTTTGAATTTTACTTAAGTGAAGCGAGGTAATCACCACTTACTGCTTTTGATGAGTTAGGAACCGTAACAGCGTCAGCCCTAACAATGCCCATGGGTACAGTATCACCACCCCCACTGGTTAGTTGCATTGTTTTTTCAATGTTACTAATCATTTTTTCAGCATCAGCAGTAGCGGCACCTTGCTCGATATCCATACCCGTTAAATACTTTTCAGAGTAGGCTGAGAAATCTTTCATAGCCCCGAGCATCCGTGAATTGTCGCGTGCCGCGAATTCTCTGGCAGCATTGAACGTCTTTAGTGCTTCGGGTTCCCCGCGAATCAACTTCTGCATAGGACCGAGAGATTTGTAGGCTTCCAGAATAGCGTTTCTCTCTTGCTCGTCATTCTCGATCTGGGCATTCAGATTTTCGATGTTATATTCAGCCAACTGCTGCATCCGTTGAGAACGTTCATACAGACCGTTAGTCATGTCTAGTGTCTTCTGCAGGTTTTGGTTGGTGGCCATTTTTCTAGCAATGATTTCAAGAAATCGTTGCTTGCTAAGATTCAGACCGTTCAGTTTAACCGGGTTCCTTTCTGAAGCAATCATGCGATCCGTTTGAAAAATTTCAGACTTGGCATGCTGAATAGCGTCGTTATTGTTGGCAATATTGCGCTCAAGCCCCTCTTTAGCCCCGGCGCAGCCTTCCACGCCTTTGTCCAACTTTACTTTTTCCTGAGTCATATCGTCTCGGTAATTCTTTTCAATACCGATAGGATCAAGTTCAATCAATCGACCCAAACTCCAACGCATGATAAGTTGAAAACCATTTTTTACAGCCGAACGAAAATCGTTGTTAGAAATGACCGCAAAGATCGCAAACAAAGTCCCGGCCAAGTACGCCATATGGAGGGTATCGGCGAGCATGGCAGTGAGAAATGGGAGAGCCAGGCCGAACCCGTATATCCCTGCTGCACTAGCAGCCAATAAAACTACTGCTCCTGCTCTGCCTTCTGGCTTTTGCCAAAAGGTCTTTAAACCGGGTGTTGATGTGTCCATCTCTAATTCCTCCTATTGAATTGTTGAAAACTGGCTCTTCAGTTGTTCTACTTCGTTAGTTCGGCGAGACAAAGCAGAAGAAAATCCAATTTCAGCTCTGTCCAATTTTGACTTTCTGTCTGAAATCTGTGAACGCAGCCTGTGTAGGTCTTGTTCTAACATCGATGCGTGTTGCTCGTCGTCGGCAATTCCTTCTTTTTCATGCTGCATGCTTGTTTGAAACTTAGTTGACTCTGCTGTCACTAAGCTAGACAAACGATCAAGGTCGTGACTTACATCGGTCATTTTAATACCCTGCGCCTCAGCCGTAGCAAAAGCAGCCTTAAGTCGAGTAGTCGGATCAAGGATGATCTTTTCAAGGGACGACTGTAGGCTTAAGACTTTCTGAATAGCAGATGATGGCTCAAGACTGGTGTTCTTTTTGAGCATATCATAAAGATCGGCCTCTACTCCCGTCCCAAGTTGTACCGGAGTTGACTGATAAGACAGAGGTTGAAGAGTAGCCACTAAAGGTTGAAAAGAGGGAGTTGGCGCCACTTTGTCAGGAGTTTCTTCACAAACGGCATGAATCATTTTACTGCCCAGCTCCGATAATTTCATTGTAGCTCCTCCTTGTATGTAATACGTGTTTTCCCAATAAGACTGTGATTATTTTAGCGGATGAATTTGCAACACATCAGCTTTATGCTTAGCAAAATCTGTTTCAGTTTTATCTGACGTCAGGATTTGGTAATCGTCTGTTGACCCATCGGGGATGCCGCAATGGATACGAGGATAGGATGCTCCTAAGACTGCACCAAGTGCATTGTAGATACGCGAATCAGTGTTAGTCTTAAGAAATCGCCCATATGCCTGTTTCTTAGCGATCATTTGAGTTTGTGAAGCACTAAAAGTAGAGTGGAACGTTTCAACCTGTTCCATGACTTTTTTGGCCAGATCTGGCGATAAATTTGGGTTCGCTTCTTTAATAAATTCGAGAATGGTGATTTTGCCTCGAAAAATGAACATCGCCGTCGTAGCAATCAGTAATGTAGGGAATAGCAACAAAATAAGATTAAACATCGAAGCCTCGAAGTACAAACCCAAGAACCATAGTAGTATTGCCAATCACAAACAACCAAAGCAGTACTTCGATAAATTGTGTGTTTGTCATTTAGGCCGAGGGCGTCCTGATGACCAGCAAGGATATTGTTTACAGAAGTTTGTATCACGTCCACAGAATTTACAATAGGTCGCACTAGTTCCAGCCGGATTCCAGTTGTTGGCTTCGGAGGCCACTTCTTCCTTGAGCTTCAATGTCTTCAATTCCTTGCTCAAGCCCATTGCTACTTGATAAACCGAGTGACCCTTGTAGGATAGGACAATCTCTTCCGCAGCACCGTGAAATCGTTTAATACAGCCATAGACGCAGGGCCGCCCCGCTGGGATTTTGTATTTCTTGTTAGTGCCGTCCATTACACGACGATTTTTGTCATTGCGGTGTGCAGGGAGCTGAGCAATTAAGACACCAGGGACAAATCGATCATGCGGGAATCGTTTGGTGACTTGAGCGAGGAGGGCGTCAACAGCTTGTTTTGTGTTCACTTATTTCTTCCCATGCCGCTGTTAATTAGTTTGTGCAAACAAGACTGATTCATAGAAAATTGGAGGTCATTGTCGTTCTCTCGAACAACATGCTTTTTGCGTCAAAGCAATAGGTGCCGTAACCTCTTATGTCTAGAGTCTACGGGGTCTAAGGAAAATCAGCTAGACAACATAGGAAAGGGTATCATCATCCCCATCGAGGATGGTATACCCCGTGAGTTTAGCAGTGGAGGAAACAACCCCGGCTAGTTGAAGCCGGAATAGCGGATTGCTGTAATATTCAAGATTTGGAAATACTTTCATGCGTTGCATCAAAATACAAACATCTTCAATAAAAGGCGGTTTGGCACCACAACCGCTTTTAAGCATCTGACTTCGTATATGTTTGGGCTCCGAGGTTAGAAAGAAGAGTCGGACTTTCATGTAACCTGGTTTAGTAGAAATACATGGAGGTGCATCCAACGGAGGAGCAATTCGTTGCCCGAGAGGTTTGGTTGTGCTATTCACCCTAACCAATCCTCCACGATACTCTTGATGTGCAAAGATGTTTGTTTCTTCTGTGGGGCTACAGCTGGTGCAACTGCACCGGGCGGTGGTGTTGCCGGGGTGGCTCTTTGAACTTCTTTCTGTACTGCGACAGTAGCATTTGTCCCTCGTTGAGCTAGATAACGATCAAGCCAAACACTGTCATTTGCCAAAGCCGTCTGACTAAAGTCTTTTAGAGTCACCACAGGCTTAACATTCGACCATTGAAAAGATAGAGTTCGGACGCCTTCACCTTCTCCACTACGATAAGCAAATTCACCTCTTCGATCCAGTTTCATTCCCGAACCTGTTAAAGCATAAATCACATCTCCAGATAGAGGGATAGCCACAGCAATTTCGCCTAACGTGATATTGTCCTCCATAATTGCTGGATCATCAGCATCATTTGCAACAGCTTCACGAGCGGCATCTAACAGCACTGTGTCGGTGCTAATGCCGTATAAAAATATGTTGCGCTGTTCATCTGGATCTTCTCTGATTCTATCCAGAATATCCAAACCATCCCGTAATTTTAGCAGATCATCTGGACGAATGTCTACGAATTGCATGCAAGTCCCTCGCTATAAAGGGATTTGGAAGTTCATCGCTTAAAGAAATCTCTGAACATGTATTTGAGATCACTAAAATCATCCAGGTTGAAATCATCAAACGAGGGGGACTTATCTTTAGATAGGGTCAGTTGGATCTGAACGTCGGGTAAATTGAGAGTAATAGTCTTCTTTTTCACAAGCATCTCGAGGTGTGATTTTGTGAGTTGGATTTTCGCAACTCGCTGCGATTTATTTATTTCTGGTGCTAAATCTTTGTTGGGGGATGACCCATCCAACCAACGGATGAAAGTTTGTAACCTCGTCATTTTGTCATCTCCCTGTACTACCGAATCCGCCTGCACCACGTGCTGTTTCTACAAGTGCGTCAGTATGCACAGCATCACCAGCGTATAATAGCGCATAGCCAATTTGGCAAAGCCGCTCCCCGGATTTCCAAGAGAAGGGCTCTTTACCGACATTCTCCATACTTAACTTGATCTCTCCACGATAGTCGTTGTCGATTAGGCCTGTGAAGGAAAGTCGGATGCCCTTCTTTGATCCTAGCCCTGAGCGATCGAATAGAATACCTTGTATACGAACCTCAATATGAGTTTTTCTGGAATTGCCGAATTCATCGGGAATCAAACTCTGAAGATATATCGAAGGTGGGAGATCGTGAGCAACCCCGGAGGATATAAGTTTCTTTTCACCGGGCGCTAATTCGCCATCTTCAGGGACAAAGAAGTCGAACCCGCCGGAGCCATCTGTACCACGTTTAGGGAGTGTTGCACTGGGGTGTAAGAGCTTGAATTTGACAAGATTATCCACTGAGCGTTCCCTCCAATGAGAACTTTTTTAGCGACTCAGCTTATTACTGTAACGTGAACCCGTTTCCAGAATGTGAGAATTTAATCTAGTGAGAAAGTAGATGAACCAGATATCGGATGAGGAAGACAGTTCCAACGAAGCCGATTGCTAATCCCCAAGTCGACCAAAAACCAATCGCCTTCGGGGGCTCTGTGGAGAACAAACTTTTCAAAGGAACTGATTCATCAACAGTGGGCTGCTCAATAGTTTTAGCTTTCTCTGCATTTTCAGGATAACAAAGACAACAATCCTCATCCTTACACTTTTCTTCTGATTGAAGCTCGTTAGAGGCTTTTTCTGAGGGCACTTCTGGAGTGACAGTATACGACCTAGTATCCCCAACAGTTATGTAAGTTCCGTCCGGAAATGCGATCAATTCACGATTTTCAAAATGGAACGTCACCGATCGATTTAAGCGAAGGGCCGTATCGATTGCGAAGTTTACTGTTTCCGGAAACGTCGACTGTTGAATAATAAAGAGAGGAATCGGAGGTTTGACCGAAGGCTGGACTGTGCAACCTGGATCTGCATATCCATCAGCCTGAGCAACAGCCTGGGGTTCTTGAATAGTCAATTGTGGCCCGTCAGGATCCAGTTTTGTACAACGCCCATCGACAAGATATTTTGACCCATGCCAACGGTAAGTGCCAGGAATCTGACTACTGGCTTGGGAGACACTGGTCTTCACAGACGAAGCTGGAAATCTCACGCCGCTCTTTAAAGGCTGAAGTGAACTGGCAGTGGTTTCCTTGGGTGTGAAGGTATCCATCAATTGGTCGTGTTTGTCATGGCTTATTTGACCCGTAAGATCCTTAAGGACATCTTTGGTTGCTTGTGAGTCCGGGCCGGACACAATATACCATGTTTTACGTGTTGGTTGCTTCAAGGTCCGATAGAACGGGTATGCTTTAACCGCTTTGGCAGTATTGCCGCTTTCTACAATCTTCTTGGCTTCATCGCCATTGGTAGCGTCCACAACAGTGGACAGAAGAAGTGCTCGCCCGTCAACAACATGGGATGGGTTATAGTAACTAACACGGAAGGGCTTTGTTATTGTGCTCATGAGTTTCAATACTCTAATGTCGCAAAAATGGGCATTATTTTTCGAGATCCACTGGGAAAACTAGTAACAAATCCGCTAATCGAGTATCGGTAGGAACGTCGAGATTCTTGGCCACGTTTTTAGCCCAGGTGTGCCAATTAGTGGCATACAGTCGCGCCATCTTATTGATGGTTATGTCTGGTGCATAGTAAACAGATTTACCAGTTGCAATCTTACGCAGGTTGGATTCCAAAGCAGAAAATCCAGCAGCGTCGCTACAAAAAATAACATAGCAGTGGTGGCTGATCCCCACTTGACCAGGATAGTGAAGACCTGGACGGCATGTACGAATATCACCAGGATTGTGATAGCGGGTAGGGATTGTGTTTTTTACCCCGAACCCTTCTGCTTTAGAAATTGCTAAGGCAAGCTTGTGAAGATTACCTACGTCCACTTCCTGAGCGGAGACGATGGTTCCTAAAAGAAACACGATAGTAAACACTGCGACCGCTAGTAGTTTCCTCATAAGAAACAATACCGTTGTCGTAGTATTTTAAGGAATAAAAACCCTTACAAAATCCCTATCTCTCCTGTTTCCAACCACTTAGCAAACTTAAAATTTGACTGAATAAGAGGAGGGGTACCCGTAAGCGTTTGCCGTCCGATATTCTTGGAAAGCAGATAATCGACTTCTTGAGAATCTTGGATGCGAGGGAATGGCGTGGACGTGAATGCTACATCCTCTGCAACAAGTTGATCCAGCATTTCATAATGACGAGTGTAGATGTGGAAACTGTCAGATGTGTGATGATAGGTCCCCATTTGGAGATCGGGATAATATTTATCACGAAGCAGAACAAATACCATCTCTTGTAGAAAACTAAAGGCTGGAGCGTCATTCCCCATCCCGTAAACTGCATCCTGAGAGCGCATATGAACGCTCATGTTCAGTTTGTCTTCCCGGATGCGGAAGTTGATGTAAGCAGTGCAAGGTACATCTTTCTGGCGTAAGTCCAGATGCTCCCGTTCCACAATTACCGTACTAGCCCGCCTGGAATCCTTGTCTTGAATCAATTGCTCAACGACAAAATCGAAACCAAATTTGGTGTACCAAGCATATCCGTAATTGCTGTTCAGTTTGCCGTCAACAACGATGTTACGCCAGATGTTGCTCGCCTGCCCAATACTGAGATCATAGGGGTCGCCCCGGAGCATCCAGTTGGTTTCAGCGCGGATATAGTCGAATTTCAAATCACGTGGGACCAGGGTGCAGAAACGAACAAACGGCGGAAGCTCGTAGTGATAGTTTTCAACCTCTATAATCTCTCTATCACGCGGAGCGACAATCTTACCGTCCTTTTTGACATCAATAAAGATTTGACGCCAGAGGTCACGTTCATTGTAATTCATGCAGTTACTGCTTTCATTTTCGATCTGTGCTTGTATTCAAAGGATACTTGTTTGAGGAATCCAGAAATGTCTTCTAGGCAATCCTCTTCAAAGATAGTACCGGGTGCCGGGAAGAAGCAATACTTCCGCCAGCGACCGAACCACTTTACTTCGCCCAATATTTCGCCGCCATCCTTGGTCTTGACGAGGAACCGCTGCGTCTTTTGACCGGGAGGTGTTGGGGCAAATTCGAATTCAATCCACTTTGCCATTTAGGCTCTGGCGATGATCAGAGGATCGATCTCGTAATTCACGACGATGACGGGAGGGACGCCGCCCGCTTTGATTGCGTCGAATTTGCTGCGCAGGAGCATGACCTCAGCAAGAGGAATTCCGTCCGCCGCCGCGAGAAGGAATTCATCCTCCCCAAGTTCCACGGCCTTGACTTCGTAGTTGGTCACGACGGTGTAATCAGGATCGTTCCCGGCCTCCAGAATGTGCTTCTCAAGTGCTTCGCGCTCGGAGTTCGGGATGGTTGGCGCGATGATGAAGGTAATCTTCCTCATTAGAATGCTGCTTTCTGCGTTGCCGCTTGGATTTTCTCCCACTGCTTGGGCCATTCGGTCACATACCACTTCTCGGTCATCAACTCAGCTTGTGCCTTACTGATTGGGGTCACGCGATCGTACTCCATATAGTGGCAGCGGTCCCCCAACGAGCGCCAACCGATGGTCATGCGGAGCAGTCCATCGTCGCGCTTCACGGTTCCGGTCAAGGCGTCGACGCTGTGGAAAGCGTTCACGTTGTCGAAGATCAGAAGGTCTCCAGCTTCAGCGCGAATAACGATAGAGTTGTCGATCGCGTCAACCGGGTGCACGCGAGTCCCCCCGGCCTCCGTATCGTTGACCAGCGTGAGCACAGCCACGAGATCCGGTCGGATGCTACGCTTGATATCCAAGGACCCGTTTTCGCGGACATCAAACTCTAACAGTTCACCGTCACAATGCATTGGTACATGTTCGGACCCGCCGTAATACTCTTGCACGTTGAAGAGCATGCGATTGTCTTCGCAGAGCCCCATTTCGTTTCGAACATTGCGATAAAGTTGAGTTAAGTGCCATTTTTCCCAATCATCTCTATCGCGTAAATTGATATAGGGAAGTTCTGCACTTAAATAACGTCCTGGTACATGAGAGGAGACGGCGTAAGCATGCGAAGTGCGGTGGGGTTTGTCGTCCGAAAGATAGGCAATATGGTGCTCAAGATTTTCTGGGGTGTAGTATACCTTCTTGAATACAAAGGTCTCAGCAATAACCTCTTCCAAATCTTGAGGCGGTACAAATCCTTTAATCAAACGATATAGCGACACGTTCCCTCCAATTAATCTTCTTTAGACCAGGCGTGAATGTATTTCGGCGCGACTTTCCGAACCTGTTCCAATTCAGCTTCTCTAACCGCGATTTCTTCTTTCTTGATACCATCCCGGATACGACGAACCTTTTGAAGCACCCAATCGTGAGCACTGGCACCAGGCCGAAAGTCGGCAGTAGCAATCAGGTCTACCCAACCATTGCTACGAAGCATTTCTGCTTGATCAAATTGCGGTTCATTAGGATTATACACAGCAACAGCAAATCCCCCGTCGCGCCGAACGGTTTCAAATGCATGGATATCTGATACTCCGTCGCCAATGTAGATCATGCGTTTAAATGGAATGCGACGTCGCTCTTGAACAAGAGTAGCATTGGTATCGAAATTTCCGTGGGCGCAGCCTTTAGAAATCTCGTTCATGATGCGAGTCTTATCAGTGGGAATAACAGAGACGACAATAGACTGAATTGTCTCTTTCGGAATCTTCTTTCCCAAATCGTCCAATTCATAGTCAGCGAAGTCAGCTGCGTAAATCTCGGTTACAGTTTCTTTGACAAATGGAATGCCCTTGAGCATGGAGCGAATCCCGCCACTAACAACATAAAGTTCGGCACCTTCTTCCTTCAACTTACGAAAAAAGTCTTCTACGCCAGGGTAGACCTCTATGGTCTTACCCAGCTCTTCTAACTTGGCGTTATTCAATCCTTTGAAGACGCCGCGTCGGGTGTAATCGAGGATGGTATTTAGATATTCATGCTCAACGAAGCAGCGATTCTGAGTATAATGTTGGTGAGCGCGAGTGCGAGTATGCGTTAGCTCCCAAAACGTCTTTTCATCAACGCCGTATTCCTTGAAGAGGGGACGTTGTTGATAGGTTGGGCTTAATGTCTTATCCCAGTCAAACACGCAAGCAACAGGTTTCTCAATAAATAGAGCCATACTACACTGCAACCTTAGCGGCAACGAAGTCATAAGCAACAGGACCCACCAAACAGATCTGGTGTTTAATAGTGATGCCCTTACCGTCACGATAGAGTGACTTAATCTCTGCCAAGATATCTTCGGCAGGCAGTGGAGGCTTGCCTAAATTCTTACGTTGGCGTGTGATTTTGTTTAAGATGGTTTTTTGAGCCATGCTACGCCTTAGTCGCCGCTTGATTCCTTCACTAACAGGCTCTTCAATTTCTTCATAAGAAAATAGTGGAGACAATTGTAGCAATTTTTGAACTTCCTTCCCTTGCGAACTAATGGAAGTGATGAAGTACGGGCCTGGTTTAGCAATGCCATCTCGATAGCGCAAAACATCCGTTAACTTACGATGAATAACATCCGGATGAAAGCGATAGAGAAGTCCCTCCCAAAAATCAGCGGGTTGGATATCTTGAGGAAAGGCATTAGCCCATCGTTCAGCAAGTTGTGCTACTTCCATGTTTAGATTTGCCATTAAGATTCTGCTTTCTTTATCCCACGAAACGCCAACCACTCAATTTCTTGAGAGGATAATGGGCAAGGAGATTCATCACCGGGCTTCCAATTAGTCCGGTGATTGGGAAGTTGATTCAGTGATTTTGGCCTAAAACCCAGGTGCACCCAAATTGACATTTGGATAGCATTGATGATGTTCCAAGCTGCTTGTGGAAGATGGGGTTCTGAACGATCCCCAGAAATATACGCCGTGATGTGATTTAGCGCACTTTGACAAAGATCGATGATGGGCATGCCGTGCTCCCAATTTCGATCGTTCCCGTCCCCATTTGCACTTCTACCCTTGTTGCCTAACTCATAAATACGGGATACAAGAAAGAGACTGTCAAATGGAATCCAGTGGAGGGCACCTTTTCCGCCACGAGAATCGCGGTGGGCACCAGTCCCATAATCGTGCTCTTCATTCGCGACTTTTTTGAAGCCAACGTCTGTAACCGCCATAATCTATCTACCTGATACCCGGAGTTACAATAGTGAATCGAGTTCAGGTTTATTTGCGGCCCATAGACGCAGGCTTGACCGAAGAAATACTAAACGATTGCGTGCATCTATACCACTGCTAACGGTGAAGAATGGGATGGAGTGCCGCTGAACACGTTTTTAGATAGCGCCAGGAGTTGTCAAGAGAACCTTTGCTACGTCTTTAACGGAGAGAAATTCCTTAGGATAGGCTGCAAATGCGACTGCTGTCCAAGTGTGGTTGGTGCGAATCAAATGATTGATTTCTTTTAGCGTTACCATGATAATCCTTTGCCTAAACCTCAATACTTAAAAATGGCTTAATTTGTCGGGTCTGCCATTAAACCTTCCCTTGTTGCAAATTCGTTGAATTCTGCCATCAGCTTGGTGCCGTCGATCACGGAATCTTCCAACCGAACGATAGTGACGCTAAATTCCGTTCTGTGCGGCCCCAGTCCCATACGGGTGGATTCGCCCTTCTTCTGCATCTCTCGCTGCTTTGCCCAAAATTTCCGCTGATTCTCTATGTGTGCGGCGTCCAGTTTCTCACGGGTTTCCGTCACCCGGCGATTGAGGGCGATCAGTTCATCCCCGGTCGTTGTACTCCGAGTGCCAATAGCCGCTGTCGGTGATCCCTGACGGGTACAGATGGACCGTGACGTGATAGAGCTGTGGTGCTTCGTTCTTCATGGCCTCACTCCTTTACAGTGCGCCTTAATTCGCTTCTTGAACCACCGCTTGCAATCCAGGCAGTACCATCGTTTAGACCCCAACGACAATACGAGTCGATGCTTCTTCGGCTTGCTTCCCTTCTCGCTCGTCTCAGCCCTCGCCTGTAGCGTAAAGCCTGTATGCCTTGCCTAGCATTTTCCCTCCAGCTTCTCATTTGCCGCGATGACCCCCCAAAAGTTGTATTACAGAACGCATATTGAGATTTAATTCTGAAAGTTGGGCGGCGATTTCAATTCTTGCTCTAGCTCTAGCAACTTCCGCAGTCACACTTTTATCATCAAAGGTCTTATCCCATTCACGTATATTTTCTGGTGTCATTTGGCAATCCATCTTTCTGCGGCGGCGACATAATCTGGGTGATCTAGCACTTGTCGGAAGTCGCGAGTTTCGCTCGGTTTAAGACCAACTTTCGTGAAAAATTTAAATCTCTCCGGGCTGCCCTGCTCGAGAAGATCGGGATTCAGGATAAAAAGCCGCCCAGTTTCCGCGAAGGACTCATGAAGGTTCGGTTCGTAAGAAGTGATGGGCTTGCTCAGGCGGACAACCTTAGCCCACTCAGGATGCGAACTTGGCGATCCTCGGAAGAGAGTGTTGTAGAGACGGATAGTGTTGGCATCCGGGTTCATCCCCGGCGTTAATTTTGGATTTTGCCCTTCGCCTAAGACATGGTCAACGTGGTGCCCGGTTTCGTGGGCAACAACTCCGCAAGGCTCCCGGTCGATCTTGTAACCAGGAAAAGACCAGGTTGAGCAACGCGGCTTCTTAACCAGAGAGGCTGCTTTTTTCAAATTCACGAAGGCCGTATTATCATAATACCAGCCCGTGCCATAACCTTGTTTTGGACCGTTAACTAACTTGATTAAACGACGATGCATGGGATCTGTAAAAGGACGTTTGAGAACTTCTTCGAAAGTGAAATACTCCGGGGCACCTAAGTGATTTACTGAGAGGAATTTTCGACTCAATTCAACGCCTAACATGTAAAGCTCGAGTTTCGTCGCTTGGAGGCTTATCATGAATTCGAGTGTGGTTGGACTTCTACGTGAACTTCGTGGAGAATTTTCTCAGCACGGTCGCGCTCTTCAACCATCCTGGCTAAGTCTACGCCCATGCGTGGAATTTGAGGTAGACCTGCAAATTCTTCACTGGTTACCCAGCGCATCTCCTGGAATTTGGCTGGTTCGAGGATCTTCGGTTCTCCTTTCCAGTCCACAGCTTCCCAGATTTCTCCTCGCCAATCTCCGCTGTCTACATGAATGAACCTCTCTGCTACATATCGACAGACCGTGACTTTGACACCTGTCTCTTCCGCAGTCTCTCGTCTTGCTGTTGTTACTAGGTTCTCACCAGGATCTGTCTTACCGCCCGGAAACTCCCAACGGTTGCTTCCATCTTTGATATTCTTGAGGATGAGGAATTTGCCTTCTTTGTTTCGGATGATCATGCGAGCGTAGGACTGCGACTTGACTTGGCTGCTGTAATGGCTGTAGAACCAATCGCTGTTTGGATATTTGTGAGCTAACTCAAATGAATCGATTGGAGTGGCGCTGACGACGTGTTGAGCGCACAAGTCCTGTTCCTTGTCGTCTGGAAAGCAAAAGCACCCCTTTGATAACTTGTAGTGACCTACAGCATCAGCAGAGCAGAATCTGCATTTAGGGATGTCAAATAAAGTATCGTTAATCGTGCCACCTTCTATTTTCAGTGTCATTGTGAAATTCTCTTTTTAACTTCTTCTAATACGATCAATGTCCCTTTTCATAGTAATCCTTGTCTCCGTTGTATCTGCTCCATAATCTGTCGCGCTCGTTTAGATGGTTTTTAGTCAAGAATCCACAAGAAATGCCTTTAGTGTAATCGGGCATGCCATTCTGGAATTGAGATCCGGTGGGATCAACGTACATAACTTTGGACTTATCTCGTAAGAACCAATGTGTGGTGCAAACTCCCGGCGCAACCTCGTAGGCAACATAGTGAGGAGTAAAACCATGTTCTTCCCCCCATAGATAATACAGAGCTTCCGTTGCAGGATAGCAACATCCCCAAGAAGAATGAGCGTCCTTAGGACGGAAAGAGAGTAGACGCTTCGGGGCTAGATGTGGCCCCAGTACTTTCTGTATTTTCAGTATGGTTTTGAGGAGATCCATGCTCATTTAATACTTGTTTTCGTTTCCAGTCGTGAATAGCAGCACGGATGGCATCCTCGGCAAGCACACTACAGTGGATTTTTACTGGAGGGAGACTCAGTTCTTTTACGATTTCAGTGTTCTTGATGGCAAAGGCCTCGTCTATAGTTTTGCCCTTCACCCATTCAGTTGCGAGGCTGGAAGAGGCAATTGCGCTGCCACACCCGAACGTTTTGAACTTGGCATCCTCAATGACATTCGTATCTTTATTGACACGAATCTGGAGCTTCATCACATCGCCGCACTCAGGTGCTCCTACCAGTCCTGTTCCTACATCGGAACTGCTCTTGTCCATAGAACCGACGTTGCGTGGATTATTATAGTGATCTATCACTTTGTCGCTGTATGCCATTATATTAACTTTCTGTTCAACTTCTGAACCACGACGCTGCTCCAGTGCTCTAGGGCGTCATCAATCCTATACATTTTTCGTATGATCTCTTGTTTAGGTACGTGGAAAATGAACCGCTCACTAAACGCCCAGATGTTGGCTGAAACTACAATGATAAGAACGAGAACGGCAAGTTTCGCTACCGTTCCGCCCACCCAACGAGTGGTGTGGAAAGCCACACCATGCGGGTCTTTCAGGAACCGATACACAGCCAGAATACTAATCCAACTTCTCCACCAGCCAAACCATGCCCATACGACCATTTAGGCCTCCGCTGTGCGAACAACTTTGGCACGACCCGTAACAGTTTTCTTGAATGTACCCTTGGGAGCAATGTCTCCTGAAACGTGAACACGAATTTCGCACTTAGTGCAGTAGACACTGCCTTTTTTGGCCTTATCCGAGCACAAGATGCATTTCTTCATACTGTTAAATACTCCACTCATGGGCAGGTGTCAACAACTGGCTAGCAGTCAAACCGGGGATCTTAACACCTTTGCTGCGAAGAATTTTAAGCAATTTCTTGTTGGCTTCCTGCAACTGCCCCACTAGTTCTTGAGTTTTCTGCAACTGCTGGTGTTCTTGTTCACGCTTCTTGGCTTCAGCTTCAGCGGGGGATCCCGGGGCTGGCTTGAAGGGGGTGTAGGTTCCTAACCCACCCACATCGTTCAGCTCAAAAGGTATCCAATTGTGAGTTTTGCCCTCAGCAACCCAGTTGTTAGCTGTCTGTTCGTTATCGACAACTGCCACTGGACGTTCTTCTTTGCCTTCAACCGCAGTCAAGACGAAGAGCATTTAAGCCTCTGCATTCGGATTGATGAAAGGGCCAACCGGACCACCGAAATGTTTCGAGAGGACGTTCTTGAGATCCTCTAGCATGGCTTCTAAGTTGTGGTAGATTGGTATGTCATCCAACCGGCAATAAACATCGAGGTTGCCCTGTCTGTAGAAACCTTCTTCGGCACAAACCAGCGCGGTCTTCTCCCGTCCGAAGCGGCCCATCTCATAGAATGTAATCGGGGCTTTGCTGTCTTTGAGGAAGACGAAGATAATGAGGTCTGCTGCCTTCATCGCGTCATGTTCCCAGGTCACTTGTTGAGCAAACTGGGCATTATCAGCCGATTGCTCCAAACTATCCCAGTCGTCACGGCGGGGATTTAAGATGAGAATATCAAATTCAGACAGAGCCTGAGCGACTTCTTTTTGCCAATCGACAGATTTTCCTTGGTCAATTGCTCCAGCAAGGAAGATGGTATATTTGCTTGCGGCATCATATATACCCGGAGCCTTAATTTCTGTAGCAATTCCCTTGGAGCTTTTTTCTTTCTCGACAGGCATGAAATCCCTCTACTTAGAGGTAGGGGAATTGACTTTATTGCCCGGCCTGAGGAATCAGTTTAATCTTCTCAACCGATTTCTTGTTGCCAATTTGTGCGTGATTGGAACGCTTCCGCAAATAATTCATTATGACTTTGTTGTTTTCAAATTCCTCGGGATCTTCTGGACTGTCCAGACTATATAGACTTTCCAGACAGTCCAGAATTTCACTGCCCCAAATGAACATAAAGAGGCGCGGGTATCGAGCGAGTAAGAACAACTGAACGTGTTCCCAGGGAGTGGTTTGGAATACTTGGAATACCTTAACTTGCTCCATTTGCTGGGCCTTATAATCATCGTCACAATTCGTTGTGGATTTTACTGATTCTAATGTTACTGTTCCTTCAGACATTGGTTTATGCCTCCAGGTACCCTATTACTTAGATTTGGGTGAACAGTTACATTTTATGGTGTGACGAGGAGTATTTGCACCCAATTTTCCAGGATTCTCACGCAGTAACATGACACGAACTGGGCATTCTGAATTGGGGTGAGAATCCTTCGCTTTGTTGATGATGAATTGAAGGATTGCATCTTCCAGAAGTTTCTTGTCCTCCGATACCTCCGACATAGACCCATCGTAGGGCCATGCCCTCAACATCTTACGGGCACTATTCAACGTTGCAACAGCCGGGTTCACAATTGGTCGACAAGCCATTATATAAGTGAGAGCATCGTTTAACTCCATCTGCTTACTGTAATGCAGATATGCTGCAACGGTGGTAGCAGAACGAGATATACCTGCGGCACAATGCACTAGGATCTTACCCCCGCTTTCACAAGCAGATTGCATAAAGGCCATGCATGCTGCAAATTTATCTTCTGGAATAGGATGGCCATCATGGAAAGGACAATCCATGTAAGAGATACCTTCGGCTTGCAAATATGGTTCGTTCGTAGAGACATTCAAAACATGGGTTATTCCAAGAGGATTCGCCGACCAAAGATCCGCTGCGGGCTTGTAGCCACTTAAGAAAATGTTGTCGGTAATCCGAGATGTGGGAACTTTATCGAACCAATTTTGTTGTTCTGTTTCAGGCATTTACGCTCCCCAAACCCAACCGCACAAGCAGCGCAGAACTTCCTTTAGTGTCGCTTTGTGAAGTTCACGACCACACAGAGGGCAGGTTCTGAGCCACATGTTAATGGGTTCCGTTAGTCGTCTTCTAACGCAATCTTGAGACGTTCAATCCAGGTTTCTACCTTAAACCCAAGTTCCGGCGCAACTACGAAACACTGCTCATTGACACCCTTCACTCGAAGGTCCGTCCGTTTGGTCATCTCATTTAACGCACTGACAGCTTCGTGCGCAATGACCTGAGCCTCTGTAATATCTAAAGCAAGAACGATGATGTTCTCCCCGAAAGTGTTGATATCATTGTCAATGCTGACATCGAACGCTTTGATGATTTCGCCGCGTTCGGTTCGTTCTTTAAGAGCGTCACTCATAGCATCATTCATAGACTACGGGTAGCCTTGTTAAGTTCGTGTAGATCTCGCATCTTGTAGCCGTATTTTAAGGCATATTCACGGAGGGCACCGAATACTTCAGACATGGGTACAAGCATTTTCATGCCCAGCTGCTCCGGGACGACAAGTTTGTCCACTGCCTCTCGAATTTTTGAAATACTAGCCATTGCAAACGCCTTGCGCCTCCAATCCCAGATTGACGTAGCATCGTTTGTGCCCCCGTATTTGCTCTTGCAGAATCTCGTAATCATTATCAAGTTCTGCCTGTTTACCGTTCTCCTGGTCGGCCATAGACATAAACTGCCATTTGAGAAATAAGCTATCTAACATGGATCAGTTCCTCATCAAATGTTTATACCGCATTGCTTCTTCAATGGGTACACAGTTTGTGTTTTCTAGCATTAGATACGCCGCATCACGGGTTAAAACTGTGGGGGTTGATTCTTCATCAATGTATACGCGAACCATACTTGGAATGAACGTGTTGTCTGCCGTAACCATAGGTTCCATACGGATAAGTTGAGGTTGACCATCCGAACCAATGCGCATAAAAATCTTAATATCCAGAAATTTTTCTGAGATAGCATCTTCAGTGTCGAGCACTAATCACCTCGCGTTTAAAGCTGCAATCCGCAGTAATACGTCCGCGTCAATTGGATTCATATTTTCTAATACGCTTTCCGCAGCAATTGCTGCTAATCGAGGACGACCACCTTTGCGGATTGAATCAGCGGATAATCTAGTAAGGATACTACGAGACACCGAAGATCCCACACCCTCCGTAAAAGCACGCCAGTTCGCAATCTTTTGATGAATGAGGGCAGCTAACCCAGATTGGTAGACATTCGAATCTAAAACATAGTTTAAGCCCAATGCGGTAGCCGATTTTTCCATGATAGTCAGATTATCAACATGAAGAAGAAAATCTCGACCACGATGTTTCTCTATGAGAATTTGTTCAGCATGAGAATTCATCCAATGAACGTTTACCGTTCCTTCAATAAGATGTAAAATAGGTGCCAGATCTATTATAGTGGGGCCATCGAATTGTTGTACGATCAGGTTGATCATTTTATCAGTTTCGGAAACACACTTTCCAGAAAATGACGGGCTGCATGCCCCGGCTCCGCAGGGTGTGTCTCTCTGTTGGCCCATTTTCGCCAGAGTTTTGGGTTTTGTTTGTACAGCCAGCTGTTTAATTCTTGGAGTTCGTCATTAACCCAATGACCAGTGTTACAACGAGGGCAGTCGGAGCAATATCTAAAACAGTTTCCATGGTTGTGTTCTGGATTAGTACAACTATGCCCAGAACAAACGGAATACCACTTAAAATTCTGTGGAATAGGTGGTCTTGTATCTGCCATTAGCTCGCCCAGTGGTTCAGAATTTCTGCAATCGCAATCAAGAGTTCTGCGTTAAGACGGCTGGATCCCTCAGGAACGAAAACTAACCCCTCGTTGTCTTCTAGATGGACACGTCCTACGCACTTGTTGCCATAGTAAACCAAGCCCAAGACTGGCCCAGGATTGTTCAATCTGACTATTTCGATGAAGACACTTACAGCTGTTGCCATTTCTGTTCCTTCCCTTTATCGTGCCACAAGCGAGCACTAAGGACATCAATACAATGGCAAAATGCACAGAGTTCATTCATTAAACGTTTGCCCGGTGTGTAATCTTCCCGCTCACCTTCTACATATTCCAGTGCTGCCCATTGTTCCTTTGTTAGTTCAATACCGAGACGGTTGATGATGTCTTTTCTAAACTGACGCCGTACCATTTTCCAGTCAAATGAATTCCAAGGTGCCAAAACAGTTGCTTGTGCCCATTCACAATATTCATTCCAAGATTTTCCTAGCGGGCTAACCATCGTTGGGCTGTCCTTAAATGGTTTTTCAATATCGTGCAAAAACATCACAACCAACGCATCTTTCCGAGTGAATGGTAACGGACGAAGCTGATTAAGTGTGTTGTACAGTTGAGCACCAATATTGAGGCACTCCATGACATGGTGTAAGTAACCACCCTGCCAGGCTTGATGATTGTGGCTTGATCCGGGTGCTTTTTGCATCACATCGAAATAATCTTGGGTCAATTTTTCTAGCCGATGTTGGTCGTCATCGATCTCATCATAGAACTCCCAGAGATACAAATAGGCAACATGCGCAGGTTTGTCTACAAACTCTTTCACGCTGCATCCGTGCTGGCAAACGTGTTTCATGATAGTGTAACCATCGCACTTATCACACTCGCCAATATTACAACTGAAGCAGATATCGATTGGTCCTAAGCTCATATCACTTCATCCTCTAAAAAAGCAATCCGTTTGCGCGGCGGAATATTCTGTACTTCAGACACAAGAGGTTCGTCAATCTTTATTGCTTCCGCCACCCTATCTACATCCTGACGAACTTGCTCCAAAGAACGTCCCGTATCAAGAGCTACATTCCCCGCTGTGAAACTACGACGTTGTTCTTCGGTTTCTTCCGGAGACATAGTAACCTTGCGCGCTTTGTCAAGAAGGTCGTTTAATTCATCAGGTACGGGACTTTGCATCATAGCCGCTTTCACAGCTAAGGTCGGATTCAAAGTCGCAAGGACAGGATTCGCCTTCAGAGTCTCGATAATCGGGTTCTCTTTTGTCATCTGGGCGATGATGGTATCCTGGGACGTGTCACCAGTGCCGACTACAGTAGCTTTAATTGGCCCGACAGATTCAAGAGGTTTCGTCTGGGGAGGAGCATCTGGGCTGTCTCCGAATGGTAACTGCGGAGGTTTAACTGTTTTTGTCGACGTTTCGCATTCTACTTGTACCGCGTGCGCCCAACCACCATCTCGTTCAAACATCTTTTGTCCTACACGAATTCGACGATCACAAACAACGCATTTAATCTTCTCTGGTAAACCATCCTTAACACGGTCGACTACAATAGCAACATCGGGCATTACAAATGTCAGAATAGCCGTATTTTTCGCTTTGATCGTGCTTGGATCTTTTGTAATCTTGGCTGGTTTCAATTTGACAGGTTCGTCGCTCAATAAAGCAGCGAATTGTTGAGCGTCTACTGGGCCTGCCTTGACAGCTTCTTTAAGAGCGTCATATTTCTCATCCGGGACAACAGCAACAGTTAAAGATGGGCCTGGTGCGCCTTGAAAAGTCTGAACTGCTACTGGAGCATTGCTGATAACCAATTTAGGCAGGCCATTTTCATCCCCGCGAACAACAGGAACGCCTTCGCTAGTTTCTACCCCACCATTTGATGCTTGACGATAAACGGGCGCTGGGATCACTTTAGGCGTTATAGTCATAAAAGCGGGGGTATCTTCATCTGCGGGTTCTTCCACCTCTTCAGTTTGCTCGGGTTCCGATTCACCTATTGTGGAACCAAAGGCAGGAAAACTGCTAGTCCAACTTGCATTAGCCTGATCTTTACCCAAATCAAACTTCTCTTGCTGAGTTTTCTTGTGAAGTTTCAGACGATCTATGGATGCTTTAACCGCCCCAAGCAATGACTCAACAGTCTGTACAGTTCCACCCATCAATCGAGCGAATTCAGACTCGGCCAGCGGTCTCAGATTAGTCGTTGGAAGTGTAATACCCCGTTGTGATAGAATCTCGAACGCAGCCAGTGTGTACCAAACCACGAATGCACCACGGAGAGTCTTGATCTGGCTATTGGCATCCTTTAACTTAGACTCAAAATGGATAATCTTCTGGCCGACTCGGTCAGTGTCGTCTAAGGCCTGTTCCAAAATTTGAACCAATTTGACAATGTATTGATTCTCAGTTCCGGTGGGAACGGCTGTCTCCAATTTCAGCTTTGGGCACCCGTCAATCTGTGCTTCAAGACTTAGCCACATATCGTCAAATGACAGATAAGTACCATCTGTACGATAACGGAGATTATTCTTTAAGTCGTCAATTTGCTTTAGAATAAAACTGCCCTGGAGAATTTTATCAGCTTGAAGGGCTGCTATGATTGTTGCTGTTTGTTCACTCACTGGTCGCGACTTCCTTCTTGTGAACTTCCATTTCATGGATTCCGCCCCAATCAGGTCTTACTTCAACCCAAGACAGACGGCTAAACCGTGGTTCCCACGGAAAGCAGATTTAATCCCTGCTTCAGTATATTACTCGCTGCATTGATATCTCGGTCATGTTTGCTTCCACATTTGAAACAAACCCAAGATCTGGCAGATAGGGGCAAACTCTCCAAAACATACCCACAGCTTCCACACGTCTTCGACGATGGAAACCAGCGGTCTATTTGAACAATTTGTCTTCCGTACCATGCAGCTTTGTATTTCAGCATAGTGACAAAATCCGACCAAGCCGCGTTACCTATAGCCCCAGCCAAGTGATGATTTTGCATCATGCCTTTAACGTTAAAACTCTCTAAAACTATGACTTGGTTCTCATCAATAAGTTCTCGAGAAATCTTATGGAGGAAATCACTTCTCCGATTGTTAATTTTTTCGTGCAAACGAGCTAAGGTCAAGCGAGCCTTCTCTCGAGTTCGACTGCCTTTCTTTGCTCGTGAAATTGCTTTTTGACGAATTCGAAGTAGGTTCTTGGGGATTTTTAATCGTCCGTACTTTCTACCAGAAGATGTTACTACCAGATCAGTTAATCCTAGATCGACACCGATCTGAGAATTTGCTAAAGGTAACCCGGCTATTTCTCGCTCCACCATAATCGCAGCAAAATATCTACCTGATTTAGACTTACTTACTGTGGCGTGCTTAATTCTCCCTTCCACTTTTCTGTGGTTATCTGTTTTTATACCTTCAGAAAATTTAGCAATGTATAGTTTCTCGTCGTCTACTTCTACCCCTTGTGGGTCCCGAAAGGTGTTCTTCCCGTGACGGCATTTGAATTTAGGGAATTGGGCTCGTTTTTTGAAGAAATTGTTATAAGCTGCGTCCAGATTTTTCAACGATTGTTGAAGGCTTTGAGCACCCACTTCTCTTAACCACTGAGTTTCTGGGGACTTCTTGAGACTTACAACTTCTGAGCAATTCTCTGCATAATACAGTTGCTTCTTAGCAAGCTGCTTCTCTTTGGCTTCTAAATAGAAACGTTGCCTCCGTTCAAGGAAATGGTTCCACACCCAGCGCACGGCCCCGAAGTGCTTGTTCAGGAGAATCTCCTGTTCCTTTGTTGGGTACAGACGAAACTTGTAGGTGTATTTCTGCTCCATATACTACAAAGAAAGATAGTATAGAAACTAATTTTATTAGTGATCTTCAGAAATCTCCTTCTTGTAAAATTTACGAATCATTTTGAGACGTTTTTGACTGGCTTCCAGGCGCTTGTTAAACTCCTCGGCATTGATGACGCCCGTCGTATAACGACTAGCAAGAAGTGTTTGCCAAACCGCAAAATACAAGTCCAGCCCATCGATGATCACATCGTCCAACTGGAGTAAAGTGGGAGCTTCAGAATCCTCCCACTTCAAAGAAGCATTCATAAAGGAATCTGACCCTTTACCGTATTCCTTGTCCCCGAAATTTACGCTGAGAGTAATCCCTGTTATCTGGGGCATAATGATCCTGTTATTTGGGTCATTTCGAAAATCCCATCATGGCAGGCCAAATGAGCAAGCCTAAAGCGAGCAAGATGAAAAATCCCCAACCTGCATAGCGGACAATCTTGCTTTTTAGAGGCTCTGTTGCTTTCGCCTTTTCGGCTGCTTCTACTGCTTCTGAAAATAGGTCACGTTTGTTCATAGATTCCATTTTGCATCTATCTCCTCGTCAGTTGGAAGACGGCGCTTGCGACGTTTTGCTTTGCCACCTTTTTCAAAAATCATCTTATAATCTTCATTACTTGCAGCAGCAATCAAATCGCCTTCAAGAAAACTTTTCATTCCTACGGAGCGACAATGAGCGTGAAGCATAGACTTAAATTCTGCATCTGAACCTACATGTTCCATGCCAGAATCAAGGTCGTGTAACAGCCTATCATCTAAGATACCTGCTGAATGAGATTCCCCAAGGATTTTCTCAAAGACCCCCTTTTTGCCCTTTAAAGTTTCTACGGTGTATTCATCAATTGTGCCCTTAGATATCAATACATGAAGAGTGCACGCTGAATGTGGAGAAGCCATGCGGACCATCCGACCCACCAACTGGATAAGGTCGCCCCAAGACCAGGGCAGATCAAGACAGAGCATGTGTGCAGCTTGTTGGAGATTAATGCCTTCGATGCCCGCACTGTTGAGAACAATCAGATCGTGCTTAGATTCTGGATCTTGAAATAGCGCCTTAGAAACTCTCCGTTGTTTCTCGTCTTCAGCTCCAGTAATGCGCAAGAATTCCCGTTTTGTAAAGTGCCCATTCTTAGTAAGCCATTCAAGACGATCAATCCAACTTCGATATTTAGTATTGTGTGTCACAATATAATCATCGGTGATATACAAGGATCGTTTTGTAGACACTTTTATGCATTGGACTTCGGTTTGGCCTACTAATTCGATGGTATGAATTGGATTTAAAGGATTTGCCGCAGGTTTCCATCGTCGCGCTTTGCGTTCTAAATAGAATGGATTAAACGGAACTTGGACGACAAGGTCCCAACTGTCCTGTCCTTGTTTTCTAATTCCTTGATGATTATAAAAGTTCTGGATTGGCCCATTGAAATAAGCTAAACCTCCCAAGGAGCGCACTAATTCAGCTACATCTAAGGAAAGCTGCTTAGACACCGATCCTGAAGAAACACACCCTCCTTTTGTACAGCAGCCATCTGTATCCAGATAGCCGCGCAATAGCTCTATCCTATCTTGTAGGGAGGCCTGCAAATAAATTCGGGGAATAAATTTTTTGTTAGAAGGCTGACAAAGACCAAGATCTCGTAGCGAATTGAGATAGCGGTTATTTTGACCAACATTGTAACCTCTATGGTCTTTTTTGGTGGGGACAGTTGTGGACAAACTATAACCTATGCATTTCGGGGAACCACTTTGCCCGCCATGATTTCTAAGCTCGATTCCTTCTAAACACTCCTTGCCTACTCTATCTGCGATTTCTCCATCTTCCACCCCAAACGTTACACCTCCGCTAGAGATGTCACCATCTCCTAAAAGCACACCCAATGTGTAAGGGGGAATTGGTAAAAATGTGTGGGAACAGAATTCTGTGGGGCCAGGAAGAGGAAGGAACGCCTTATGATATTGATTATCTCTCCCTGTTTTATCTATTCTTTGGAGTCCTTTTTTTAGAATCTGATATGTGGAACGCACTTTCCAAATTCCATGATCTCGTCCATATGGTGTTTGATACAACCACAGATGATCCCCAGTAACCTCAGTAGAAGCTCGACTCTTAGTCGTGACCCGAAAAATTTCTTTCTCTCCTTGAGGATATACTCCTTCCACATAACCCACACCGCCGTCGGGGTCTACCACAGCGTCTCCGATCCTTATTTTGCCCATAGTCTTCCATCCAGTAGGAGTGAGGATTTTAGCAGAGAGAGGTTGAGCAAAAGCAATGACTTTTTCATCGCGAAAATCCCCATCCAGCATGTCTAATAGAGCCTCTTCTTTAGGGGACAAGGTCGTAGTGTGGAAAGTTTTTTCATCATAGCGATCAATCAATGCCCAATGATTGGCAACTAATTGCTGAACAGACAACATGGTCATCTGGTTGTTGGGGTCACGTTCTTTTTCAAAAATCTGCCCGGCTTCTTTGATAATTGCGGGTGGGAGTTGGAAGGTCCCGTTAGGAATATCTTCCAACAAGAGCTTGGTTTGCTTGGCATCTAACTCAACCGGGTGAAACAATGTAGAGAGTAGCGGGAGGGGCTCTTTCACTTGCTTTTGAGAGCGTCCAAGAAAAAAGGGGCGGAGCTGCTCTTTGAACCTAGCAACGTTCTTATAGCCCGAAAGAACGGGAATAAATCGCCCTCCCCCGATGTGTTGGTCGTAGAAGTTGCAATGATTTTCAGCAAAATCTGCAAGGTCTCCCAAAGGACGAATACCGATGGCATAAGCGATGTTGTAGAATTCAGAAAGATCGTTTTTGATAACGGTAGCCGACAATGCCCAGGTTTTTCCAGCATATCGGGCTAAGGCCATGACTAGTTTGCGAATGGAAGTTCCTGGGCCTTTGTATTTTTGACATTCGTCCGTAATCAGGATGATGTTATTACCATGTTGCTTAAAGATGGTCGCCATGGCTTTGATTTCTTGCGAAACCAATTCCTTATGTTGAACACCATCTTTATCCGTAACAATTCGGCGTTTTCCTATAAGGCTGCTGTACTTGCAGATCATTACGTCTTTTTTACTAGTGTCTTCAAGAAATGCCATCATCTGAGCCAAACGAGCATTATGCCCACTAATGCCTTTGTAGGTGTCTCGCATGACATAGGGCTGCAGATAGCTGAAGCGGATAATTTCATCGAACCACTGCCATGTTGTTGACTTCGTCGCGAGGATAACTATTTTAGCTTTCGGGAATCGTTCCTTGATCCAAGTTGCTGCCGCGATAGCTTCGATAGTTTTTCCCAAACCCACGCTATCCCCATCAATAAAGCGAGGCATACGACAGAGATGGTGTACTTGCTGGATTTGGTATTGACGGAGGTCTAATGGAACGCCAGGTGAGAGTTCCTTACGAAGAAGAGAGGGCCAGTTAAAAGGAATAGGGTTAGTCTTGTCTTCTATATTCCACTGCCGCAAAACGAAGAGCTTCTCTAACATGTCCGAATTCAAGCCAATGAGTTTTGTGTACTCAGTGACTAATGGACATTGGAGAAGCTCTTCAGGCATTCTGTCTATTACTGTGATTGATGCGCGGGTCGAATGCAGGAAAATGAACCTTCTTCGTTATAGCACTTTGCGCATTGAACGATATTGCCAGCAATGATCTGACCAACAACTGCCACAGCACTGGGATTAGCTCGCGCCCCGCCAACAAAAGGTTGAGGGGTCATTTGCCGCAACACACATGTTAATTGTGTGGCAAGATCTTTTGCCTGAGATGGTGTAACGTAAACCACGCCCGAATCCCCACAGTCCATTCGAATACCGATAAGACCAGGGCGATCTTCCATCAACCAAATATGGTCCGTGGCTTCACCATCAAGGCGGAGCTGCTTCTTACGACGAAGATCCTGGACGAGAGCCTTGTAATAAGCTGCTACATTTTCTACTGGTCCACGATTGTTAACCAACGCCGTGTCTCCCATAAATCACCACTTGATCGTCAGGATTGTATCTCTTGTGTAGTAAATCTCTTCGGAACCACACTCGCCGCCACTGTTCAGGTAAGCAGCGGAGTCATCATGCTGCGTATTCTGATCAGTAACTTCACACTTGAACCCGTCGCACCGGAGCTTCGCCAACACGATCTTGACGTACTTGCCCCACGGAGCATACTTGAGATAACCCGCACCCCAAGCATGATACCAAGTACGAATCTCTCGTCTCTGATAGTAAGACGTGTCGTATCCCGTGACTTTGGTCGGAAGATACTTGTACTGCCCGCGCAGGAGATCATGGTGGTCAGAAGAGAGACAGATGGTCGTCTCTTTTGCTCCAGTTTCCACAGCATACTTGATGCTGTCGCGGAACTCCTTCTCGATTTTCTTGATGCGTTCGGCGCGGAGGCGTGGAACGGAAATCCTGAGAGCCGCACGGCGCTTCTTGAGCGCAGCAGACTTCTTAGCAGCTTCTTTACGATGGATCGATGTTGCCTGTGTTCTTGCTTCCGCTGCTTTCATGCGAGCCTCCTAGATTCAGAGCTTCTTCGACCAGTGCGACATAGATATCATCCAAGTTATGCACGCCGAAATACTCTTCGCCGTACCCCTTCTCACGAAGAAGATTTCGAACCGCCATGCCCCAACTGAAGTGGTAGTTTACTGACCATCCATTCGGTTCAGCGTTGTAGGCTTTCTGAATTTGCTCGGTGGCTGGCTTCAATTCGTTAACCAACATAGCCATTGCCGGGGCTTTGATCTCAGGAGTCAAGTCTTTGTACATTTGCTTACATTCAGCATCCGTATGGCAAATTCCCTTGATCTCAGCTTCTGATGATTGTTTTTCCTGATCGATCATATGCTACTGAATACCCGAAAACACTGAGGTTCCATCCAAGTGTTCCCAGCTTCGACACACTGCGGAACGGGTGATGGGGCTAAATCGCGTCCATCATTAGAAGATGCATAGGGAACAACAGGATGAAAATCTAAGTGCGGATCTTCCGATTTAGGGGAGAAAGATTTCTTCGGGAGAGTCTTTTTCAACTCTGGAGCCATTTGTTGTTTTTGCTCAATTTTTGGAACCAAGGCATTAAGAGCTCCCTGTTCATGGCTGGAATACCTCGTTAACATAGCCATGTCAATTTGATAACCACATATAGCAACAACGAGGAACAATAGAATTTCAAGTAGATATTGACGAGATTTGGTCATGATTTGATTTTGACCCCGTAGAGGAGGTTTCTATCGTCCCATCTTTCTTAAATCATTGCGTGCATCCATCGAATACGGGGGCACACCTTGGGATTTGTCCCCGATTGGATCAAGGCTGCGTTTCCACTGAGGCCATTTTTCAACTTCTTCACTCGCCTGTTTCAACACATCTGCTAGTTCCTTTGATACCTTCATGTTCCCTCTTTGAGTGTTTTTCTTTTGTCCAAACTTCAATCCCTTTTTCTTTAGCTTGAGCGTCAATAAATTCAGATCTTCTTTCTCGTATTTCAGATACGACCAGAACGAATCTTATTCTTCGTCTTTCTCGTAATCCTCTTCGTCTTTCTCGTAATCCTCTTCGTCGTCGATAAAGTCTTCCTCTTCCTGTACTACGCCACGCTGAATGCGCCCGTTCTCACCGATTTCAAGCTCACGGTATTCGCAGCCATCCTCATCTTCGTAATACTCTTCGTCTTCTTCGTAGTAGTCTTCTTCCCCGTAACTCATATTGACTCCTAGTGGGAAATCCCAATATTAAGAATGGTTAAAAGTTCAGCAACAAGAATTTTGCGCCAGGGTTGCCCGCGCTGCTTTACCTCAATATTAAAATCGTCGCTAATAGCAAACGACCCTAAAACAGGATCGGTTACTACAACTTCCCAAGGGCCATCTGGGTAACCAGAACACATCTGACGACGTAACGTCAGCTTAGAAGCAGGAACGCCGTTAACACGAACTTGCAAGCTTGCATTGCCCATATCTACTGATATACCCTATTGGGTGACAATTGCAAGTTTTTCTTCCAGAAGTAAAGTAGTTTTCTCAAACCATCGAATGGCACTCTTAGCACGTTTAAATTCAACGGGGGTTTGTTCGGCTGCAATTTTCAGGTAGAAGAGATCTTCAGGAAGCCATTCTTTCCCGGTTTTGGACTTGTATTCGCGAATTACGTCCAAAGCACGGCGTTTCAGTTGACGCCAAGTGTCTCGGCGTGATCGAACTTCTATTTGCGGAACGAAGATTTTCTTGTCGCGTGCTTCCGCTACAACGGCATTTTCAAGAAGCACCGCTGCTGCTCGGAGTTGAATCAAGACTTCGCCTTTGAAAAGGCGAAAGCATTCTTGCCCGATAGTTAGTTTGGAGGGGGTAGGACGGTCTGAAGTATTCTCTTTCAGAATGTAGCAGAACCTGAGGTCTGCGCCGCACACGGAGCACCGCATCTTCGATTGGAGGCCTGCATCAAAGTATTGGCCTTTAAAGATGTAGTCGGCAAGGAGTCCGTGCCGTCCTACCGTTTCCTGTCTGGTACTCATGTAGATATTCTACGCTTACAGTTCTGTTATCGGTTATTCGATTCGAGTTGTAATTTGACGGAAGATTCCCTCGACTTGCTCAATGAACCCATAGATGCCCATATGCTCTGTCAGCCAACGGTCTGTTCTATTACTGGAATCACCCCAGTGCCCAATAAGTTTCTTCAGACGGTCCGCCTTTGACTTGGCTCGTTCTTCAGAGACACAAGTGTATTCAACTCGTTGATGGCGAGGCGAAGCATCGTAGTTGTAGACTAAAAGTTCTATGTAGATGCGCACATGTGTACTCGGCGTGAATTGGGTGGATTTCATTTTCCCTCCATGAACAGCATTTCACACTGAGTACCACATTCTTTACATTCAGTGTGTTCCCCGAACTGCTCTGTCCATTCCGCTTGCAATTCTTCACGACTCTGCTTCGGCTTAATACCCAGAATGTATTCGTCCATCAAACGAGACTTTTCAGGAGAACGATGCGAATTGACATAGCGCAATACATTGGTCATATCGGCCTGAATCTCATCTTCGGTAACAGTAAAACTAGGCTTGTAAATGCCATCTTGCTCACTTTCAAGGTGTCTGACCAAAGATTGCAAAGAATTCCCGCCCATATTGTCTTGAAGATCATGAGCTATGTGCTCGTAAGAACGAGCGATAGGTAAGTTGCCCTCAGCGCGGTAGGCTGCACCTTGCTTTGCAGCTAAAAGGCGCGTCTCCACCATCAATTTTGCAATTCGATAGAAATTTTTCTGAATCGGAGTCATTACTTTACTCCTTTCGCGAAGTACAGTTGACCGCGCTTTTCCAACATACCAGCAGACACAAGACCAGACATGATTTGATTGAAATTGTCAAGGGAGAAACCGTGAGTCATCATCGCTGCGTAGAGACTTCCACCGGGAGCACCCATCGGGCCAGCTTCCCTAACGGACTCGATGATGGCTTCTGCGACGTGCCGCAGGAGTTGATTGATCTGTGCTGAAGTTGCCGTCATTGTGTTCCCTCCGTAGTTAATCTACGGATGGGACCGAACAAACGGGTAGTTTCTACCGTTCGCTTTTAGTAGCTTTCGCGACATTTAGCCTCCCATGTTTGGACAGTTACAGACAGGGCAATCCCAATCCTCAGTCTGCGTGATCTCGTAAGGGAGCTTGGTCTCCACTCCCTGCGCCAGACAATGATCGCAAAAGTAGGGATCGGCGTTGTACTCGATTTCGTTCAGTTCGGAGATCAGGTGGAAAAGCTGACGCCGCGCATCAGCGAAACTGTGGAAGGTGATCTCATGACCCTGAGAGTCACCGTTGGCATAGTCAGTGTTGACGCAGGAGGGTTCGATGACAAGGATGCCAGCATCCTCCTCGATGACCCACGTGAGGAGCGGATGAGATTTTTCGCGCTTAGGCGCAGGCGCGTTGCTAGTTGTCTTTAACTTAGTGTTTTTTAGCATTGCTGCCTCCCCACATGCTGACGGTAACCACTCCCCGGCGCGGTTCCAGAGGGTCGATTGTCTTACTCCAATGCCAGGTTGACTTCTGACAGATGTGGCAAGACATCATCTTCGTCTCCAAATTTTCTAAATCTGGAGGCGGATCACAATACATGCAAACGAATTCAGAGTGCAGCATTCTCCAACTGCTTTCTTGTAATCGGGAGGCGAAACTTGAAAGGCTTTATGTCGCCTCGCTTGACCGGAGCTTTAACAGGACCACCAAAAATACGGCTCTGCAATTTCCGAGCAGCAAAAGGTAGACCACAATCTACGCCATTAATGGTGACATAGTCGTAACCACAGGAAACGCCGCACCCTCGAAAAGCTGCACGTACAGCCAAAGTGATGATGCAATTATTTGGGTCATCAACGTGACTGTAACCCCGATTTATATGACTCTGTTTAACTTCAATGGTTGTGTACGTTTTCATGATTATCCTCTCGTTGAAGAATTGTCCTTGCATGACCTATGTCGTGGAAACCTAAAGCGCGAATCTGCCGGTTGTACTCTTCTGCTTGCCGTTCCAGGAATTGTACGCCTTGAACTTGGATGTCTAGAAGAAGACGCAGATCTTGTTCATAGCTACGTGCATGCACAAGTCCATTGTAATTTTGCACGGCTTCATGACAAATGCGTTCGACTTCTTCTCGATTTTCCATTAGATAGCGTTAGTGCGAATCAATTCAAATATGAGAAGCAGACTAATCATGTAACTTGGTGTCATAATCTTCGCCAGCAGAATGAAGCCTACCACAACTACTCGAATCACCAGTTTACCTCTGCTCATAGTTTCTCGGATGTAGCAGGACTTTCGAAAATATTTCCTAGCGCCTTGCACAATTCCGGGTACAAGAATGACGGGCTTCTTAGGCATAAACAGTCTCCTGACGGATTTCTTCGAATTCTGCTTCGCGTTCACCCTGTAGATAGAGAGCTTCAGGAAGGTGTGTGATATCCATGTTTGAATCCATGTTTGAATCCATGTTTGAATCCATGTTTGAATCTACGGCAAGAAACTAGATTTTAGCTAAGTTCAAAGGTTCGGTTACAAAATCTTTGTTTGGAGGAAACAAATTGTTTACTGCCTCGGTCAATCCCTTACCTTGGATGTAGGTGACGATTAAATAACAAATTGCATACTTGCAATTGTTAATTTCGTGATAACGAAGCATAGGCAAATCGAAAGTTTCAGCAAATGGCCAATCTGAGTGATACAGAGCTTCGGGGTCTTCTTTGGAATAAAAAGCAATTCGTTGTTTATTTTTCTCTTCCAGAGACACAACACCCGCGTGCATAGGTGACATCAGAGTGATAACGCTCAAGTTTAAATGAGGGCTCAACTCTTGGAGTTTGGCTGCGATTAAACCCCCTAGCCCAATTCCCACAATCAAGGAATTGGGGATAATTTCTTTACGATATTGTAGAATAGCATAATCAAGAGACTCTTCAGCTTTTACTCCTAGGTCCCGATGAGGAAAGTCGGGCCGCCAGAATTTAACATCATAAAAGGCATGTTGGAGAATTGCTTCAAGATTTAAAACAGCACCGTCGGGCGAACCTCCTCTGTCATGAAAAAGATAAATGTTTTGAAATCGAGATTGACTCGCGGGCAGTGTCCTCATTAGAATTCGCTCTTGCGTTCCTCTGCTCGCCGAAAACGATTTACTCACCTGGGATGTTCCTCCCTCCAGCGTTCGGCCTCGACCAATCCAACCAAACTTCCCAACTGCAATTCTGCGCTGTTTCGTAGGGAGCGAATTACAGGATGTGTGGTGGTTTTAGTGCTGTCTAAGAACTCGATAAATTCACGAGTTTTGGACAGGATTTCAGCAGCAGCACCCTTGGGCAGTGGCTGCCGAAGCTGATACTGGTTACGGTTGTGGTTCTTCATTCTCGGGTTCTCGTTGGTCATTTCAATTCCTTCTTTGGACAACCTGTGGCCGTGTCACAGATCGGGCTGTGACCCACGAAGATGAACTTCATACGGCGAGTGAGTACGCGGTTACACTTGATGCACCTGAGTAGAGTCATACTATACCTTTCTAAAAAGTGGACCACCCTGAGCTGTATCTGTCCTGAAATACCGTTCAGCCCCGCAATTTACGCAAGTCTGATACGCATCATAGGGTTTTGGGTACGTCTGCGACCTCAACGTAAGGGGCCAACTCCAATTATGACTGCACCCAAACACTGCGTCAAACAGCGAGAATCTCTTCAGTTTAACGCCAACGGGCAGAACTAGGCTTTTGCGACTTACTGCTGCGGTTGACATAATTCCCTCGCTCACAATCTACGGGAGGAAGAGGAGAGGCAGCTACATTCGTTGCGCCATCAAAGATAGAAGAGCGAGTTGTCGCTGTTCCCATCCGATGTTACCCGGACGACTTACATCCATAGAATTCAAGCAGTCCTGTACCTTTTGTTGGGCTGTGGATAGTTTTATTTCGTATGCTCGAAGTTGAGCTGCATAACCATTGATTTCCGCCGTAACTGCGGCAATGCGCTCGCGAGCCCATGTAACCTGATTAAGTGCTTTTACTAATTCCTTTACTTCTTCTGGATTGGGTTTTCCGCTCATTACTCATCTTCCTTCTTGAATGTCTCATCTGCAGCTTTTACTTTCAATAACTTCCAAATTATGGGTGCAGGATCCTTACCATCCAGCATAGCGAAGAGAATTGGGCAAAGATTGGGCGTCTTTTGGAAGTACAGTGCTATATCCTTGCGCGTTCCCTCTGGCTTAATGTAGAAAACCGCCGCTGATTGAAGTTCCATTATTATATACTGACCACGAAGCTGAGCCACCCAAGAACCGAACCACTTAATGAACTCCGATGGCATCGTAGGATCGTCGAGAATAAGATCAACAGCTTCACCCTGCCCTGCAGCCAGCATCTCCCAAATAGCCTTCGGGTTCAGCCCGGTCAAAATGCGATGGAGGCGGCAGTACTCGAGAAATTTGACTTTAATTTTTAGAGGAGGAGCATTATCGCCTTTGTCGTAAGTGAGGACATAGCCCTCTTCGTTCAAGTTGTTCTCAGCTGCGCATTCCGTCAACGTTTTATTAAATTTTTTAACGACTGGGATATCACAATCTTTGCCAATCTGCTCCAGCACCGAACGATCAACCTCATGACCCGTCTCAGTATCCACGCATCCCGTGATAATCAAACCTTCGTAGTCATAATCGACGACTATGCGGTTTTCCTTGTAAATTATCTCATATAGGATCGTGTGATCATTTCCCACCGTTGCGTAGTGTAGCAGATTACCGATAAACTGACGGTTACGAATCCAGTTATTCGCCCATTTTGCCTGCTCCGACATAAAAGAGCCGCGAGAGGCAACCCACAATTTATCATCCCAGAAATACTGAATGCCCATAGAACCATCCAGTTTTTCTGTAACAAGTGGAATTGTCTTTGGCAAATTAGCTTCCAGTGTCTCATCAACACCTGAAGTGTTCAGGTTGTGAAATTTATTGAATCCCCTCGCGATTACTTCATCATCGGCAACAATGAGACCACGAGTTACATTGGTGACATTATCCCAAATGCGACCAAATTGGGCCACTTCTGTGTAGTTGTAAATCCGAAGATTAGGATAAAGCGGGTGGGTGGCAAAGCGGACGACACCTTCGGCGATGTGCTTCTGGAGCAAGTCAACGTCAAGGATGTCACAAAGTTTTGTCATTTCTGATCTTGTTCTTCTCGCAAGGTACGACTAGCGTTAATCTCGCAAGCATTAGCTGCAGTTTCTTCAGACCGAGCTGTATTTGTTAAGATTTCTGCATATTGTCGATAATCTCCAGCCAATCTCCTATGGCTCTCAGCGGCTTGTTTCCATTCAGCTGCGGTCATAAATTCATCCTCTGAAACAAACGATCTGACGTCACAAAGTTTTTGTCACGCTAGTCTGCAAGAATTACCGGGCTCCCAAACGGCGCTACGCCGCAAAGTGGTAGAACAAACTTCACGATGCAATTCAGAAATTCGACGCTGGATATTCTCAGAATCAGGATTCCCTGTGAGATCAACGGCGATTCCGATTCCGCTCCTAATAAACGGTTCGGCTTCTTCGAAGGTCTTTACAACAGGAAACTCATTCATAAATACCAATGCTGTAACCAACGGTCGACACGATACGCCGCCCGATCAATGAGTGAATGAGTCTTCCAGTGAGCAGGGAATGCCCCAACATGCCCGAACCACCTGCATATTGGGCACCCCTGCTCAACAGTTCCTCGAAAACTGTCTCGCGGACCACCGCTCGGCATGCCGATTGTCTGAATCATTTAAATAGTCTCCTTAAAAATCGGCTAAGTCACGACCACGCGCCCACTGGACCTTGAGACCCCGACGCTCCCAAAGGCGACACACCACCGGGCGGTCGTCCACAACATATTCGATCTTCTCGATCGGGAAGAGTTCAAGGATCAAATCCAACATGTCACCCTTGACTTCCGTATCGTGACGGTTATCCTTGGTCAACCGATTGAGCATCAAATCGAACTTAACGCCGTGCATCTCCATCCAATCACAAGTGTCGTCACCCGACTTTTCCTTGCGGCCCGAGAAGATGAAAAGGTTTTTGGTCTCATAGTCCTTTCGAGCCTGAGCAACAATCGCCGGGTATGGATTGTCGTGGATTACCCGACTCTCGTCATAGGGATTGCGCACACCTTCGTGGTTCGCCAACGTTCCGTCTACATCATAGATAACGATGGGAGCTTCGGGCAGACGGAGAGTGAAGCCGCCGTTATGCAGCATCTCTCGCATCATCGCTGGCTTCGTCAACACTGGTTTGCTCAACGGCTTTCCCGCGTCCTCAACCTCGACGCGATTCTTATTCAAGTCCTTGTACTGCTTCAGGATTACATCTTTTCCGACACATTCCCCAGATTGATGCCGGGCCAGATCACGCTTAACACACTCATCGAATGACACGGTCATTTCAACGATGCATAGCTTGCACTCCACCTCTTTGGCGAGTTCCTCAAAGCTGTACCGCGTCTTGCGGATACAATTGGTGTCGTCAATGTAGACGTCTAGACCCTTATGTAGGGCGCGTTTTGCCATGTCCAACTCAACAGCTCGAACGTAGTTATCCTTATGAGCTTCCCAGGGCACATTGACATACAACATACGCCGCATGTCATCCCGATTGAGTCGGATTGCCCTACCCGCTGTCTTATTCAGGCGAGCTTTGCATTCCGTGGACTTTCCGGAGCCAGAGATGCCAACCATCACGAACAAAGTGGGGCGGTTCTCCCGACCTCGACTGTAATCGAAATAGTGTTCCTTGAACTCACCCATTGATTAGCTCCGCTCCACGCTCTGTCAGATAGAATTTCGTGGTCCCGATGTCAGGCGATGTGAATCCGGCTGCATACTGCGGGTTCTGACCGATGGCCGAATCAGGTTGTTTTTGAACAGCGTCCGAAATGTCGCATATCGGACCTTCTTTCCGTCTATTGCATAGTTCAGCTTGGCCCGAAGTCACCCAACGTGCGAAAGAAAATCTGGTCACGGCGGGGAGTCAGGAACTCGACAAGAGGAGACCCATTCAGCATCTCCAGCATAACTGCGCGTTGTGCTTTGGTCAATCTCATTTGAAAAGCCCTCGTAACCGTTGCCAATTCCCTCTTACGAATACCGTCGCTGCACTCAATGCGGGTAGGATGAATGCCCAATTTGCTGGGACAAAAACGCCGTGCACTGGGCAGAAAAAGAACTCCCAGATCGCATTCATTAGTAGCCCCGTCGTCCTTTACTTGTTTCTTCGGGTGGCAGCTTGTAATTTTTGTTCACTGGAGTCAGCATTTTAGCAACCTCCGGTTTTAACTGCCCCCACTTCAGAACAATCATTCGTTCTGGAAACTGCAGTGTCCCTCGTTTATCGTTCAAATGTGCACCATAGATTTTCGGGTCCCAATGCTGTTTAGAATAGACCATGGGTGCCCAGTCATCATCTACTCCCCAGACACTGATGCTCCAAAGGTCGATATCATTGTGGTCTTTCCCCCGGTACTTAATATCAACAACTTTACCCACACGGATGCCCGCACATCGGCCTAAAGCATGACCGTAAGCAACTGGATCACCAACCCTGATAGGCATACCCAGTTTATCAATAGGTTCTGGCGGCATCAATTTCATACCTGTTTTCCAGTTCCAAATAAATCTTTGGCTCGGCGAGTTCGTTCTTTTTCCCACTCACGAAGCGTTGCTTTACGCATCTGCTTAGTTAAGCGGTCAAAGAACATGATCCCATTCAGATGGTCATTCTCATGCTGGACAATTCGCGCTGGAAGCATTTCCAATTCAATCCGTTTCTCATTCCCGATTTCGTTCTGGTAACGGACGATTGCATTTTTGGGACGTTTGACTTGGTTGTGGACACCGGGAACAGACAGGCAACCTTCGTTATAGAGCCAGTCGTCGCCTTCGGGTATCACGATTGGATTGTAGAGAACGATTGCCTCTCGTTTATCTATATCCGGATATTTCATTGCAAATGCTCGTTTGAGAATACCGACTTGTGGTGCAGCCAGTCCAATTCCTGTGGACGTTGATAACATTTTTTCAATGAGCAATACACTAAACCGCACAAGGTCTGTACCAAACTCGCCTGGTTCGAAAGGTGCGCAATTTGCGGAAAGAATCGGGTCGGGATCCTCTTCGTAATAGCGCATATTCAACGTGCCGGTTTCCAAGGTAATACGAAGAGCGTCGTTCACTTTTGTCTTGATCATGCTTTATTCTACGGCGCAAAGTGAAAAATTAGGTTACAGCCTTTACTGCTCGATCGTATTTGGCCACGAGTGTAGGTGAATCTAGGTGTTGCTGGAATAAAGCCAAAAACCGACGGCGGCGTCTGCATCTTCACGAGTGAAACCTTCAACCATGATTAGATAATTAGCCGTGTCAAGGGGAGTCATTCCACGATCAATCACGAGTAGAGTGATCGTGTTTTGGATGCGATCCTCGAGTTTTGGATCGTGGATCATCATGTACATATGTGGTTCTCCTAGTTAAAATTCAATGTGCATCGGAAACCATTCTGCGTTCTGGGAACACAAAACTGATTCCTTTGTTTACCCTACGAGCATATCGAACGGTTGTCCAAGTACCGCTCCTCACTAGCTCTTTGTCAGTATGCGGAGCAGCAATCACATGATCTGCAATGTCTACAATATCATAGTCCCGCTTAATAAACTCCTTAGCAGAAAGAGTGATTTCATTATGAGGGTTAAATGCTCGGAAGGTTGTGTCTTCGGGTTTCTTTGCTGGGTAGCCGGGATGGGCTACAATTTTACAGCCCTCTTCATAAGCAATGGTGGCAGCCTCGTCATCGCTTCCTATGCAATCCCCATGGTGGAACTCAATGAAGGAATCACCCTGTTGAATCTCAGACCTAACAATTCCTCGAATTAGTGAACGAAACCCATCCTTCTGATCGGCGTTCATCCCCCGGCTGCTTCCGGTAAAACCGATGATTTTCATACTGCTCAATACTAAATGGAATGCCCTTCGGTTCAATGGTCAGAAATCGGGATCACGCTTCCTTGTTTGTGCCATTTTCCAACCGTGATTGTCTGGGTGACACCTTAAACAAACATACTCCCAACCTTCAAAACAAGGACAGTTAAACATTCTGAACTCATTGCAATTCCTCTAATGTGATTTCAACGTGACTGATTGTACTCATCGTGTCGTCGTAGCCATATCCACTGATAAAACAGTGGGCCACTTCTGCAACACGATAGCGAATCCCTGCGTGCCCGTCGATCTCGTACCCGCGTGCAAAAATGACAATTTCATCCTTACGTGGAACCTCTTGCGCCACACCATCGAAGAGCTCAACAAAACTGTGGTCAGGATTCTTTCGGAAAAATGTGATTTGGGAAGCCATCAGATTTTTGCCCTCGCATCCACTTTTTTATGCTGTTTCCACCAGATTGAAACTCTACGAGGCAGTTTGACTTTTTCTTTTTCGCACCGTTTACAAAGTGAACAAAGAAGCTGAGTCAACTCAGTCACCAAATCCTGAGTGAGCATCAATCTGTCGCCTTCAATGCTTCCTGAGTAAGTACACGGCATCTTTAAACCTTTGCGAGAATCTCTTTGGGATTGGCAACCTTATCTCGAGTAGTGACTAGCGGGATTGATGCCTGTTCCTTAGAAGGGGGCGTAGCTGTCTTCACACGACCCTCGCGCTCAGCAACGTACCAGAGTGTGCAAGCTCTGCATACAGAACAAGTTGCGAAGTCGCTCTTCTCGTTGTAGACGGTGTCGTTATCACAGTTACTGCAATGAATCTGAAACACAGTGGTTCGCTTTACGAAATTCTCTGCCATAAAATCTCCTTACCTTCGTTTCAAACTACCGAAGGGATTCAAATTACAGTTATTGTGGAGTCGTAGCCCGAATGCAGTAGCCGGTGTTCGTGAACTACTGGTTGGGCCACCGACGCTGATATTCATTTAGAAGAGCCTTGACGACTTTAAGGCGTCGTTTTCTTAATTTCCAGCCTTTCTTAGCAGCGTCAGATCGACGTTTTTGTAGCGTTCGCGCACTTCTACATCAAACGGGTGCATACTTTGAATGAATTCAGTGCCACAAGTAGGGCACTTGTCCTTCTTAGTTCTCATTTAATACTCTTTTTCTTAGATTTTGATTTTTGGGGAGGTACGTATTCCCGAAAAACATTGTCCTGCCCCAAAGCAACCCGAATGGCTGTTTGATATGCTCGCCGTGCTGTCGTCAACGGGAGTTCTTCGAAAAGAGTTTTCTCAAAAGTAGCAACTCCATTTTTATTGATTAAAGCAAGCTGCTTCTTGATCTGGGGAAGAATTGTGTTGTACTCATCATACGGGCATAATGTCATAGCGAGCAATGCGTCCGTCACGGTGCTGAGAACAGCTTCTTGTGGTTTCATTCAGTTAATTATACGAGCGGATAATGAAAATCAGCTATCGAAAGATAGTTAGACACTCGCCCAACCACAAGCGGGTGTCAAATTACTTGAGCCGAAGGACTGCGCAATGGCACCATTTAGCGGCTGGCAATCCAATACAACCATTCAATCTGCGCTCTGGATTTTCAAGCCTGACCCTGCTGTTGATCCTCTTGGCCGAGAAATTTTTGTAGAGACAAATGGTGTACAATGGTATGAATCGAATCAACAAGTTATCGTATCTTCCAATATTACCAATGTTGTTCTCAACAATAATAGTTTGGTTCTTTCGTGTAGCCCAGGTGCAGCTAAACTAAACCAATTGGTTATTTTCACCAATTTCACCAATGCAAACTTCCTCAATGGTCAAATTGGTCGCGTAACTGGAATATCCCCAACTGCCCTCACTTTTAATTTCATCGCTTCAAACTATGCCTCTGCGTTAGAAAGTGCAGGAGCAACTGTTTTGGATGCAAGTTCCCGTTTTATTGAACTATACTACGCCTCATCTGGCGTCCCCTCAACACAAGCCCCTCGCAGACTTGATGGTCCTGTCGCAGCTCGATTCATATACGATCTAGAACAACTGTTCATTGGTGGAACGGCATCATCGGGTGTAGAATTCTCTGATGCAGAGATCCCATCGGGAGCTATTGATGGGACCAATACAATCTTTACTTTGGCACATGCACCAAGTCCAGCAGCCAGTCTAATCCTTACTGAAAATGGACAAGTGCTAACCGTCGGTGTAGACTACGCTATTTCTGGCAACATCGTAACATTCATAAATCCTCCAGCGGTTGGATATGAAATAGTCGCGTGGTATAGATACGGGGGAGGGAGTGTAACTGCTGGTGTTGAGTTTTCAGATGGAGAAACACCATCAGGTACAATTGACGGGTCCAACACAGTATTCAACCTGGTTCATACTCCAGTTCCAACAGCCAGTCTGATTCTTGTTGAAAATGGGCAAGTCTTAGCTGTTGGCGTCGATTACACTATTTCCAGTGACATCATCACGTTTGTGAATCCTCCGGAAGCAGGATCTGAAATAATCGCATGGTACAGATATGAGTAACACCATTCAAAATCCAATCCAAGATGCACTGGAACTTTCGGTCATTGTCAATCGTCGTGACAAAGTTGGCCAAGTTCCCTGGACGGAGTGGCGAGCTGGCGCAACCTACAGTTGCTCTGCAAATCCCTACAGCCTTGTCATGACAGGTGCGGCAGGAACGATTGATCCTTGCTTACTGCCTGCTATCCCCTCTAGTCTGATCGAAGTTAATGGCACCCCGGTTACAGATCAAAGTACCTTGAACTTTATCCCGGGCACAGGAATTGTTATCACGTTTGGCCCGAATGGTGAAGTCACTTTCACCAACACTGGGGCATCTTCAACTTCTTTTGCGGACATTACAAGTGGCACAAATCTCACGTCAACCATGACCGTGAGTACAGGGGCTGTGCTAACCTATACTCTGGAAGGTGTTGTTAATGCCAACGAGGTTGGGACAATCGACATCGCGGGCAATTTACCAACTCATCCAGGAGAAATTCTAATCTCTCAACCGGGTAATACGAGTGCAGTTTGGGCTGACCCGCTGGTACAGGGATTGTATGCTGCTGGGAGCGCCATAAATTTTCCTCCAACTTATACCCCACCTACTACGATTCAACCAGTCTTAATGGGTGCCGAAGATGCGAATAAGGAATTGCAGAATCTGGTCCTGACCCCTTATGGTAGCCCAGCTGAGAATGCACTCAATGTATACGTTGTAAATCCAACTGAAGCTCAAGTGGTATTCCCTAGTAGTGTTCCAGTCACCCAAAGCACATCCCCCTGGGTAGTGCAGGACCCCGCTGCCGAAAGCTCTCTAGCAGCGATTGAATTAACTTTAGCCCCACTCACTTTCACTGATTATTCAGCAACGGAAGCTCTCAATGTTTACGTTGTTAACCCCGGCACTCCTACCTCTAATGCAGCCCCCTATTCTGTCAATACAGGGAACCTAATTGTCAGTGTTCCCACAACTCTAACCCCACTTCTCTCGATACGACCTAAGTCAGGAGCTGGATCAATCGTTTTTACGCTTACAGGGCTGGATATCACAGCAATGCCAGCCATTTCCCAATGGACCCTTTACAAGAATGCGACCTTGGGTGGGGGGACAAACTGGGTAAATGTGTCGGGTACCAATGCTCAAATGGACGTTGATTCCACTACAATTACTGGCGGTGTAGCCATAGATTCAGGTTACACGACTTTGGGAACTCGTGCTAACACTTACGAAATTCTTTTTGGATTTTCAGGGTCTCCTGCCGTTGGAGATATTTTAACGATTGCAATTGATGGAGATGTTAACGGAAACTCTACACATGCTGCTGCTGCTTTACGATGGACTGAACGATAAAATCACTTCCTGTTTAATAGATAGAGAAGATCTGCCAATAGTTTAGGAGAGAAAACATGCCTAATTTATACACTGGCATCACAGTATTTGGGCTAAACGATATCGCGGGTAATGCAGTTCTGGGAGTTCCTGGAGCTGCCGCTCCTGCAGCTGCGATTCAGGATGGTGCAGTTTATAGCACCACAGCACCCTCTCCAGCTAACGGACAGTTAGTTGCTGCCCAATCCGATCAATCGGGAAACTCGCTTGCCTTTCCTGGAATTCAGTTCAAAACGGGTGCTGCATGGAATAGCGGCACAGGTTCTAACACACTTCAATACGCTACAGGCACCGCAACCATTGGTGCTTTTGCAGGCGCTCCAGCTTATTTAATAGCACTCGACCAGACTACAACCATCACTCAAGGTGCAGTGACTTTTCAGGGGACCTATGATGGCACCAACTGGATAACAATTCCAACTGCGCAAGTTTTAAACCCTGCAACTTTTGCGCAGTTAACAAACCCTTACACATTCGTACCGAGCACGAATGTTCCGTTCCTCATCCTGTCTCAGGGTTTTATTGCAATCCGTGCTGAATTGTCTACTGTAATTTTGGGGTCAGGATCTGTTACACCAAACTGGGCGACATTAGCATATGAACCAAGCATCACTACTAGTGCGGGCTCTACAGTATCTGGCACTCTCTCGAATAACAATGCAGTCCCGTCCAATAACAACCTCGGGGTACTACCCGCAATTGCTGAAACGGCATATACAACCGCCACCTACACAACAGGCGACATGGTACTGCCTGTTACTGACCTACACGGGGCTCTCAATACTGATGTGCAAGCTGTTGGAGGCACTGCTGTTGTTACAGCCGCATCCGGCGTACAAATGGTGGGAATTGAAGGCCACGGGGCGGCCACATTAGATTCCACAGTTGGATCTGGCACAGCCCCAACAAATGCGTTGGCAGTAAGTGGCATCTACAGCACGACAGAACCTGCTCCAACAGCCACGCAAGCTACGGCAGTGCAGCAGGATCAATCAGCCAACCTGTTAAACTTTCCTGGCGTGCAGTTTAAGACAGGAACAGTCTGGGCTGGCGGTAGCACCCCAGGTGGAACGTTCCAATATCCAACTGGAACAACAACACAAGGTCAACTGTCGGGTGCCCCGGCTTATCTAGTAGCTCTTGATCAAACAACTACTATCACTGCTGGTGCCGTAACATTCCAGGGAACTTATGACAACGTAAACTGGACGACGATTCCTGTTGCTCAGGTGCTTAATCCAAACACTTATGCACCGTTGACGAATCCTTATACTCTGCAGGCCAGCACGAATATTGCATTCCTCATTTTGGCTCAAGGTTACGTCGGTATTCGCACTGATGTCTCTACCACATTCACAGGATCTGGATCTGTAACGCCATACTGGGCGTCGTTAGCCACAGAACCGACCAACTTACCTTTATCAGGCACAACAATAGTTGATGGTACTCTAACTAACAACAATGCAGCGCCCACAGCTTCGTTGATTGGAGTTTTGCCTGCAATCGCTGAAACTGCGTATACCACGGTCACCTACACCACTGGTGATCTAGTTCTTCCAGTCACAGATCTACACGGTGCTCTCAACGAGGATCTCCAAGCTGTTGCTGGAGTTCAGTTGGGTGCAACAGGCGTTACGGCCTTTGGTTCAGCTCCCGCCGCAGTCAACGTAGTGGGTGTAAACGCTTCTATTTTCCAAGGAACTGCGGCAATCAGCGCAGCTAATCCGCTGTTTACTGAAATTAGCGACGGCACAAACGCCATGGGTGCCATGGCAAACTTTGGTACGGGGCCGGGTGCTGTTAAAGCAGTCAACGCAAACGTCTCGCTCTTTAGTGGTACAACAGCCTTAACGAATACTGGCGGCGCACTTAACGTTGAAATCGCAGGTTCGTCAGGAAATACTACAGTTGTGGGCAACCTGACTAACAACAACGCAGCCCCAACGACAACTAATATTGGCTCGTTAGACTATATTGCTACAGCTTCTGCTGAAGCTTACACGCAGGGTGATCAAGTTCTAGCAACCACTTCTCTGGGTGGTGCAGTCCGTATGGTACCAGTTGATGAAGCAAATGCTTCATCTCTGTCATATTACAGTTTCGATAACGCCGCTACGCAGGTCGCAGTAGGTACAACTCTAATTCCTTTGCTTTCTATCGAGACAAACTCATCTTCAATTATCTTCTTGCTACGCGGCATCAACGTCGGCAGCAATGGTACTATCGCGTTGGTTCGTGTAGTAAAGAACGGAACTCTGACGGGCGCGACCTTTACTGGAACAGAAGGCAATATGAAAACCGATATAGTTGCATCTGCTATCACTGCCGGGACTGTGGTCTTTTCTGGATACGTGGGGACGGTTAACATTCAACAAGCTCTTCTCCAAGCCATCGCAGCAGGCACGCCAGGAGATAAATTCTCCATTTGTGGACAATCCATTACAGGCACTGCTCAAATGCTTGCATCTATTCAGTGGTCCGAACAAAGCGCGGCGTTGTAGTCAGACATTTGTAGCTAAAGAAAGTCTTCTGTAAAGGAAGTTTTCATGGAATCACAGTTCCCAATTCAAGCTAGTTTATCAGTTGGTGAATCGAATGCTTCATTTGTTACGTGGAGTCAAGCCACTACTCTTAATACAGTGGCTTCACTTGTAAGCCAAGATTACTCGTACAATACACTGATTGTTACCCTCAAACAATCTAGTACAATCACTCAGGGCACAGTCACATTTCAGGGCTCTTTAGATGGTACAAATTGGTTCAATCTCGAAGGCATCACACCCGGCACTACAACCATAATCGGTCCTACCTATAATCTCCAGAACAATACTTACGCTGCTTTTGAATTCAACCTCACAGCTATCCCCTATTTCCAGGTTCTTCTGAGTACAGTTATTCTTGGAACCGGAACCGTCATAATCGGCTATGCTGCAGATTCGTTCGTCAATGCAAACAGTGTTGTGTACGGGACTGTGGGCATTACCGGGGCAACTTTTACAACTGCAGGAAGCCCTCCTGTATCATCGCTCAATGTTTTTGTTTCGGGACAAACTGTTTGGGGAACCGCTCCAGCCGTCACGGTTGATGTGCAAGCTGTTAATGCCGAATTATTCGCTGGGCAGACTGCGCTTTCCGCTACGGGCAGTGCCCTCAATGTCAGTGCTGTTGGTACTCTCACCAACAACAATGCAGCTCCGGGCGCTACTCTGATTGGCGTATTACCGGCAATTGCTGAAACTGCATATTCTACAGTGACCTACACAACTGGGGATATGGTTTTACCCGTTACCGATCTGCACGGTGCACTTAACTCTGATTTGCAAGCCTGGGCAGGAACTGCTCTGGGTGCAGCCGTAAATTTTGGCACGACACCGGGTGCAGTAATTGCAGGTACTGTTAATGCTTCCATGTTCTCAGGCACTACGGCTCTTGGTACGCCTAACACTTTTGGTACCACTGCCCCAACTGGCAATGCCCTTGGTGTTAATGCCTCGTTGTTCATGGGGACGACACTAGCCCGTACAAATCAAACCACAACCGCTACAGGCGTGGTGGATGTGAACGTTGTTGGGAACTTGGGCGTAACCAACGCCAAAACCAATGGCGTATTCACTGCAATCTGCGACCAGACCAACGTCATCACGGCTGCAATTTCCGCCCTAGGAACTGCACCCACAGGCACGGAAGTTATGGCGGTTAACGCTGTCAATATACCCAATGCTTCATTGGGTGCGGCAACCAGTCTTGTCAGTTCTCACTCTGGCATTGGTGTAGCGAACGTCAAAGGGACTGCTGGAAACTTATATGGATTCAACGTCTTCTTTACAGCTACATCCACTACAACAACCCAGCTGTTTTTACAGTTCTGGAACACAACCAACACGACATTGGCAAACTGGATAATGTCTTTTGCGGTTTACACGGGTCCTGCAGGAGTTACTGGTTATGGTACAGGATTTTGTATCCCGCCAGGTGCCATTGCTTTGGCAAACTTCTCCAATGGTATCACGATCTCTCTATCGACAACATATTCTTCCACGACTACGACTACGACTGGAACTTTGCAAGGCACAGTATTCTATCTGTAAATGAGTTTCGACGGCATAGCAATTGGAATAGCAACTTCTGGGCGCAAAGTAGACATACGCTGGGCTATGAGCCTGCCTGGCTTAGGGCCGCCTGTTGGCATGTCTGTTGCGTGGATGGTCAGAGGTAATCCCGATATAGAACGTAGAAATCGACTAGAGAAGCACGCAGATAGGGCCAAGAATCGGGAGATTATAGCGGAGAAAGTCGTGGATATAGGAGCCGAGTACCTGTTCTTTCTGGACGACGATACTATCTGCCCCAACTTCACTTTGACTCATCTGCATACAGAAATAGAAAAAGACCCTTCTATTATGATATGCGGGGGTATCTACTGCACTAAGTCCGATCCTCCTCAGCCCATAGTGTTTAAGAAACTCGGTGGTGGACCATACTACAAATGGAAAGTGGGAGATATATTCGAGTGCGCTGGCTTGGGAACAGGTGCCATGCTTATCAAAACAGAAGTTTTTAAACACCTCTCTAAACCTTGGTTTTTTGAACCTCGAGAGAATCCCGTAGACAAAATTATAGACTTAGGGGATGGCGAACCAAGTGTCTGTGCTCATGAGGGTGGGACAGACGATCTGTATTTTTGCGACAAGGTTACGAAAGCAGGATTCAAAATCATGGCTCACGGGGGTGTACTCCCTGTGCATTTAGACCAAGATGGCAAGATGTATACACTACCATTGGATTCCTATCCGTGCAAAGGCATGGGATTAAAAGAGTTGTATAAACCCAACCCAACCATCAAATCAAAAAGTCGCCGTATTTCAGGAAGAAAATGAGGATGTCCTTTCAGGAAATATTCGAATTAGTAAAACCCCGATTGCAGATGGACGTCAATCGTGCCCGATCTCTATATAGCAATGCGGGAGATGCAGCTTCCCTCCAAGGCGAATTTTGGGAATGTGGAGTATTTCGGGGCGGGAGTGCTAGAATCCTGGCAGAAGTTTTACGATATCGCCCACGCCATCTCCGATTGTTTGACACCTTTTCGGGATTTCCTAACATAAACTCAGAAGATGGTACCTATCCAAAGAAAGGTATGTTTACCGCTACCTCTGTCGAGGATGTTCGAGGTTTTGTAAATGCTGATTTTGCGATTTTACACCCAGGTACGATACCCGATACCTTCGCTGGCTTAGAAGATTCCCGTATCGCATTCGCTCACATTGACGTAGACTTGTATGAACCCACTAAGGCGGCGTTAGAATTCGTACTCCCCCGTATGGTAGAGGGTGGTGTTGTTATTGTAGATGATTTCGCTGATTCTCATTGGCCGGGTGCCGCAAAAGCAGTTGTAGAAATAGCGGTGGATCGATTTCACAAAGAACTCAAATTTTATAATTTCGGAAAGCATGATCGTCACGTTGCTATCTTATGATGCCTCTAGTTTCGGCTTTAATGCCAACCTTCAACAGACGAGCGTTCATCCCTCGTGCCATCAAGTGTTTTCAAAAACAAGACTACCCCAATCTTGAACTCATAGTGTTAGATGATGGCCCAGATCCTATCAAAGACCTGCTTCCCGATGATCCCAGAATAAAGTATTTCCGAGATCTCCCTCAGAAAAATCATGGGCAGAAAATGAATATCTGTTGCGAGTATGCTTCAGGAGAATATTGTATAGTCCATGATGATGATGATGTGTATCCCACTCATAGAATTTCGCACCAGATTCAACCAATGATAGATAGCCCTGCACTGATGTTAACAGGTACCAGTACGTTGTATTTTGTGAAAGAAGACTTTCATCAAGCCTGGCATTATACTTCGCCGCCCCGCGTGAACTGGTTAGCCTCTATTGCCTTTCGTAAAAAACTCTGGGAAAATCATAAATTTGAACCTTCGGCAGCGGGTTCAGACTATAAACTCCAGCTCAAATTGCCACCTTCTGCAAAATTGGATATCAAAGATCCAACCTTGGTGGTCGCGGCTGTGCACCCCGCTAATGCTTGCAAGAAGACTTTAGGACCTCTCGAGTATAGACCTGTGACATGGGAAACGGTGAGAGGATTGCTGGAATGAATAAAACTGCTTTAATCTTCATTTGCACTGGACGAGACTACCATAAATTTATTCAACCTGCCATCACTTCGGCACGATTCCTTCCTTCCGACATCTTGCTATTTACAGATAGTCCCCAGCGATTTGGGGTCACCAAACAAGTGCAAATTCCTCACGTAGGCTGGCCTCATGTTACATTGATGCGCTATCATACCATGCTCAATCAACGAGAATGGCTGTCCCAGTATGAATACATCTTCTACATGGACATCTGTATGAACATGACTGCTCCAATAGGAACAGAAATTCTCTCCGACGGCATTACTGCTTGTATTCACGCCTCATTCATTATGAGCGGCGGCCAATACTGCACCCCGGAAGAAGACCCTCGTTCTACCGCTTACCTTAGCAAAAAGGATATTCGCAAGATGTACATCGGTGGTTTCCAAGGAGGAAAAACCCAAGCATTTCTGTCCATGGCAGAGATCATCAGTAAGCGGATTGATATAGACAATGCCAACGATTTCATTGCCACTTGGCATGATGAAAGTCATCTCAATCGATATTTGTACGAATTCCCGCCAACTGTGGAACTGGGGCTAGATTACAACACATGGTCTAGAACTCCAGCCACAAAAATATGGCGGGTCCCAAAAGGCACTCCCAATCGTCCGGCTATAAATGGGAAACAGCCGTACGAGCAGAGGAATCTCCCATCATGAAAGTTCTGGTTGCTATAAAAGCTTGTCATCGCTATGTTCCCATGACAGGAAAAGGCTGGGATTGGACCAATCAAGAAAAGCATCGCTCTAACAATGTTGACGAGCAGATTAAGGCATGCCGTGATACTTGGGTAAAAGACTTTACAGCATACCTCAATACTGATGTTAGATTTTTCTATGGACAAGGGGCCAATCGTGCCTTATTATCCGATGAAGTAGTTTTGGATTGCTGCGATGATTACAAAAGTTTACCCTATAAAACTAAAGCCATTTGTGCTTGGGCAGTGAAACAGGGCTATGACCATATCTTCATGACTGATGATGATACATACATCTGGGTAGATCGTTTAATGGGTAGCGGTTTCGAAGCACACGATTATATCGGAGCCATTAGTTACCTGGGCAAATATCCTTATGCAACCGGACTGGGATACTGGGTGAGTAGAAGGTCTGCCGATCTGATTGCTAATGGAAGGATAACAAACACTTTAGAAGATCATTGGGTAGGCGAAGTCCTACACAAAAGTGGCATTGCTCATAAATACGATGATAGGTATCGTAGCATAGGAGCAAAATTTCTAAAGATAGGGGATTTATTCAAGCCGGGGATTCAAACTTCTAATATCGCCATTCACCCCTGCACCTCAGAAATGATGCACGCCTGTTATGATACAGTTCCCGACACTAAAAAACAAACAGCTCTCATCATTATTGCGACGGGTGAAACTTACCGCAGAAACGCCAGGCAGCTTATTGATTCAGCAAAGCAATTTTTTGTACCCCATGACGTGATTATTTTTACCGATGATCCAACGGGGTTTACCGACTGCATCGTCGTAGAGCATGTGCATCTTGGATTCCCGCGAGCAACACTTATGCGCTATCATGCCATTTGGGGCGCACGCGAGATTCTTTCCAAATATGATCAGTTGTTCTATTCGGATGCAGACATGCTGTTTGTTGCCCCGGTGACGGCAGATGAGATTTTTTCGGGTGGCATCACAGCTACAGAACATCCGGGCTACGTGGGCGTTCCTGGAACTCCCGAAACCAACCCTCGGTCTACAGCTTGCTGCCCAACTGGGGAAACTTATTTCTGTGGTGGATTCAATGGTGGCGCAAGTTCAGCGTTTTTACAGATGGCGGAAACAATCAAAGAGGCAGTTAATACAGATGATGCCAACGGGATTCTTGCTATTTGGCACGATGAAAGTCACCTTCAGAGGTATCTTTACGACCACCCGCCAGCTAAAATCTTAGACCCCTCTTTTTGTTACCCACAGAGTGAGTATCAGACCGCTGGGCGTTACGCGGAAAAGTGGAAGAGAGCGGGCCGTGTAAGCATAGTACCCAAGTTGCTGGCACTTGACAAGGAATCTAGATGATCGTTCAACTTTGCGGCGGCGTGGGCAATCAACTCTTCCAGTATGCTTTTGGACGTTCAGTGTCTTTGGCTAGAAATGAAGATGTTTTCTTTGAAAAATACAATTTAGGTGACAGGCATCTTCGTGCTTATTCACTTGATGCATTCAACGTAAATGTTTTGTTTGCAAATGGAACAGGTCTGTCAGAATATCGGGAACCTTCGTTTTGTTATGATAGCGGTGTGTATACAGCTCCTCATGATAGTCGCTTCATCGGTTATTGGCAGACTGAGAAATACTTCAACACTGATATTGTTCGTAAAGAAGTGACACTGCGAAATCCTGCGAGTGGCCAAACGAATCAAATTATGGACGCAATCTTGAGAACAGAAAACAGCACATTTCTACACGTTAGACGTGGAGATTACACAAGTGGGAGCACGAATGCATTTCATGGTATGCCGACAATAGACTACTACACCAAGGCCATGAACGTCATTCGAGGACAGCGAGAAGGCGTTAAGTTTTTTGTCTTTTCAGACGAACCGCATTGGTGCCGGGAAAATTTCCCTACGGATTGCATTGTGGTTGACCACAACAGTAATGCCCCCCACGAGGATCTTTATCTAATGAGTGGCTGCCAGCATGCGATACTGGCTAATTCTAGTTTCAGCTGGTGGGGAGCTTGGTTAGGGGATCAACAAACAAATCGTATTGTAATCGCCCCAAAACGGTGGTTTGCGGCGAACATAGACACAAAAGATTTGATTCCAGAAAGATGGGTGAAATTGTGAGTCGGATCATAGTTTCAGTGGGAGGTGGGCGTAAGCATAATCCCGGTTGTGACGATGACGGGGCGGATTTTGATGCTATGCAACATCGTCTGGATTTCTTTTTTCACATGTGGGGGGAACAAACTCTGCAATGGACTGGCTATAATCTTCCACCAGGAAGCCCCCAACCGAAAGACAGCCCTTATGCTTTTAAACTCTACGCCATAGATGAAGCGCATAAACGGGGTTGCGATACTGTTATTTGGGCTGATTCATCTATCATACCCATACGTCAATTAATTCCTCTATGGGAGTATATTGAGCAGCGCGGTTATTGGTTTTCAGATAATATGTCCAACAACAACGGAGAATGGACATGCGATTCAGCTCTCCCGATTCTTGGTCTGACAAGAGAAGAATCATTTCATGTTCCACAGTGTTCGACCAACGCTTTTGGATTGTGTTTTAAACACGATATCGCCCAAAAATTTTTCCATCAATGGCAAGAATTGGAAAAGAAAGGGGCATTCATAGGACCGAAGAATAACATAGACGGAGAAGCTAGCGATGATCCTAGAGTACTTGGCCATCGACAAGACCAAACCGCTGCTAGTGTGCTTTTGCATCGCTTAAATATGGAGATGACGAAAGCCCCGGACTTCATGGTCCAAGGCTGGTATGCCAACGAAAAAACCATTTTGGTGATTGAACGAAAGGACATATTATGCCTGAATGCATTCAATGCCTCTAGATGGTGGTTGGACAAGTTTGGGAATCAGGCCATTAAGGAAAAATCATGAACGAATTCAACATTGATACCTGCAAATGGATTATATGGGGCGCAAAGCGCCCCTACAACACGTATGGTCACATACACGAAGCCTTTTTGAAGACTCTTCAATTCTTAGGGAAAGAAGTTTACTGGCTAGAGAACGGGGATGATATTTCTCAGATTGATTTTGCAGGGTCTTGTTTCCTGACTATGAATTGCGCCTATCATGGTATACCTCAAAGACAAGATGGCTTTTACATCGTCCACAATCTAGATGATTCTTGCCGATCGCATTTTGAAGGACTGAACTCCCTTAGTTTTGGAGTACACTGCAGCTTAAACTCTTATGCTGATTCTGTAGTGGAGGTAGGACCAGAAATTTATTTTGATAAAGGGCATCGTTCGCTGGCATTTCGATGGGGAACAGATTTGTTGCCTCATGAAATTGCGATGAATAAACCTAAGCAAGTCTTCAACTCGAACAGTACTCTCATAAATTATATTGGTACAATAGACAGCAGCAACGAAGGAGCAATTTCCAATTTCCGTCGCGCTGCTGCTGAGAATGGTATTGGCTTTGAAGGATACGGCGGATACGGCGTAAATAAGCCGCCTGTCAGTCCAGAAGAAGGAGTACGTCTCATCAAAGAATCTTACATGGCTCCGGCCTTGCAAAGACTTGATCAAATAGAAAGAGGTTATGTTCCCTGTCGGTTGTTCAAGAACATCAGTTATGGCCAGTTTGGGATAACACATTCAAAGTATACTAACGATCTATTCGGTGGACGTTTAATCTACAACCCGGATACATACCAACTATTCTACGACGCCAAAGAACGACTTCAAGATATGAAGGTAGAGGAACTCCACAGCCTCATGGATGAAATAGCAGCAAAACACACGTATCTAAACAAGATTGATGGGATAGCAGCTGCTGTACGAGAACTAGAGAATTAGTTTAAACTATACTACAAGAACACCAAAGGAGAAAGAAAATGAGTGCATTGTTAGTACCCGGATTTAGCATTTGGACGGATTATACTCCAACAATAACAGCTCAAGAAGGCACGTTCACAGATACGTCTGCTGTAGCATCTTATTGTCAAATAGGACCTGTAGTTTTCTTCCAAGTTACACTCACTATCACAACGGTGGGAACAGGACAAGGTCCAATTTTTAGTCTTCCTATTGATGCTGTATTCCCTGTAGGCGGGGGTTACACATTTGCAGGAAGAGAAACAGTGGAAACGGGCGTGGCGTGGACAGCAACTGTTGATGCAACTGACGGTGCTGGAGTTGCACGTTGCCAGGATTATTCTAACTCTCCTACTGTAGCTGATGGTTACGTCATCGAATACAGTGGTTGCTATGGCGTTGCCTAATGTCCAGTCTTTGGTTGAAGGAACATAGGCATAATGTTACAAGTCAAAACGGTGAAGATGGCGTCATTGACGCCATCTTCAAAAAGATAGGCGCTGCAAATAAATGGTGTTGCGAGTTCGGAGCTTGGGATGGCAAAACAATTTCCAACACCTATGACCTCATCATGAACCAAGGATGGTCAGCCGTTCTCATAGAAGCAGAAGCTGAGCGATTTAAACAACTCCAAAACAATTTTCGGGAAATAAATCGGGCAGTTCTAATGCAAGAATTTGTACGTCCCAGCAATATTGAAGAAATCCTCAATAAAACCCCACTCCCTAAAGACTTAGACCTGCTGTCAATAGATGTGGACAACGATGACTATCTCATCTGGCAAACTCTGGAAAATTATCGCCCAAGAGTTGTAGTCATAGAGGTTAACACCTCATACGGGCCAGAAATGCGGAAAATTCCAGAACTAGGAAAACCAGCAGGAAGGGATGCGGCGGCTTCGTTTGCCTCTATGGTGGACTTGGCGAAACTAAAGGGTTATGAATTGGCCTGCCATATTGGCAATACCATATTTGTCCTTAAAGAATTAGGAGAACAACTTGGTGTTGATCCTGCCAATTGGAAAGACCTCTACACCGAAGATTCTGTTATCAATTGCGGGTACTAACAGATGATGATACTAGGTGGGAGAGGTATGCCTGAAAAGCATGCAATAATGGCTTCTGCATCTCCCGAGGCTAAACCAGTGAAGTTAGCAGTCTGCGTACCTGTAACCGAAGAAGATGCATCCCATAAAGACGTCGAACCTTCGGTATCTGCCTCCCTCTCCGTATAGCCCGAAAGAGCAAAAGTGCTATCCCCAGCATTAACGTCTACGAAAGCAACAAGTAAATCAGAAGGATTCAAACAACTTGAGGAAGAAACGCTTAACGTTGTTCCAGTAGTGTGCGCAGCAACACCAAAAGCATCTAGTGTGGGAACAGCTCCATAGACGTACCACTCTGCGATACTCATCTCGTAGTAAGTCGACTGATTCATGGTAACAGTCACTGTATTTGCTCCCGATGACGGGGCAATCGCCCACCACATCCAGGCCAAATTGGACGTAGTTACATCTGGATTGCTCTCAATTGGGCAATTTGGAATGAGATTCCAAGAACTGCTGAGAGTATCAGAAATTGAGGCGATGGGAAATGAACCTGCGGAAGCAGCTCCACCGCCCACTACAACGATCATTAAATTTCCTTTCACTACATCCGTGCCGTAAGCCACGGCCAATGACTCGCCAGGAACTTCGTTTCCCGTGGCTGATTGACGCCAGTTATAAGCAGTTCCTGTGAGTGGCGGATTGTAGATTCTTATTCCCATTGATCACCTTCCGTTTATATAATTGAGTATTGATAGCGAAGGAATTTCCCACACTAATGATTAAGCTCTTTACAGTTGCTCACAGGCGGCCCGATTTCATTGGGCTGCAATTTCAGTCCTTTCAGAAGCATCTTCAAGAGCCTTTTGAATTTGTTGTCTTCAACAACGCTGTCTTTGATATTGACAAGAACAATTACGAGAAGATCAAAACTGTCTGCTCTAAAATCGGGATTCAAGCTATTGATATCGTAAGAACCTCTGCAATAGAAGACCCATGCCAAGTTCAAGAGAGTGTCTTCCCTTCTTTGTTTTTGCCAAACGGCACTTACAGCAACGCAAACATAGCCTGCGCCTACCCCCTCTGTTGGGCGTGGAAAACCCATATATGCTGGGAAAAGACACCTATTTGTTTTCTGGAATCTGACATGTTTTTAATGGCGCCGATCAAACTCTCTGATTTTCTGCAAGGATACGATATTGGATTTCATCCCATGCAGTATAGACTGGGCGACAGAATTTCTGATATAAACATGCACAGTGGCATGATACTAACTAACCCGTCTCTATTGCCTAGCCCCGAAACTATGGATTGGTATTGTGGTACAGCTAAGGGCATCCCGGTGGATGTTGGAGGGCAGACTTACAAATATCTGCAAGCTCATCCCGGACTAAGGCAACTCCATATTGGGGCCACACCCACAGTTGATGAAGCAGATTTCACAGGTATAGACTATGAATGGTACTCGATTTCTGGAAATCCCATTGTGTTACACTACCGTGCAGGTTCCAACTGGAATCAAAAATCTGCAGAGTACCATGAAAAGAAGACCAAATGGCTGCAGGAGAAACTAGCATGAAAATTCTTGTAGCAGGAGGAGCTGGGTATGTGGGATCACGTTTAGTGCCCGCCTTATTAGAACATGGACACAGCGTAGATGTAGTGGATCTTTTATGGTTTGGTAATCATCTGCCTGGTGGTATCGGGTTGTACAACAGAGATGTTTTTGATTTAACAGAAAGTGATTTAGAACCCTATGAACGAGTTGTTTTCATAGCTGGAATGTCCAGTGTCCCTACCTGTGAACTCTCTCCGGGAAAGAATTTCATTCTCAATACATCGGCACCCGCGTACTTAGCATACATTGCAAAACAGGCTCACGTCAAACGATTCGTTTATGCCAGCACATGTTCTATCTATGAATATCTGACGGATAGGATATGTGTAGAGGAAGATCCACCAATCTGTAAACATCCTTACGGGATTTCTAAGATGCTAGGGGAACAGGCAGTTTTACATTTGCAGGATGAGAATTTCTCTGTTATTACCCTGCGTAAAGGCACGGTTTGTGGGTACAGTCCAAGGATGCGTTTGGACCTCATCATAAATGCCATGTACAAGTCCGCCGTTAGAGACGGCATGATCACTGCGAGCAATCCAGAGATCTGGAGGCCCATTCTAGGTATTGCTGACGCCGCGCAAGCATACGTTAAAGCTGTGGAAGCGGATATGGGCATTTCTGGGGCATTCAACATAGCATCTGAAAATTACACAGTTGGGCAGATAGCTGAAATCATGGCTAATCTCATGGGAGTAAAACTTAACACTACCACGAATCCAGATAAACGTAATTACAAAATCTCTATAGAGAAAGCAAAATCTATTCTGGCATTCAATCCCCAGCAAAGGGTTGAACAGATCGTCCAAGAACTTGCGGCCAATGTCGATAAATTCTCGGACTGGGATAACCCAGAATACTACAATGTAAAGATGGTTGAGAGGCTAGGTATATGATGAACTGTCGCAGCTGCGGTGATAACACCGAAATGATATTCTCTCTTGGAAAAACTCCCCTAGCGAATGAACTTCTCACCTCCCGGGACGAAGCATTCGAGAAGCATCCTCTAGATATCATGTACTGTGCATCTTGCGCATTGGGACAAATCCGAAATTACGTTTTGCCTGAAAAGATGTTTGTAGAATATCTGTACTTCTCTACCGTCTGCAAATCTGTAGTAGACTCTGCAAAAGTCCTAGTCGAAAGAACTGTCAAAACACTTCCCACAGATGCTCTAGTGATCGAACTTGCCAGCAATGACGGCTACTTGCTGCAATTTTACAAAGATCACGGCTTTACTGTTCTAGGGGTTGACCCGGCGCTAGGACCTGCCGAAGTTGCTGTTAAGAAAGGCATCCCAACTATACCGGAATTCTTCACTCACGACTTAGCACTCACTCTACCCAAAGCTGATGTTATCCACGCCAATAATGTTCTAGCTCATGTACCGGATATCAATGATTTCGTGGCTGGGATTGCAGAAATTTTAAAGCCAGAAGGAATTTGCATGATCGAAGTTCCTTACCTTGGCGACCTGCTGAATAAGGGCACGTTCGACACTATCTACCACGAGCACTGCTATTATTTTTCCTTCAAATCCCTGGATCGTCTCTTCAGTCGTCATGGGCTGTACATTGCAAACGTAGAGCAACTTCCATCGCAAGGCGGCTCCCTCCGCGTCACATGTAAGAAGGAGTATCCAGACCTTGTAGGTATCGCTTCCACTACATTCCCGTTCGTTGAATATGGGCTAGAGAATGTACATACCCTACAACAGTATGCCGACCAAGTTGCCTACGACCTGAAAAACACTCTCTTGCGCTTCAAAAGTCAAGGAAAGAGGATCTGGGGATTTGGGGCGGCGGCGAAAGCAACAGTGATGATGAATTATTGCGGTATTGATCACACCTTGATTGACGCCGTGGCTGATGACGCCCCAGCGAAAATCGGGAAGTTTATTCCGGGAACACAAATTGAGGTGCGATCTCCTCAAGACTGGCTTGATGCTCAGCCTGAGTCTACCTGTATTTTCTCTTGGAACTATGCAACAGAAATCTTCAAACGATACGCGGAGACTTACCAAGGGGATTATTTTACCCCTTATCCAGAAAGGATAAAATGCCTACCTTCAACCCAGGAATAATGTCTTGGCAAGAACTTGAAGTCTACAAGCACAACCAGATGAAGTTCTACCACGATACCTATGGCTTAGAAACCTTTGTTGAGACTGGAACCAATGATGGAAGATCAGTAGAGTTCGCCCGTCATATCTTCAAAGAAGTGTATTCCATAGAGCTTCACGCAGAACGCTACGAGTACTGCAAAAATAAATTCTTGGGCGTGAACAACGTTCACTTGTACCAAGGGGACAGTGAGATTCTTCTCCCTCAGATAGTGAAGAATCTACCCAATGAACGTATTCTATTCTGGCTGGATGCCCATTTAGGTTCAGATGACCCCGGCCCACTCAGTTCAGCAAAGCACAAGTTTTCTGGGCATTATGAACTTGAATATCTACTCAATAGAAAACTGACTCATAGTGTAATCTTGGTTGATGACATCATCAACACTGATCTTTACTCGGATCACAAATGTGAAGAGAATGTTTGTCCCTGCGTTAACGGCATCTTGAGATTGTCACCACAAGCCAAGGTAGAGATGAGCATTGCTCGGGTAGTGTTAGATTGAAAAAAGCATTAATAACTGGAATCACGGGTCAAGACGGTTCATACCTTGCGGAACTTCTATTAGAGAAGGACTATGAGATTCACGGTATCATCCGTCGTTCCAGCAGTTTTAATACCGGGCGAATAGACCACATCTTCGACCAACTTCATCTTCATCACAACGACTTGACAGATGGCAGCGCCCTGAGCCGCCTCATAGGAGAGATCCAGCCGGATGAAGTCTACAATCTGGGTGCACAAAGCCACGTGCGTGTCAGTTTTGATATCCCTGAATATACCGCTGACGTAGACGGTTTGGGAACTCTCCGGCTTCTTGAAGCGATCAAGGCCCAAAGTCCTGGAGCCAAATTCTATCAAGCTTCATCTAGTGAGCTTTATGGGAAAGTTCAGGAGATACCGCAAAATGAGAATACCCCATTTTACCCACGTAGCCCGTATGGAATAGCAAAGCAATTTGCTTTTTGGACCACAGTCAATTATCGAGAGATGGGGATGTTTGCGTGTAATGGCATCTTATTCAACCATGAGTCTGAACGAAGAGGGGAGACTTTTGTATCACGTAAGATCACTAAGGCAACATCTAGGATTAAACTGGGTTTGCAAGAAAAGTTACTGCTGGGAAATTTGGAGGCTAAACGAGACTGGGGATACGCCCCAGAGTTTGTAAACGCTATGTGGCTTATGTTGCAACAAGATACTCCCGATGATTTTGTCATTGCTACAGGAGAGACGCACACAGTTCGGGAACTTTTAGACGAGGCCTTTGGCTATCTCGGAATGGACTGGCATGAGTACGTTGGAATTGACCCAAAATACTATCGAAAAACCGAAGTGGATATTCTTCTGGGTGACTCTTCTAAGGCGAAAAGAGTATTAGGCTGGGAGCCTCAAATTAAGTTTCGAGATCTTGTGCGTAGGATGGTGGATTCAGATTTGATCGATGCAAAGCGAGAAAAGGTGGCACTCCAATGATTGATTTAACCAGCAAACGCGTCCTCGTCACAGGTGGAGCGGGTTTTTTCGGACAGCATATTGTTTCAGAATTACACCAGCGCGGGTGTAGAGAAGTATCCGCACCCACGTCAATCGAATACGATCTACGAGTCAAAGAGCAGATTGATACTGTACTTCAAAAGACCGTTCCTGACATCATAATTCATTGCGCTGCTCACTGTGGTGGCATAGGATTGAACAAAGAACGACCTGCCGATCTCTTTTATGATAATGCCCTAATGGGCATCCTATTGATGCACGCAGCCCATAAACAAGGGGTAGAAAAATTCGTGCAACTCGGAACGGTCTGCGAATATCCAAAATTTACTCCGGTTCCATTCAACGAGAACGATTTGTGGAATGGCTATCCTGAAGAAACTAATGCCCCTTACGGCATTGCAAAGAAGTCTTTGATGGTGATGGGTCAAGCCTATCGAGACCAGTACAAGTTCAACGTGATACACCTCTTACCTGTTAATCTTTATGGTCCTCATGACAACTTCAATCCCAGCAGTTCTCATGTAATGCCCGCTCTGATTCGGAAATTTTATGAAGCCACTATTAACGCGCAATCTCCTGTTAGTGTCTGGGGCAGTGGTAACGCTTTTCGTGAATTTCTCTATATTGAAGATGCAGCCAAAGCAGTTGTAATGGCGACGGAGAAATACGATGGGGGTGCACCCGTTAATATTGGCACGGGTTGCACAACTGCAATAAGCGATCTTGTAACCATGATCGCGCAAAAAGTAGGTTACACTGGCGAGATTCTTTTCGACTCTACAATGCCTGATGGTCAGCCTGAACGATGCTTGAACACCGAGCGTGCGTTGCAAGAATTCGGTTTCACAGCGCGTACTACTCTTTCAGAAGGACTGGACAAAACCATAGCGTGGTACATCAAACAGCAGGAGAACATGTGAAAACAGCCTTAGTAATCGGCTCTACAGGCGGTTTGGGGAAAGCTATCACTCAAAAGTTAGTAGAGAAGGGTGTGAAAGTGTACGGTGTAGGCAGAAAAGACAATTTTCAGGCCGGATGTATTGGGGTGCTTGCAGACATAGGAACCGAAGAGGGCAGAGACACTATATCTCAAGCCCTGGCTGAAGAGGGCAAATTAGATATTCTCATTCACAGCGCCGGGGTTCTTTTGAAAAGCCATGATCCGGCAGACTTGGACATTCAGTACAATATCAACTTCCGAGCACCGTACATCGTTACCCGCAGATTCTTCCCTTTACTTGCAGCAGCACAGGGTCAAATAGTGTTTGTAAACTCGTTTGCTGGTCTTTTTGTACAACGATCCGAGTTAGAGCAATACGCTGCTATGAAGCACGCTCTACGAGCCTTTGCCGATAGTTTTAGAATCGAAGCAAATGAAAAAGGTGTGAGAGTTCTATCATTGTTTCCGGGAAGAATTGCCACACCACTCTTAAAATCCCTCTATGAACAAGAGGATCGCATTTACAAGCCAGAGCTCCTGATGCAACCAGAGTCTGTGGCCGATACTATTGAATTTATACTTTCCCTCCCTAAAACAGTGGAAGTAACAGAATTGACCATCCGTTCCACATTTTCCGAGGATGGTCGTAAATGAAAGATGGCAATGTCCAAAGTTTCTATTATCATCCCGGTTTTTAACCACGCTCAATATCTTTCTCAGGCCATTGAATCGGCGCTGGAGCAAGATTATGGGAACACGGAAATTATTGTAGTAAACGATGGCTCTACTGATAATTCTTTAGCCGTAGCGAGAAGTTATGAGGGGAAAGGAGTACGAGTAATCTCCCAGAAGAATAGAGGGTTATCTCTAACCAGAAATGCTGGCATAGCTGCATCCTCAGGGAAATTCATTCTTCCTTTGGATTCAGATGACTGGATTGACAGAGATTACCTCAGCAAGACTGTACCTCAGATGAGTGATGAGGTAGGAATAGTTGGCACCTTCGCAGCTTGCTTTGGCATTAAGGATTACACCTGGCACACGTCCTCTCCCACTTTGGACCAACTCAAGATGGACAATTGCATACCCGTGTGCTCTCTCATCAGACGCAGTGTTCTTATGGAAGTTGGAGGGTACAACCCCGCACTTAGTGGATACGACAAAGAGCATATTGGTTACGAGGATTGGAATCTCTGGATTGACATAGTAAAGCGAGGTTGGAAGGTTGTTATTGTCCCGGAAGCTATTTTCCACTATCGTGAAAAGCACGACTCGATGCTCAAGAGAGTAAACAGGCCTAAACTAATTGCAAAAATTAAATCGTTGCACCCCGATCTCTGGCCATCCTTGAATGCCCTGCCGACTACCCTGACGCCAGCGATCAACCCAACTCTCGCAGATCCTGTTCTCCCGAATCGTATGGCTCCCAGGCCGCTCCGAAGAACAGCACCTCCATCTCTTCCCTCTATCCCTGAAGTGTTTGATGCACCGCCTAATTGGCGCGAACTCCAACAGCAAGCCGCAAGCGCAGCCGTAAATCATCCTCAAGTTCAAAGAGCCGTGGAACGTCGTCGACGTATAGTAGAAGCTGCTAAGAAGAAAAATCTATTTGGTTTGAGATAGTGGTTTTTTAATTTCCCCAGGAAAACGCATTTTAGCAGCTTTAATTTGTCCGGCTCGATATGCCATCACCACCCTGAATTCCTCGAGGGCGAGGGCACCTTTTAGGGCATTGCAAGGACGACATGCGTCCACGATGTTGTAACGAGCACTACTTCCATGCCTGCTCTTAGGTTGTAAATGATCACGAGTTTTTGTTCGACGAGAAAGTGTCCGCCCGCAATAGAAGCAAAATCGGGCGATAGGAGACTGTTTCAAGAGACTAACTTGGCTCCTTGTCTAAGGCGTCCAAATTTGTCAAAACCCCGACGATAAAACTGAGTGCCTCAGCAATATGTGCAGGGTCACCTTCTAGCTCAAAATCTGTAGGAGAAACGAGTTCAGGGTCTTTTTCTCGAAGGCGAAGGCGAACGTCGCCACCACCCGTTTTTTGGACGAAGATATCACATTCAGAATGGATGCTGTGCACGCAACGAATGCTCATTGTGAATCGCCTCTACTTTGGGAGTAAAAGGCGAAATGCGATTAATCAAGCCAAACGCATGAGAAGGATGTAATTAGCGACCTCTTCTGGAGTGATTCTACGATCGTACTGACCGTAAAGAATATCAGGAACAACAGGTGCCCCTGTCCACATACTCTTGACTTTCTCAATAGTAGCCAAGTGCTTTTTTCTTGTGGGTGAAATTATCCCCACTGAATGATTTCCAACAAGATACCTGTAACAAGCTGTTTTATTACCGCGAAGTACAGGTAAGTCAATCTTATGCATTGGGTTCACCCTCTTCGTTTAATACTGCTTTCCGATTCAAAACCGCCCATAGCAGGAAACTCGCAACTGCGATAAACTGATCACCCGTTAACGCAAAGACAACCGACCCAATCAGCCATCCTGTGACGATTAACAAAGCGAGTTTTACTGGGAAAATCATTGTGCCAATTATAATACCCGTTTTTCTCCCTGTCTGCGTAGTTTATTGATGGAGGGAAACAATGATTCAGAATGGACGATACACGCTGGTTTACAGCAACGGTGAATATCGCACACTGAGCATTAACAACAACGAAGGAGAAGATTCCGGCTCCTTCAAAGGCAAGTCCATCCTGTCGCGCAAGTCTGGTTCACGCTATGAAGGCATTGCATTCCTCTCCGCCGACAACCGCGTAATGTTGTGGAAGCGGTTCCGTAACGAATTTGACCCGAAACGTCTGGAAGCTCTTCAGAACGCAATCAATCGTATCGCTCGCAACCCCATGGAAGCTGGTATGGCTTATGCGATGAAAGAAGGTCGCTGCTGCCGTTGTGGTCGCGAGCTGACAGTCCCCGCCTCGATTCATGCCGGCATGGGTCCTGATTGTGCCGAGAAGTACGCTTGGGAGAAGATTGACCAGATTGCTGCTCGTGAAGCTGTTGCAGCTGTTAGAACGCCTGGATCAGTGTACGCTGACCCAAATGCAGCCCCGGTGCAGACAGGTTTCCACTTTGAAGCCACTTCGTATGAAACACGCACGACCCCGGTGAAAGATGACAAGGCCGTTATCTCACGCATGGTTTCTTTTCTGAAGGCGATGGAAACTGAGAAGTTCTACGACCCATTCGGGATCGGTGAACAACTGACCGAGGGAGCCGCTGTTCAGTTCTGGACCAAACGGTTCACCGCCAATCCGATTGAAGACGATCGCTTCTGGGGCGATGAGGCTGGCCGTCAAGAAGTTATCGACGAACGAGAAGCAGAAATGTCTTCACTTCGTGCAGAAGAGCAGATGAACGAGCGTCGCTATCAAGCAGTCTATGGCAACGAGCCAGTGGAGAGTTTCTAAAGTAAATGAAATTCCACAGGGCTATAGACGAGGTTTGTAGCCGATTCAGCTGTGAAGTCCTTTGCGATATCGAGGAGATAACAGTTGTCCGTGCTTATACTGACCTTGCTGCTCGCCTTGGATTAGAGGATTTCGGGCCAGAAACTCACGTCAAACCTGCGATTGCAATAGGATCACGTTTAGAGCCGCCATTGATCGGCTTTGTTATAACTCCCTGGTTTCACATTTTGGAAGAATTAGAGGATTTCTGTGGTAAATCCATCGACAGCGGTAATCCTTGGACTATAACACCTTTGTCCAATAAGTTTCGTCGCACTACTCGTCATTCACACTTAAAATAACATCCAGCGGCGTAACTGGCTCCCCTGACTCAGCAGCTTCATCTATAGCTTCTTGTACCTTTTCACGGCTTATTGGGCCAATTCTGCCCGGTGTTGCAAAATCTGGGGTTCTAGCAAGTTCAGCATCGATGGAGGTTGCACTACCGGATGCCCTGGCATTCCTTACTGCTGTAGAAACACGCGGTAATGAGCCGCTATCGCTGGAACGTCGAACAGATAAACGAGAACCTGAACCGCTTCTATTGATAGGTGTTCTTGTAGCAGAGACCGCTCCCGAAGATTGCGCCGCTGCAACATCTTCAATGGAATGACCAATGGATTTGCTTGGGGTCACACTAGGATCTGGAAATTTACGCGCCTGCATCTGCGCAGTTTCCAATACTTCTAGGAGAACTTCTTTGAAGGTCTCAGCTGCTTCTGCCGAAATCTTGTGTTTTTGACAAGGAGTATAAATCGTTGTATCCTCAATTTTGTTTAACAATGAGGAATCTTCATACTCTTGAGTTGCCTTACAGCCACACTTCTCCATAGTGGCCCGGAGACCATGTGTGCGCTGGACTTTAATTGCCATAAATTAACTCTTTGCAGCTTTCTTCTTTGTAAGCACTTTCTTTGCTGGTGCCAGCTTCTTCACCTTCAAAGCAGCATCGGGTATTGCTGGCTTCCTCTTTAGACCAACGGGAAAAGCCACTAAGGGTACAAACTTTGCGGTGACAAGATTAGATTGATCCCCCACGGGAAAACACAGCCATGTCAGGAATTCCTCTGTCTCTTTTAACTGAAATTGGGATGGTAGTATTTCCAATGCTCTAACATTTTCCTCTACAACCTTACCCGTTTCATCCAAACGGTCAAGCAAGAAAATAGCTTTCATGTGTTTCTCCTCGTTCTATGATACTGCGATTTTTACTTTTACTTTCGCTTGCTTTTTCAAAGCCTGTTTTGAAGCCTTCATACGAGCTTCACGAGAGCGACCGTCTTTACAAATCTCTTGGCTTTGAATAGGTATTCCCAGAGATAGATCCAAATTGAAGATATCCTGCGCACTGAATTTGTACTTACGCCCGTACTTGTGGATCACATCCCGATAATTATTGAGAGTGGGATCGATATTCTTGAAGTACAGTTTCATCAAGTTGTCTTTTATAATGCAATATCCAATGAATATATTCTTTGGTGCTTTAATGTCTCCTGTTTTAAGAGCAGCAACAACTTTCTTAGCAATTTCCATTGGCTCATGGATCTTATCTAATAAAATCAGTTTCTTCACAAATGCGGTCACCGTTCGCTGCCGAGTATGACGTTTTGCTTCATCGGTTGCCTCGAAAAATTCTGGAAATTCAGAAATTGTCTCCTCTGTTTTTCCATTAGGGAGGTCTTCTGCAATCAATGCAAGCCCATCCGCGTCTTTGTCTGCAACTAATTGATCCACCAGGGATCCATAGTACCAGACACGTTGTTCCTTAGGAACTTGGGAGAGATTAAGTAAATTCTTTACAGGTGTTTCGTTTAAGCAGGTCTTAGTTTTTAAACTGATACGAATAATGGCTCGGCCTGCGTCGATGACTTCTACTGTCCCACAGAAATCCCGCATTTCACCGTTTAATATGCGAACAAAACTTCCAACCTCAATGCCTTCACCCAAAGTCTCGTATAATTTTTCGGCTTCAATGATCAACCCCTGAACATAATCGTCAGAAATTTCAATAGCTTTATGGCGTTTAGTTTCTCCTTCTGTGAGAAATTGTACAACTCCTGTAACGGTCATTAAACGAAACAAGGCATTGAGATTTGTGGAACGAGCAAAGATCAGATTCATCGTTCCCATCTCAAAAATGTCTAAGTCGCGTTTAGTTATGGGTATAAAGATCTCAATTGGATCGTTTCGGAAAATCCCTGATATCTTGTTTCCAACTCTTCGCATGGTGGGTTCAATCGTACGTTCTGATCTGAGTTCCAGAGCCACCCAATTCATTCCCTTTAGTTTTTCCACCGGGCCAAATTCTAAAATCAATGCGGGCTCCCTCCAACTGATTTAAATACTAAAGTTTAACTGATTTTGCCCCAGTTAATTCCGCGAATCTACTTACTGTTTCGACCCCTGGTGCAACAGGAGTAGAAACCAGTTTAGAACGGTCTTGCGGAGCGAAGCTAACGATGCGATCCAAATTGCGAGAAGTTTCTCCTAGAGACATTAACTCCACTACTAACAAGGGAACAACATCTGCCGAGAGTTGCTGGGGGGTTGCCCACTTCAAGAAAATCTGAGTCATACCACAAATGTCCCGAAAGCTATCGCGAATAGTGATCTGCCCTGGTGACTCCGGGCGATAAACGCACTTGGCATAAGTTGCAAACAATGATTCAATTAGTCGAATCGGAGATTCTGTTTTACAGGCATTATCTGCGATCTCAACCGCGCTTTTCTGATCTTTGGCAGCCATACGTAAGTAGATATTTAACGCTGTATCTTCTAGATCATCGTAGATGGCATTGATGGCGAGTTCCTTAGTTACCGTGCCTATTGCTGCGCAAATGTCCAGAACACTCAATGCTTCTCGTACAATGCCCTTTGCAGAGCGAGAGATTAACTTCAGAGCGTCCAATTCGTATTGGATCTGATTAGCTGAGGCGACATTAACAAGAAAGCCCAGAAGGGTCTCTTCGTCCACTTTGCCAAATTTAAGCCGACAACAGCGGCCATGAATTTCTGCCGGAATCTGTCTCTCTTGATTGGTTACAAAAATAAAAATCGCATCGTTGTTAATCAGTTCTAGAGGTTTTAGATAGACCTTCCACGCTTCCGGACTTAAACAGTGCGCTTCGTCAATCATAACCACGCGCCGTTTCCCCAAGACAGGGAGGGACTCCGCAGTCAATAGGATATCTCGAGCAGCTTCCACTCCAGGTTTAGCTGCTGCAGCTATTTCCATAAAGTCAGGATGGGCATCAATGCCTTGATTAGCAATTGTTTTACAGGAGGGGCAGGAGTCACAGCCCTCTGGACTGCGACCAGCACACATTAAAGCACGAGATGCAAGATAAGCGACAGATGTTTTTCCGCTTCCTGTGAGGCCAGAAAAAATAAATCCTCGTAAAAGGAATTTCTCACTATGAAGAACAGCTCGAAGAACCTTAATAGCACGTTCTTGTCCAATGACGCTATTTAAATGCTGTGGGCGTTGAGTGATCAGTGACACAGTTATCAATACTCGGAAGGTTTGCGTTCTTTGCGCGTTATTTCCTCTTATGGGTTGGTGCCCACCGCCGTCGGCGTCGTAACTTCGATAACCGCTTCATACCGAATCCCGCTGACCGGAACCGGAATATACACTTTCATTAAACCAGTTTGTGCTACCCACGTCATAAAAAACTGATATGCGTGGGAATCATCAGAATCGACAGGAGGGCCAAGTTCCCCAAATTTTATTCCCGCATGGAGACGGTTGGTGTAATTGAATTCTGGTAAACCGCAGTGTTCGTACGGGCAGTGCAGCGCAATAAATACAAAATCCCCGTCACTAACAGCCGTTGGTATTTCGATAGGAGGGCAGGTTTGACACTGAACCCAAGTTATCGGCAAACGGCTTCTCTGCGGTCCAGTTTGGGCGGGAGATAAACATGCAGTAAATAGAACGAACAGAACTACGGTCAGCAGCTTCATAAAACCCCCTTCTTACTTGGGTTGATAAACGCTGGAAGCTTGCGAAGGTCTTGCTCGGCCTTCTCTATCGCTGCCCGTGCTAGCAGTTGTAACCAGTAAAAGCAACCCGTGAGCCAATGTCACCAGACGCTTCATCTTGTACACCTAACAATAAGTTAGAAGTTCTTTTTAACGTACTCGAACAGCTACTACATGCCCAGCTCCACCAGCTCCACCGTTGCTTGATTCTGGGGAGAGACCAGTACAAGTAGTCACTGCAATTGCACCTGAAGCCGTAATCCCGGCAACGCCATTTACACTAAAGCCGGCAATGTAACCCGCCGTACCTCCCCCACCCCCACCGCCACAACCACCACTAGTCGTAGAAGTAGTCCCAATGGTTCCAACAGTTCCGTTTGCTGACATGGTTGAACCGGACACGACGTTGATCGAAGGTGTTTTGATGACCGCGACTCCTCCACCAGTCCCACCATTACCGCCCGTACCGCCCGCAGATACGCCAGCACCTGCTGCGCCGGGGCTACCAAATCCATCTGCGTAATATTCCAATGACATTGGCTGTAAGTCGACACCACCTGCCGCCCAACCCGTATTCCATGATTGACCGGACTGACCTGCTGTCCCTGGGGAACCTGCGGTGCCTGCTCCTCCACCTCCTGCCACCTGAAATCCCCAAGAGTAGTGAGCTTCACCTTTGCATCCAGCGTTGGTGCTGCTCGCTCCGCCAGATCCTCCTCCTGACCCAGAACGTCCAAATGCAGAGTTAGAAGTCGTGCATGTTCCCGCTGTTCCAGTTGGCCCCGCCAGAGATAATCCATTAACGTTGATAGTGGAGGCTCCTTGTGCATCCGCTAGAATAACGGGGGTCTGACTATAGACTAAAAGACCTGGTGTGTTAACGCTGCCTGCCACCTGAGTATGTTGCAAGGTTGCGTTTGACATGCTGAAATTGGAGTATTTAAACACTCCATCTTGAGTGGTAGTACCAGAGGTCAAAACCTTCGATCCGCTTGAACCGTCCCCAAAATTCTCATAGATGTAAGTGGGGTCCATATTGAAAGGCATACCTACCACGCCATCTACTGTCGGCGTAGTGCTCACCATGGCAACGCCCAACAAGATGGCAGCCTTAGCCGTGAAGTTGGAGAATGTTCCACAACTTCCCGCACCGTTGCAAGCCATCATCTGATTCGTTCCGAGATTGAAAAAGAATTGTAGATTGGTGGAACTTGCTGCTGCACAGTTCGGTGGCGGGACATAGGAAATCAACAATGGGCAAGTGGTAATAGCAATATCCGCCAGCGGGATGGATGCCCAATTTGTTGTATCCAAGAGAGCAAAGATGAAGATCTCGGTTTCTCCCGCAGGTGTAGTCCAGCAGGGCTGGCTGCCACAATTTGGGATCGTCAGCGTAGTGTTGATAGTTTGGTACTGGCCAGCAATGTAGTACACCAATGGAGTTGTTGCTCCCAGAATTGTTATACTAGTGCCAGAAGTTCCTATGTACAGGGGTGTTTCCGTACCACTAAGAGCAGAAGAACAGATTGCATTGTTAGGCTGTGGGCAGTTTACGTAACTTGTGGTAGTCCCATTGATATTATACTCAGAAGACTGTACAGTGTTTGCTGTTGTATTCCCCTGGTAATCCACTTTAAAGATAACTGGACCACCATTAAAGTGAAGTTCAATAGTATCTCCAACGAAGCCAGAGGGTAGGTTGAAACCCAACAATGTACCCCCCGTGCTAAAACTTGTAGGAGGCGTGTTTCCAGTTTGATTAAAATAAAGCTGAGGGTAAGCTGTCGCACCTGTTCCCCCTGGTGGTACTGGGTTACCTGTAATTAAGAAAGGAGAAAAACTAGCAGTACTGTTGCCAGTGACTGTTGCTCCATTAAACAAGCCAGCTCCAGATTGACTAAATCCAAATTGAGCCGTAGTACCTACAGTAAAACCAGCGTAAAATTGATTAGGTACACCAGGATCACCAGGACAATCAAGCGATTCATACGCGCTTGCCACATCAGCCACATTGCCAGCGGAGCATTTACCAATTTTGGTGACCGTAGTAAGGCAAGCACCGTCGTTCAAAGTATCATCACGAATTGCACACACACCAGCACCACCAGCTGAAGCACCGTCAACACTCCAATTGTAGGTACCTTCGTCAAAGCGAGCTAAATCAAGAACATGGCGGCCAGTTGTGGAAGTAGTAAGTGCATCAATAAGAACAACCAAGTTACAATTAGAACATTCAAAAGCATCTACTGCACCTTCCGCAATGACACTTTGCATATTGATCTGCATAGCACCAAAGTTGGACCAAAGAGGAGTGTAAGCGTGAATCGCGTTCCGATTGGAATACTGAGCACCTTGCGTACCTCCGCACATGCTACCACCGAATACCCCACGAAATGCACCAACTGTATCAATAACAACACACTCTTTACCGTCGTTAGGGATCCCTGTATCGTGATCATCTCCCATGCTGCTATTTTGAGCATCTGGACCTTTAGCATAGTAGTCGTAGGAGCCTGAATCGTTGAATTGAACATGAAAAGGGCCGCTCTGTTCTTGGGCACTTGAGTTGAATAATAGACCAGTATAAGGAGCGGCGTGGTTTAACCCAACTGGGCTCGCTTCCAGAGTTAGATCGCTGATCCGTGAATAATAATTGCTACCCAAAAGTACACTGGGCGCAAGTGGATCAACACTACCCAGGGAAATCATGTTGCCTGTTGTATTGACCGTGGGCAGCGGAGAACCCGGAATTTTTAGGGTGGCAAAGCCGAAGGCTTGGGAGTTAGGCTGGTCATTCACAATTACGGCTGTCTCGCCAAGTGGAATGCACTGACCATGCTGAAGGCCGTTCAGATATTGAGAAGAGCCTCCGGTACCAGCAATAACATTGAAGCCGTCGGGCGGCTCCATCATCTCAGCCAAACTCCCGCCAGCTGATGAATCGTTTGTGCCCAGGCTGTAGCAGGTCGCTTCAGGTGGGGCAGATGCTATCGAAGGCGGCGTAACCAGAATGCCCTGACCGTTCGACAATCCGCTAACCGTCGCCTCGGCAAAGGGCGGGGTCAATCCAAGCGGTGTGCCCCACATCATCTGAACATAGTAGATCGTCGCCGAGAGGTTCCCGCAGGTCAAACCCTGAGGACAAGCAGTTGCAGAAAGCGTTAGGTTGCTAGGAGCAGCAGTGTTTGCCCCAGTTGCAGAAATGAACACCGTGGCCTGTGTCTGCCCCAGGCCACATGTTGCGACAGCGGTGAAAAAGTTCGTGCAGCCAGAATTAACAAAAACAGGAGAACTTTCTACCGCCGCTAACCCACTGTAAGAACCGGAGCTAGACGAGCCAGATTGAGCATAGAACACTATTCCTGGATGGGGGATAACATTCTTTCCTATATTAGCCCACAAACCATTGTCACCTGTGGAAACGGCAGCAAATAAAGGGCGATAAGTTGGTGAGCCATTTGAAGTAAACGCTGTTTGTGCTTGCTGAAAAACGTGATGTGTTGAATCCCAGACTTCATCCCCAGCATTGTATGCTTGAGCCGCCACGTTTTTAGACACCATCTGTAAAGTCCACGTTGCAATTCCATCTGTTGTAGTGGTAGAACCCGGCGTTCCTGATGTACAACTAGGAAAGAAATTTGATGCTGCAGTGGTATAATTGAAACTCCCGCTCGAAATTGCGGTCAATTTCCATAGACAAGGGCCAGTTGTATTCAAGTTGTTTTCATCATCCACAGTTGCCCCAATCCAATATGTCATAGATGGAGTCCACGGGTTCGGAAGAAATGGCGGGGAGGGCTGCATCAACTCAACTTGAGTCAATGTAGATGTAAATGGACCAAAGGTTTGAGCACGGCTGATTGATAGAACTGTGTTATAAGGACTCGTCAAACCCCAAGTAACCGCTGTCTCAACTGTGAGATAGTTATTTAAAGTGCCACTCCCTCCAGTTACAAGCAGACCTTTGGGAGCTGGTGCAACAGGTACTGGTGCGGGCAATGAAGTACCCGCTTGTACCACGGTTCCACCTGCCCCGTTCCCGACGGCATTGCCGCGCATTAATCCAGGATTTCCAAGAACTACTGGGGCGTTAACAACGTAATTTACTCCTTCTAGATAAATGTCAGTGCCTATCATCTGAAGGCCTGCATCCACAGCAATAGGTTGAACTCCGGATCCAGTAGATGAAGTCGTAGAATTTAGATTAGCTAGAGTCCCAGCTGCTGTGAAAGTTGCTTCTGCTGATCCTATTGATTGAAGTGTTGGTGTAAATGGCGAACACGGGCTGGTGAGACATGCTTCCGCAAAAATGAAGCCTTCCTGTAATCCACCAATTATTGCCCCAGTAGGAACAGTGACACTATAACAAGTGGAACCATTACCTTTCGTTGAGGAGACAACTGGAGCACTCGCTACGATACTTCCGCTAGAGTCGGCCTCGAATAGTTGCACTTCCTCGTACATGTTATTTGGGATTTTGGTTAAACAACTCGTTCCAGTCACCGTAACGGTGGGAACTGCAACCGTTGCTGTATTGGCATAAGGATCCGTTGTCCAATTAACCGGGCTGCCAAAGGTAGAAGGAATGATAATTTTTCCCGACCAATTTGGATTAGCAGCGTAAACTGATTGAGCTGTCAGATATGTTTTACCATCAACGAAGGCAATTGCACCATCAAGAAGGGGAGAGAAAATATCGGTGGAAACGTTCAAGTTTCCAATAGCATCTGTGCTTAAAAAAGCACTAGGCCCGACCGTGGTGCCGCCGCTAACGTACACAGGCATCTGATATTGAGTTCCTGGGTTAATTGTACCCGAACCCCCACCACTAGAAAAAGCAGTCCAAGTATTTGGAGCCGAACAATAATAAGTTGTGCCTACTCCACCTGTAATAAGTACAACTTCATCGGTATAAATTGATGCATTACCGCCATGGCAGGTGACTGGCAGGGTGGACACACTGCGAATTGGAGTTGGTATTTGAGCCGTCGCAAAAGAAGCTAAGAGGAGGATTAGTCCTGTCAACAGTGATTTTTTCATTATATTTCTATCCTAGTAGTTCATCTTCTTGAGTTTGCTGATTGATTTGCTCAGTCTTGGGTGGGTCACCATTTTTGGTTTGTTTTTGAACCCCACAAAATAGACACCGCTTTGCACTGGTTTTTATGCAATGCAATTTATCCCTAAACGGCCCAGAGACTCCTTTAAGTATTTGCGAACATAGACAAATAAATCCTTCCGTTGTTCTTCACTAAGTTCATTTGGACTTGTACCATACAAAAGATTCAGAAGAT